>Ga0081455_10006099_pt1 | contig 13031 bp, 14 predicted proteins | sample TabmetS3T2R1_FD_70207 | JGI IMG/M metagenome (GOLD analysis project Ga0081455, IMG submission 70207) | Tabebuia heterophylla rhizosphere microbial communities from the University of Puerto Rico - S3T2R1 | ecosystem: Host-associated > Plants > Roots > Rhizosphere ... | reverse complement strand
GCTCCGAAGAGGAAGAGCTCGCTACGGCAATGCGCGCCTTGCGCTGCGCCAAGCCGGTCTACGCCCTGATCGCCGGCCGCACCGTGCGCGAGGGCGTCACCATGGGTCATGCCGGGGCGATGATTGCGGGCGACGTCGGCACGATTGCGTCGAAGACCGAGGCGCTCGCCGGAGCCGGCGCGCAGGTGTTCACACGCATTCGCGATCTGGTCGATGCGGTCGCCACAAATGTTGCCAATCCACGGGGAGAAAAGCCGTGCAGCTGAGCTTGACGGACGACCAGCGCCGGTTCGTCGAGACCGTGCGCGAGATCACGCAGAGCGAGTTCAAGCCGCGCGCGCTCAAATACATGGACGGCACCTTCCCGTGGGAGAATCTGCGCGCACTCGCCAAGCTCGGCGTCCTCGGGATGGCCGTGCCGGAAGAGTATGGCGGCCTCGGGCTGCCGGTGCTCGACACCGCGCTCGTGCTCGAGGAGATCGCGAAGGGCTGCTACGTCACCGCCATGGCGGTGCTCGGCGAGGTCGGCGTGCAGACCCGCATCATCGCGACCTACGCGCCCGAGCATATCCGCCGCCGCATTCTGCCGGCGGTCGTCTCCGGCGACTGCATCCTGGCGATCTGCATGACCGAGCCCGACGCCGGCACCGATGTTGCGAGCTACAAGACCAATGCTGACATCATCGGCGACAGGCTGCGGCTCAATGGCGTGAAGACGCTGATCAGCCGCGCCGACGAAGCCGGCATGTTCGTGGTGTTCACCCGCATCAACCGAGAGCCTGGGCGGGCCGGCATCGGCTGCGTGCTGGTCGAGAAGGATACGCCGGGTTTCAGCGTGAGCGGCACGTTCCACACCATGGGCGGCGAGAACCTGCATGAGCTCCGCTTCGAGAATTGCGAGCTGCCGATCGAGAATCTGGTCGTGCGCGACGACGGCTTCGTGCGCCTGCTCACGGCTTTCAACACCCAGCGCTGCCTCAATCCGAGCATCTCGCTCGGTCTCGCGGAGGGCGCCTTCGAGGAAGCCGTGCGCTATGCACGCGCGCGCGAGGCCTTCGGCCGGCCGATCGGCGAGTTCCAGGGCATGCGCTGGAAGCTTGCCGAGATGTACAAGGAGATCGAGACCGGCCGCAGCATCCTCTATCGCGCCTGCGCCACCGCCAATCCGTTCCCGGACCCATATCTCGCCGCAGTCGCCAAGCTGTTCTGCAACGAGATGGCGCTGCGCGTCACCAGCGAAGCAATCCAGGTGCACGGCGGCTATGGCTTCACCGACGAATATCCGGTGTCGCGCTTCTATCGCGGCGCGCGCTACGGCACGCTGGGCGGCGGCACATCGGAGACGCTGCGCGAGCTGCTCGGCAAGCGCATCATGGCCGGGCTCGACCCGAACGATGGCGTTCTCAGCCTCGGCGCGTTCTGAGGCGCGAGCGACTATTGCAGGATCTCTTCCGCCGCGGTCATCAGGATGGTGGTCGGGTTCTTGCGGCAGTAGTCGGTCATCTTGCCGGCGTCGGTCTTCAGCTTGTCGAAGTCGACGATCGGGGTGTCGTCCTCGTCGGTGAAGAAGCCGGTGAGCCACATCAGGACCATGCTCATGGTCCGCTCGCCCGAGTCGAGGAACTGCTTGCAGGTCATTTTCGACAGGTCGAGCTTCTGCGCCGACGCGGGCACGGCCGCGATGAACGACATCGCAACAAGCGATATGGCAACCAAGATGGCGCTGATGGTTTTCACGTCGGAAGTCCTCGATGATAACCCGGCACGACCAACGCTTAGCGCCGCCAATTGCGGCGGTCAAAGTCATTCTCCGACTAGGGCATTTGCGATAATGATCAGCGCTGCCTACTCAGGCACCGTCCCACTCTGGCCGGATCGGGCCCGAGACGCCCTCGAACGCGCCCTCGGCAAGCTCGCAAACCAACAGCCGCGCCGGATCGACCGGACCCGGCATGGTCGCGCGCCCGCGCGGCACCCGCTTGAAGCCGCACTTGCCGTAGTAGGGCTCGTCACCGACCAGCACGACCAGACGATGGCCCTTCGCTTTCGCTTCAGCGAGCGCGCGCTCGATCAGCACCTGACCGATGCCGCGATCGCGGAATGGCGGCTCGATCGTGAGCGGGCCAAGCAGCAGCGCCTTGACCTCGCCAATGCGCACCGGCGTCAACCGCACCGAGCCGACCAGCAGCGTGCCAACGTGGGCCGTGAACGAGAGCTCGACAGCATGGTCGTGCCCCTCGCGAATGCGATAGGCGGTCTTGGCATAGCGGCCGGGCCCGAAGGTGCGCTCGTGCAGCCGCTCGATCGCGAGCGCGTCGCTAGCGGTTTCCGCCCGGATAGTCAGGGAAAGATCGGTCATCGGCTCGTGGTCAAGTGCCGGAATCGCCCCGGAGCAACGGGACGGGACATGCGCTTAGCACTTGGCGAAGCGGAGGTCTATTGCGGCTTGAGCGCCGGCTCCCCCACCTGTTGGCACCCGAACCGCCAGCTGCCGAGCTGCCAGCCGGGCCGGGCGGTATGCAGGAGTGCGAGCACCACAAGCGCCGCGAACAACAGATAGGACTGCGCCACGTTGAAGACGGTGGGCGCCAGGAGATTGATCGCCGGAAAGAAGTTGCTGATCGCCATGTAGCTGACCGCCAGCAGGATCAGCCGCGTGCGATTGCCGATCGCGCTCGCGAGCAGGACAGCGAAGATCGGAAACAGGATGCCGTAGTGGTGCTCCCAGGCGATCGGCGACGCCATGGTGACGCTCAGCCCCATGATGCAGAAATCGAACACCCGGTCGCGGTCGCCCTCGTTGCCGCGCCGGAAGATGGCCGCTGCGAGGAGCGCGAGCGAGGTTGCGATGGTGCCGGCATAGATCCATGGATTGAACGGCGGGAAACCCTTGTCGTCAAAAGCGATGCTGTTGTAGTGGTCCGGATCGATGAGCGTCATCACCCGGTTGAACAGGCCGTTGAACGACTGGTTCGGATAGTAGACCTCGCCATGCTGCGACAGGAACCAGAACACCTGCAGGTAGTCGAGATTGTCGGTCCAGCCGAAGGTGGCGATCGAGGCGACAAGACCGACCAGACCGGCCGCCACGCAGGCAATCGTGAAGCGCCACTCGCGCCGCACCGCAGCCCATAAGACGAACAAAGCATAGTGCGGCTTGACCAGGCACATCAGGCCGATCAGCACCCCGCTCGACGCCTTCCAGCCGGTCGCCCAGCACACGAGCGACAGGGCAAACAGCCCGTTGAGCCAGACCTGAATCTGGCCGAGCGTGAACCCCTTCACGATTGGATAGAACGTCAGCGCCAAACCGAGCACGAGCAGCGCCCGTGCCGCGATGAGTGCATGGGACGAAGGCACCGGCAGCGTCTGCCGCAATCCACGCTCCAGCAGGAAGGCCGCCGAGAGTGCCGACATCAGAATAAAAAACCAGCCGAGCACGTCGTTGAGGGAGGCCAGCTCATAGTCCAGACACTCGGAGGTTCGCACCAGGTCGGGCCCCGCGACCCGGAGCATCGCGTCGACCGCGAACAGCGAAGACGGCGGGTATTGGAACTTGAGCTTCTGATTGAAGAAAATCTCGGTGTAGAGCGGTGTTGTGTGCGGCGACTGCGCATATTTCAGCGCATAGGCCATGATCCCCCAGGAATCGTCACAGCCCTCCGCGTGCAGCACGTCGGTGGAGTGATTGAGCACGGTCTCGCTGTAGTACTGGGGCGAGACCAGCGGCAGCAGCTTGTTGACCGCGAGGGCGTTGACCAGCAGAAACAGCGCAAGCCCCAACGTCAACGCCAGCGAGACGTTGCCACCTGCACCAGCTGCCGCGCCGCGTGCAGCGATGACGCTCATGACTGCGCGCTCCTGCGCCGGACGAACCTGTTGCGATGCTGCAGGGGCCCCTCCTCGCTTACGCGTCATCCCTTGACCTAGCCTGCGACAGGCCGCCACACCCCGTCAATGGCGATTTGGGGCCTTGTGCTTAACCTACAATCGCACCACACCAAGATATTCAACCAGCTGTGTTCATTGCGATTTTCATCCCTACATGATCCGGGGCAAACCTCGAGAGGCAATGCAATGGGACTTCTGGTCGATGGACATTGGCAGGACGAAGATCAAGTCGGGCGCACGCAGAACGGGCACTTCGTCCGTCCGACCACGCGCTACCGCAACTGGATCACCGCCGACGGGGAAGCCGGGCCGAGCGGCGACGGCGGCTTCCCGGCCGCCCGCGGGCGCTATCACCTCTATGTCGCGCTGGCCTGCCCGTGGGCGCATCGCACCGTGATCATGCGCAACCTTAAGGGGCTCGAAGAGGTCGTGCCGATGTCGGTGGTCGCGCCGCTCTATGGCCCACATGGTTGGAAGTTCGATGGCTTCCCAGAGGCGACGCCGGACACCGCGAACGGCAAGGCAGAGCTCGCCGAAATCTACCTCCTCGCCGACCCACGCTTCACCGGTCGGGTCACCGTGCCGGTGCTGTGGGACAAGGAGCGGCGGACCATCGTCAACAACGAGTCGGCCGAGATCATCCGGATGCTCAATGGTGCGTTCGGGCGCTTCACCAATGTCACGACCGATTACTATCCGCAGTCGCTACGCGCGGAGATCGACGGCATCAACGAGCTCGTCTACGGAAGCGTCAACAATGGCGTCTATCGCGCGGGCTTTGCGACCACGCAAGCCGCCTACGACGAAGCCTTTGCAAGCCTGTTCGCAACGCTCGATGCGCTCGAAGAGCGGCTCTCGCGCCAGCGCTATCTCGCGGGCACGGTCATCACTGAGGCGGACTGGCGGCTGTTCACGACGCTCGTTCGCTTCGATGCGGTCTATTACAGCCACTTCAAATGCAACTTGCGCCGCATCATCGACTATCCGAATCTCTCGAACTATTTGCGTGAGCTCTATCAGGTGCCGGGCGTCGCCACAACCGTGAGCATGGATCACATCAAGACCCACTATTACGGCAGCCAAAGACAGATCAACCCGCGCGGGATCGTCCCGCGCGGGCCGCTGCTCGACTTCACCGCTCCGCACGACCGCGGGCGGTTTGGGTCCTGACGTTACTGCGCGAAGCAGTAGAACAGGCCGTTGCCGCCGGTGGCGATCAGGTCAGGCTGGCTGCAGCTGCGTGACATGTGCGCCGAGCTCCAGGACGTGTTGTACTGGGTCGGAGGCGGGTTGCCCTCGCGGTCCACGTGGCCGAGCATCGCGCTCCCGAACGTGCTGCTCGTCCAGTTGTTGCAGGTCAGGTTGAGATTGCCCGGGAACGCTTTCCCCTCCATATCCGAACCGGTCATGATGTCGTGCATGTTGGGCGTTTCGCCCCGCATCTTGATGGGCTCGCCCTTCTCGTTGAGCGCGGTCGCCCGGCCGATCTTGTTGTTGGCGCTGTGCAGATCGGCGACGCTGGTGGCAATCACCGCGCCCTTGGCGTTCTGCCACGGACCGTTGCCGATGCGGTCGCGCGCATTGACCGGACCGCCCTGCGCGCCCTGGTTGGTGCTCAGATACGCGCGCCAGGTCTTGCCACCCGCGCCCGCGGCCTGAGCGAGCCGCTGGCAGTGCGCGTCGGCGCCCGCAAGCCCACCGAGATCGCCGCCCTTGCCGGGGCCGGCGCTGGTGATGAAGAAGGTCATGTTGTTCTGCTGCGCCTGCCCGCTTCCGGTCAGGGATAGAGCCATCAGTGCCGCCGAGGCGAGCACGCCCAAACGTATCGCTTTCGTCATTGCAGTCCTCCACTCATGATAGGCTCGTTGCGAGCCGTCAGGCGGACAGCAACCGTGCGGTTGCCGCCCGCCATGGTATCCGCGTTTGCGCCGCGTTACTGCGCGAAGCAGTAGATCAGGCCGGCGCCGCCGGTGGCGACGAGATCAGGCTGGCTGCAGCTGCGCGACATGTGCGACGACACCCAGGACTTCTGGTAGACGGTGTCGGCGATGCCCTCGCGGTCGACGTGGCCGAGCATGGCGCTGCCGAAGGTGCCGCTGGTCCAGTTGTTGCAGGTCAGGTTGAGGTTGCCCGGGAAGGCTTTGCCTTCGAGGTCAGAGCCGGTCAGGATGTCGTGCTGGTTCGGCGTGTCGCCGCGCATCTTGACAGGCTCGCCCTTCTCGTTGAGCGCGGTCGCCCGGCCAAGTTTATTGTTGGCGCTGTGCAGATCGGCGACGTTGGTCGCGATCACAGCGCCCTTGGCGTTCTGCCATGGACCGTTGCCGATGCGGTCGCGCGCGTTGACCGGACCGCCCTGGGCGCCCTGGTTGGTGCTGAGATAGGCGCGCCAGGTCTTGCCGCCGGCGCCTGCGGCCTGCGCGAGCTGCTGGCAGTGCGCATCGGCACCCGCAAGTCCGCCAAGATCGCCGCCCTTGCCGGAGCCGACGCTGCTGACGAAGAAGGTCATGTTGTTCTGCTGTGCCTGTCCGCTTCCGCTCAATGACAGGGCCATCAGTGCCGCCGAGGCGAGCACGCCCAAACGCGTGGCATTCTTCATAGGATCCTCCACAGATGTGGCTCATTCCGAGCCGGTTAGCCGTACCTCTACAGTGCGGCATGGTTACGACAATTGCAGTCGCGGGCAGCGATGGTGTTCGCTACCCGCAACCGCCGCGTGGTTGGCAAGAAATGGCTCAGGCCTACTGCGCAAAGCAGTAGAACAGGCCATTGCCGCCGGTGGCGATCAGGTCAGGCTGGCTGCAGCTGCGCGACATGTGCGACGCATTCCAGGAACGCTGGAACACGGTGTCTTGCCCGCCGCGGCGGTCGATATGTCCCACCGTGGCGCTGCCGAAGGTGCTGCTCGCCCAGTTGTTGCAAGTGAGATTCATGTTGCCGGGCCAGGCGGTGCCGTCCATCTGCGAGCCGGTCAGCACGTCATGCCAGTTCGGCGTCATGCCAACGCCGGACACCATGGTCCCGCGCTCGGTCAGCGAATTCTCCTGGCCAAGCTTGTTGTTGTTACTGTGCAGATCCTCGACGCTGGTCGCGATCACGGTGCCCTTGAAGTTCTGCCAGGGGCCCTTGCCGATGCGGTCGCGAGCATTGACCGGGCCGCCCTGCGCGCCCTGGTTCGTGCTCAGATAGGCGCGCCAAGTCTTGCTGCCGGCGCCCGCTCCGGCGCCGAGCCGCTGGCAGTGCTCATCTGCGCCCTGAAGGCCGCCGAGATCGGCGCCCTTGCCGGGCCCGGCGCTGGTGACGAAGAACGTCATGTTGGGTGATTGGGGCGCCTGCTGCGCCTGCGCGCTCCCGACGAGCGCACCAAACGCCACTGACGCAACCATGAACAAACGCACTTTACCGGTCATTTCGATCCTCCCAAGATCGTGGCTCCCCATGAGCCGCAAGCCGCACGGTTATGGGGCGGCTCTGGAACCCAAGCTAGCACACGGAATTTATGTCGGGCGAGGCCCTGAATAATATATCGCACCCCCGTCCGGAGGCCCCGCCCCTACCAGCGCTCGCTGACCGGCGCCCCGCCAAAGACCTCGATAATCCGGGCACGGGTCGCCGCACTCGTGTCGTTGGGCAGCTCATCAAGCGGAAAGAAGCCATGCGCGACGATCTCATGGTCGGGGGCCGGTGCCGCGATCTGCCGGAAGTCCGCCACCACAAACACTGCCACGTGATCCCGGCGGGAGACCCGCTCGTTAAAGAAAATTCCATGCAGACGGGGCGGTGCCGTGGGCTCGATATTGGCCTCCTCGCGCAGCTCGCGAACGAGCGCATCGATCAGGGTCTCGCCTGGCTCGACCCCACCGCCCGGCAGGTGCCAGCCGCGCACATAGCTGTGCTGAACCAGCAGGACGCGCCGCTTGTCGTCGACCACCAGTGCGCGCGTCCCGAGCGTGAGGCCGCGCGCGAACCGCCAGTAGGTGTGCAGGATGCGCCGGGTGAGCGGCTCCAACGCATCGCGAATGGACGCAAGTGCCTTCATGCCCCGCATTCCTACCGCCATTGAAATACGGCGTCGTGGCAATGAGGCCAAACCCTGTGGTTGTCAAAGGCCCTGGATTTTAGTTTAGAACATTTCTAATTAGGTTGTGGCAGCCATAAGAGGCCAACGTGAAGCGCTTCTCCGATCTCACCGAGCAGGAAATTCTCGCGCTCGCTATCAGCAACGAGGAGGAGGACAGCCGCATCTATCGCGGCTTCGCCGAAGGACTGCGCGAGCAGTATGGCGCCTCCGCCAAGGTCTTCGACGAGATGGCGGACGAGGAGGTGCGCCACCGCACCATGCTGTTCGACCTCTACCGCTCGAAGTTCGGCGACTACCTGCCGCTCATCCGCCGCCAGGACGTGAAAGGCTTCATCCAAAAGAAGCCGTTGTGGCTGGTGCGTCCGCTAGGCCTCAATGACGTGCGCAAGTATGCCGAAGACATGGAGTTCGAGGCTGCGCGGTTTTATCGCCGAGCGTCGGAGGCGACCCGCGATGCCTCGACGCGACAGCTCTTGCTCGAGCTCGCCGAGGTCGAGGACCAGCACGAGGGCCTCGCCCACCAGCTGGGCGAGCAGATCCTGACCAAGTCGGCCCGCGCCAAGGAGGACGAGACCGCACGGCGGATGTTCCTGTTGCAATACGTGCAGCCGGGGCTCGCCGGGTTGATGGACGGCTCGGTCTCGACGCTGGCGCCGTTATTTGCGGCGGCGTTCGCCACCCACAATACCTGGGAGACGTTCCTGGTCGGGCTCGCCGCCTCGGTCGGCGCCGGCATCTCGATGGGATTTGCGGAAGCGCTCTCCGACGACGGCTCGCTCACCGGCCGCGGCACCCCTTGGATTCGCGGCACGGTCTGCGGCGTGATGACCGCGCTCGGAGGCCTCGGTCACACCCTGCCCTACCTGATCCGCGACTTCTGGGCGGCAACCGTGCTCGCCGTGATCGTGGTGGCGTTCGAGCTCGCAGCCATCTCCTATATCCGCTATCGCTACATGGACACGCCGTTCCTGTCCGCCGCGTTCCAGGTCGTGATCGGGGGCACGCTGGTCTTTCTCGCCGGCATCCTCATCGGCAGTTCATAGGCGATGCGCTAGAACGGCCGACGGACTAGCGGATTGGAACGTTCCTGAATGGCAACCTTTGTGCTGGCGCACCTGTCGGACCCGCATCTTGCGCCGCTGCCGACGCCCACGCCATTCGAGCTCATGGGGAAGCGCATCGGCGGCTTCGTCAACTGGCAGAAACGGCGCCGGCACTTCCACCGTGCCGATGTGCTCGAACGCATCGTTGCCGATCTCAAGTCGCAGGCCGTCGACCACATCGCGGTCACCGGCGACCTCATCAATCTCTCGCTCGCGGCCGAGTTCGCGCCTGCGCGCGCGTTCCTGGAGCGGCTCGGCCTCCCGCAAGATGTCACCGTCGTGCCCGGCAACCACGACACCTATGTGTGGTCGAAGCGGCGCCATCCGCAGCAGCACTGGGCCGAGTACATGCACGGCGATGCATCGCCCGCCGATACGCCGCCGCAGTTTCCGTTCGTGCGCAGGCGTGGGCCGCTTGCGCTCATCGGCGTGACGACGGCGGTGCCGACACTGCCGTTCAGCGCGACCGGCCGGCTCGGCAGCGCGCAGCTTGCGCGCCTCGCCACGCTCCTCGACGAGCATGCCGGCAAGTTCCGCGTCGTGCTGATCCATCATCCGCCGCAAACCAAGCCCGAATGGCGCAGCCGCAGGCTCACCGACGGCGATGCCTTCATCGCAGTGCTAAAGCAGCACGGCGCCGAGCTGGTGCTGCATGGTCACGAGCACTTCGATCTGGTGCGCTGGTTCGATACGCCGCACGGCAAGGTCGCAGCGGTCGGCGTGCCGTCGGCATCCGGCACGGTCGGCTGGAAATACGATGCCGCCGCCTACAATCTCTATGCGATCGATGGCGACGCCGGTGCTTGGCGCTGCGAGATGATCGTACGTGGGCTCGATGGCGACGGCACGCGCATCGTCGAGCGGAGGCGCATGATGTTGATGGCCGCGAAATAGCTACCGCGGCGCCGACAGGATCGCCGCGATCACCAGCGCCGCGAGGCCTGCGACCACGCCGAGCAGGAACGCCCCGATGGCGCGGCGGCGGCCGCGGCCGCGTTCGAGCCTCACCTCCCGCTGCGGATCGCCAAGACCAATGTTGCTGCTGGTAAGCGAGCGCTCGCGCTCGATCAGGCGCTGTGCCACATAGCGGGTGATCGCGTCGGCGATCTCCCGTACGTGCATCGATTCAAGCAGCACCTTGCGGCCGAAGCGGGTGTCCACCACGAAGCGGTAGATCCGCTGGTCGCGGCTCATGACCACATGGGCGACCACATCGAGCCACAGACGTGGGGTCTCGCCGCGGCTGATGCCGCGGTCGAACATTTCCACGTCCTGCGGGATGTCGGCAAAGATCGGATCGAGCGCCTCGTTGAGGAGTTCCAATCTCGCCACCTCAGCATCGTGCAGTTCCACGACGACACCGGTACGCTCGGCCGCCTCGATGCGCGCGAGGCGAAGCGCATCCCTGAGGCGGTGCTCGGCTTCCGCGGCCGAGCCGGACATTTGCGATGTTCGCTCCAGCATGGGTGCTACCCTACCAATCGAGCTGCGCTGCACAATATCGCCAGCAACGTGCCCCCAGCCAAACAGCGTCCCTTCGGCGACCGTCTCCCGTCCCTATTCATACCACAAGCTGCTCAATCCGCGCGAGAAATGATGCCATAGGGACGGCCCCAGCCGAGCCCCGCCGCAGTGCCCGCGCGCGGCCGATATTCGGCGCTGACGAACCCCGTATAGCCAAGCCGGTCTAACATCTCGAAAATCGCAGGATAATTCACCTCGCCTTCGTCGGGCTCATGGCGCGACGGCACGGCGGCGAACTGGACATGGCCGACGAGCGGCAGCAGCGCCTCGAACCGCCGGATGAGATCACCGCCCACGATCTGGACGTGGTAGAAATCGAACTGGACGCGGACGTTCGCCCGGGCGACCTCAGCTACCACCGCGGCGGCATGCTCGGCCCGGGTCACGTAATAGTCCGGCCGGTCGCGCGGATTGATCGGCTCGATCAGGAGCGTGATACCCTGCTCGGCCGCCAGATCAGCCGCGCGCTGGAGATTGGCGACGAACACCCGCTCCGCGGCCGGACGCTGCTCGACCGGTACGCGCCCCGCCAGCACATGGATCTGTCGGCCTCCAATGGCTGTAACGTAGTCGAGCGCCTGGCGGAACAGCGCCGCAAAGTCCTGCTCGCGCCCCGCCACCGCGGCAAGCCCGAATTCGCCCCCCTGCAGATTGCCGGGCGGGGTGTTGATGCCGAGCATGGCAAGGCCATGACGCGCGAGCTCGGCCTTCACGGCCGAGGGTGGCTGGTCATAAGGAAACTGCAGCTCGACTGCTGGGAAGCCGGCCGCGGCCGCCGCGGCGAAACGATCGAGGAAGGGAAGCTCGGTGAAGAGATAAGCGAGGTTGGCGCCGAAGCGGGGCATGGTCTTCCTGTCGGCTGAGACCGCGGACGCTTGCGCATGCACGGCCATCCGCGTAGCCAGTAGCGCAACCATGGCGCGGCCGCCAGAGTCGCAGACGTCAAGACACAGCATGCCACCCAACGACAGCTTCCACATCGCGGTGATCGCGGGCGACGGCATCGGGCCGGAGGTCATGGCGCCGGCGCTCGAGGTGCTGCGCCGGGTCGAGACCGCCGTTCCCGGCCTGCGGTTGCGCTTCAGCGAGGCGCCGGCAGGCGCCGTGCACTATCGCGAGACTGGCACGTCTCTGCCGGAAAGCACTGTGCGGTTGTGCGACGAAGCCGACGCCATCCTGCTTGGCGCCTGCGGGCTGCCGGAGGTGCGCTACCCCGACAATACCGAGATCATGCCGCAGGTCGAGCTGCGCATGATCTTCGGCCTCTACGCGGGAGTGCGGCCGTGCCGGCTCATTCCCGGCGTGCCGAGCCCGATCGTCGGCGCGACCGAGCGCGGCATAGACCTCGTCGTCATCCGCGAGTCGACCGAGGGCCTGTTCGCCTCCATGGGCAAGGGAATCGTCACCGACGACGAGGCGCGCGAGACGCTCGTCATCACCCGCAAGACCTGCGAGCGGCTGTTCGACTTCTCGTTCCGCTATGCCGAGCGCCGGCGTGCGCGTGGCAGGCCTGGCCGGCTTGCCTGCGTCGACAAGGCCAATGCGTTCAAGGCCTATGCCTATTTCCGCACGCTGTTCAATGAATGCGCCGCGAAGCATCCCGCGGTCGCGACCGACCGGCTCTATGTCGACGCCTGCTCGGCGATGCTGGTTCGGCGCCCATGGGACTTCGACGTCCTGGTCATGGAGAACATGTTCGGCGACATTCTCTCCGATCTGACCGCCGGGCTGATCGGCGGCATGGGCATGGCGCCTTCCGCCGACATCGGCGACCGCCATGCGGTGTTCCAGCCCTGCCACGGCACCGCCCCCGATATCATGGATCGCGGGCTTGCCAACCCAACCGCCATGATCCTCTCGGCCGCCCTGATGCTCGACTGGCTCGCCGACCGGCATGGCCACACTGGCGCCGCCGATGCCGCCCGGGCCATCGACGAGGCCGTCGACCGCGCCTTTGCGGATGGCCTCAAGCCGCGTGAATTCGGCGGCCATGACGGCACCGCGGCGGTGGCGAAGGCGGTCCTTGAGGCCCTGCCGAAGCGATCCTGAGCCTGCCCACCAGGAAGTGGGGCTAATCCCACTAGTAAGCATAATGTTGCCCACCTCGGTGGGCAACATTTAACGCAAATTCCAAGGAATTCGAATAATTGCCAGAATTCGGTATGGGAAATTTCCCATCATTCATCCCACAGCCATAGTGGGACGGTTTGTGGTTGACGAGCATGCAATCCCTTGGTTCGCTCCCCGTAACGGAAGCGCGCAAGACGCAAGCCGGAGGAAGGAAAGGGAGCGACGCCACGCCAGCGTCGGACGCCCAGTCATGAACGCTCAGGACCTGCTGCAGGAAATTTCCGACTATTGCCGACACACGGGGCTCGCCGAGTCGACCTTCGGCCGGCGCGCCGTCAATGACGGCAAGCTCACCACGCGGCTGC
>Ga0081455_10006098_pt1 | contig 13032 bp, 8 predicted proteins | sample TabmetS3T2R1_FD_70207 | JGI IMG/M metagenome (GOLD analysis project Ga0081455, IMG submission 70207) | Tabebuia heterophylla rhizosphere microbial communities from the University of Puerto Rico - S3T2R1 | ecosystem: Host-associated > Plants > Roots > Rhizosphere ... | reverse complement strand
TGCAGAACGCGAGTGACATCAAAACCATAGTCACGCAGGGCGCGGGAGTCGGCAAGATAGGATTTTGACGACGCGCAAAGCTAAATCGAACCCGCAGACATTGGTACAGAGGCGACCACGGGGAGCGCGGGGAACACGGGGAAAAGCAATACAGATCGGCCTCGCCGTGTTCCCCGTGGTTGATCTGTATGTCCCAATCTCGCTTGGTTTGAGTTAGTAGTACAGTACGGGGAGCGTGAGCGACCTGAGCGTTGATCAGTAGCCCTATTGATAGATGCTCAGGTCGCTCACGCTCCCCGTACTGTAACGTCTGACGCCCTTCAAAATGCCATCAGAGTAGTTATGGCGCTCGGTACGAAGCTACTGCTTATCGCTTGTAGAAGTGGCAATCGGCGCCGACGCCTTCTTCAGATATTTGTCATACCATGCCAGATATCGCTCGAACCGGTCGCGGACGTAACTGGGGCGGCTGATGCCGTGATTCTGGTTGGGATAAATCATGAGTTGCGTCTCGACGCCGAGACTGCGGAGCGCCTGGTACATCTGCTCGCTTCCGGCCAGCGGCACGTTGAAATCGCGCTCGCCGCACAGAAAGAGCGTCGGGGTTTTGATTCGGTCGGCGTGGAGGAATGGGTATGAAATCTTCTGGTAGGTGTCCCAGGCCTTCGGGTCCCACGGCGGGCCGATCTCGTTGTCGTATTGAATGATGTATTGATCGGTTCCGTAATATGAGACGGTGAAGGCCGTGCCTGCGCCGCTGGTCGCCGCCTTGAATCGATTGTCGCTGGCGATCATGTAATCGGTCAGAATGCCGCCGTAGCTCCAACCGCCGACGCCCAACCGGTCGGGATCGGCCACGCCCATCTTGATTACGTGATCGACGCCGGCTTGCAGGTCTTCGACTTCGTAATGGCCCCAGTCGGCGAAGATCGCGCGCGAAAATTTTTGGCCTCGGCCCGCGCTGCCGCGATAATTCACGGCCAGTACCGCGTACCCGTTCGCCGCGAAGAGTTGCCGCTCCAGACTGAACGAATGCTGGTCCTGCCCGTTCGGCCCACCGTGAATGCGCAGCAGCAACGGGACCTTCGTCCCCTTCACGTAACCGGCGGGGTATGTCAACAGGCCGTGGACTTCCGTACCGTCCTTACTCTTGAATCCGACATCTTCGGTAGGCCCGATTTCCAACTCGGCGAAGAGCGCGTCGTTCTGACGCGTGAGTTGGCGCAGCGCGCCGTTTTCAAAGGCGTAGACTTCATTGTATTTCGCGTCGCCGCCCGAAATGACTACTGAGCGGTTTTTCGCCGAGTCCCAACTCGAGACCGCGACCGGCGGCGACAGCAACCGCTCCACCTTGCCGCCCGCCTGCGCCGCCTGCGCCGGATAGACCGCCCGGTCGTCAGTGACCAGGAAGCGAATGAATTTGCCGTCGGCGCTGAAGCCGGGCGAGGAGACGCCGCGGTCGAGAGCTTCTACGGATTCTATTCGTCTAGGCGCGCCGCTCCCGTCAGAGGCGACAATCGCCAGATGGTTCATGCTGTAGGCGCCGTATTTCTTCTCGTCGCTTTCGAGGAACGCGATCCATTTTCCGTCTGGGCTCCATTCGGGACGTGAACGCCCGCCTCGGCTGTCCGCCTGCGTTAACGCCTTTTCGGTCGCGCTGGGCTTCGCCTCGGCCACGAAGAGCTGAGCCGTCGGATCGCGATCAGGATCTGCGCCGTGATTGCTCATGAATGCGACGCGCGTCCCGTCGGGCGACCACGAAGGCGCGGCCTCATCCCATTTGCCGGTCGTCAGCCGCTCCAGCTTCTTCGTCTCGATGTCATAAAGATAGATATAACTGTGGCGGCTCGAGAGCAGATAGCCTTGCCCGTCCTGTTTAAATTTGTAGCGATCAATCAGGATCGGCTTCGGCGCTTTCGGCTTCCCCCCGCTTTCTTTCGCGGCGTCGGCGGCCTCGGCTTCAGGGTCGGGATCGCCGACGACTAACGCCAATCGCTTCGAATCCGGCGACCATTCGTAGGCCTGCAAGCGCCCTTTCACGTCGGTCAATTGAAACGCTTCGCCGCCGTCACGGTCGAGCAGCCACACCTGATTGCCCTTGACGGCGCCGGGCCGGGATGAGGTGAATGAGAGATATTTTCCGTCCGGACTCCAGCGCGGCGACGATTCGCTCTCGGGGCCTCGCGTCATCTGGCGTTCGCTCTTGCCGTCGAAGCTGACCGCCCAGACGTGCGAGTCGGCCTTGTCCTCTTTGACGTCGATGGTCGAGACGACGTAGGCCACCCACTGGCCGTCCGGCGAGATTTGCGGGTCACGCACCTCGCGCAAGCGGGCGACGTCGTCGAGCTTGAGCGGGCGACGCGCGGGCTGCGCCATTAAGACCGCCGCCGAGACCAGCACGAACGGTAGAACGCGGAATAGTTTTTTGGTGGACATAGGCATATAGGTTTCTTTGACTTGCTAAAGGAGCGTAGCGATATGGCATGTGCCATATTTCATATGTAGCTACTCATCGCTCCCGCCGCGTTAGCGGCGCCTTGAGTTTAGCCGTGGGTTTTAACCCACGGGGTGGTTACAGAGCGTTCCCGCGTCGCGCGAGCGACGGCTGAATTCAATCGTCGCTGACGCGACGGGGAATAAAATCCCGCGACACCGTGGGTTTAACCCCACGGCTAAATTCATGACGCCGCTGACGCGGCGGAGGACCGAGCAAATATTATGGCATACGGCATATCACTCAGCGTCCCACATTCTCCAATATCCATATCCCCCCGGAAACTTCGATGATCGGCAGGACGATGCGGTCGGCGGCGAGCGCCATTTCCATAACGCCGACATCGGGCAGGATCATCCGGGAGGGGCTTTCAAAGTTGGTCACGCGGAATGGTTCTCCTCTGGGTTCCCCCGCCGCCGGATCGAAGTCAATGCCCCAGACGTTGAAAAATCCGGTCCGGCTGGAGACGAAGTAGATCCGCCGGCCGTCGGGCGACCATCGCGCTTTGTCATCGTTGTATTTGGCTTCGGTGATACGCTTCAATTCGCCGCCCGAAGCCGGAACGACGTAGATGGTCGAGATTCCAGCCTCCGTCTCTTTTTTGGCGTTGAAGCAGATCCACTTCTGATCGGGGGAGAATCGAGCCTGATAGAGATTCATTTCCGGATGAGAGGCGATCAGGCGCATTTGCGTTTCGGCCTGAGGGGCGGCGGCAATCGGGAGCGAGTAGATAGCAAATCGTTCCGGCTGGTGATTTGATCCTACAAGTATCCATTTCCCGTCACGAGACCAATCCCAGGCGGTGATGGCTTCCGGGCGCAGAGTAGTGAGCGTCTGCTCGGCGCCGCCGCCGGCCGGCGCCAGGACCAGGCTGGTCTCAAACCTGGAACCCTCAAGATTGAGTTGGCGGCTGCGATTATAAACCAGCCGCGAGCCGTCGAATGACCAGTGCGGCAAGCTGCGAGATAATTCATCGGCTCCGAAGATCGTCTCGCGCCCATCCTTGAGCGACTTCTCCCAAAGTTCCGCTTTCCCTTGGCGTCGCGTAACAAACGCCAGCCTCTGGCCGTCGGGCGACAGGTCAGGATAAACGGCCTTCACCCCGGCCGCGGTGAGGGGGCGTCCCTCCCCCTTGATCCGGCCTGAGGAAGCGTCAAATGGGAGCGACCACACTCTGGTTTGTTCGACGCGCGTAGAGAAGGCCAGTTTCCTGCCGTCGGGCGAGATCGCCACGTCCGAATCCGGCCCCGCGCTGGTGGTCAGACGTTCCGGGCCGGCGATCCAGCGCAGGCTTTGCGGATCGACTTCCACTTTCCACAAATTTTTCACGCCCTGGGAAAGCCCTTCAAAATAGAGCGCCCGGCCGGAAGGCGCCCACAAAAAATTGCCGAGAACCAGAGACGCTTCTTCTCTGATCTGCTCCTCTATCTTCGGATCGATTTCCGATTTGACCGGCGCGCCGCCATCCAATGGAACGGTCAAGAAGCGCCATTTATCCTGGCGACTCCATCCCCACAGTGAGAGATGTTTACCGTCAGGTCGCCAGGCCACGCGGAAATAACCGAACTGGCGCGTAAAATCCAAAGGCGCCTCGCGCGGCGGTTGGCCGTCCAGCCCAACCACATAGACCTTGGGAGTCATCGCTATCTGTAGCGGTGAGTTGTAGAAGAGGATTTGCGTACCGTCCGGGGACCAGCACGGATGATAGCCGAAGGAAGAGACCTTACGCTCCTTACCGCCGAAGACAGGCGTTACGAACAGTCCCCCGCCGTCGCGCTCAGAACGGAAGGCCAGAAGATTGCCTTCAGGCGCCCAATCCGGCTGCCAGTCGTGAGCCTCGGAAGTTGTCACGCGAACCGGATCGCCCTCGCCGACCGGCCTCACCCAGATGTCGAAATTGCCGCTCCGATCGGAGCTGTAAGCGATCATGCGTCCGTCGGGCGACCAGCTCGGTTCGCTTTCGAGGCCGGGATCGAAGGTCAATTGCCAGAGTTTGCGCTGCTGTGGCGCTGACGGATTGTCCTGTGACCTCCGGCTGATCAGCGTGACGGCCAGGACGACTGTCACGAGCGTTGCGAGCGCCGCGAGCGCAATAATCACCCAACGCTTGTGAGGAACGATCTTGCCATTGAGCGTTTCACTCTCCCCAGGCGCCTCATAGCGCGCCGGCTCCGCCGCGATCGCGGAGCCGTTCACCGCGTGGAAAGCGGAGGCGTTGCCATTTGACCCGTTAGCCGGGAGCGCGATGAGATCTTCTCTCGCGTCATTCACTTCTCTCACGCTGGCCACGAAGCGATAGCCCCGGCCGGGGACGGTCAGGATGTACTGGTGTTCGTTGGGCTGTTCGTCCAGGGCCTTTCTCAGCGCGGAGATGTTGCGGGCCAGGTTGTTCTCCTCCACCACAGTGTCGGGCCAGACCCGCTGCAGCAACTCATTCTTCTCCAACACCTGCCCGCGATGTTGGATCAGCTCCAGCAGAATCTCGAATGCTTTGAGGTTGAGCGGCACAACCTCCCCGTCACGCGTTAGGACGTATTTGACCGTATCAACGCGAAATGGGCCAAACTCATAGAATGGCGAGGTTTGCTCTAGTTGCGTTTCGTTCATAACTTTTCAGGAGTTTTCAGAACGACGTATAACTTTTCAGAAGTTATTAGACCGCAGCAAAGACTTTGTATTTCGCTTCCGAGTATCTATTCCCAGCCAAAACCGGCGAACGCGTTCGAGCGATGGTGTGGTGAAGGGTATGTAAGGGCCGCTCGAACAGGAGCGCCTCCAGCCTTTGGTTGATCTTATATAGAGATGAAGCTAGCGATGTCAACCTGAGGATCGAGCTGAGATGAAAATTCGAATACGGATTTCGCGCCGCGTTTCGTCGCGCCAAGCTCGATCGAGCCCGGCCGGCCCGAGCGGCGTGGCGACTCAACCCGATGCGCAGCCGTCGCAGGCTCGCGTTTAACCTGGGAGGTAGATAATTATGTGTATCAGCTCGCTTCGCAAGAAGGCGCTTATGTTCTTGTCGTTAGCGCTATTGCTGGCTGTTTCAGCCTTCGCGCAAACCAGCGCCAGTTTGAGCGGAACCGTCCATGACCCGCAAGGCGGCGCGGTCGTCGGCGCCAAGGTCACGTTGAAAGACGCCGGCGGCGCTACCCATCTCGAAACCAGCGCCAACAACGAAGGTTTTTATACCTTCCCGATCATCCAACCCGGCACATACACAGTGACGATCGAAGCGCCCGGCTTCAAGAAGTTTGTTAAATCAGGCATCGTGGTCAACGCGTCGGACAGACAGTCTACAGGCGTTACTGTCCTTGAAATCGGCGACATCTCTAATTCAGTTGAAGTGACGGCCGACGCCGCCCAACTCCAGATCAAAACCGAGTCTGGCGAACAAGGCGCGGCCGTTAACAATCAACAGATTCAGAACCTCGCCGTCAACGGGCGCAATTACCTGGACCTGCTCAAGCTCACGCCCGGCGTGGTCGTCAACACCAGTTTCGCAGTTTCCGGCCCTGGCGGGCTCGGTAACATCAGCATCGGGGGCATGCGCATGGGCAAAAATAACCTGACGATTGACGGCACGACCAACGTTGACACCGGGTCGAACGGCACGCAGCACATCGCGCTGTCGCTCGACAACATCTCCGAGTTCAAGCTGCTGACCTCGAACTATCAGGCCGAGTACGGACGTTCGGGCGGCGGCGCAATCCAAATTGTAAGCAAGAGCGGCACGAGCCAATTCCACGGCTCCGGATATTATTTCCACCGCCACGAACAATTCAACTCCAACTCTTTCTTAAACAACGCCGTGGCGCGTGTGAACGACATCCAGCCAAACCAGCGTAACTTATACCGCTACAATCAACAAGGCTACAACATCGGCGGCCCCGCGCTGCTGCCGAAAAAGGCGCTGAAAGACAAGCTCTTCTTCTTCTTCTCGCAGGAATGGCAGGAGCAACTCGTGCCGCAGAACGCGCGCCAGTCGCGCGTGCCGACGGCGGATGAAGTCGCCGGAGACTTCAGCAATACGCGGGATTTCAATGGTAACCTGATCACCATCATAGATCCGGAGACCAAGCAGCCATTCCCGGGCAATAAGATCCCGGCCGATCGCATCAAGGCGAATGGCGCGAACGGCCAGAAGATTCTGCAACTTTTCCAAAAATTCGATAACACGCAGCTCGGCGGCCCTCAAAACGGCTTCCGCTACAACCACAACTCGCAGATGAGCGTCAGCTACCCGCGCAGAGAAACCAGCCTCCGGGTTGACTACAATCTGTCAGACACCACGAAAGCCTACGTCCGCTACACTCGCGACGCCGACAAGCAGGTCCTGCCTTACGGCCTGGGCTGGACGGGTGGCAATAATCTGATTCCCCTGGACAACCTGATCTTTAAACAGGCGCCGGCATGGAACGGCGCGCTCAATGTCACGTCCGCCCTCTCGCCGACGCTGACCAATGAATTCATTTTCGGCGCGAGTCAGAACAATCTGACACTCGATCCCACTGATGCGAATGCGGCTACCTATTCGGGCTTCGGGTTCAATTTCCCGCTGCCGTTCCCGAACTACCCGGCCAACCAATTCTTCAACATCCAATTCAGTGGCATTGCCGGCTTTAAAAACACGAGCGACGCCGCCAGTCCCGGCATCGCCGGAACGAATGGCTACAGCCAGTTCCCATACAAGAACTCCAACACGACCTTCGACATTTACGACAACGTCAGCAAGGTTATCGGAACGCATACGGCGAAGGCCGGCTTCTATTACCAGCGCAGCCGCAAGGATCAGGCCGCCGGCGATTCCGCCACCATTGTTTTCAGCGACAACACGAACAATCCGAGAAACACCGGGCATCCCTACGCAAACGCGCTGCTCGGCGAGTTCGACACTTTCAGACAACCGAACATCGGCGTCTTTCAGGGGCAGTATCGCTCGACCAACGTCGAGTGGTATTTGCAGGACAACTGGAAGGTCAACAGCCGGCTGACGCTCGATTACGGGATGCGTTTCAACCTGATCTATCCGCAATACGACGCTCGCCATCAGGATTATTACTTCGTGCCGAGCAAGTTCGACCCGGCAAAGGCCGTGCGGCTATACAGGCCCACTTGCGATAATGGCAAATTCGTAGACGGCGACTTCTGCGCGTCTCCCTCAAACCAGCACGCTTATGATCCGGCCAAGCCGAACGAGTTGCTTCCGGCCTATCTAATCGGGCGCATCGTGCCCGGATCAGGCGATCCGTTCAACGGCATGGTCGGCAGCAAAGACGGTTACTTCCCGGGCGGCGTCAAAAGCCGCGGCGTGCAGTTCGGCCCTGTGTTCGGATTCGCCTTCGACGTTTTCGGCGACAAGAAGACGGTCGTGCGCGGCGGTTATCGTCTGGGTTATGACCGCGTGGCGGGCAACGAACTGGCCTTCGCAGCCGTCGGCCAGCCGCCGAAGTTTTTCAATCCTACCTTCACCTTCGGCAACCTCTCCACGGTCGGCAAAGACGCCGGGAATAATATCGCTCTAGGCGTCACCAGCGTGATCGCCGCAGATCCGGAAGGACAGATCCCCAGCACTCAGAGTTTCAGTCTCCAGGTCCAACACGACGTCGGCTGGAACACCGTATTGAGCGTGGGTTATGTCGGCACGCTCTCGCGCCACCAACAGGAGTTGCTCAACCTCAACTACAGTCCGTATGGCGAACTTTTTAACGCGGCCGCGCAAGACCCGTCGAGGTTCGCGGATAGAAGTGGCGATGGTATAGGCGATGTCCCGGCCGAAGAGCCTGGGCTAGAGCAGATCTACAAGGACGCCATAGTGAAGTTCTCAGGCGCGAACGCTCTGACGTCGGCCTTTCTGAAGAGATACCCGGGATATGACCAGATCGGGCTGCGCGCCTTCGGAGGCTCGTCGAACTATCATTCGATGCAGGCGACGCTGAGCAAGCGGTTCGGCGCCTCGATCGACTTCGGTCTGGCCTACACCTGGTCGAAGGCGATGGGGACCACCAACACCTTCAATGACTTCATCAACCCCGTCTGCTCGCGCTGCGCGGATTACCGCCGTCTGAGTATTGATCGCACGCACATTATGGTCATCAACTACGACTGGCGGCTGCCGGGGCTGAAAGACGCCAACAGCTTGATTAAGGGCGTGGTCAACGGCTGGCAGGTCACCGGCATCACGCAGTTCATTTCGGGCCAACCGGATGACGTCAGCGCCGGCATTGACAGCATCGATATCAACCAGCGACTTGGCGGGAGTTGGACTGAATTTACGCGCGGCTACTTCACTAGCGATCCGAATCAGAGCAAGGAGCGCGATAAATACTTCAATTGGGAGTCCATCAGATTGCCCAGCGTGGCGGAAGCGTTGGCGGCCAAGGGAGTGTATCCGCGTAACTTCCTGAACCGTCCCGGCATCAACGTGACCGACCTTTCGCTGTTCAAGAACTTCCCGCTAGGCGGCGACAACGCCCGCAAATTGCAACTGCGGCTTGAGATGTTCAACGTCTTCAACCATGCGCAATTCAGCGATATGAACCGCAACGTGACGTGGAGCAGCTTCAACGCATATCTGGCGGAACGGCAAGCCGGTTCGGCGAGCATCTTGAATGTCCGCAACGGTTCGCAGGGGGCGAGCTCTCGCATCGGCGACGGCGTCAGCGAGGTCAACGCTCTTCATAACGCCGTTTCTCCCAATCGCATCATTCAGCTTGCGGTGAAGATTTTCTTCTAAACGCCGCGTTCGAGGTTTGTCATTGGTCATTGCAGGAGATCGGGTCAGTCAACTCCCAATAAACCTTGGGAACGCTCACGGCGATGACCAATGACAAGCGCATCGGCTGTCTTCGGAATTCACTTGCAAGCCATTCAGAGCCAGTTCGGTAATTATTGAGGTTTTCTTCAAGACTTACGACGACGACCAGTGAAATTCTACCGACGGGGCGTGGCGCTTTTGGACCGACAGGGAAAACGATGAACACTCTGAATAGACGGAATATGCGGAATATTTCCGTATCTGTTCCGAGTGTTCCGCGGTTTCCCGCCTCGTTCCCGGCTAGTCGCGCCAAAAGAGCCACGCCCCAACTGCAGTCAGGCGGTATTGGATGTCCGATGTACGAAGGAGGGAGGTAAAAAGATGTCTATACTCAAATTGTCGTTACTTGTGGCCATCGCTCCTCTTTGCTGGGGAGCTTTGGTTAAAACCGGATCGCCGGAAAAAGTCCCTTATCCCGAAGGCTACCGTCGCTGGACACACGTCAGGAGCGGGTTGACCGGCCCCGAAAGCCCCGATTACCAGCTCACCGGCGGGCTGCACCACATTTACGCCAACGACAAGGCTATGGAAGGGTACGAGGGCGGGCGTTTCCCGGACGGCTCCGTCATCGTATACGACCTGCTGAAGGTTCAAACGAAAGACGGCGTCACGATGGAAGGAGAGCGCCGCTATCTCACCGTCATGCACAAGGACAGCAAGCGGTTTGCCGACACGGGCGGCTGGGGCTTCGAGGTCTTCCTGAAAGACAGCCGCACGGATCGGACCATCTGGCCGAACGCGAAGACGAAGTGTTATGAATGCCACGCCGGCCAGAAAGACAGGGATTTCGTGTTCGGATCGTTCCGCAAGTGAAGTCGAATTTGGAGAGAGGCATGGATGCGGGCTTGTTCTGGCGGTTTATCGCGGACATCTGCAAACTCGGAGAATTTATCGTGTCGACGGGAACGGGCGGGGTATCCGCGAACATCGTCGGCAGGTTTCAAGTGGGTTACGACGGCGCCGAAAGCGTAATCCAAAGGACGGGTTGCGACGACCATGTTCATTGTCACCCCGACCAAATCGCGGCGTTCAAATTCGGCTACTGCGACATAGGCTGCGGGGAGGAGCCGTGCGTGGAGCTGATCAATCAAAACAGACAGGTGTGCCTCAGGTTTTACTATCGCGGCGGCGACGCCGTACAGAAATACAGGCAATTCGTCGAACGACACAGGCGCTACGAAAACCTGTTCGCCGGCGAATGGTAATGGGAATGTCATGTACAAATTGTCTAAGCTCGGACGTTTCTTCCTCGCCATCGCGATGGTAGCCTTCGGCATACAACATTTCGTTCATCTGGACTTTGTAACGCGGGTCTTTCCGAGGTTACCGGCTTGGATTCCCGCGCACTCCTTTTTGTCATGCGTCTTCGGCTCTATCTTGCTTGCGTCCGGCGCCGCGATCATGTTTGAGAAAGCGGCGCGACCTGTGGCTTTGCTGTTGGGCGCAATCATCCTCAGCTCGTTTGCATTGCTGTATCTGCCACTGCTGATCACAATCCCCCTGACCCCCTTTAACGGCGTTTTGTGGACCAGCGCCGGCAAGGCGCTGGCCCTCTCCGGCGGGAGTTTTCTCGTGGCCGGGTCGCTCCACGTAAAATGGGAAGGCCCGGCGAACGCTCCGGCCGCGGCCGCGCGGGCGCTGGAGAGATTCATCCCTCTGGGACGTTTTTTTCTTGCGGCTTTCCTGATCCTCTGCGGGATCGAGCATTTCATGTTCGTCGAATTTGTGACGAGTATGACGCCGTCGTGGATTCCGGGTGGCGTCTTCTGGACCTATTTTAGCGGCGTGGCGTTGATCGCAGGCGGCCTGGGTATCATCGTTCCTCTGACGTCACGACTGGCTGGGGGCCTTTCCGGCCTGATGATCTTTGTGTGGGTTCTGATCGTGCACATCCCCAGGGCCGTGGCCATCAGAAACTCTAACGAGACGACCGCAGTGTTCGAGGCCCTGGCCTTTTCCGGCGTGGCGTTTCTTGTGGCCGCCGCGCCAAGAGAGACCGATATGATGGTCTTTGAGAAATAATTGCGACAACACTTCTTCATTTGAAATAAATTTAGGCGATTATACGCTTAGCACACCTGTTCAACAGAGGTAATATAAAAGTGCTAACTACTCTATAGCGGGGCGAGCGCCTTTGATCGGGGGCGGTATACCAGAAGAGTTCACCGTATACTCATCGAAGGGGGAAGCCCTTCAATTCGCGCACGGTCTCGATTTCCTCTCCATCCAAGCCAATCGGCTTTGGATGGAGTATCCATCGAGGGGAAAAGATGAACAACATTAATAAAAATAAGAAGGAGTTGGCGCCAGAACAACGTGAAGAACTACTCAGAGCGTTGAAAGCCCGTTTTGAGAAAAACATGAACCGCCATAAAGGTCTTGAATGGGCTAAAGTACAAGCAAAGCTGGAAGCTAATACTGAAAAACTGTGGTCACTTAATGAAATGGAAAGATCTGGCGGTGAACCGGATGTTGTCGGTCATGATAAAAAGACGGGCGAATATATTTTTTATGATTGCTCAGCGGAAAGTCCTAAAGGCCGCAGAAGTGTTTGTTACGACCGTGAAGGCCAGGAGTCAAGGAAAGAACATAAACCAGAAAATAACGCTATTGATGTGGCAACTGCCATGGGCATTGAGCTTTTAACGGAAGAACAATATCGAGAGCTGCAGAAACTTGGAAATTTCGATATGAAAACGTCGAGTTGGGTGAAAACACCTTCTGATATTAGAAAACTCGGCGGCGCCCTCTTTTGTGATCGCCGCTACGACCATGTCTTCGTGTATCACAACGGCGCCGAATCTTACTATGCCGCCAGGGCGTTCCGCGGGTCGCTAAGGGTCTAAATTTTGCACAGACGGCGAAGTGGGGCGCTCCTTGCGCATCTCTCGGATATGTTTTTCCTCAAGCCCCACAAGCTCAAGCACAAGGTTTGACTGCCTGATCAACTTCCGTTCCCGCTCTATGTAGTACTCTTCGTTGTAGACAATATCCTCATTGAATCGCTCGTCCTCGTCGTCAAAATCATACAGATCTTGATCTTGATCGTGGTCGGACATGATTGATTGGCCTCCCTTCTGGACGCATGTTGTCAGAGATTACGGATATGCCCCGCAAGAAGCCAGCCATGCCGCTGTTATGCGTTGCCGAGCGCCACTTTATATGTTAAGTCACACCATGCCGGTCGTGATGCGCGGCGAGATGGGAGTCGAAGTCTTTTTCATAACTTTTACCGTTCCATTCAGGGCGCGCTTCGTCGCGCCGCGGCCCTGACGACGAATGGGCGATGGTTGATTCCAGGGAGAAAAGAGTATGAAAGGAACAGTGGTCGGCAATTGGACTATCGGAGATAAGATAGGCGAAGGAGGAACGGGACAGGTCTACCTCGCAAAACACAAATTGCTCGGCTCATACGCCGCGGTCAAGATTCTATATCACGCGCTGGCGAACGACCCGAAATTCCGGGACCGTTTCTTCCAGGAGGCCCAATCGCAAGCCTCGCTCAAACACCCGCACATCGCGCAGGTGCTCGATTACGTCGAGCAGAACGGCCAATATTTCCTGGTAGTCGAATATCTGGAGGGCGGGACGCTGGCCGAAGCGATCGATCGGGCGAAAGGCCCGATCGAGATTCACAAGGCGCTTCAATGGGGCAAGCAGGCGCTTTCGGCGCTCGATTACGCGCATCAGCGCAGGGTTATTCACCGCGACGTCAAGACATCGA
>Ga0081455_10006097_pt1 | contig 13033 bp, 9 predicted proteins | sample TabmetS3T2R1_FD_70207 | JGI IMG/M metagenome (GOLD analysis project Ga0081455, IMG submission 70207) | Tabebuia heterophylla rhizosphere microbial communities from the University of Puerto Rico - S3T2R1 | ecosystem: Host-associated > Plants > Roots > Rhizosphere ... | reverse complement strand
CGGCGAACACCGCCGCCTCGCCACGCTCCTGCACCAGGATCTCGTGGCGCGACAGGAACTTCTCGACCTGCAGCGGATAGTAGGCGAGCGATTCCGTCGCCGTGTCGATCGCGGTCAGGCCGCCGCCGATCACCACCACCGGCAGGCGGATCTGCAGGTTGGCGATCGAATCCTTCTTGGCGGCGCCGGTGAGCTGCAGGGCCATCAGGAAGTCCGACGCCGCGCGCACGCCGCGGGCCAGGCCGTTGGGCAGGTCGAGCACGGTGGGCTTGCCGGCGCCGGCGCACAGCGCCACGTGGTCGAAGCCCATGGCGAAGGCGCTTTCCACCGTCACCGTGCCGCCGAAGCGCACGCCGCCGAACATCGAGAACTGGCGGCGCCGCTCGAGCAGCAGGCGCACCATCTTCAGGTAGTTCTTGTCCCAGCGCACGGTGATGCCGTACTCGGCGACGCCGCCGAAGCCCGCCATCGCCCGCTCGCCGAGATCCTCGCGCAGGCTGGCGATGTCGTGCACCGGCTCGAATGGCACCGGATAGCCGTCGGCGGTCACGCCCGATTGCTTGGGCGGCAGCGGCTCGATCTTGAGCCCGTCGATGCCGACCACGGCATGGCCGTCGTTCATCAGATGATGGGCGAGATTGAAGCCGGCCGGCCCCAGCCCCACCACCAGCACGCTGCGGCCGGTCGACGGACGCGGGATCGGCCGGCGCAAATTGAGCGGGTTCCAGCGCGTCAGCAGCGAATAGATCTCGAAGCCCCACGGCAGGCCGAGCACGTCCTTCAAGGTGCGGGTCTCGATCTGCGGGATGTCGACCGGTTCCTGCTTCTGATAGATGCAGGCCTTCATGCAGTCGTTGCAGATGCGATGCCCGGTCGCCGCCAGCAGCGGGTTGTCGACCGCGGCGATCGCCAGCGCGCCGATCGAGAAGCCCTCGCTCTTGAGCAGGTTCATCTCGGAGATCTTCTCTTCGAGCGGGCAGCCGGCCAGGGTCACGCCGAACGGCGACTTCTGGAAGCTGCCGGTCTTGCGATCCTTCAGGCCGCGCGAGCAGCTGTCCTTGCCCTGGTTGTGGCACCAGATGCAGTAGTTGGCGTGGTCGAGCGACCGCACGAGGTCGAAGCCCGCATCGGTCAGCGCAAAGCCCTCGCGATGGCGCAGCAGCGGCCGCGGCAGCTTCATGCGCGTGACGCCGTCCACCACCTCGGTCTCGATCGGCACCAGGTGCTCGAAGTCGAGCCGGTGCGGCACCTTGAACAGCGGCCCGTCGCGATGGCGCTTCTTGCCCTCGGGGCTGTGCAGCGCCCAGGCGGCGTAGCGTGCCAGCGCCTCGACCTCGGGCGTCGGCTTGTCGACCTTGAACTCGGGCCCCAGCCGGTCGCGCACGGCGAGCGCGAAGGCGAGCTCCCACTCCTCGAGGTCGGCCAGGCTCGCGCCGACATCGACCTTGGGTTCGCTTGACACCTCTTCTGCCTTGATCGAGCGCGCCACGTAGCGCTGCACGAACAGCCGCTTGCAATCGTAGAGCGGCGCCAGCTGCGAATGGCGGCCGCGCAAGTCGGCTGCCTCCTGTGCCACGCCGAACAAGGCGCCGACGAAATCTTCCAGCGGACGGGCGACTTCGATCAGGAGGTTGGACTCGTCCTTGGCCGCGAGCTTGTCGGGGTCGGCGCGGGCGGCCATCAGGCGCGCATGCGCGTCGACGTTGACGCCCTTCAGCCAGCCGACGAAGGCGGCATCGAGCCGGGCAAGACCCTCGCGGTCGTAGAGGTCGTCGAAGCCCAGCCCGTGTGCGAGTGAGGGGCCGAGCGCCAGCACAGTCATTGGTCGAATATCCAGATACGGCGAGGGGTGATTTGTTCGTGTGCGAACCGATTAACCAAGGCCGACAGCAAGCGCAAGGCGCGGAATGCTTCGCGACATTAATGCCTGATGACTGAGCCCGTGGCTTCACGCATGGTCCGGCGCCCATGCAACCCGTCCCCGCCGCCGTGCGCAACTGGCTGATTGTCGTGGCCGGCATGATTTTTTTCATGATCGTGCTGGGCGCGCTGACGCGGCTCACCGAGTCGGGCCTGTCGATGGTCGAATGGAAGCCGGTCACCGGCTGGCTGCCACCGATCGGCGAGCAGGCCTGGCAGGCGGAGCTGCAGAAATATCTTTCCTCGCCGCAGGGAAGATTGGTGAATCGTGATTTCGATATCGGCCAATTCCAGCAGATCTTCTGGCTCGAGTTCCTGCACAGGCTGTGGGGCCGCCTGATCGGGCTGGTGGTGGCGCTGCCGCTCGTCTGGTTCTGGCTGAGCGGCCGGCTGTCACCCTGGCTGAAGCCGCGCCTGTTGGCGCTGTTGGTGCTGGGCGGCCTGCAGGGCGCGCTCGGCTGGGCGATGGTCGCGTCCGGCCTGGTCGACCGGCCGTCGGTCAGCCACTACCGCCTCGCCGCCCATCTGCTGTTCGCCGTGGCGCTTTATGTCTACACGGTCTGGCTGGTGCTCGAGCTCGGCCAGCGCGACACGCAGCACTTCGATGGCAAGACGCGACGCAAGGCCACGGTGCTGATCGCCTTCACCTTCATCGTCATGACCTGGGGCGCGCTGATGGCGGGCCTGCGTGCCGGCGCCTCGCACAACACCTTCCCAACGATGTCGGGTTACTGGATCCCGCCCGGACTGTTCGAGCTCGCGCCGTGGTGGATCAACCTGTTCGAGAACGGCACGACGGTGCAATTCGTCCATCGCTGGCTGGCCACGTTCCTGGTGCTGGGCGTACTGGCGATGGCATGGCGCACGCGCCGACCCGAGACGCTGGCCGCCGGTGCGATGGCCCTGATCCAGCTCGGCCTCGGCATCGCCACAATCCTGAGCGGCGTCAACATCGCGCTCGCCACATTGCATCAAGCAGGTGCAGTCCTCCTGCTGACACTTTTGACCGTGGTGCGCCATCGGGCAGCGGCTTCTCGGCCGCGCCCGCTGTCGGCTATGGTCGCGGGATGACCGGCAGGCTCGACTGGCGATCGCGCGCGCTGCTGGCGACGACCGTCGTCGCCATCGCCGTCGCCGCGACCGTTGCCTTCTTCACCATCGAGGCGTCTCCGCCTCCTCGTCGCGCCAAAGCCCCGACCATCGTGGCGGCGCAGATCACGCCGCCAGTGCCGGCGCCTGAGCCCAAGCTGCCTACGGCCGAGCCGCCGCCCACGCCAACTGCAGCCGACTTCGCCGCCAAGCCGGCCGAGCCGCCCGCCCCACCTGCCCCCGCGCCCGCGACGGAAAAGTCGAACGGGCCGACGGACTGGGCGTCGCTGCCGATCGACGAGGTGCGCAGCCGCGCCACGGCCAACGACATCGCTGCGATGGAGGAGCTCGCGCGCCGTCTGATCCAGGGCACGGGCGTCGCCAAGGATCAGCAGGCCGGCGCCGGCTGGCTGTTGCGCGCCGCCGAGGCGGGCTCGGCGCAGGCGGCCTTCAATGTCGGCGTGATGTACGAGCGCGGTTTCGTCGTCGAGCGCGACTCCGGCCGGGCCGTCGAATGGTATCGCAAGGCCGCCGACGGCAACATGCCGGCCGCCAAGCACAACCTCGCCCTGATGCTGCGCGACGGCAAGGGAGCGCCACGCGACGTCGCGCGCGCCGTCGAGCTCCTGCAGTCGGCCGCGCACCAGGGCATGGCCGCCTCTATGTTCTCGCTGGGCGACATGTATGAACGCGGCGATGCCGGCGCGAAGGACGCCGCGGCGGCGCTGGCCTGGTTCGCCATCGCCGCCGAGTTCGAGCGCCAGATCAACCGCGGCGAGGAAACGGCGCTCGCCAAGGCGGCCGACCAGCGCTCGCAGGCCTTGCAGCGCGTGTTGACGCCCGCCGAGCTGCAACGCGCCCAGCAGCTCGGCCAGACCGAGTTCCGCGCCATCGCTCAAGCTCTGGCGCCGCCTGCGCCCGCCCAGGTGCCGGCCGATCCGCCATCGCCATCCGTCGCCGCCGCGCCGTCGGCCTCGCCGGCCAGAGACGATCTGAACTGGCCCAAGGCGCCGGCCGACCAGGTCCGCTTGGTTCAGCAAGGGCTGGCCGACCTCCAGCTCCTGCGCGACAAGCCGGACGGATTGCTGGGGCCGATGACACGCAACGCCATTCGTGACTTCCAGCGCGCCGCCGGCCTGCGTGCCACCGGCGAACCCAGCAAGGACGTCTACGTTGCGCTCCGTCAGGCGCTGCTGCAGCGCGACGTCGCCACGAGATCGCCGTTGCCGCTACCGCCCAAGCCAGAGCCGGGGGCTCCAGCAGCGGCCGATGTCGCCAAGCCCGGTCCCGATGCCTGGCCGCCGGACAGCACCGACCAGGTGAGAGCCATTCAGCGCCTGCTGCGCGACATGAAGATCCTGACCGAGCCGGCCGACGGCCAGCTGGGCACCGCGACGCGGGCGGCGATCCGGGAGTACGAGCGGTTGGCCGGCCTCAAGGAAACCGGTGAGCCGAGCAAGGTGCTGTTCGACTCGATGAAAGAGACCCGCGCGCTGATGACGCCGAAGGGCGGGTCGAACTAGCTCACCAATTTCCCGGCGTGCCGCCACCACGTGGTAGGTACACCGGACGCCGCCCGCCCGGCGGCGGCGGGCGTGTCATAGAGCGCAAAGCAGGTGGCACCGCTGCCGCTCATGGCGGCGTAGCGCACCGCGGGACTCGCGCGCAGGAACGCAAGCATCTCGGCGATGGCGGGGCAAATCGCGATCGCGGCGGCGGCCAGGTCGTTGCCGCGCGCAGCCAGCGCCTCGACCAGGCTCGCGAGATCGGACCACGGACGCGCAAGCGGCTGCGCCGTCGAGAAGTCGCCGCGGCGGGCGGCGAACACGGCGGCAGTGGGCAGCGCCACGCCGGGATTGACCAATAGCAAACCGCAGACCGGCAAGGCCGGTGCGGGCTGAAGCTTCTCGCCGATTCCCGAAACCAGCGCTGGCCGCCCGGCCAGGCACATCGGCACGTCAGCCCCAAGCCTGGCCGCGAGATCGAACAGCTCTTCGGCAGGCAACGTCAGTCGCCACAGCTCGACCAGTGCCTGCAACGCGGCCGCGGCATCGGCCGAGCCGCCGCCCAATCCCGCCGCGACCGGGATGCGCTTGACCAGGCGAAGCGCGGCGCGCGGCGCCACGCCGGCGCGATCGGCCAACAAACGAGCGGCCTTGAGGACGAGGTTGTCGCCTTCGCCGGCGAGCGACGGCGCCGCCGGCCCATCGAGCGTGAGCGACAGCGTGTCGGCAGCCGACACATCCAGCAAATCGGCGAGATCGGCGAACACCACCAGCGAATCAAGCAGGTGATAACCGTCGGCTCGGCGGCCGACCACCTTTAGCCAGAGATTGACCTTGGCGCGGGCGAGCGACCCATGGACTGGCATGGGGCGCCGGTCGTGCGCGCTCAGCCGCCCTGCTTCTTGTCGGCCGCGCGCTCGTAGACCGTCGGCTTGTCGGTCGCCGAGGTCAGCCCGTTGGCGAGCTTCTCGCGGATGGTCGCGACACGATCCTTGTCGGGCTTCTGGTTGAGCGCCCGCTCCCACTGGAAGCGCGCTTCGCGGAAGCGACCGACGTGCCAATAGGCGTCACCCAGATGCTCGACGATGGTTGGGTCGTCACCCTTTTGCTCGCTCGCCCGCTCCAGCCACTCGACCGACTTGTCGTACTGGCCGAGCCGGTAGTAGGCCCAGCCGACCGAGTCGGTGATGGCGCCGTCATCGGGCCTGAGCTCGGTGGCGCGCTTCAGCATCTTCATGCCGGCGTCGAGGTTGAGGCCCTGGTCGATCCAGCTGTAGCCGAGATAGTTCAGCACGTAGGGCTGCTCGGGCGAGAGCTCCAGCGCCTTCTTCATGTCGGCCTCGGCCCGCGGCCACTGCTTGGTGCGCTCGAGCACGATGCCGCGGCCGAAATAGACCGGCCAGTGCCGCTCCTCGACCGTCTTCACACGCGCCAGTGCCGTGTCGTAGGCGGAAACGGCGTCGCTGTAGCGCTCCTTGCTGCGCAGCAGGTCGGCGAGCGTCAGGGCGGCATCGATACGGTCGGGCTTCTCCGCCACCAGCACCTTCAGCTTGCGCACGGCCTGGTCGAAGCGCTCGTCCTGCGCGTCGAGCGTCGCCATGCGCAGGCGAGCCTGCCAATAGAGCGGCGAGGTCGGCCCGATCTTGCCGAGCGCTGCGGTAGCCTTCTGGTTGTTGCCCCACTGCTCGTAGAGTCCGGCGATCATCAGCCAGGCGAAGTCGTGGTCCGGCTTCAGATCCACCGCGAACTGCTCGAAGATCAGCGCGAGGTCGGTGCCCTGGTTGCGCGGATTGGCGCTCAGGATGCCGCCGATGTCGAACATGATCTCGGCGACGCCCGAGGCCGGCGATGGCGGCTTGGGCAGCGGCGCGTTGGCCGCCAGCAGGCCGTCCATGACGACGGAGTCGCTGTACTTGTCGCCATAGGCCTTCAGCATGGCGCGCGCATCGTCGGCCTTGCCGAGACGGCGCAAGCCGTCGGCCGCCGTGGTGACGACGCGCATTCCGCTGGGATCGAGCTCGACGGCCTTGCGGTACTTCGCCTCGGCAGCGGCCTTGTCGCCGGCCAGCTCGTCGATCTGGGCGTCGATGATCAGGGCCGGCGCCTCGCCGCGGTCGTTGGTGCCCTTGCTCAACTTGGCCAGCACGGCACGCGCACCGGCGAAGTCCTTCTGGCCGGCGCGCATCCAGGCGACCACGTAGTCGCGCAGCGGTCCGAGCTGGTTGTCGGCGCTGATGCGACCGAGCTGCTGCTCGGCGGCCTTGTAGTCGCCCTTCTTGATGTCCTGGATGGTCAGCACCAGGTTGGCAAAACCATCACCCGGCTTGGCCTGCAGGACTTGCGGCGCCAGCTGTGCGGCGGCATCGAGCCGGCCGGCATACACGCGCAGCCGGAAGGCGTCATAGAGCAGAGTCGGATCACCGGGCGACAGCGCCAACGCGAGGTCGAGCTGCTCGGCGCCGGTCTCGTAGTCGTGATCCTGCTCGGCGACACGGGCCGCGAGGTAGCGCCCGCTCAACGAGATCATGGAAAGCGTGCGGGCGCGCGCTGCGCCTTGCTGGCTCGGCGGGCCGGCCTTCGATGGTGGCACGCCTGTCTGGGCATGACCTGTCAGGGGAAGGACGAGCGCTGCCGACAGCAGCGCGAGGGGAATGAGTCGCATGGTGATCACATGTTGGGATAGTTGGGACCACCGCCGCCCTCCGGCACGGTCCAATCGATATTCTGCGCCGGATCCTTGATATCACAAGTCTTGCAGTGGACGCAGTTCTGGGCGTTGATCTGGAAACGCGGCTGGCCGTTGTCGGCAGTGACCACTTCATAAACGCCCGCCGGGCAGTAGCGTTGCGCCGGCTCCGCGTACAATGGCAGATTGACTGCAATCGGGATCGAGGGGTCTTTCAGCCTGAGATGCACCGGCTGGTCTTCCTCGTGGTTGGTGTTCGACAGGAACACCGACGAGAGCTTGTCGAACGACAGCACGCCGTCCGGCTTGGGATACTGGATGGGCTGGAACTCGGCGGCCGGCCGCAGGCATTCGTGATCGGCCTTCTTGTGATGGAACGTCCACGGCAGGCGCAGGCCGAGATCGTGCATCCACATGTCGAAGCCACCGTAGATCGTGCCGAGCACAGAGCCCCACTTGAGCGCCGGCTTGACGTTGCGCACCTTGTCGAGGTCCTTCCAGATCCACGACGCCTTGAGCTTCACCGGGTAGGCGATCAGCTCGTCGCCGCCGGTCTTGCCGGCGGCCAGCGCCTCGAACGCCGCCTCGGCGCCCAGCATGCCGCTCTTGATCGCGTTGTGGCTGCCCTTGATGCGCGGCAGGTTGACGAAGCCGGCCGAGCAGCCGATCAGCGCGCCACCCGGGAAGGTGAGCTTGGGCACCGACTGGATGCCGCCTTCGTTGATGGCGCGCGAGCCGTAGACCAGCCGCTTGCCGCCCTTGAGGTACTTGGCGACCTCGGGATGGGTCTTGAAGCGCTGGAACTCGTCGAACGGCGAGATATACGGGTTCTCGTAGCTGAGATGCACGACGAAGCCGATCGCCACCAGGTTGTCGCCGAAGTGATACATGAAGGAGCCGCCCTGGCTCCCGGTCTCCGACAACGGCCAGCCCTGCGAGTGCACGACCAGGCCCTTCTTGAAGGCGGCGGGATCGGCCTGCCACAGCTCCTTGATGCCGATGCCGAACTTCTGCGGATCGATGCCGGCGCGCAAATCGAACTTGGCCATCAGCATCTTGGAGAGCGATCCGCGCGCGCCTTCGGCGATCAGCGTGTACTTGGCATGCAGCTCCATGCCCGGCGTGTAGCCGTCCTTGTGCTTGCCATCCTTGGCGATGCCCATGTCGCCGGTGGCGACGCCCTTCACCGCGCCGTCCTCGTTGTACAGCACCTCGGCGGCGGCGAAGCCCGGGTAGATCTCGACGCCGAGCGCTTCGGCCTGGGTGGCGAGCCAGCGGCAAACCTCGCCCAGGCTCACGATGTAATTACCGTGATTGTGCATCAGCGGCGGCAGGCTGAAGTTGGGAAAGCGGAACGAGCCGGTTTTGGTCAACCACAGGAACTGGTCGTCGCCGACCTGGGTCTCGATCGGCGCGCCCTTTTCTTTCCAGTCGGGAATGAGCTCGTTCAGGCCGATCGGGTCGATCACGGCGCCGGACAGGATATGGGCGCCGATCTCGGAACCTTTTTCCAGCACGCAGACGGACACATCGTGGTTGCGCTCGGCGGCGAGCTGCTTGAGACGGATCGCCGCTGCCAGCCCGGACGGGCCGCCGCCGACGATCACCACGTCATATTCCATCGCCTCGCGCGCCATACTTCTCTCGCTCTGCAACGCCTTTTCCCGATGGATTAGATAGCCTGCCGGGGGTCAAATCACCACCCATGGCTGACCTGACGAATATCGAAAGCAAGCTCTTCACTGCCCGGGAATTCCGGCTGGAAAATGGCCATTCGCTGCCGGTGCTCGAACTTGCCTATGAAACCTACGGCGCGCTGTCGCCTGGAAAGGACAACGCCGTCCTCGTCGTTCACGGCTACACATCCAGCCATCACGCGGCGGGCCGGAACGCCAAGGGCAAGCAGGGCCGCGGCGTCGCCGACGGCGCGGTCGGCTGGTTCGACGCGCTGATCGGCCCCGGCAAGGCGGTCGATACGAATCGCTTTTTTGTGATCTCGGTGAACGCCCTTGGCTCCGCTCATGGCAGCAGCGGACCGAACACCATCGATCCACGCACGAAGAAGCCTTACGGACCGACCTTTCCCGCCATCTCCATGCGCGACATGGTGGCCAGCCAGAAACTGCTGGTCGATTCGCTCGGCCTGAAGAGCCTGGTCGCGGTGGTCGGCCCGTCGATGGGCGGCTTCCAGTCGTTCCAGTGGGCCGCGTCCTATCCCGGATTCATGAAGGGCATCGCCGCCTCGGTGACCGCGCCGCGCGCGCCCAACCGCCTGGGCGGCCTCGAGGCGCTGCAGAAGCGGCTGGCGAGCGATCCCAACTGGAATGGCGGCTGGTACTATGAGAACGGCGGCGTTGCCGGCATCCTCGAGCAGATCCGCTACGAGACCCTGCTGAACTACGGCCAGAAGGAAGCCGAGGCCAAGATCGCGGCGCGCAGCTGGGCGCAGATCTATGACGCGCACTCGCTGGTCAGCCTGCGCCGCGCCATCGACGGCTTCGACATCACCCACCAGTACGACCGGCTGAAGCAGGCCAAGGTCCTGTACGTCAATTCCAAGACCGACAAGCTGTTCGACATCGCGCTCTGCCCGACCTACGTCAGCGACATGCGCAAGGCCGGCGTCGATGTGACCTATGTCGAACTGCCCTCGGACAAGGGTCACATGGCGAGCCACGCCGATGCGGCGATGTGGGCGCCGATCCTCGCCGCCTTCATGACGAGCCTGTGATGGCCGAAACCGCAGTCCCGCGCGACGATCTCGCCGCCCTGTTGCGCTGGTACGTCGATCAGGGCCTCGACGAGACGATCGGCGAAGAAGCGGTCGATCGGCTCGCCCCGGTGACGCCGGCACTCGTCGCGGCCGCAGCGCCGCTTGCCCGGGCGCCCACGCCGCTGCGCCCGCCGGCGCCTCCGCCGCGCGCCCCGGTGCCGCTCGAATCGCCGCAGCTGGTGGAGGATGCGCGCGCGTTGGCCGAGCGCTGCACCAGCCTGGCCGAGCTCGAAGCCGCGGTGCGCGCCTTCGAAGGCTGTGCGCTGAAGCGCACGGCCAAGAACACCGTGTTCGCCGACGGCACGCCAGGTGCTCCGGTGATGATCGTGGGCGAGGCGCCGGGCGCCGACGAGGATCGGCTGGGCAAGCCGTTCGTCGGCGTCAGCGGCCAGCTGATGGACCGCATGATGGCGGCGGTCGGCCTCACCCGTGAGGGCGGCTTCTACATCACCAACATCCTGTTCTGGCGGCCGCCGGGCAATCGCACGCCGACCTTGGCCGAGCAGGCGATGTGCCTCGCCTTCACGCGCCGGCACATCGAGCTCGCCGGCCCGAAGCTCCTGATATTGGCGGGCGGCGTCGCCGCCAAGGCGGTGCTCGACACCACCGAAGGCATCATGCGGCTGCGCGGCAAATGGGCGAGCTATCGCCTCAGCGACGGCACCGAGCTTCCCACCATGCCGACCTTCCACCCGGCCTATCTCCTGCGCACGCCGGCCAGCAAGCGCCAGAGCTGGCAGGACCTTTTAGCGATCGACCGGAAGCTGAAAGAGCTCGGGTTGCGCTAGAGCTTCTTCTTCAGGAAGAATTTCTGGTGACCCTTGGGCCAGTCGTCGAGGGTGGCGAAGACCTCGAAGCCGCGCTTCTCGTAGAACGGCCGCGCCTGGAAGGAATGCGTGTCGAGCATGATCGAGTGGCAGTGGCGCTCGCGCGCATAGGCCTCGGCCTGGTCCATCATCTCGGTCGCGAGGTCGCGGCCGCGCACCGCTTCGTCGACCCAGAGATAGGCAATGTGCAGCCAGCCGCCCCAGATGCTGCCGAGCAGCCCGCCCATCACTTCGTCGCGCTCGTTCTTCACGAAGTAGTTCACCGGGTAGTAGGTCGACACCCCGGTCACCCCGACGTTGAATATGTCGAGCCGGTCGCGCACGGTCTGGGCCTCGGCGCCGCCGTCCTGCTGGAAGACGATTCTGACTTTCTCGGTCGATTTCATGGGCCGGGACAATAGCTTCGCGGCCCGCCCCGTCCACCGTCGGCGGTCTGCTTGTGGGCCCCTGGTATAATGAATAATGTATTAGCCAATGAGGGGAACCCGGGAGGAAATCGTTCCCATGGGCGATGAAGCGCGCCTGGTCGTGGCGCCGATCGACGGCAAGGAGACGTTCAAAAGCAAGGCCTACGCGGCCTTGCGCAACGTCATCATCGGCAGCGACGTCTATCGCTCGCGCGCCGACATCCGGCTCGACGAGCGGCAGCTGGCGCAGGATTTCGGCATCTCGCGCACGCCGGTGCGCGAGGCGATGGCGCAGCTCGAGCGCGAGGGCTTCGTGCGCTCGGTGCCGCGGCGCGGCGTCTATGTCGTGCGCAAGACCAAGCGCGAGGTGATCGAGATGATCACTGCCTGGGCCGCGCTCGAGAGCATGGCGGCGCGTCTGATCACCCAGCATGCCAGCGACGCCGATATCGCGGGACTGCGGCGCATGTTCGCCACCTTCGAGGGCGACAAGCTGCACGCCAAGCTCGACGAATATTCCGACGTCAACATCAAGTTCCACCAGACCATCATCAAGCTCAGCGGCAACGCCGTGCTGATCAGCCTGGCGGAGAACCTGTTCACCCACATGCACATGATCCGCCGCCAGACGATCGGCGAGGAGGATCGCGCCGACCGCTCGATCCACGATCACATGAACATCATCCAGGCCCTCGAGGCGCGCGATACCGAGCGCGCCGAGGACCTGGTGCGCCAGCATGCGCTCGGCCTCGCCGAGCACGTCGCCAAGCACGTCGATTACCTGGACTAGGAGGAAACCATGGCCGAAGCAGCGGCACTCAAGAAGCCCGAAGCCGACACCGAGGAGCTGACCGACGGCTTTCATCTCGTCATCGACGCGATGAAGCTGAACGGCATCCAGACGATCTACGGCGTGCCCGGCATCCCGATCACCGACTTCGGCCGCATGGCGCAGGCCGCCGGCATTCGCGTGCTGTCGTTCCGCCACGAGCAGAACGCGGGCTACGCCGCCGCCATCGCCGGCTTCCTGACCAAGAAGCCCGGCATCTGCCTCACCGTGTCGGCGCCCGGCTTCCTCAACGGCCTGACCGCGCTCGCCCACGCCACCACCAACTGCTTCCCGATGATCCTGATCTCGGGCTCGTCCGAGCGCGAGATCGTCGACCTGCAGCAGGGCGATTACGAGGAGATGGACCAGTTCGCCATCGCCAAGCCTCTGTGCAAGGCCGCCTTCCGCGTGCTGCACGCCGCCGACATCGGCATTGGCGTGGCGCGCGCCATCCGTACGGCCGTTTCGGGCCGTCCGGGCGGCGTCTACCTCGACCTGCCGGCCAAGCTGTTCTCCCAGGTCATGGACGCCAAGGCCGGTGCCAAGTCGCTGGTCAGGGTGATCGATCCGGCCCCGGCGCAGAGTCCATCCCCGGATGCGGTGCAGCGTGCGCTCGGTCTGCTCAAGGGCGCCAAGCGTCCGCTGATCGTCCTCGGCAAGGGTGCGGCCTACGCCCAGGCCGACGATGCGATCCGCGCGCTGGTTGAGAAGAGCGGCATTCCGTTTCTGCCCATGAGCATGGCCAAGGGCCTGCTGCCCGACACGCACCCGCAGTGCGCCGGCGCCGCACGATCGACGGTGCTGAAAGAGTCCGACGTGGTGATGCTGATTGGGGCGCGCCTGAACTGGCTGCTGTCGCACGGCAAGGGCAAGACTTGGGGCGAGCCCCACTCGAAGCAGTTCGTCCAGATCGACATCGAGCCCAAAGAGATGGACTCCAACGTTGAGATCGCCGCACCGCTGGTGGGCGACATCGGCTCGTGCGTCTCGGCGCTCT
>Ga0081455_10006096_pt1 | contig 13034 bp, 9 predicted proteins | sample TabmetS3T2R1_FD_70207 | JGI IMG/M metagenome (GOLD analysis project Ga0081455, IMG submission 70207) | Tabebuia heterophylla rhizosphere microbial communities from the University of Puerto Rico - S3T2R1 | ecosystem: Host-associated > Plants > Roots > Rhizosphere ... | reverse complement strand
GGTGATCGGCGATGACCGCACGCTGTTCCCGGACGCGGTCGAGCTGCTCGACGCCGCCGAACAACGGCTGCTCGCCCGCATGGCGGTGTTCTCGGGAGGCTGCACCCTCGAGGCCGTCGAACAGGTCTGCAGCGGCGGACCCGTAGAGCGCGACGCGGCGTTGGATCTGGTTACCGCCCTGGTGGCCCGCTCGCTGGTGGTCGCCGAGGACCAAGGTTTCGGCACCCGATATCGGTTACTAGAGACGATTCGCGAGTACAGCGAGGAACGGCTTGCCGGTTGGAGCGAGACCGAGACCATGCTGATCCGGCACGCCGACTTCTACGCAAGCCTGCAGTCCCGGGCAGCCAAGCACTTCTACGGCCGCGAACAACTCGTATTCGCCAGGCATCTGAACCTCGAGCAGGGCAATATCCGCTCGGCTCTGGCCAACATGATCGATTCCGGCAATACGGCGCTGGCCGTTCGCCTCGCCGCCGACAATCCCAACCTCCAGACCAGCGCGGCGACACCGATGGGTGAGGTTCTCTTGATCCCGGTGTCTCGAGTACTCGCCTTGCCTCGGGTATCGGACGAGCCCGGTTACTCCCGCGTGTTGATTGCGCCTCAGCCCGGCGGCGACGTTCGCTGGGCGCGGTCTTCACTCGAAACCAGACACGGCAAGATCTCCGTCTCGTGGTCCCAGGATGGCCAAGAGCCACTGAAGGCAGACGTAACCGTGCCGGATGGTGTTGTGGCTCTGGTGCAATTGCCAGGTTCTGAGATAAGGGAACTGGACTGCGGGCAACACCAGCTCTGAAACATTTCAGCCGACGGAGCCATCAGACTGACGGTATTCAGGAGCTGGCGTGAAAGGGCTGGACCGGCGCGACACCCGCTGCTTCGGGGGTCGGCCTACCTCGCTCCTCGCTGGTGTCAGCATTACTCGGGTCTCCAATCCGGCTAAGCCAGATCCGCGTTGCATAGTTTCTGCTCCGAAAGCCGATAGCTGCCCTCGTCTTCAAGAACGGCACTGAAACCGAGTTGGCGGCCAACAGGTGTGTCACGATCCGTCAATTGGATCGCAACGTGTGCATCAAGGAGGGTTGACCTGGGTAAGTGCTATACGCTAGCGTTCGCGATTGAAACGCTTCAGTAGAGTTCTGGCCTGGTCCAACTCGCTTATCAGTGTCCTTTCCATCTTGGAGGTCCCATGAGGTTCAGAAAGAAAGCAGGTCGCGGCACAGCGCTCGTGGCTCTGGCGGCTGCCCTGACGCTTGGGTTGTCGAGTTGCGCCGTCGGAGATATCGGGGGTGAGTCCGGTGGGGAAGGCGGAGCGGCTAGCGAGATCACCTTCCTGACCCAGAACACACCGGATTCCATCGCGATCGGCGAGGCCCTGGTCGCGGGGTTCCAGGCCGCCAACCCCGACGTCAAGGTCACCATGGACAACCAGCCGGGTGGCACCGAGGGTGACAACCTGATGAAGACCAAGCTGGCCACCGGCGAGATGGCGGACGTTTTCCACTACAACTCCGGCTCGCTCTTCCAGGCGCTCAACCCGGACCAGAACCTCACACCGCTGACCGACGAGCCGTGGGTCGGTGAGCTTGAGGAGGACTTCAAGTCGGTGGTCACCACGCCGAACGGCACCTACGGCGCCCCGGTCAACAGCACCCGGGCCGGCGGTGTGCTCTACAACAAGAAGGTATACGAGAGCCTCGGCCTGGAGGTGCCGACGAACTGGTCGGAGTTCGTAGCGAACGTAGAGAAGGTCAAGGCCGATGGCAAGGTCACCCCGGTCCAGCAGACCTACGGCGACACCTGGACCTCGCAGCTGTTCGTGCTCGGCGACTTTGCCAACGTCTCGGCGCAGGATCCGGACTGGGCCGCCGAGTACACCGCCAACAAGCGGAAGTACGCCGACCGGCCGGCCTTACAGAGCTTCGAGAACCAGGCAGAGATGTACAAGGCCGGCTACTTCAACAAGAACTTCGCTTCGGCGACGTTCGATGCCGGAACCAAGGCCGTCGCCACCGGAGAGGCTGCGCACTACCCGATGCTGACCAGTGCCCTCTCGTCAATTCAGCAGAACAGCCCGGACAACATCAATGACGTCGGATTCTTCCCGCTGCCCGCGCAAGACGCCGCCGACACTCGCGTCACGGTCTGGATGCCGAACGCCCTGTACATCCCCAAGACCACCGAGGGTGCCAAGCTGGAGGCGGCAAAGAAGTTCATCGCTTTCGCCAACTCCCCCGAAGGCTGCAAGATCCAGTCCACAGTCGGCGCCCCCGCCGGTCCGTTCTCGATCAAATCCTGCACCCTGCCGGACAACGTCGCCGCCCTGGTCAAGGACATTCAGCCCTACGTCGACGCAGACAAAACGGCCCTGGCGCTGGAGTTTCTGTCACCGATCAAGGGCCCGAACCTGGAGCGGATCACCGTGGAGGTGGGCTCCGGCATCCGGACCGCCGAAGACGGCGCCAAGCTCTACGACGAGGACGTGAAGAAGCAGGCCCAGCAGCTTGGGCTTCCTGGCTGGTGAGCCGATGTAGGTGATCAGGGTCGGCTCGGGTCGATCCTGACCACCTCAGGCGATGGCCGGTCCGGCGGCCGCGCTCCAGAAATCCGGTGAGCACGCTCACCCACTGATGGACCCGGTGAGCCTGCTCACCCCTGACCTACGGAGACCAGATGGTGTCGACGACAACGGTCGAAGCCAAAGCGGCGTCAGTCACGACAGAGCGCCGAACAAGAAGGAAGGGCAACCCCTACCCGCTGTGGTTCCACATCCCGGGCGGTGTGCTGTTCATCGTGCTCTTCGCCGTCCCGACGTTCGCGTCGTTCTACTTCTCCCTTACCAGATGGACCCTGTTCGACACCGAGTTCATCGGCCTGGAGAACTACAAGCTGTTCTTCACTGAGCCGATGATGGTCACCGGCTTCGTGAACACCTTCATCTACGGCGTCGCCACTTCAGCAGCCAAGGTCGTGCTCGGGCTGGCTCTGGGCATTCTGCTCACCGCGAAGATCATTGCCCGCGGGTATCTCCGCTCCGTGGTGTTCTTTCCCGTCCTGGTGTCGACGATCGGGGTCGGCATCACCTTCAAGATCTTGTTGGATCCCTTCGACGGCATTGTGAACAAGGTTCTCTCCTTGGCCGGGATCGCCGGGCCGGGCTGGTTCACCGACCCGGACCTGGCCCTGTGGAGCATCATCCTGGTCGACATCTGGAAGGGTGTGGGCATCGCCACGCTGATCTTCATCGCCGGCCTGGTCGCCATTCCCCAGGAGTACTACGAGGCGGCCAAGGTCGACGGAGCAACGGGCTGGCAGAACTTCCGGCACATCACGCTGCCGCTGGTGTCGCCGGCTACGGCGACGGTTGTGCTGTTGTCGCTGATCGGTGGGCTGCGGTCCTTCGAGCTGATCTGGGCGACGACCAAGGGTGGCCCCGGCTTCGTCAGCGACGTGCTCGGATCGGTGATCTACAAGAACTACCAGGCCGGCTTCTACGGGCTCTCCACCGCCGGCAACGTGGTGCTGTTCGTCGTCGTCACGGCGATCATCGTGCCGATCTCGATCTACTTCAACCGGCGGGAGGTCCAAGCATGAAGCGTGAGCGGACCCTGGGCAGGGTGGTCGGCATCGTGGCCATCCTGCTGTCGATTGTGATATTCCTCATCCCATTCGCGTTCATCCTTCTGACCGCGTCCAAGACCGCGGCCGACGCGTCGGAGCTCAATTTCACGCTGCCGAGCCCGTTCGTGCTGATGGACAACATCCAGACCGTGCTGACAACGCAAAACTTCCTCATCCTGCGCGCCTTCATCAACAGCACCACGCTGACCGTGTTCAGTGTGGTGATCATGGTCATCCTCTCGGCCATGACGGGCTACGTACTGCAGCGGCGTTCGTCCCGCTGGAACCCCGTGATCAACTTCCTGGTGCTGGCCGGGTTGATCGTGCCGCCGGCCGTGGTGCCCACGATCTGGGTGCTGCAAGGGCTCGGCTTGTTCAAGCAGATGCCGGGCATGATCTTGGTCAACGTGGCCTTCGGACTGTCTTTCTGCATCCTGCTGTTCCGGGCCTTCGTCTCCACCATCCCGAGAGAACTCGACGAGGCGGCCATCGTGGATGGTGCCGGACCGCTGCGGCTGTTCTTCTCCGTCATCCTGCCGCTGCTCAAACCGGTGGTGATCACCTGCGTGGTGGTGCAGGCTGTCAATGTGTTCAACGACTTTACCGGACCGCTGTACTTCCTGCCCGGCAACGAGAACGTCACCGTGCAGCTGACCCTGTACAACTACCAGAGCGACACCCTCAACCAGTGGAACCTGCTCTTCACCGACATCTTGTTGATCACCATCCCGGTGCTGGTCATGTACATCATCTTCAACCGGCAGATCGTGGCGGGCATGACGTCGGGCGCGGTCAAGGGGTAGCCGCCGACGGCGCCCCCTGAGCCGGCACGGCGCTGCCGTCGGTCGGCGCCGTCACCCCGGGCCGGCGGAGCGCAGCGAATGCAAACGCAGCCGCAACCAGCATGAGCCCGCCGCCGATCAGCAGGGCCGCCTGCAGACCCTCGACGAAGGCGCTGTCCGCGAGCGGTTCGGCGGCAGGGCCGAGCTGTTGCGCGACGACATTGCCCTGCCCACCGCTTACATCCTGAACGATGTCGGGGGCACCTGCTTGGGCTGACGTTGGCAGCTGGGCAGAGTGGGCCGCCCAGGAGTTGCGGGTGACAGCTAGCCCGACAGACCCGAGTACGGCCAGGCCCACCGCCGTACCCACTTGGCGAGCCGAATTCAGCACGCCGGAGGCCAGCCCGCTGTGTTCTGGCGGTAGCGCCGACACCGCAACAGATGAAATGGTTGGCACCGCCATGCCGTAGCCCGCCCCGATCAGCACGTAGCCGGGTGTTGCCGCCAGCAAACCGGCACCGGGCGTAAGGAACGCGAGGGCGAGGACGCCGAGCCCGCCGAGCAGGACGCCTAGCCAACAGGTGGCCGTACCGATCCACACCGCGAGCCGGCCGGCAAGCGTTGACGCGATGAGGAAAGGCGTATTCATGATCAACCAGGACAGGCCGACCTCGAGCGGCGACCACCCCTCGACGTTCTGGAAGAACAACGTGACGAAGAAGAAGGTCGAGGCCAGCGCGAGGTACATGATCGCATACACCCCACAGGAAACGGTGAACCGAAAATCCCGGAACAGCCCGAGCGGCACCATCGGCTCGCGGACCCTGGACTCCACTACTAGGAAGGAAACGAGCAGCACGGCAGCGGCCGCAAGTAGCTCGATCATGGTCGGTGAGGTCCAGCCGATGTCCTCGGACTCGACGATCGCAAACGTAAGGACGCACAAGCCCGCGGCGACGAGTACGGCACCTCCTAGATCCAGCCGGCGGGCATGCGGGTTACGCGACTCGCGGACGCCGGTGATCACGAGGACCAAGCCGATGATCCCGATGGGTACGTTCACCCAGAACACGGCCGACCAGGAGAACGCCTCCACCAGAATGCCGCCCACGACAGGCCCGGCACCGAACCCCAACCCGGCCGCGGCAGCCCAGATTCCGATCGCGGCGGTGCGACGCTCCGGTGGGTAGGCGTCAGCCAGAATCGACAGGCTGAGAGGTGCGACCAGAGCCGCACCGACGCCCTGCGCGGCACGAGCGGCAATGAGCGCCGACTCGTTCGGTGCGAGCGCACAGGCGGCGGACATCGCGGTGAAGATCGCCAGCCCGACAAGAAACACCCGCTTGCGGCCGTACCTATCACCCAATGTGCCGCCAACCATGATGAGCGATGCGAGGGCGAGGACGTACGCGTTGACGACCCAGATCAAGTTGCCCGGATTCACGTCGAGCTCGCGTTGGATCGACGGCAGGGCAACGTTCACGATTGTGTTATCGAGCAGAATCATGCCCTGGGCGACACACATCGCGATGAGTGTCACAACCCGACGTCGGGCACTGAGCGGTTGCCCAGCCACGTGTAAAGCCTGACGGGGGGCGGGAGAGCCGTCAACAGCGCAGTGGCGCAACAGGACTCAGGATTTGGTGCTCATCCCGGCCTAGGTGGCGACAGCTGCCGGGCGATCGCGGCTCAGAGCGCTGGAGCGGCGTACCACGAGCTCTGGTGTAAATCGAATTTGCTGGTGCTCGTGCGCTACATCGCTCTCATTCGCCTCAACTTCGTCGAAAAGCAACTCCGCGGCTCGGTAACCAATTGCCAACCGGGGCTGACGGACTGACGACAGTGGCACGGCAGCCGCGGCAGCAAATGCAATATCGTCATAGCCAACAATTGCCATATCATCCGGAACTCGCATTCCAGCGGTTACGAATCCCTGGAGCAAACCGATTGCGAGCAGGTCATTGGTCGCGAAGACTGCGGTCGGGCGTTCTGAACTGGGCATAGCCGCCAGTTCCTCCGCAGCGGCGACGCCTGAATCAACATCAAGATGTTCAGTGGATTTCACGACGAGCTCCGCCGACCCATTATGTCGCGACCTGGCAAGCTCGGCACCCAATCGCCTGTCCGCAACCTGTTGGAGTCTTCCCGGTCCGCCAATTACAGCGATCTTCGTGTGCCCCCGTTCAAGCAGATGTTGGACTGCCAGGCGCCCACCCTCGACATCGTCAACCTTGACCGAACAAAAATCTGATGCGTTCCCAGCGCGATCCAAGAGCACGACGGGGATGCCGCGAAGCCTCAGCTGCCTGACCTGATCCTCGATGCTCCAGATCGGTGCCAGCAACACGCCACGAACCCTCTGTTGCATCAAGGCGAGCAATTGAGCACTCTCGCGATTCGCTTCTTGCGCGCTATTTCCAACTTGGACTGAATAGCCACGTTCGTATACGCAGTTCTCGGCTCCAATTACCAAGTCGGTATAGAACGGATTGGCGATATCCATGACGATCATACCAATGGAGCGACTCCGCCCAGCACGAAGCTGACGCGCCGGCTCATTAGGAATCCATCCGAGCTTGGCGATCGCGAGCTCTACTTTGCGTCGAGTGGGCTCAGCAACGATATCGGGCGAATTCAAGACATTTGAAACCGTGCCCAATGAAACCCCGGCCAGCGCGGCAACATCTTTCATACTGACTGTCGCCTTACGAGCAGCCATCGCCCGCTTTACTCCTGGCCCTAAATTGAAGCTATTGGATTCATTTACTGCGCTGCATCATACCGCAGGCATACCGCAGGGCGACCTGGCATTCGACACCCTGCTGCAACACGTTGCGTCCTCGGCCGACTCCGCGGGTCTCAACAATGCCGGGGCGTCAAGCTGCCTTCGATCTTGACGGTGTCGGAGCGTCCAACCACGACGGCAGACCACCCGTCTGCGGTCGGTCGGATGCAGCCTTCTGAGGCTGACAAGTACCGAGACCAACGCACGCGGAGGACATATTCGCCGGACTGCGGCAAGGAGACCGTGATGGATACAGGGTCACGTGTGATAACTCGCCCCGGGTAGGAGATCACTGGCCGCGGGTTTGCCACCGCATAGAGAGTCCAGTTTTGGTTCCACCACACTGCTTGCAAGTACGGCAAACCGCCGCGTACCAGAGCGGCTTCATCAGGTGCCGACCAGTCATAAGGCCCGTCAGATACTGCCACAAAGGAGATTGCGTTCTCAGCGAGCCACGCTCTGTACGTGTCCGGGTTGAGGGTTCCGTTGTAGAAGATGGAGTTGCGCTCGATGTCCACCTGCCGCAACCATCCCCGCGCGATAGGAACCACCGGTGGCACGGCGGCAGCCTCACCGCGCCGCTGTGTCGGTATGACCTCAATAGGGCCATCAACGCCCCGCGCGGTCAGCTGGTCAAGGAGGGGAGCATAGAACGCCGGGGTGAGGGCGGGATCGCCGCGCTCTCTCACCTCAGTAAGGGCTACCGGCGGTAACACCACAATCGCGCTCAGAGTGGCCGCAATGAGCGCGACCAAAGGCAGGGTCGCCAGCGCGACGATCGTCGGTGCGGCGAACAGCTCGGGCAGGCGTGTTGCGTTCGTGCCCACGGGCGTCGGAAGCACATACGCTGCCGCGACCAGCCCCGCCGATAACAAGGCACCCCACCGGACAACGGCCGTACGCCAACACAGTGCGACCACTGCCAGGCAGATCACCAAAGCCCTCAGTGCGTGCTCGTCTGCGAATGGTTGGCGCCCACCGTTGCCGAAGGCCAGCCCGACGACGACGGTGGGGACTAGGGCACTGACAGCCAGCGTGACGCCGCCTCGTCGCCGGCCCGACAGGAGGAGGGCGCCGGCAGCTATGGCGAGAAACAGACCCGCCACCGAGCTCGTAAGCGCTGTTACAACTGCCAGCAAAGACGTGATCCGCAAGCGTCCTGAAATGAGAGCCAGCAGCACTCCAAGCCCCAGCGCCAGGCCCAGCGCGAACGTAGTCCGTGTGGTGACGAGATTCCCGGTGAGGCAGATCGCCCCAATGATCGCCCCCGCGACCGGTCGCGGGACCGCAGTGCTCTTCAATAGCGCCGCAAACAGCACAACGCTGGCAACGTATCCGAGCGCCGTGGTGAGGGGCACGCCCAGGAGCGCCATTAATGGAGGGGACAGGACGCTGTAGCCGAGCGGGGTGATACCGCCGTACCAACGGAGATCCAGCAGTTCGGGCCAGTGCGTCTCGGCCAGCTGGGCGTGAGCAACCTGCGCGGAAAAATCCCGGCCCATCGGCGGTGCCAGAAGGTACCCAACTGCAAACAGGACAGCAATGGCGCCAGAGGCAACGACTCCAGGCGATCGTTGCAACAGCGAGAGCGTCCACGATCGGATACTGGTAAGCAGGCTGGTGACCCGCTGCTCTGTAACTACCCCTTCGGGATGTGCGTTGAGCGTGTCGGCGTCTTTGGCGGTCGGCGACTGAATGGTCACCGCAGAAGGCTCCTCGTGACGATCGTCCCCTCTTGATCGTTGCGATGTAGTTGCTGCGTTATCCGCGCGGGGCGCCCTTGCCCGAGATGTGCTGCGACGCGGTCCCACGCCCCGATTCGTGATTCCCGTCCGTGTCGGCTTCCTCAAGAAGATTTGTAGCGGCGACACGGCGGCGAAGCTTGACAATACCGAGGCATCCGCGGATGGCCCGAAGGCAATTGCAAGGGATAAACATACCGCAGAGGCACCTGATGTCGATCTTCTGACCTACCGCGAGATCCGCCCGATCTGGCAAGACTGTCGGTGCTGGTGCACACGGGCACCCGCGGTCGGCGTTCGTCTGGGTCCTGAAGAAAGATACGCCTTCGTGCACGATACGGATTTGAAATCCGTCAACTGTCGGGCGAGCTCGGGCCGCTGGTCGTAAGCAGCGTTCATCAACTTCGTCAGAATCGACGTGGCGTACCGTACGGTGCTCGCTGCGGCTTCAACAGTCGTGCACAGTGCGCGCAACAGAACATGCGACCGTCGACTTCCTCAGCATGCCCGATGATCATGGAGTCGCAGTGCTCACAACGGGGAGCAAGCAGGTAAACCGCGCATCCGAAGCTGTCGAATGTGTGCTCGGAGCCGTCTGCGACCCGGATCACAAATGCCTTGTCGTTGTGGTTTCCGCACACTTCACATTGGGCCACGTCGTCTCCGTCCGTCGCGCAGATACTAGCGAGGGATGGATATCCACGGTCCGGCGGACCAAACGTTGACCCGTACCTAGTCCGACGCCACCCGCCTAACTGCTCACCTGGGGTTCTCGAATCCGGTCAGGTTGTTGAGCCAGTTGATCTGGGCAAGGCGTTGGTGGCTGAGCCCACCCTCATGATCATTGAATGGGTAAACGACGATGTCCTTTGCGCCGCCGTACGCGTGATACGCAGCGTATACCGTCGACGGCGGACAGACTTGGTCCATCAGGGCCACCGAGAACAGGGCAGGTGCCGAGGCCCGCTTGGCGAAATTCACACCGTCGAAGTAGCTGAGGGTGGTGAACGCGGTCGCCCCAACAGCGCGATGGACCGAAAGGTAGCTGGTAACTTCCGTGTACGGGGGCTGGTCGCAGATGTCGACCGCTCGCCGGAAGTGACAGAGGAACGGCACATCGGGCATGACAGCCACGAGATCATCTGCGAGGCCCGCTGCGGCAAGGGTCATGCCTCCACCTTGGCTGATCCCTTGCACCGCCACCCTTGAGGCATCCACGTCTGGGAGGCTCCGCACCGCCTCGAGCGCGCGCACCGCGTCTACGAACACCCGTCGGTAGTAATACGTCTTGGGAGCCTCGATGCCCTTGGTCATAAAGCCCGGCGCATGCGGCCCTGCGCCGTGCGGATCCTCCGTGTCGCCGCCGCCGCCCCAGGCGGACCCTTGACCGCGTGTATCGACGAGCAAGTGGATATATCCGGCGCTTGCCCACGACAGGAAGGCGCCCGGGACGTCCCGTCCGCCGTTGTATCCGATGAATTCGACCACCGCCGGCCGAGGACCATTCTCGTGTCGCGGGCGCGACAGCCAGGCGTTGATCCGATCTCCCGCGTAACCAGAGAAAGATGCGTCGTAGATCTCCACTGTCCGGTAAGGCGTAACCACTGGCCGCAGCTGCACATTGAGGTCGAATACACGGTTCTCCGCAAGCGTGTCTCTCCAGAACGTGTCGAAGTCCGCCGGTTCAGCCACCGCGGGCCGGTAGTCGATGAGCTCCTCGTACGACAGGTCGGTCCTGGCCATTCAACTCCCTCTTCGAACGCGAGTAGGTGCGGGCAAATGGTAGGGGTTGCGACGCCGGGAGTGCGGCTATTCAGCACCTACTGAAGAGGTGTCACAGCTTCGTGTAGTGCGGTGTCTACAGGGGAAAGAACACCGGAAGGAATATCATGCGAGTCTTTGTTACGGGAGCGACCGGAGCGGTGGGACGGTACCTCGTTCCTGGGCTGGTCGCGGCCGGCCATGAAGTCACCGCCACCACGAGGACGCCCAGCAAGGTTGCGCAGTTGCGCGAGGCAGGCGCTGAGCCGGTGGTCGTCGACGGACTGGATCGCGAGGCGGTGATCGCGGCAGTGGTGAGCGCCGGCCCCGAAGTGATCGTGCACGAGATGACGGCGCTGGCAGATATGCGGAGCCTCCGCAAGGTCGATCAGGTGTTCGCCGCTACGAACGAACTCCGCACCCGGGGCACCGACAACCTGCTGGCATCCGCAGCGCGGGCGGGCACCCGCCGGGTCATCGCGCAAGGCCACAACTTCATATACGGGCGTTCCGGCGGCCCGGTGAAGACCGAAGAAGATCCGCTTGACTCGAGGCCTATCCGGTCCGCAGCGCGGACGATGGCGGCGATCAAGTATGTGGACAAGACGGTGCCGCTCACGGCACCGGAGGGAATCGTGTTGCGCTACGGGACCTTCTACGGTCCTGGCGCCTCGGATCCCCTGGTGGACGCTGTGCGAAAGCGGCAGTTGCCGGTGATCGGCGGCGGAACCGGGATCTGGTCGTTCATCGAGATCACCGACGCTGCCGCTGCGACGCTGGCTGCGGTTGACTGCGGTGCCCCTGGTGTCTACAACATCGTGGACGATGACCCCGCGCCGGTCGCGGAGTGGCTGCCGTACCTGGCCGAGGTCGTGGGCGCCAAGCCGCCGCTGCGCCTGCCCGCCTGGCTCGGGCGGCTGCTCGCCGGAGAGTTCGTCGTGGCCCAGATGACCAGCGCACGCGGGGCCTCGAACGAGAAGGCAAGGAAAGAGCTCGGCTGGGAGCCGCGCTACGACAGCTGGCGGGAGGGGTTCCGTGCCTGGGTCAGCGGATGAGACGGGCGCGGTCGGGTACCGGCCGCTGCTGTTCTCCATCGCCTACGGGATGACCGGATCCGTGGGCGACGCCGAGGACATCGTGCAGGACGCGTTCCTCGGCCTGACCCGGGCGCGCCAGGCGGGAACCACGATCGCCGATCCGAAGGCGTACCTGACGACGGCGGTGACGCGGCTGGGGATCAACCACCTGAGCTCGGCGCGGGTGCGGCGGGAGACGTACGTGGGGGACTGGCTGCCCGAGCCGGTCGTCGTGCCCGCCGACGGGCCGGGGCCGGCCGAGCACGCCGAGCTGGCCGACTCGCTGTCGATGGCGTTCCTCGTGCTGCTGGAGGCCCTCTCGCCGGTGGAGCGGGCGGTGTTCATGCTGCGCGAGGTGTTCGGGTACGGCTACCCGGAGGTGGCGAGGATCACCGGCAAGACCGAGGTGAACTGCCGGCAGATCTTCGCCCGGGCCAGGCAGCGCATCGCCGCCGGAGGGCAGGCGCCCGGCAGCGCGCCGAGCCCGGCGCGGCGGGCGGAGGGCGAGGAGCTGGCCCGCAGGTTCTTCGAGGCCGCCGCCGGCGGCGACCTGGGCGCGCTGCTGGGCATGCTCGCGCCCGACGTGGTGCTCCACAGCGACGGCGGCGGCAAGGCGGCGGCGATCGGGACGCCGGTGGCCGGGCGGCAGCGCGTCATGCGGCTGCTGGTCGGCGGGCTCCGGCGGGCCCGGACCCTCGGCGCCTCCCTCCGGCTGGCCTGGGTCAACGGCCAGCCGGGCGCCGTGCTGTACGACTCCGACGGACACGTAGTCAGCGTGTTCGAGCTCGACCTTGCAGATGGCGTGGTCCAGGCAATCCACACCGTGGTCAATCCCGACAAGCTTGGCCACATCGCGGCAGTGTCCGATGTGGCGCGGCGGCCGGAAGGGCCATCGGCCGACTGATGCGTCGCCATCTCCGGCGACTCTCTCCGCGTGTCGCCGCGCACCGTTCGGTGAGCCCGACGACGGATGGGGGCACGCGATGTATCCGTTACGCCGCATTCTCATGATCGCGTTGATTGCCGCACTCGTGAGCGGTCTCTTCGTTCTATCGTTCGGCTACGCCACCCATGCGCCACGGCCGCATGACCTGCGCGTGGAGGTGGTGGGCATAAACGGGGCCGCGGAGCGGGTGAACGCGGCCTTCAACCACGCGGTGCCCGGCGGTTTCGATGTGCGACCAGCACCAAACGAGTCCTCGGCGCGACACGACGTCGAGACGGGCAAGGCGTACGGCGCGATCATTGAAGCTCCGGTCGGTCC
>Ga0081455_10006095_pt1 | contig 13036 bp, 17 predicted proteins | sample TabmetS3T2R1_FD_70207 | JGI IMG/M metagenome (GOLD analysis project Ga0081455, IMG submission 70207) | Tabebuia heterophylla rhizosphere microbial communities from the University of Puerto Rico - S3T2R1 | ecosystem: Host-associated > Plants > Roots > Rhizosphere ... | reverse complement strand
TATTCAGCAGTGCCTTAATCTCGCTTTCGTATTGCGTATGCAGCGTGGTCAACACGGTGCCAAGCCCGAGCGCGCGGGCGGCAAGCATCAGATTCTGGACAGCGGGATAGATCGAGGCACCTCGAGAGATCGGACCCAGCCCTGTTCCGGCTTCGCCGTGGTCGATGCACACGAGGATGAGTACGGGCACTGTTTCCATTTGCTGCGCAAGTTCCGCGCCATGGCGGTACGGTTGGGTTAACGTCTCCGTGGTAGCGTTCGCTGCCTGCCACGCCGCCAGGTACCACTGGCCGAGCCGACGCTTGAGAGCGGCATCCCGAATCACGACAAAGCGCCACGGCTGCCGGTTGCCTCCGCTGGGTGCGCGGATGGCGGCTTGCAGCATCGTCTCCACCGCCTCGTCAGACACGGGTTGCGCGCTGAAGTGGCGTAACGCCCGCTGGCTATGGATGGCATCGAAGAGCGATATGTTTTCGTTGGCCATGGTGAAACCTCTTTCCCCAACCCTCTCCCTCACAAAGCTTAGGCACCAGGAGAAGAGGATAGTGCTTGTGACTGGTTTTGACACGATCGAAGAGACGTCCCATCACTCCCGCTCTCGTCACCCGTTATGTTACACTATGGTACGATGCGGTACGCTACACCTTGTCGCTTGGTTGGGACATGTGAAAGCCCTCTCCGATGATCTCCCTCATTGTGTCAGGCATACAAGCCAGACACGCCCCCTGATAAGAAAATGCCCGGCAGGAGTGCCTCGTCAAAAGCAAAAGGTAGCCTTTTATCCAGAAGCTTTCATGAAAGCAGGATCTGTAAAGCCTGGCAGGCAACGTAGCGCTGGTGCGCGGAGAGAGGGCATCGTCTTGGATTCATACGCGTGGGGGCACTATGCTAATATTATGCATACGAAGCAATGTGATGCCGCAGCCCAGTGCCATATTTTCGTGGCTCCTCCCTCACACCTACCGTAGGACACAGGCGGCATGAGGCTGAAAATTTTTCCTGACAGCAAGGAGGCCAAATCATGGCGGAGATTCCTCAGTGGTGGATGAAGGGTGATTGGTTCGACGTGTGAAGCTGCGACATCCCTTGTCCGTGCGAGTTCGCACAGCCACCAACGAACAATCACTGCGAAGGCGTGTTGGCCTACCACATCCGCGAGGGAGAGTATGGGGACGTTCGGCTGGACGGCCTCAATGTCCTCGCGGTCGCGCAGTTTGATGGCAACATCTGGACTGGGGAGGCCCACCCGTCGCTCGGTCTCTACATCGATGCGCGTGCCGACGCGCAGCAACGCGGCGCGCTCCAGCAGGTCTTTTCGGGGCAGGCGGGCGGCTTCATGGCCAGCTTTGCCGCCATGGTCGGTGAAGTCCGTGGGCTCGAATTTGTGCCGATCACCTTTGACGTGGCCAATGACCTCGCCTATTGGCGCGCCGAGATCCCCGGCAAGGTGGTCGCGGCTGCCGAGGCGCTGTCGGGTCCCACCACACCGCCCGGGGCGCGCGTCCAGCTCCTGAATCCCCCAGGGTCCGAAGTGGGACCGGGGCAGGTGGCGACCTGGGGTAAGGCCACAGCAAACCAGGTGAATGCCTATGGATTTCAATGGAACTGGGCCAGCAAGTCCAGTAAGCATATCCCGTTTGATTGGACTGGCCCGGCGTAAGAAAGTCTGGCTGGCGGAGCATGGCACGCAGCGTCAGCTAGCCTCAGGCGCCGTATAGGGGTGTGTTCCAGGTTGAAAGTCTTTTACCCAGAGTCTTTCAAGCGCGCGGTAGCAGGTTCCTCCTGCATTGCCGTGGGTGCGGTTTCCTGCTATGGTACAGAGAGATGGACTTTGCTGTGTGAGGGGATGGTATGGAAATCGCTATTCATTTGCCGGATGATATTGCGCAGCGTGTCCGGGCACAGTGGGAAGACCTCCCCCGGCATGTCCTGGAGAGTTTTGTGCTGGATGGCTTCCGAGCGCGTGTCTTGACCACGGAGGATGTCCGGCGGTTGCTGGGGTTTGAGACCAAGTTTGAAGTCCACGCCTTCTTGAAAGACCACGAAGTGCCCTTCTATACGCTCGCCGACCTGGAGCATGATCGTGACACGAGCCGCAGGCTTGGCTTGTAATGCTGGTCATTGCCGATACCAGCCCGCTGCATTACCTGGTCCTGATCGAGCACACGGCCATTCTGCCCGCCCTTTTTAGCCACGTCATTATCCCACCGATGGTGGCTGAGGAACTGCAACGCCCCCGCACACCTGCCCCGGTGCGCGCCTGGATGGCGTCTCCTCCGGCCTGGCTGGCAATGCGTGCCCCTCAACAGCCGCTGGTCACGACCACCGTGCGCTTAGGGGCAGGTGAACGTGAGGCGCTGAGTCTCGCCCAGGAGCTGCACGCCGACCTCCTCTTGGTGGATGACTTGGAGGCGCGCGAGGAAGCGGAACGCCGCGCCTTGGCGGTGATGGGCACGCTCCGGGTGCTCGAACTGGCGTCAGAGCGTGGCTTGCTCGATTTTGCCGCCGCCATCACGCAGTTGGAGGCCACCTCGTTTCACATGCCTGCGCAACTGGTACAGCATATGCTTGCCCGTGATGCAGCCAGGAAAAAACCGATGTAGCACCTATGAACTTATCTTTCGCGTAAACCGGCTAGCCCTATTGTGAATTCTGCGATAGGCTGTGCCGCATGGCACAAACACTCATTCTCCACCATGAACGCATTGACGACATTCCATTAATCATAGGCTTGGCCCACAAGCTCCGCTTGGCTGAGGTACTCGACTACCACATGGGGACACACCGGCTGCAACGGGGATTGAACAATGGGCAGTTGGCTGTGGGCTGGCTGGCCTACATCCTGTCACAGGCCGATCATCGCAAATCGGCCGTGCGGGACTGGGCAAACGGCATTCCTCGCACCTTAGAACACCTGCTGGGACACCCGATCCGCGAGGTCGAGTTCAGTGATGATCGATTGGGGGGCGTCCTGTCTCGGCTGAGTGATGACGAGACGTGGGACGCGATCGAACGCGACCTGTGGACGGCCACCGTGACGGTGTACGAACTCGCGCTGGTAGGGATTCGCCTGGATAGCACGACGAGCTATGGCTATCACCACGTGATCGACGAGGGGGTGATGCAGCGAGGCCATAGCAAGGACCACCGTCCCGACCTGCCGCAACTGAAATTGATGGCGGCGGCGGCAGAGCCATCGGGCCACCTGATTGCCTGCGATATCCACCCGGGCCAGTGTGCCGATGACCCGCTCTACACCCCACTGATTCAGCGGGTGCGGGGCATCGTGGGGCGCCGAGGGTTGCTGTACGCTGGGGATTGCAAGATGGCGGCGCTGGCCACCCGGGCTGAGATCGCCGCACACCATGACTTCTATCTGGTACCGTTGCCGCTGACAGGTGAGACCGCCACACAGGTCGAGACCTGGATCACGGCCATTGTAGCGGGCGTGCAGGAGGCCACCCTGCTCTGGGATGGCCCGCGCTGGCTGGGGGCAGGCTACGAGTTCGAGCGGCCGCTGCACGCTCTGGTGGATGGAGAGCCCGTGTGCTGGACCGAACGCGTGCAGGTCGTGCGTTCGCCAACGCTGGCCCAGCGTCAACAGGCTAGCCTGGAGAAGCGTTTGGCAGCGGCGGAAGAGGAGCTGCGGGCACTGACGCCCGCGCCAGGGCGGGGCAAGCGCCAACTCCGGGAGGTCGACACCTTGCAAACGGCGATCACGGGCGTGCTGGCACGGCACGATGTCGCCGAGTTGCTGACGCCGACGTGGGAGCGGTACGAAACGACGGTGACCCGCTATGTGGGCCGCGGTCGGGGTGGCCCTGATCGTCCTACCCGCATCGAGAGTCAGGTGCGCTATGCTCTCACCGGCGTGCAGCGGAACGAGGAGGTCATTGCCGCCCGGCGGCATCGACTGGGATGGCGGGTCCAGGTCACCAATGCCCCGGTGGACCGCTTGCCCCTGCCCCAAGCCGTCCGGCACTATCGGAATGGCTGGTCGCTGGAACGGGATTTCCATCTCGTTAAGGACCTCCCCCTGGGCCTGAGCCCGTTGTTTGTTTGGAAGGCGGAGCAGATCACAGGGCTGACGCGGCTGTTGACCCTGGCACTACGGCTGTTGACCCTGCTGGAAACGCAGGTGCGACGCGGACTGGAGCAGGCGCACGAACCCGTCGCAGGTCTCTATGAGGGCTCGCCCACCCGCACCACGGAGCGGCCCACGGGCACGCGCATCTTGCAAGCGTTTGCCCGTGCCCAGATCACCTTGACGTACGTGAGGCTGGGGAGGCGTACCTGCTGGTATCTCACTCCCCTCTCTCCACTGCATGAGCAGTTGTTACGGCATTTACACTTGCCTACGTCCCTGTACACGGCGTTGGTCTACAATTCATCATAGGCAATACAGATTCATGCGAAAGCACAGTATGAAAACGCCAGAAGGCGTTTCAGACCTGTTGATGCCTCATCAGATTGCTACCCCAAAGTCGCACAATATCCGTGCCTTCGCAGCAGGGGCAGTATAGCCCTGCATGATCAGCGTGGCTCGCGATCGTCCGGGTCGTTCTGGTCTACTGTTTCGCTCAGACACTCGTCAAGGAGTACAGATCAACAGATCTGCAACACCTTCCCCTTGCGATCCCGAGCCGGCTACAATATGTTTGACTTCATGCGTAACGTTGGGAGGCATCGCCGATGAAAATGCCATACTGCTCGCAGTGCACGATTGGTGAAGCTGCCGGCCCGTCGCACGCGCTTACAAACCGTCAGCGGGTGGCCCGAGCGGTCGCTGGTGTTGGCGGGCTCGCGCTGGCGTGGGCGTTTCTCCGCGTTCCTGTTCCAGCGCTGGCGTGGCCGCTGGTGATCACCGCCGCGTGGTTTGGCATCTCCCATCTCGTCGCCGGTTGGATGGCGTATCCCGACTGCCCTGAGCTCGGTGCGATCGCCACTCTCGTCAGTCGGCGCTATATCCGCACCCGCTGCGGTCCATGGGCGCGCCTTGATCAGTGGTTGGAGCCGCGAAGCTGATGGTTGGCAGAACATTGTCACCGAGGGAAGCCGCACCCGCGCGTCGCCTAACCAGGCGCGAGACTGTGTGAAAACCCCGTTTTTGGAGACTACAGGCTTTGCAAATTATTGATTGTACTAAGCCGCATTGAAATCGGCTTTGGGCCGGGGCTCGCGATCCGCGAGCTGAGCCGTCAGGCGACGCATGGTCTCGTGTGCGGTGTCGATCACGCGGCCGTCATGGTGCGGCAAGCGATGCGACGCAACGCGGCGGCCGTGCGGGCGGGGCGCGTCGTGCTCCGTCTCGGGGCGGCCGCACAGCTGCCGGCGTTCGCGGAGCCGTTCGACAAGGTCTTGGCCGTGAACAACCTGGGTGTGTGGCACGCGCCGGACGAAGGATTGCAGGCGCTCCAGCGCCGCATGCGGCCCGCTGGACGGATCGCGATCGTCTCCCAGCCGCAGTGCCCTGGCGCCACGGCGGCGACGACAGCGGCCGCGGGCCGCGCGATTGCGGCCCGCCTCACTGCAGCGGGCTTCACGCGTATCTGGTCGGACACGCTGGCACTCAAGCCCCCCGTGATCTGCGTGCGCGGGGAGGTCCGGTAAAGACCGCTATGGTGGACAGGGTGTTCGACAGTGCCGTCCACTCCGCGTTGGCCAGAAAGCGAGTGCCCGCTATGGACACTATTCCTCACGACCACAGCGGCTCGGACGCCACCCAGGAGGTCGCGAATCGCGGCATGGTGCGACCGCCACTGGTGTAGGGGGCTGCCATGGTCACGGGGGTGTTCCTCGAGTGCGGCTGGTCCCTGCCATTCCTGCCTCGTCTCCTCGCCGCGCTGCTCGGCAGTGTCCTCGTGGTGGTCGCTATCGTCGTCTTCGCCTACGCCATCCGGACATTCCAGACGGCAGGCACACCGGTGCCCGGCAACCAGCCGACCACTGTCATAGTCCGCACGGGCCCCTATCGCTGCAGCCGGAACCCGATCTCCGTGGCGTTCTCCCTCTTCCAGCTGGGGATCGCGAGTGGGGTCAACAGCGTGTGGCTGATCCCCACACTCCTAGCGGCCGTGGCCCTCATGGCCGCCGTCGTGATCCCCAGAGAGGAGCGGTACTTAGCAAGGAGGTTCGGTGCCGCCTACGTGGAGTACAAACGTGCCGTGTGCCGTTGGTTGTAGAGCGGCCTCCCAAGCACCTGCTCCCAGTGTGGGAGCAGAGGCCATACGGTAACGGGGTTCTTTGCATAGCCCCCATCATGCGGCGCACGGCATGAGACATGAAGCTTTATCAGAGGTAAGTATAAGACCATTTTGAACCAGAGAAAAGGAGTTATGGGGTATACGGTCCTTGGCAGGTGGGGCTGGTCAGCCGGTCCCCGGGCCGTTGGGGACATCGAGGGTGAGCTGGCGGCGGTGGCATTCGAAGTGCTGCCACGGGTAGTGGTAGAGATCGAGCAGGCTCATGTGGTCCGTGAAGAATGGGTCCCACCGCTTCGGGAACGGCATGGAGCGGGCGAGGTCGGCGTCGGTGGAGCGGTCCAAGCGGCGGGCCAGCGCGGCGCAGGCGCGGTCGAACATCCTTGCCATCCGCGGCAGGTACAGGGTCTGGCCGCCGAGGACGGAGCCGACGTAGTTCATCAGGTGGAAGGGGCGGGCGGTGGCGTCGAGCATCGCGGCGAAGCCGCGCCCCACCCACGGTGGCAGGCGACTGAGCAGCGACACGAGGGGCAGCAGGTTACGCACGACCAGGTAGCCGAGCAGGAGGTGGAACAGCATTTCCTGGTTGGTCCACCGGGTCCCAGCGGTACGCTGCCGTAGCCGGGCGGGGGTGGCCGCGTCGATGAGCCGCCGGTAGCTGGACGGGGCGGCGAGCAACTCCGTGTGGACCTGGTCTCGGTTCAGTGCGAGCACGGCGTCTTCCTTCTGGTTTACCCGCTCCGGGTCGCGCACGTGATGGGAGGGACCCGTGGCGGGAGGGCTCGGCACGGCCACGCGGTTGGGATAGCCGCCATCTCGCTCATCTTCCCTCGCTCGCCCTTGGTCAGTGCCCGCGGTGGTCCGCAATATGATCACGCTGCTCACGCTGGGAACCGACCTACGCATCAGGTCCGGTCACGATACGTTTGGAGGATCATCAATCCAGTGGGCCAATGGAGCCCTAGGAAGCACGTCACTACTTGGGACATATGAGAGACGGCCGTTCAGGCTTTGAGCCATCCCCGTTGGAAGGCATACCATAGGAGCAGACCGATAAGATACCCAACCCCCATATTCCAGGAAGCCACCCCAGCCGTGAGAAACATCACAGAGCGCTCTTCCTTTGAGGCGTGGTTTCCCTGCACACCGGCAGCCAGTTCCAGCCCGCCAAACAGCAGAATGACACCAAGGAGTGCAGGCGGAAAGAGCTTCAAGAACGTGGCAATAGAATCGGCAAAAAAGAGCCCGAGGACGAGCATGATACTGCCCAGCATCACCAAGGCACCACCTGTACGCGCGCCAAAACGGACATGAGCGGCCATCCCACCTGCGCCATGACACATTGGCACACCCCCAAGACTACTCCCGACTACATTCATAATGCCATGATCGAGAGCAACCGCCTTCACGGTAATCGGGCGTTGGGGGAAGACGGCGTTGTTTTCCTCGACCGTGGCAATGATGGCATTGCCTAACGTGAGCGCCACTTGTGGCAGCCCCAGGACGAGGACACCTGTCACGAGATCGTTGTGACTCAGCTTCGTTAGCGTCATATTTGGCACGTGCAAGTGAAAAGACAGCCGCGCCAGTTCACGCAGCAAGGTTGGCTCTGCCACGAGGGCCACAACCGCACCGAGTCCCAGAAGCACCAGCATCGCCGGGATGCGTTCATGAGAAAGCAGCAGAAACATCAGCACCGCGGCGCTGACAGCAAGGAGCGGGTCTGCACCCATCATCTTAACCCCCTCACGGATAAACTCAAGCCCCAAGCCCATGATAAGCCCCAGCACCACCGGCCGACCGGTGATTTTGGCAATCCAGCTCACCGCGCCGGTGAGCCCCATCACCAGCCAGAAAATGCCGCTAAAGAGTCCCGACGCCCAGATGGCGCCGACCGGCAGTGCCCCTGCATGACTGATTGCCGCCGTGCCGATCGCCTTCATGGGTTGAATCGGCACCGGGGTTTTAAAGTACAGTCCGGCGACAATCTTCCAGAGGCCAAAACTGACGAGCACGCCAACCGGGTCCATGTTGCTCAAGGTGATATAGCCGACCAGAAAAGGGATGAGCGTACCAAGGTCGCCGCATGCCCCGGCCAGCTCGCCCAGGTTATACGCATTCCCGCCTTGCTGGCGTCGCACCAAAGCCAACGCCCGCCACATCAGCCGAGACAGATATGCGCCGTGCTTCACGTGATCCTCCTGCCTGGAGCGTGTCGGTCAGGTGTCCCTGTGCGGAAAGTGTTCTGAGCCTTCAGGACCATCCATCATAGCAGAAAATGGCGTTGATGATTTTTTTGCCTACGCCCCTTGACCTTCTAGCTACTGGAATGTGTACCTTTCTTTCCAGTCACATCGCACAGGGAGGAAAACGGCTATGGAACGACCGTTGACGGTTGGTCAACTTGCACGCGCGACTGGCGTCCTGGCAAAAACCATTCGTTACTACGAGCAGGTGGGGGTCTTGCCGATGCCACAGCGAAGCGGCGCAGGCTACCGGCAGTACTCCCGCCACGATGTCCACCGGCTCCTGTTCATGCGCCGCGCCCGAGCCTTAGGGCTTTCCCTCGCCAAGCTCAAGGCCTTGACGGCAGAGCTTGACAGTGGGGAGTGTCTCACGATGCGTCCCCGCCTGTATGAGCTCGTGACAGAGCAGTTGCGCACGGTCCAGCAGCAGATTGCCGAATTCCACGTGCTTGAGCGGCAACTGGCGCAGGTGCTTGAGCGGCTCCAGACAACAGCGCCCACATCGCACGCGGACGGGTGTCAATGTCTCGGCAGCGAGACCTCGGAGGCATAAGAGCTCCCCCCTTTAGCAAAACGATGGAAAGGAGAAGCCATGGCTCCCTCCACATTGGAACCATTGACGATGCTACCCCCTTCGGCGTTGTCCGAGACTGCCAGCGATGCACGTTGCGGGTGTGGCTGTGGGTGCGGCGAGGCTCTCACACAGTTAGCCCTCCCGCAAGACACCGCAGACCGCGACAAGGGACAATCTACGCGGTAGCTGCGTCAGCCTGTGCGGTTGAAATGTCGTAGAGTCAGTGTGGCTGCCTTGGCGCGCCTGTCTTTAACGCTTGGTGTGAGTTGACAACCAATGGCTCCACAGAAGGTGCCCCCACCGGTAGAATTGCTCTATCTTCCCCAGGATAAGGAGCACTTCTATGGTCGATGTGGACACCTTCCTGACGACTCTTTACGTCATAGTCGACGATTTTTGCACGACCTCTTTGCCTGTGGAGACCCATCCAGGGCCTTACGCGGCCCTCACACGCAGTGAGGTGGTGACCTTGGCAATCTTTGGCCAGTGGCAAGGCTTTGGCAGTGAACGCGGGTTTTATCGCTATGCCCGACGGCGTTTGCGCGCCGCCTTTCCCACATTGCCGGCGCGGGAGCAGTTCAACCGCCAGGTGCGTCAGCAATATGCAGCGCTGGTGGCATGTTTTCTGCACCTCGGGCAGCTCTTGGCGGCCCAGCGGTGCCCGTACGAAGCCCTCGACAGCTCCGGCATCCCCACGCGGGATGCCAAGCGCCGTGGCGCGGGCTGGTTGCCGGGCTTGGCCGATATTGGTTGGAGCAACCGGCTGGGCTGGTATGAGGGCTTCCATCTGCTCCTGGCGGTCAACCCCAGCGGGGTGATCACCGGCTTCGGGTTTGGTGCTGCGAGTACAAAGGATCAGCCCATGGCGGAGACGTTCTTTGCCCTCCGCCGCCATCCCCACCCGGCTCTGACGAGTGTTGGGGCCCCAGCCTTCGGACCGTACATCGTCGATAAGGGTTTCGAGGGGCAAGTCAATCAGGCGACATGGTGGCGGGCTTATGGCGCCCAGGTCATCTGCCCCCCCAAGCGCAATAGTCGGGCGCCTTGGCCCAAGCGGCTCCGGCGCTGGGTGGCTGGGGTGCGCCAGATCGTGGAGACGGTGTATGAGAAGCTCGCGCATACCTTCCGTCTCGACCGAGAGCGGCCTCATGACCTCAGCGGGTTTCAGGCGCGCTTGGCCGCCAAGATCGCCTTGCATAACTTCTGCATCTGGTTGAATGCGCAACTCGGCCGGCCGCGGCTGGCCTTTACGGACTTGGTAGACTGGTAAGTTCATGCGATTTCACACCAAGCGTTTTAGTAAGAGGTACGCGCCAAGGCAGTTGTGTTTGTGTAGGCCTGTCTACCGGAAATGACAGGGTGTCGATAATGGGTGGTTATCGACAGGTGGGAGTGCCGAGAACGGAGCGTGGTATAATCCCTCACATCAATAGACGTCGGATGGCATGAAAGCGTCTCGGTATGACCCAACACTACACGATTGGGCAATTGGCACAGGCGGCGGGGGTGCCTACCACCACGCTGCGCTACTACGAACGTGCAGGACTGGTGCACCCCACCACACGGGGGGAAAACACCTACCGGCTCTACGCCGCGCAGACTCTCGACATTATTCGCTTCATCCGTGCAGCCCAGGCCGCTGGGTTTACGCTTGACGATGTGCGGACTCTGCTGGCGCTCCAAGCGGGAGACCTGGCCCTGTGTAAAGATATCCAACCGCTGATTACCAAGCGCTTGGCGGAGGTCTCCCAACGGCTGAAGGCGATGCGCCATATCCAACGTCTGCTGCAATCCTTCCTCGCTCTCTGTCATGCGCAGGATCAAAACGCCTTGTGCCATGTGGTTGATACCCTCTCTCATGCTCCGTCCTAGCGCGTCTGCTCCTCCCCTTGACCTTATACCAGAGTGTAAGGTGTAGACTTTTTCTCTACCTATATGGGAGGACAACATCATGCAGGTTGAGATTCTGTATTTCGAGGGATGTCCGCATCATGCCCCGACGGTGGGACGGGTCAAGCAGATTGCCGCCGATATGGGCTTGACTGTGGCTATGAGAGAAGTGCCAATTACCACCCCGGAAGAAGCGCAGCAGCGGCGCTTCCTGGGTTCCCCAACGGTCTTGGTCAATGGGGTGGATATTGATCCCGACGCCCAGCAGCATACGAGCTACGGGTTGAGTTGCCGGGTCTATCCGGGAGTGGCAGGGCTGCCCCCGGATGACATGATCCGCGCAGCATTGCAGGCGCCGCACCCACCGGCATGAGGGCGAAGGACGCGCGGTATGCCGCATGACCGCTTCCTGAAAACGGGCGTGATTGGTAGTCTTATTACCGCGCTGTGCTGTGCCACACCGGTGCTCGCTGTGCTCTTGGGCATGATCGGGCTGGGGTGGCTGGCGAGCTATACGGATTTAGTGGTGCTGCCAGTCCTTGTCCTCTGTCTTGGGCTCATCGGCTATGCACTCTGGCACAAGACCAAAAAAGTGTAAGAAGTCCGGTGTACAAAGAAGGAGACGATCATGAAACATCTGCTAGATAAGGGTGGCGCACTCGGTGCCCTCATTGCAGCGGTAGCGGCTCCCTGTTGCTTCCCACTGCTAGCGCCAGTCGGATTTGCGCTCGGCTTTGGCGCGCTGCTCCCGTGGGCAGAATACGTCCTGTATGGGGTCGCAGTGTGTGCGGTCGTGGCAATGGTCGGAAGCGTTGTCGCTTTTCGGTCGCATCGCCACGTTGGATGGTTGCTCCTTGGGGTAGTGAGTGGACTGCTCGTGCTCCCGGCACTAGCATGACCGTGGCCTCCGTCGTTGGCCTATGCAGGACTTCTGGGCTTAGTGGTCGTAGCGGTCGCCAATCATGTGCTCGTCCGTCGCGCGGCGTGCACCGTGAGGCCAGTGAGTACGGCCCAGGGTTCGATAGAGTAGCTGTGGCAGGGGCATCCAGCGCGGTTTCAGGCGCGCCCCTTGCCCCTGTCGCCGAGACGGCTGGACCCACATGCCAAAGTGCGTCAGGATGGCCGTGAAGTAGTCCTTATAGCCATCAGTCAAACACAGCGGCACACAGCCAGGCGCTAATACCAGAGTCACTTGGTGCACCACACGCTGCGCCATCTCCAGGGTGCGAGGTCCACTCTCAGTCACCAAGAGCAGTTTGCTCTCCGGGTCGATCACCGTCCACACCCAGTGGCGAGAACGCTCCAGGCGCTTGAGGGCGTTCTCTGCACTGATCTCGCCATCTCTGACACCGCGCAACACGGCATACAACTCGTCAAGTTGCAGCTGGCATACGTGGACGTCACAGAGAAAAAAGGCGGAGAAGGCCTGGAGCTGCTCCGCCGCTTCCACCAGCCACTGCAGGACGGTGTTCGGATCGACCTCAAACACCCGCGCCGTGGCACGAATGCCCAGGCCTTCAGCCAAACAGGCCAACACGCGCACCATCAGTTCCACCGCCACCCGTTTACCATGAAAAAGCGTGCCGTGCGTCTCCAGAAAGTATCCTTTACAAGCGCGACAGTACAACTGTCGCCACGGGCCACCGCTGGGATGGCCATTGGCGCGTATGTTGCCCAACCTCAGCCAGCCTCGATAATCACAGTCCACCTGAGGGCAGAAGTGCCTCGAGGTGTCAATGACACACGGGCGTCGGTGGGTTGGGGGCATCGGCTCGGGTCGCCGTGGAGGCGGGGGCGGGGGACGGTTGGCGTCGTGTGCACACGCGGCGCAATGAGGTTGTTGCGTGAGCCCCGCGAAGGGTTTAGGTTCGGTGGAGCCTTTGCGCTTGCACTTGTGGGGCACGGGTTCGGCTCGCCTCAGGGGTGATCTGGGAGATCGGCTGGGCCAACCGCAATGCAACATGATGCAGAGCCACAGGAATCCCAGGATGGCGAGCTGGTAGTAAACATAGTGCGAAATCATGGCAAGACCCCCTCACATCAGTGTGATAGGGGAGCATTGTACCCGGTTTTGGGGGCGGTGGAATTACCCGCAAGATCGAGGTACACGACCCGTTACGAACGCT
>Ga0081455_10003687_pt1 | contig 13038 bp, 14 predicted proteins | sample TabmetS3T2R1_FD_70207 | JGI IMG/M metagenome (GOLD analysis project Ga0081455, IMG submission 70207) | Tabebuia heterophylla rhizosphere microbial communities from the University of Puerto Rico - S3T2R1 | ecosystem: Host-associated > Plants > Roots > Rhizosphere ... | reverse complement strand
GCAGGCGAACGGCTACTCCCAAACCGCAATTACCGCTCTGTGGGACATCTTGGTCCCGTTCTCCGACTACGCCTTCAACAAGGCGCACACCGCGGCGTACGGAATGGTCTCCTATTGGACCGCATATCTGAAGGCCAACTTCCCCGCCGAGTTCATGGCAGCGTTGCTCACTTCAGTGGCCGACGACAAGGACAAGATGGCGGTCTACCTCAACGAGTGCCGTCGCATGGGCATCCAGGTGCTGCCGCCGGACGTCAACGAATCCGCAGCCAACTTCACTCCGGTCGGCGCTGACATCCGCTTCGGTCTTACCGCGGTACGCAATGTCGGTCACAACGTGGTCGATGGGATAGTGGCCGCTCGCGAAGCCCATGGGAAGGCGGTGAACTTCCACGGCTTCTTGGATCAGGTGCCCTTGGTCGTCTGCAACAAGCGGGTCATCGAGTCGCTGATCAAGGCCGGAGCGTTCGAGTCGATGGGGCACTCGCGGCGAGCATTGATGACTGTCTACGAGGCGGCAGTGGACGGGGTGCTTGACCTCAAGCGGAATGAGGCGAACGGTCAAGACGATCTGTTCGGCGAGCTGGTGGACACCGATCCTGTGTTGACCGGGAGCGTTCCCGACCTGCCCGACTGGGACAAGCGAACCAAGCTGGCGTTCGAGCGCGAGATGCTCGGTCTCTATGTCAGTGATCATCCGCTGCAAGGGCTGGAGCACATCCTTGCCGCCGAACGCGACATCGGCATCGGTGAGCTGCTCGCCGACGACGGTCCCCGAGAAAGCATGGTCACCATCGCCGGCATGATCACCAACATCACCCGCAAGACCACCCGCCGTGGAGATCTCTGGGCGGTGATCACTGTTGAGGATCTGGAGGCGTCGATCGAGGTCTTGCTCTTCCCTAAGGCGTACGAGATGGTGTCGACCGTGCTGGCCACCGACACTGTGGTCAAGATCAAAGGCCGGGTGAAGGTTGAGGACGATGTTGTGTCGCTGAACGCGTCCGAGCTCAGCCTTCCCGACATCACCGACGTGCGAAACGAACCGGTACTGATTTCGCTGTCGGCGGCGCGGTGTACCCCCCAGGTTGTGCAGCAGCTTCGTGAGGTGCTGGCGGCACATCCCGGTTTGACTGAGGTACGGCTACGACTCCGGTCCGCAGACAAGACAACCGTGATGAAACTCGACGAGCGGCTGAGGGTAACCCCATCGCCGCCCCTGATGGCCGATCTCAAGGCTTTGCTGGGTCCGTCGTGTCTGTCCTGAACGAACCGGCTCCTACCCCGACCCGGCGGACTAGACGGCTCGGCGGGCGCCTCATTGGCTTCGCCGCTGCATCGCTCGGTCTGGGTGCCCTTGCCGGGGTCGTCTGGTGGCTGGTCGTGAAGCCTCCGGCGTACGAGCTGAGCAGTGGGGGCTCGGCCACCACCACCGAGCGCGGCCTGAGCCAGTTCATTTCCGGCGACGCATGGTTCTGTGCCATCGGCCTGGTGGCCGGATTGTTGATCGGCATTGCGGCTTGGCGCTGGTTGCGGGACCTCGGCTGGACGGTGGTGCTGGTGGTGTTGGTATGCGCCACGGCCGCGGCGCTGATGTGCTGGCTTGTGGGCTACCGGCTCGGACCGGGTGATTTCTCGGCCCGCCTGGCGGCGGCTCGACCTGGAGAGCTGGTGCCGATTCCACTCACCTTGCGAGCCCGCGCGTCACTGCTGACGTGGCCGTTCTTTGCCATCATCCCGGTGCTCTTGGGCTCCTCGCTTGGTCGTGATGAGGATGAGCCGCGTCCGCTACTACGTCGGCGACCCTCACGTCAGCAGCCGTAGCAGGGCGGTCACCGAAATCGCGACCAGAAACACGACGAGGAAGCCGCGCCTCAGCAGCAGAGCCACGATCGCCGCGGCTACGCCGGCCAGGGTGCGCCAATCCACCGTGTAGCGTCCGCCGCCGTCGAAGAGCTCCACAGCCACCAACGCCGACAACATCGCAATGGGCAGGAACTGTGCCACTCGTTGCACCTTGGGATGGTTCAAGATCGACTCGGGAAGCGACATGCCTGCGAGCTTCAGCAAGTACGAGCCAACGGCCGCAATGACCAGTGCCAGCCAGAGCGCACTCACCTCGGCCGCCGATCTTCGATGCCGGCGACGTCGCGAGCCGGGTACAGCCCGGCAACCAACGCCACGCTGGCGGCAGCGACAACCGGGATGCCAGGAGGCGTCAGGGGTATCAGGACGAGGGCCACAGCTGCGCCTCCGACTGCCACCCAGCGCGCCTCCCGGCGGCGCAACGAAGGCCAAAGCAAGGCCAGGAAAACGGCAGGTGCAGCAGCATCCAGCCCAGCAGCGCTGGGATTGATCGCGCGGCCGACGAGTGCACCGGACAGGCTGCCCAGCTGCCATAGCAAGAACAAGATCAGCCCGGTAGCCCAGAAGGCATAGCGCTGGGCGCGCGGGGTGGCTTGACTGACCGCCATCGCAGTTGTCTCGTCGATCACGAAGTGTGCCGTCCATAGCCTGGCCAGGCCGGTTGGGTGCAGGATCTCCGAAAGGGGCACGCCATAGAACGCGTTGCGGATGGCGAGTAACAGGCTTGCCGCCACTGCTGCAAAGGGCGTGCCACCACCGGCTGCCACCCCGACAAAAGCGAACTGCGATGCCCCGGTGAACATCACCAGGCTGAGCACCATTGTTTGGGCCAGACTCAGTCCGGAACCCACCGAGATCGCTCCGAAGGAAGCGCCGAAAGCCCCGGCATAGAGCCCGATGCCGATGGCAGCCTTGAGGATCGCATCGCGGTCTGGCAGTGGCTCCTCCATGGACCTCCTCGGCGGTTGATGGCACCCAAGGATGGGAATAGTAATCCGACCAGCTCGACAGGCCGGTGATTATCGCAGTCAGCGACCAGTGCCTGAGCCGTACAATCTCTGCGTGCTTCGGGTGGTCAATCTTCGCGGCCGTCGGGCGGCCGGGGAGCGGCTGGACTACAGCGCCGTTGTGCCCCGAGCCGATTTCGATGTGGCCGCCGCCACTGAGATCGTTCGGCCGATCTGCGCCGACGTCGCGCGCCGCGGAGTAGCTGCACTGAGTGACTACTCCATGCGTTTCGATCGAGTGCTTCCTGACAACTTCCGGGTGCCGCGCGCAGCGCTGGAGAGCGCTGCAGCACGGCTCCACCCGGATCTGAGAAAGGCCTTTGCAACCTCAATTGAGCGGCGTCGTCGCGTCAGTGAAACCGAGCTCGGTGACAGCGGAGGCGAGGTCAGCGTGGCACCCGGCGCAGTGGTACGCCGGCGGATGATTCCCATTGACCGCGTCGGGCTGTACGTGCCAGGAGGGTTGGCGCCGCTGGCTTCAAGCGTGATTATGAACGTCGTCCCGGCAAAGGTCGCCGGCGTACCTTCCATCGCACTCGCCTCGCCACCCCAGATCGAGTTCGGCGGCCTGCCGCATCCCAGCATCCTTGCGCTCTGTCACATCCTCGGCGTCGACGAGGTCTATGCCGTCGGCGGCGCGCAAGCGATCGCGATGTTCGCCTATGGCGTGCCCAACCTCTGCCGCCAGGTCGACTTGATCACTGGACCGGGCAACATCTACGTTGTCGCAGCTAAGCGCCTGCTCAAGGGCCGGGTCAGCATTGACGCCGAAGCGGGACCAACCGAGATTGCGGTGCTTGCAGATGCCACCGCGGATCCCGTGCATGTGGCTGCCGATCTGATCTCCCAAGCCGAGCACGATCCGCTCGCGGCCGCGGTGTTGATCACCGACTCAGAGGAGCTGGCTGAAGGCACCCAGGCCGAGCTGGCGGCGCAGGTGCCGTCGACCAAGCACGTCGAGCGCATCGTTCAATCGCTTGCAGGCCGCCAGTCCGCGATCGTGATGGTGGATGACATCGAGCAAGGCATCGAAGTAGCCAACGGCTATGCGGCTGAGCATCTCGAGATTCAGACTGCTGACGCCGAGGACGTGGCATCCATGATCACCAACGCGGGAGCGATCTTCGTCGGCCCGTGGTCTCCGGTTTCGCTGGGTGACTACTGCGCGGGCAGCACTCACGTCTTGCCGACCGGCGGATGCGCCTGCCACTCCTCGGGACTGAACGTTCGGAGCTTCTTGAAGATGACGCACATCGTCAGTTACAGCCAGGCCGCCTTCGCCGAAGTCGCGCGCAAGGTGGAGGTTTTCGCCGATGCCGAGGACCTGCCGGCTCACGGCGCCGCAATCGCGCGCCGGTTCTTTCCGTCCATACGCACCCAGTGATGTCAAACCAGGGCGCCAGCCCGGCGATCGACGAGCTCCCCCTGCGACCCGAGCTAGTCGGTGAGACGCCGTACGGAGCACCTCAACTCGACGTTGATGTCTGCCTCAACGTCAACGAGAATCCATATCCGCCCAGCGAGCAGGTGATCAATCAGATCGCAGCTGCTGTTGCCGAGGCCGGCCGCTCCATGAATCGCTACCCAGAGCGTGACGCCCTTGCGCTGCGCGGGGATTTGGCTCGCTACCTCGGCCACGGGTTGAGCGCCGACCAGATCTGGGCGGCAAATGGCAGCAATGAGGTGATGTTGCACGTCATGCTGGCGTTCGCCGGGCCGGGTCGGCGGGTGCTGTCGTTCGCGCCGACCTACTCGATGTATCCCGAGTACGCCCGCGACACCCACAGCGAGTGGTGCACCGCACCCCGCCGCGATGACTTCACCATCGACCCCGACGATGCCGTCGCGGCGGTGCTCGAGATCCGGCCGGATGTGGTGCTGATCACCAGTCCGAACAACCCGACTGGCACCGCCGTCGATCTGCCGACTATTCGAGCCATCTGTGATGTCGTACCGGGGGTCGTCGTCATCGACGAGGCCTACTACGAGTTCGCGCGGACCGGCACTCCGAGCGCGCTCGAACTGCTTCCGCACTACCCGCGGCTTGCGGTCAGCCGGACGATGTCCAAGGCCTTCGCCTTCGCGGCCGGTCGGCTGGGCTACCTAGCGGCGGCTCCCGCGTTCATCGAGGCGCTCCGCATCGTACGGCTGCCCTATCACCTCTCAGCGCTCACCCAGGCTGCGGCCCGCGTGGCGCTCGCGAACGCGCCAGAGATGCTGGCCAAAGTTGATCAACTCCGACAGGCGCGCGACGACCTGGCGAACTGGCTGGCCGCCCAAGGGCTGCAGGTTGCTGAATCTGACGCCAACTTCGTACTCTTTGGGCGGTTCACCGACCGCCACGCGGTGTGGCAGGCATTGCTCGATCGCGGGGTACTGATCCGGGAAACCGGTCCCGAGGGCTGGCTGCGAGTATCAGCCGGTACGCCGTCGGAGATGCAGACTTTCAAGGACGCACTTGTCGCCGTACTCGGAAACGACACCCACAAGGAGATTCCATGAGCGCAGGCCGCACGGCCACCCTGGAACGGCAGACCTCCGAGTCCAAGGTCCGGGTCAGCCTCGATCTCGATGGCGCCGGCCGCGCCCAGATCTCGACCGGGGTGGGATTCTTCGACCACATGCTGACCGCATTCGCCAAGCACTCGCTGATCGACCTCGAGATTGAGAGCGCCGGTGACCTGCACATCGACGCCCACCACACAGTCGAAGACACGGCGATCGTGCTCGGCCAGGCCATGCGTTCGGCGCTCGGTGACAAGAGCGGGATTCGGCGTTTCGGAAATGCACTCGTGCCGCTGGATGAGGCGCTCGCGCAGGCAGTCGTTGATGTCTCCGGTCGTCCCTACTGTGTCCACACCGGAGAGCCGACTGGGCAGGAGTATGTGCTGATCGGCGGTTCCCAAGGGGTCGCCGGGGTGGCAGCCAGCATTCCGTACTCAGGATCGCTGACCCGCCACATCATGGAAACGCTTGCCTTCCACGCTCAGATCTGTCTGCACCTGACCGTGTTGTCGGGTCGCGACCCGCACCATATCGTCGAGTGCCAGTTCAAGGCGCTGGCGCGCGCCCTCCGCGAAGCGATCGCCTTCGATCTGCGGATCGACGGCATACCAAGCACCAAAGGAACTCTGTGACGAAGACTTCGGCACTGCTCGCGCGACCGACGCTCGCAGTGCGGAAAACGGTTGTCGTCCTCGACTACGGATCGGGCAATATCCGCTCGGCAGAGCGAGCATTGGCCCGGGCAGGTGCTGAGGTCGCAGTGAGCACCGATGCGCGGCTTGCTACCGATGCCGATGGCTTGGTGGTACCCGGCGTGGGTGCGTTTGCGGCATGCATGGCAGGTTTGGCGGCCGTCGGCGGCCCAGGCATCATCGCCGCCCGGCGTGCCAGCGGCCGCCCAACGCTTGCGATCTGCGTTGGCCACCAAGTGCTGTTCAAAGGCGGGATCGAGCACGGCGTACGGACCGAAGGATGTGCCATCTGGCCCGGGCTGGTGGAACAACTCCACGCCGCACGGCTGCCGCACATGGGCTGGAACACGGTCCAGGCACCCACCAGTAGCCGGCTATTCGCAGGTATTGAATCCGACCGGTTCTATTTCGTGCACAGCTATGGGGTACGCGCGCTTCCTGCGACTCCGCAGCGCCGCATTACCTGGGCAGAACATGACGGCGACCGGTTCGTGGCGGCCGTGGAGGAAGGCTCGCTCTGGTCTACGCAGTTCCACCCCGAAAAGTCAGGTGACGCCGGAGCCCGCCTCATCTCCAACTGGGTAGCAACGTTGTGAGTGACATGCTGCGAGCGTCGGGAAATCGCGCGCCGCCGTGCTGAGGAGGAGCGAGCGGAGGCGTTCTTTCCTCTGCGAGCGACGACGAAGTAGGCGGATTTCACGCGCGATTGCGCGAGCAGCATATTAGAAAGGGTGAGCAAAACGCGCTGGCTCAACTACTGCCTTGCCAAGCCGGGCGCATGGCGGGACGAGCCCTGGGAAGGTGATGTGGTCGCCAAGGTGGGCGACAAGATCTTCGCCTTCCTCGGACCTGTCGAGAACCAGACGACGATCGGTCTGAAGTGCGGTGATCGCGAGACCGCCGACCTGTTGCTCGACCGCTATCAAGGTGCCGCCAGCAAGATGGCCTACATCGGCAAGCACGGCTGGAACACCTTCATTCTCGATGGCACGATCCCGCCCGATGAGATTCAGGAACTGATCGATGTTTCCTACAACCTCATCGTGGCGAAGCTGCCGAAGTCCAAGCGTCCAGCGTGACCAACTCCTGGCGATAGGGTCGTCTGGTGCATTCCGCAAGTCCTTTACCCGCTGCGGCTCGGGCCGACCGGCTCGTGCTGTTGCCCGCGGTCGACCTCGCTGAGGGACAGGCGGTGCAGCTGGTGCAGGGCCGCGCCGGATCTGAAAAGCGGTTCGGTGATCCGCGGGCAGCAGCTCAGCGCTGGCAGGACGCGGGTGCGGAGTGGATCCATCTGGTGGACCTGGATGCGGCCTTCGGGCGCGGCAACAACGCGGAGATCATCGCCGAGCTCACGTCCCACCTGCGGCTGAATGTCGAGCTCTCTGGCGGCATTCGGGACGACGAGTCACTGGAGCGAGCACTGGCAACTGGGTGCGCTCGAGTGAACATTGGAACCGCCGCCCTGGAGCAACCAGAGTGGTGCGAGGAGATCATCGACCGCTACCGCGACCGCATCGCGGTTGGACTGGATGTCAGGGGCAGCAAGCTCGCCGCTCGCGGTTGGACCCGGGAGGGCGGCGATCTCTTCGAGACGCTGCATCGGTTGGACAGGGCCGGCTGTGCTCGGTTCGTTGTCACCGACGTATCCGCTGACGGCATGCTTCGCGGTCCCAATCTCGACTTGCTGCGCCGGGTGTGCGATGAGACCGACAAGGCGGTGATCGCCAGTGGTGGCATCTCCACCATTGAAGACATCCTGGCCCTCAGGGACATGGTGGAGATCGGGGTAGAGGGTGCCATCATTGGCACCGCGCTCTACGTCGGCCGCTTCACCATTGAGGAGGCCCTGATGGCCGCGCAGCTGGACAGCAGCACAGGGAGCAACGTCCCATGACCGCTGCGACCGCCGACACCGGCCGCGCAGTTCAGCAGCTCGATGGTCGGCTGCGGGAGCTGCTGGCTGGGAAGAAAATCGTGATGACCGGCGTGACCGGCTTCATCGGCGAGCAATTGTTGTGGAAGATCTTGACCGAACTGCCCGAGACCAGGCCGGTGGTACTGGTCCGTCGCAAGGGCTCGGCGAGTGCTCGGGATCGGATGATCGCTGTAGTCAAGAAGCCGATCTTCGGCGATCTTCGTAAGGCTGCCGGAGGCGCAGCGGAGCTGCTGGATACCGGCGTCGACGTCATCGAAGGTGATCTGCCGAATGTCCCACAGTTGCCTCATGATCTTGACATCGTGGTGCACTGCGCCGGCGATGTCTCCTTCGATCCGCCGATCGACCAAGCCTTCACTACCAACGTGATCGGCACCAAGGCACTGCTGGATCGCATGCTGGAGGCGGTCACCGATGAAGCCGGAAGGCTGCGCCGGGTCCCGCACTATGTCCATATCTCGACCGCCTACACAGCCGGTCGGCGGCGCGGTGCCATCCCTGAGGCGCCGCACGCTCACGACATCGATTACCAGGCCGAGACCGCGGCCGGCATCGCGATGCGAGACCTGATCGAGGAGGAGTCGCGCACCTCAGCCCAGCTCGCCAGACTCCGCAAGGATGCTGAGCGCCAACACCGGCAGGCAGGATTTCTGACCACCGCCGCCGATACCGAGCGGCGCCGTCTCGAGTGGGTGCAGGCTGAGCTGGTCAAGGCTGGTACCGAGCGGGCCCGTTCGCTGGGATGGACCGACGTGTACACCTTCACCAAGGCACTTGGCGAACGTGTCGTAGCCAATGTCGGTCAGGACGTACACGTCTCGATCGTTCGGCCGGCAATCGTCGAGTCATCGTGGTTGCATCCGTATCCAGGCTGGATCGAAGGCTTCAAGATGGCTGAGCCGTTGATCTTGGCGTACGGACGCGGCGAGCTCCCGGAGTTCCCGGCAACGCCGGAGGCGGTCGTCGACATCGTGCCCTGTGATCATGTGGTGAACGCCATTCTTGCGGTGTGCGCCACCCAGCCTGAGATCGGCGAACCGGAGTACTACCACGTCAACTCGGGCGCCCGAAATCCGCTGACGTTCAAAGATCTCTACACCTATATCCGCGCCTACTTTCTGGAGCATCCGTTCGAGGGCGGTCCGCGCGGGGCGGCCCGGCTGCCGCAATGGACGTTTCCTGGCGCCTCGTCAATCGAACGGCTGCTGTCCACCTCGGATCGCGCCCACAAGCTGGCGGAGCGCATGTTGGCCCAGATGCCGCGCTCGGACCGAACCCGCAAGATCGCCAAGGATCTGGATCGCACGCGGGTACGGCTGGATTTCGTACGGCGCTATCACGTGCTCTACAAGGAGTATGCGCAGTCCGAGCTGCATTTCGTGGACGACAACACCCTCGCCCTTAGTCAGGCGCTGCATCCTGATGATCAAGCTGCCTTTGCCTTCGACACCTCGGTCTTCGACTGGAAGACCTACATCCAAGAGGTGCACTGTCCCTCTATCACTGCACCGGTACGCCGGATGGACGCCATCCGCGGCAAGCGCGGCAATCGGCCGACCACGATGAAGGACCTGGACAAGGACACTGCAGGCTCCGCGGCGTTGGCGATCTTCGACCTGGACGGCACGATCATGTCCACCAACGTGATCGAGCAATACCTGTGGGCCCGATTGCCAGAGCTCTCACTCACCGGTCAACTCGCCGAGGTGGGCCAGGTCATGCGGCGGCTTCCGTCCTACCTCCGGGCCGAGCAGCGGGATCGTGGCACTTTCCTGCGTGCGGTCTACCGCCGCTACCGAGGCGCTGATCTGGCCGCCCTGGAGCGTTTCGTCGACACCTCCATGGCTCCTCACGTCTTGAGCAGGCTCTCTCCTGAGGCTGTCCGCAGGATCAGAGAGCATCGCGCCGCTGGACACACCACGATCCTGATCACCGGCGTAGTGCGGCCGCTGACCCGGCCGATCCAGCCGCTGTTCGATGAGATCGTCGCCGCCGAACTCGGAGTCGACGATGAGGGCCGCTGCACCGGCTTTCTCACCGCGCCGCCACTGGTTGGGGAGTCGCGTGCGGCCTGGCTCAAGCACTACGCGGGGCTGCATGGGGTCGACCTCGACCGTAGTTTCGCTTACGCCGACTCACACTCCGATCTGCCGATGCTGGAGACCGTAGGCAATGCGGTGGCGGTAAGCCCCGACATCCCGCTGATGCGAGCCGCTCATCGCAACCAGTGGTCGGTGGTGGAGTGGAAGATCAAGCCGATCATGCCGCGCTGGGCGCTGCCGAGGTAAGGAGACTGGTAGATGGGCCGACCCGGCTTCGTCCTCGAGGTCGACGATCGCACTCCGCCGCTGCTGGTGCCCGACGGAGATCGCTTTCGCCTCGAGAGGTTTCCGCTCGGCACTCGGGTGATCTATCCTGCCGAGTCGCTGACGCCGGTCCCAGGCTTGGATGAGGCGATCAATTCTGCACTGGATGCACCACTCCAGTCGGAGCCACTCTCGGCGTTGCTGGAACCGGCGATGCGGCTGACGATCGTCTTCGATGACATTGGCATCCCTACGCCTAAGATGCGGCGACCCGACATCCGCGGAAAGGTGATCGAGGCCGTATTGACCCGAGCGGCGGCGGCCGGAGTCGACGATGTTGCTCTTGTCAGTGCGAATGGCCTGAATCGCCGGATGACTGCGGAGGAACTGCAACACGTCGTGGGAGAGCGGGTCTTCCGCTCGTTCTATGCCGATGGTCTACTGACCAATCACGATGCCGAGGACGCCGACAATCTGGCCACGCTGGGCAGCACGGAGGCCGGTGAGATCGCATTACATGCCCGGGCTGCCGGCTCCGACTTGTTGATCTTCGTCCATCTCGTCGTCGGGCCACCCGGCGGCGGCCCCGCAGCGATCGCTGCGGGACTTGGTTCGACCGGCACTATCGGGCAGCTGTCAGGTCTTCCAGCTCAGGGCAGTGGCGCCTCGGCCGAGATCGCGGACTTGGTGTCGTCGGCAGTACGGATCTTCCAGATCGATGTCGTGCTCGATAACGACGTGTTCGCCTCACCATTGGAGTTCCTGGGCCAGCGCGAGTGGGAGTGGAGTCTCAAGGACAGGGCGACCTGGTTCGGCGTACGTCGGGGCCTGGACTGGAGTCCGCCGCGAGCTCGGCGCCGACTGATGAACCGCGCCGAGGGCGATTACCATGCCACCCTGGTGACCGCCGGTGCATCGGCTGCGGTCGAAGAGGTGAGCCGGGAGCAGGTGACGGCCCAGCAGCTCGTCGAGGTGTCGGCGGCGGCAGACGTGGGTGTTATCGGGGTCAGCGCGCATACGCCGTACAGCGTCGACTCGGTCACCAACCCGATCCTTGCCGCGTGGAGTGGACTTGCAGCCGCTTTCGGCTCCCATACCGGCACACCCTTCGTGCGGCAGGGTGGCGCTTTGATCTTGTACCACCCACTGCACGCGGAGTTCTCTCCGCTGCACCATCCGTCGTACGTGGACTTCTTCGCCGATGTGCTGACCGTGACCAGGGACCCCGACCAGATATCGGCCGACTATGAGGAGAAGTTCGCCGACGACTCCTGGTATGTCCATCTGTACCGGACGAGTCAGGCGTTCCACGGGGTGCATCCGATGTACCTCTGGTACCAGCTCGCCGCGGCACGACGACACTGCGGCGACATCATCTGGGTCGGGGCAGATCGGGAGAGCGCCGCACGGATGGGTTTCCGCGCTGCTTCCACCCTCGCCGACGCCCTCGAGATCGTGACATCGACAGTCGGCCGGTCGCCAACGATCAGCTATCTGCATGCCCCGCCGAGGGTTCTGGTTGACGTCAGATGAAAAGCGTCGGCCGATGAAACTAACGGGTTGGGCGCGCCTGGCTCCAGCGCGCGCCGTGCGCGAATGCGTCCAAGTGGTTGGCATCAAACCGGTGGTGCGGAAGGAACTGTCGGTGGAGGTCTACGGGCTCGAGGAGCTGCGCCAGCTGGACGGGCCAGCGCTGATCATGGCCAACCACGCGTCGCACTTGGACACGGCGGTGCTGCTCTCGACGTTGCCAACGAAGCGCCGCCGCCGTACCGCGGTGGGGATCGAGGCGGACTACTTCTTCGACAGCTGGTGGCGGGCGAGTGGATCGGCGATCGCCTTCAATACATTTCCCATCCAGCGGAGCGGCGATGCACCCTCTTGTACACCGGCGACCTTGGTGGCCAAGGGTTGGACCGTCGTGGTCTTTCCTGAAGGTACGCGCTCCCGCGACGGGTTCGTCGGTCAGTTCCGGATGGGGGTGGCGGACGTGGCCGTGAGCTCGCAGGTGCCGGTCATTCCGGTTGGCATCCTCGGCACGTACGCGGCAATGCCGCGGGGCAGCCACTGGCCGGTCCCTGGGCGTCCCCGGGTGAGCGTCCGGTATGGGTCGCCGATCACGCCACGGCCTGGCGAGCTGGCGAGTGAGCTCGTGACCAGGATCTTTGACGCAGTCAAGATGCTCTTGGCCGAGGACACTGCCACTTGGTGGCGGGCTCAGCAAGGCTCCGCGGAGGTAGCAGAGCCGCCGGCGTCGAGCTGGCGGCGGATCTGGGAGCAGAGCGACCCGCCGGTGAAAGGTGGCAATCCGCCGGACACGAAAATCTGGCGTCGCTGACGGCCCTCACTGGGGACGTTTCCGATCACAAGCGTCCGGACGACCGGGGAATGGGACTGATCTGGGTCGTTTGCGCTCACAAGCACCCAAACGCCCTGCTATTGGTGTGAATCTAGGTCGATTAGCGATCAAAGTGACGAAAAGCTTCGGCCCGATGATCGCGCTGATCATGCGGTGGTGGGAAAGGGCCGACGCCAGTCATCCTTGAATCGTGAGGGCACCTGGACACCTCGCTCATGCAGTGCGTCGCGTACGCGTTGCAGGGTGCGATGCGACTCGTTTAGATCCCGCGTGACGTGACGATCAGCAGTCGATAGTCCAACCGGTCCAGATCCTCGCGACGATAGATGTCACGTTCCCACTGTTCGCGGCTCTCCGCATGCCGGCG
>Ga0081455_10006094_pt1 | contig 13040 bp, 11 predicted proteins | sample TabmetS3T2R1_FD_70207 | JGI IMG/M metagenome (GOLD analysis project Ga0081455, IMG submission 70207) | Tabebuia heterophylla rhizosphere microbial communities from the University of Puerto Rico - S3T2R1 | ecosystem: Host-associated > Plants > Roots > Rhizosphere ... | reverse complement strand
GGGAGGCTACTCGAAGCCCGAAAACGAAGCCGACGCCGAGCGGATGGCGCGGATGCTGCGCGGCATCGACGCGTGCCCGAAGCCGGTCATCGTCTTCGCGCACGGAGCGGCGATCGGCGGCGGAGTCGGGCTCGTGGCCGTGGCCGACATCGCCATCGCGGCGGAGGGCACGGTGTTCTCGCTCGCCGAGGTCCGGCTGGGCATTCTCCCCGCCGTCGTCTCGCCGTTCGTCCTGCGAGCCATCGGGCCGCGGACGGCGAGGGACCTGTTCCTGACGGGCGACCGCTTCGACGCCCGCGAGGCCCATCGCGTCGGACTGGTGCACCAGGTCGTCGCCGCGGAGGAGCTCGCCGCCGCGGGCGACCGCAAGGTGGCCTCGCTCCTGTCCGCGGGACCGGAGGCCGTGCGCGCCGCGAAGGCGCTCATCGCGCAGGTCGCCTGGAAGACGCCGGAAGACGTCGCCGCGCCGACCGTTCGCGCGATCTCGGAGCGGCGCGCGTCGGCCGAGGCGAAAGAGGGGCTGACCGCGTTCCTGGAGAAGCGCAAGCCGTCCTGGGCGGGCACGCCGGCGGCGAGGAGAGAGAAGGAATGAAGGGAACACAGCGTCGGATGGTCTGCGAGAAGTGCGGCAAGGTGTTCTTCTCCTGGCGGCCGGACGAGCTGCCGGGCGCGCAGGTCAAGTGCTACTTCTGCGGCCACACGTTCGCGGACGAGGCGGCGAAGCGGCCCGCGCCGGCGCCTCCGGCTCCGGTGCCGACTCCGGCGCCCGCGCCGACTCCGGCGCCCGAGGCCGCAAAGGAACCGTCGTGAAGCGGAGTCTCCCGATGATCGCGGCTCTCCTGCTGGCGGTCATCGCGTCCGCGCAGGAGCCCGCGGTCGTCCAGACGCTGACCGGTCCCTCGTCCCGCATGGAGGCGGATCTCCGCACACTGACCGACGACATCGGCGGCCGCGTCACCGGCAGCGCCGGCTACGACCGGGCGCTGCAATGGGGCCTCGACGCCTTCCAGCGCGCGGGCGTCGACTCGGTGAAGCTCGAAACCTATTCCGTGCCGGTGAAGTGGGAAGGAGATTCCGCGACCGCTTTCGTCGTCTCCCCGGCGTCGTTCCCGCTGTCGGTGGTCTCCTTCGGGCTCGCTCCGTCGACGAACGGGGCGATCACGGCGCCGCTCGTGGACGCGGGAATGGGCACGAAGGAGGATTTCGAGAAGCTGGGCGCTTCCGCGAAGGGCGCGATCGCGCTCGTCCGCTCGAAGCCCATGCAGTCGTTCGACGACCTCTTCGCCGAATACAACGCCGCGCCCGTCTGGATGGAGTCCGCCGCCGCGCGGGGCTGTGTGGCGATCCTGTTCGTGTCGACGAGGCCGCGCGACCTGCTGTATCGCCACACCATCACGTGGGGCAGCCTGGCCCCGATCCCGATGGCCCAGGTCGCGCGCGAGGACGGCCTGCGGCTGACGCGGATCCTCGAGGGCCAGGGGAAGGACGCCAGGGGCGCCCTGCGCATCACGCTCGACATCCGCAACAAGATCGGCGGGCCCTGGCAGGCGGCCAACGTCGTGGCCGAGATCCGGGGATCCGAGAAGCCGGAGGAGATCGTCCTGCTGGGGGCCCACCTCGATTCGTGGGATCTGGGCACCGGCGCGCTCGACAACGGGGTCAATTGCGTGCTCGTGACCGAGGCGGCGCGCGCCATCGCCGCCGGTCCCCGGCCGCGGCGGACCGTCCGGTTCGTCCTGTTCACGAGCGAAGAGACGGGGCTCCTCGGCTCGTTCGGCTACGTGAAGAAGCATCGCGCCGAGCTCGACGCGCACGTCGTGGTCCTCATCCACGACATCGGCGACGGCAAGGTCACCGGTTACTTCACCAACGGCCGTCCCGAGCTCGACGGCTCGGTTCGGGCGGCGCTCGCGCCGGTGTCGGGATGGGGCGCGGACAACGCCAACGAGGAGGCGTTTCTCGGCACCGACAACTTCGACTTTCTGCTCGAGGGCGTGCCGAACCTGATCGCGATGCAGGAGACCGACCGGTATCTCGCCGACTACCACGCGTCCTCGGACACCTTCGACAAGGTCGACCTGGACCTCGCGAAGCGCAACGCCGCCGTCGCGGCCGTCGCGGTCCTCGGTTTCGCGAACGCAGCGTCGCGCCCCGCCCCGCGCCAGACGCGCGCCCAGGTCCAGGAGCTTCTCGCACGCAAGGGCCTCGAGCCCCAGATGAAGCTCTACGCGATCTGGAAGGACTGGGAGTCCGGGCAGCGCGGGCGAGCGCGCTGACGCTTCGTCGATGGCGATCGCTCGTCTTCTGATCGCGAACCGCGGCGAGATCGCCGTGCGCGTCGCGCGGACCGCGCGCGAGATGGGCATCGCGACCGCGGGCGTCTATACCGATGCCGACGCCGGGGCGCTCCACACTCGGAGTGTCGATCGGGCCATCGCGCTCGGCGCGGGACCGCCCGCGCAGACGTATCTCTCGATCGAGCGAATGCTCGAAGCCGCGCGCGAGAGCGGGGCCGACGCCGTCCATCCGGGTTACGGATTCTTGTCGGAGAACTCGGAATTCGCCGGCGCGGTCGCTCGAGCCGGGCTCACCTGGGTCGGACCTCCGCCGGAGGCGATCGTGGCGATGGGGGACAAGCTCCGCGCGCGCGCCGCGATGGAGAAGGCCGGCGTGCCGGTCGTTCCCGGGTCGCCGCGCGCGGCCCTCAGCGACGAGGCGCTTCTCGCCGAAGCCCGCCGGATCGGATTCCCGCTGCTCATCAAGGCGTCGGCTGGCGGCGGCGGCAAGGGCATGTCGCGCGTCTCCCGGATCGAGGACCTTCCCGGTGCGCTGGCCGAGGGCCGGCGCGTCTCGGAAGCCGCCTTCGGCGACGGCACCGTGTACCTCGAACGGCTCCTCGAGAATGCCCGCCACGTCGAGATCCAGGTCTTCGGGGACGCCGCCGGCCACGTCGTCTCGCTCTTCGAGCGCGAATGCAGCGTGCAGCGCCGCCACCAGAAGATCCTCGAGGAGACGCCGAGCCCGGCCCTGAACGAGCCGTTGCGGCGGGCGATGGGCGAGGCGGCCGTCGCGGCCGCGAAGGCCGTCGGTTACGTCGGCGCGGGCACGGTGGAGTTCCTGTTCGAAGGGGACCGCTTTTATTTCCTGGAGATGAACACGCGCCTCCAGGTCGAGCACCCCATCACCGAGGAGACTCTCGGCGTCGATCTCGTCCGGGCCCAGATCGACGTGGCGTCCGGGCGCGAGCTGCCGGCCTCGTGGCGGGACGGCTCGCTCCGGCCGCGCGGCCACGCGATCGAGCTGCGGCTCTACGCCGAGGACCCGGTGGAGTTTCTGCCACGGTCGGGGAGGATCCTCGTCTACCGCGAGCCGTCAGGCCCTGGTGTCCGCGTCGACGCCGGCGTGGAAGAGGGGAGCGTGGTGGGCGTCGACTTCGACCCGCTTCTCGCCAAGCTCGTGGTCTCCGCGGCCACGCGGGAGGCCGCCATCGCCCGCGCGCGCCGGGCGCTCGGAGAGTGGATCGTCCTCGGCGTCGAGACGAACGCGCGGCTGCTCGATGCCGTGCTCGCATCCGACCGTTTCGCCTCGGGCGCCTATTCGACGGACCTGGTGCCGCAGCTTCCGCCGCTCGGCGAGGCGGTTCCGCCCGACGCCGCATGGATCGCGGCGGCGCTGGCTCCGGCGGCCGTGGCGGGCGGTGTCGCAGCGGGGGCGAGGGCGGGAGCGCCGGATCCGTGGAACGCGTATCCCGCGTGGAGGGTCGGGTCGTGAGAACGGTCCGCCTCTCCCACCGCGGGCAAGCCAGGGAGCTCCGTCTGGACCGAGATGCGGCAACGATCGACGGCCGCACGCTGGCGATCGAGGCCGGTGCGCGGGAGATCGTGGTCGACGGCCGGCGGGTGCGGGTCGAGGTCGCCCGGGCGGGAGACCGGATCTGGGTCTGGTGCGAGGGCGGCGTCTACGAGTTCGAACCGGCGCGCGGGAGCCGGGCGTCGGCTTCGGCCGAGCACCACGGCGGCCTGTCCGCGCCGATGCCGGGCCGCGTGCGGCGCCTCGTCGCGGCCGCCGGGGCCCAGGTCGCCCGGGGCGACGTCCTGCTCGTTCTCGAAGCCATGAAGATGGAGCACGCCATCCGGGCTCCGCACGACGGAGTCCTCGAACGCTTCCTGGTCGCCGAAGGAGACCTCGTCGAGGCGGGCGTCGATCTCGCCGAGCTGTCCGAATCTTCGTCCCGCCCGGGAGCATAATCGCGGCATGACGACGGCCGAGACCTGGGAAGATCACGCGATCCGCCGGCCGCACCTGCCGGAGCGCGTCACGGTGTACGAGGTCGGCCCGCGAGACGGTCTCCAGAACGAAAAGGAGACGTTGTCCGTGGAAGTGCGGGCGGCTTTCGTGGATCGGCTGGCCGACGCGGGCCTCCCGGCGATCGAGGCGGGCTCCTTCGTGTCTCCGAAGGCCATCCCCCAGCTCGCGGACAGCGAGGATCTCTACCGGCGCATCCACCCGGTCAGCGGCGTGCGCTACCCGGCCCTCGTCCCGAACATGCAGGGACTCGATCGCGCCCTCTCCGTGGGCGTCCGCGAGATCGCGGTGTTCACGGCAGCCTCCGAGACCTTCAACCGGAAGAACATCAACGCCGGGGTCGACGAGTCCATCGAGCGCTTCCGGCCCGTCGTCGAGCGCGCGAAGGCCGAGAAGGTTCGTGTGCGCGGCTACGTCTCCACGGCCTTCGGCTGTCCGTACGAAGGCGACATCGCGCCCGAGGCGGTCCGCGAAGTCGTCCACAAACTGCTCGATCTCGACATCGAGGAGATCTCGGTCGGGGACACGATCGGCGTCGCGACTCCCACCGGCGTCTACGACGTGATCGAAACCCTCTACGAATCGGGCGTGACGCGCGGCGTGCTCGCCCTCCATTTCCACGACACGCGCGGCACGGCGCTGGCGAACGTCTACGCCGGGCTCCAGTGCGGCGTCACGACCTACGACGCCTCGGCGGGCGGCCTCGGCGGCTGCCCGTACGCTCCGGGCGCTTCGGGCAATCTCGCGACCGAAGACTTGCTCTATTTCCTCGAAGGTCTCGGCATTGCGACGGGCGTCACACTCGCGAAAGTCGTCGAAGCGTCACGATTTCTCGCCGAACAACTCGGCCGGCGGCCTCCGGGCCGCTATCTCGCAGCCGTCTGGGGAGAAAGCCGTTGACTCTTTAGGTCGATCCGGGTAACCTCCTGACTCAACGACGGTTAACTCAGTGGCAAAACGAATCCTCCTGGCTGACGACAGCCTCACCATTCAGAAGGTCGTCGAGCTGACGTTCTCGGACGGCGAGTACGACCTCGTCTGCGTGTCCAATGGGCAACGCGCGCTCGACAAGGTCGCGGAGCAGGCGCCGGACCTGATCCTCGCCGACGTCGTCATGCCGGAGAAGAACGGCTACGAGGTCTGCGAAGCGATCAAGGCGAATCCCGCGACGGCGCGGATTCCCGTCGTCCTGCTCTCGGGCACGTTCGAGCCGTTCGACCGCGATCGCGCCGAGCGTCTCGGCTGCGATGCGATCGTCTCGAAGCCGTTCGACTCGCAGCAGCTCCTCCGCCAGGTCGAGGATCTGCTGGCGCGGGCGCCGCAGGACGTTCCGTCGGCGTCGACGCTGGCGATTGCGATCCCGACACCCATCGCGCCTCCGCCCCCCGCGGCCCCGATGGAGAAGGCGGTGGCCGAGGCGGGCTTCGCCGCCGACGACTTCACCGGCTCCATCCCGAGGGCGGCCGAGATCGCCGGAGGCCCCGATCTCTTCGAGGAAGAGTACGGGCAGGCCGACGTCGAGTCGGCGATCGCGGCGTTCGAGAAGGCGCATCCCGAGTTCGCGCACGCCGAGGATGACGTGACCGAAGCGGCGATGGCGCCCGAGGAGACCGCGGGATCGCTCGACGAGCCCGACGAGATCGCCGAGCCCGAGTCCGAGAAGGCCCCGCTCGCCGCGTGGCTGAAGGAAGATCGCGAGGCGGCGCCCGTGGCGGAGGTTCCGCCGCCGCCCGCGCCCGCGCCCTTCTGGGTCCCTCGCCTGCCCGAGCCCGAGCTCGCGCCCATTCCGTTCGCGGCGGACGACTCCGCTTCCCGTCACAAGGTGGCGGAGCCGATGCGCGCCGAGGAACCCACGGAGGCGATCCGCCTCTCGGCCGACTACATCGCGTTCGGTCAGCCGAGCAGCCGGGCGAACGACAGCGACAACCACGACGACGAGAGAGACGAGACGGCGCCTCCGAGGCACGCCGTCGAGGAACACACCGCCGAGATCCCGATCATGGCGGCGGGGGTGATCGCCGCTGCCGAGCCGCCGGCCTCGGGTTCCGCGATGACGGGCGTCCGCCGGCCCGAAGAGCTGCGGCCCGTTCCCGCCGAGATCGAGGAGCTCGCTTCGTCGACCTCCATCGGACAGCTCAAAGAGATGCTCTCGTCGGTGTCCCGCAGCGAGGGCGGACTCTCGGACGACGAGATCGACCGCGTCGCCTCGCGCGTCGTGGAGCGTCTGTCGGAGAAGATCGTCCGAGAGATCGCCTGGGAAGTCATTCCCGACGTCGCGGAGCTCGTCATCAAGCAGCGCATCAAGGAGTTGGAGGCGGGCGCCGAGTAGGGACGGACCGGGGTTCTGATATGAAAGGGCTCCAGAGAGCCCTTTTTTCATGTCCGAAAAGCAGACACGCCGACAAGTCGCCGAGACACTCGAGAAGACCTTCGATCCCGCCCATTTCGAGCAACGCTGGTACTCCGCCTGGGAGAAGGAAGGCCGTTTCCAGCCGAAGGGCCCGGCCGGCTCGCCGCGGTTCGTCATGGTCATTCCGCCGCCCAACGTCACGGGGCGGCTCCACATCGGCCACGCCTACGGCCGGACGATCGAGGACGTGCTCGCCCGCTGGCAGCGCATGCGGGGCAAACGGGTGCTATGGCTCCCGGGCACGGACCACGCCGGCATCGCCACGCAGATGGTCGTCGAGCGGGAGCTCCTGAAGCAGGGAATCCGGCGGCGCGACTTGGGGCGCGAGGAGTTCATCGAGCGCGTCTGGGCCTGGCGCCGGGAATCCGGCGACGCCATCCTCGGCCAGCTCCGGCGGCTGGGCTGCAGCCTCGACTGGAGCCGCCTCCGCTTCACGATGGATCCGGACCTCTCCCGCGCGGTCCGGCACGCCTTCGTGCTTCTCTACCGGGACGGGCTCATCTACAAGGGCCGTTACGTCGTCAACTGGTGTCCGCGCTGCGAGACCGCGGTGTCGGACCTCGAGGTCGTGCACCGCGAGACGAAGGGGACGCTGTACCACATCCGGTACGACGTTCCCGGCGTCGAAGGCGGGGCGATCGTGGCCACGACGCGGCCCGAGACGATGCTGGGCGACACGGCCCTCGCGATCCATCCCGCCGACGAGCGCACGGCCGCGCTGCGCGGGAAGAAGGCGATCCTGCCGATCATGAACCGCGAGATCCCGATCGTCGAGGATCCGATCCTGGTCGACCGCGAGTTCGGCACCGGCGTCGTGAAGGTGACTCCGGCGCACGACGCCAACGACTTCGCGTCCGCGCGGCGCCTGAACCTGCCCGCTGTCGTGGTCATCGGCGGCAACGGGAAGATGACGGCCGAAGCCGGCGAGTTCGCGGGCCTCGACCGGTTCGAGGCGCGCAAGCGCGTGATCGCCCGGCTCGAGGAGGAGGGGAGGCTCGTCAAGACGGAGCCCCACACCTACAACCTCGGCTTCTGCCAGCGTTGCGACACCGTCATCGAGCCGTACCTCTCGGAGCAGTGGTTCGTGAAGATCCAGCCGCTCGCCGAGCCCGCCATCGCGGCCGTCGAGAAGGGCGACGTGCGGTTCGCGCCGGAGTCCTGGACCAGGACGTACATGAACTGGATGCGCGACATCCACGACTGGTGCATCTCGCGGCAGCTCTGGTGGGGGCATCGCATCCCCGCGTTCACGTGCGCGAACGGGCACGTCACCGTGTCCGACGAGGATCCGGCGGCCTGCCCCGAGTGCGGCTCGAAGGAGCTGACGCAGGACCCGGACGTGCTCGACACCTGGTTCTCCTCGCAGCTGTGGCCGTTCTCCGTGTTCGGCTGGCCGGAGAAGACGGACGACCTCAAGGATTTCTATCCGACGGACGTCCTGGTCACGGGCTACGACATCCTCTTCTTCTGGGTGGCCCGGATGATCATGGCCGGCCTGCGCTTCATGGGGAAGGAACCGTTCCACACGGTGCACCTGCACGGCCTGGTGCGCATCGGCGGCGAGAAGATGTCGAAGACCAAGGGCAACGTCATCGACCCGCTCGAGGCCATCCAGGAGTTCGGCGCCGACGCGGTGCGCTTCACGCTCGCGTCCGCGGCGTCGTCGGGGCCGACCGTCTCGGTCGAGCGGGGGCGCATGGCCGGATCGCGCAACTTCGCGACGAAGGTGTGGAACGCGGCGCGGTTCGCCCTCGCGCAGCTCGAAGGCTCCGCGGAGGCCGACCTTTCGAAGGCGCGCCTGAGCCTGCCGGATCGCTGGATCCTGTCGCGCTTCGAGGCCACCGCGGCCGAGGCGAACCGCCACCTCGAGGCCTTCCGCTTCGACGAGGCAGCGGGCGCGATCTACGCGTTCGTCTGGCACGAGCTCTGTGACGGGTATCTCGAGATGATCAAGCCGGCCCTCGCGGGTTCCGACACCCCGGCCGCCGGAGCGGCCCGAGCCGTCCTTCGCCGCTGCCTGGAGGGGTCCGTCGCGCTGCTGCATCCCTTCATGCCGTTCCTGACCGAGGAGATCTGGGAGAAGCTCACGGGCCGTCCCGGCACCTTGATCGTTTCGCCCTATCCCGCGGGCGACGGGAAGCGGGACGCCGACGCGGAGGCCGCGGTGGAGGCTGTGCGCGAAGTCGTCACGCGCGTGCGCAACTTCCGGATGGAGCGGGGCGCGTCGCCGACCGAACCCGTGTCGCTGACGATCGATCCGGCTTCTCCCAACCGCGCGCTCGCCGCCGCGGTGCAGGAGCTCTCGCCGCTGCTGATCCACATGGCGCGGCTCGAGAAGCTCTCGTTCGAGACGGCGTCGGCCGGATCGATCCAGGACGTCGTATCGGGACTCTCCCTCGGGATGTCCCTCGCGCGGGGCGCGGCGGCCGAGAGCGGAGCGCGCGTCGAGAAGAGCGCCGCGGCGGCCGACGCCGAGATCGCCTCGCTCCGCGCGAAGCTGCAGAACCGGGAGTTCCTGGAGAAGGCCCCGCCCCCGGTCGTCGAGAAGGTGCGGACGCGCCTGTTCGAGCTCGAGGAGAAGCGGGCGGCGCTCGCGCGATCGTGATCACGTTTTCGGACGGCTCGATCGATCCGGACCGCCTGCGGGTCCTCGAGAATTGCGTCTTCTTCCGCGCGATCCCGTCTTCGAACGCGCTCGCCCGCGACCTGATCAACATGTACTTCGAAGAGGAGCAGAAGCTGCGCCCGACGGTCATCGCCGCCGAGGCGCAACCGGGAGCGCAGGGCCGCAACGGCCGCTCCTGGGCGGCGCCGGCGGGCCAGGGCCTCTACTTCACGATCCTGCGCCGCGCGGCCGAGGGCGAGCCGCTCTCGGTCGTGCCGATCGCCTTCGCCCGCTGGATCCGTGACGTCCTGCTCCGCGAGACCGGCGTGGCCGTCGCGCTGAAATGGCCCAACGACCTCTACGTCGGCCGGCGCAAGATCGCCGGCGTCCTCGCCGAGTCGCGCACCCAGGGAGACGAGACGAACATCGCGATCGGAGTCGGCATCAACGTGCTCGGCCCGGCGGGCGGTCTCGCCGTTCCGAACGCCACGACGATCGAGGAGGAGACGGGGCGCCGCGTCGCGCTGGCCCCGCTCTTCCAGGCCTTGCTCGAGGGGGTCGACGTCGAGCTCGCCCGGCCGCGCTGGGACGAGGAGATCCGGGCCTGGGAACGCGTCTCGCTCCATCGCCCGGGCGACGTCCTGACGATCCGGCGCGCCGACGAGGAAGTCCGCGGCGAGTACCTCGGTCTGGACCCGGCGGGATTCCTGAGGCTGAAGACCTCGACCGGCGAGACGATCGTGGCGGCGGGCGAGGTCGCCCAGTGGTGAGCGGCCCGACGAACAACGCGGCGCTCCTCGCCGTCGACGTCGGAAACACGAACACCGTCCTCGGGCTCTGGCGGGGGGAGGAGCTCGCGCGTTCCTGGCGACTGACCACGCGTCGCGACGCGACCTCCGACGAGATCGCTCTCTCGATCCGCGGCCTGTTCTCGGCGGGACCCGCGCCGGAAACGCTCGCGCCGATGCGGGTCATCGTGGCGAGCGTCGTCCCGTCGCTCCGGTTCCCGCTCCGGCAGGCGCTGCGGCAGCTCCTGGAGAGGGACCCCCTCTTCGTAGAGCCCGGCGTCAAGACGGGCATGCCGATCCTCTACGAGGTTCCGCAGGAAGTCGGAGCGGACCGCATCGTCAACGCGGTCGCCGCGTACGAGCGGCTCGGCGGGCCCTGCATCGTCGTGGACTTCGGGACGGCGACGACCTTCGACGTCGTGACCGCGAAGGGCGAGTACGCCGGCGGCGTCATCGTGCCGGGGATCTCGATCTCGGCCGAGGCCCTGTTCGAGAAGGCGGCGCGGCTCTGGCGCGTCGAGATCAAGCGCCCCGAGCGCGTCGTCGGGAAGACGACGGCCGGCTCGATCCAGTCCGGCCTGTATTTCGGGTACCTCTCGCTCGTCGACGGCATGATCGACCGCATCGCGTCGGAGATCGGGGCGAAGCCCCGCGTGATCGCGACGGGAGGCCTCGCCGAGCTCTTCGGGGGAGGCTCGGAACGGATTGCCGAGATCGATCCTCTCCTCACGCTGCGGGGCCTGCGGCTGATCGATGAGCGAAACCGGGGAGGATAGAGACTATTTCGCGGCCGCGGAGGCCGCGTTCGTCCGCCGCCGCGGGACGCCCTTTCTCCTCTCGCCGAAGGACTTCTCGCTGCTTCGGGAATGGCGGACCCTCGGCGTGCCGCTCGAAGCGGTGGAGTCCGGGATCGAGGAAGCGTTCGCACGGCGCGAAGAACGGGGCGCGGTCGGGCGCGTGAACTCGCTCTCCTACTGCCGCGACGCCGTTCTCGAGGCCTGGGAGAGGCGCGCCGAAACGGCGCGAGGCAAGGGCGGCGCGGCGGCCGCCGAGGCGATCGACGCCGCTACGGCCCTCGGCCGTCTCGCGGCGGAGCTGGAGGCGGTCGCGGTCCGCCGTCCGGATCTCGCGGCGCCGATCGACGCCGCCCGACGCTCGCTCGCACGGCTCGAGGCGTCCGGCAAGTCCGCCGAGGAGATCGAAGGCTCGCTCGCCGGGCTCGACCGCCGTCTCGCGAAGTCGCTCGGGGAGGCGCTCACCGAGAAGGAAAAGGCGGGCCTCGACGCGGAAGTGGAGAAGATGCTCCAGGGCGCGGGGGCGCGCATGGACGCCGTGACGCTGGAGAAGACGGGGAAGGCCCTGAGGCGGCGTCTCCTGCGGGAGCGGCTGGGACTGCCTCGCCTGTCGCTGCTGTGACCGAACGAGAAAAGACCGTCCGCATCGAGAAGCTCGCCCCGACCGGAGAGGGGATCGCCCGCACGGACGCCGGCGTGGGCTTTGTCGAGGGCGCGCTGCCGGGCGAGCTCGTCGCGACAAATGTGTATCAGGTGAAGAAGAAGTTCTGGCGGGGCCGCGTCACGGCCGTGCGGGAGCGGTCCGCCCGGAGAATCGACGGCCCCCACGCCGATTGCGCCGGCTGCGACTGGGCGTTCTTCGACGCGACGGCCGCGCGCGATGCAAAACGGGACCTGTTTCGCGAGACGATGCATCGGCTCGGAGGCCTGGATCCGACAGCCTTCGGGGATCTGCCCATGGAGGCTTCCCCGGCCGGCTATCGGCTGCGCGCGCGGCTTCACGTCGACGGCGCGAACGTGGGCTACTACGCGCCGGGATCGCATCGCGTCGTGCCCGCCGTGTATTGCGAGGCGATCGCGCCGGAGACCCGGCGGCTCTTCCCGGCCATCGAAGCCGCTCTGCGCGAATCGCGCGTCGCGGCGAGCGAGCTCTCGCTTCTCGAGGACGTCGAGGGCGCGACGCGCGTTTGTCGGGCCACCGTCTCCGGATCGCCGGCCGCCGCCGCGGATCTCGCGGCGAGGCTGGCACGTTCGGGTTTCGCGGGAGTGCGCATTCTCGGGACGGGCGGCGACGTGCTCCACGAAGAGGGCGAGGCCGCCCTGGACCTCTCGATCGGAGACCGCGGCTACCGGGTTTCCGTCGACACGTTCTTCCAGGGGAACCGCCATCTCACCGGCCCGCTCTACGCGGCGGTCGCGGCCGAGGCCTCTCGGGCGCCGGAGGGCGAGGCCCTCGATGCGTTCGGGGGAGTGGGGTTCTTCGCGGGGGCGCTTGTCGACGCCGGCCACCGGGTCGTCTCCGTGGAAGCGGACGCCGCCGCGGCGTCGGATGCCGGCGAAACCTTCGCGCGCTGGGAGGACGGCCGCCGCTGCGAGAGCCACGAGATGGGCGTCGAGGAGTTCCTGGGCCGGGACGGCCGCCGGTACTCCTGCGTCGTCGCGGATCCGCCTCGCGCGGGGCTCGGCAAGGAGCTCGCGCGCAATCTCGCCGAGCGCGCCGAGGTCTCCTTCGTGTACGTGTCCTGCGATCCGGCGACGCTCGCCCGCGATCTGCCCGTGATTCTCGCCGAAGGATTTTCGATCCGGCAGGCCCGGCTCTTCGACCTCTTCGCGTTCACGCATCGCGTCGAGGCCCTCGTCTCGCTCGAGCGAGCGGCGTGATCCGCCCCGTCCTCGCCGGCGGCCGGGCGCCGGCGGCGACGGCGGCGGTTCTCCTGGTCGCGGGGACTCTCGCGGGGGCGTTCTCCGTGTGCGGAACGGGCGCGGCCGCGGGGTTGATCGCCGTTTCGGCCCTGAGCCTCATCTTTTGTCGCGGGAGATCGTTCGCGCTGGCTTTCGGCGCGTTCTGGATCGGCGCCGGGTTCCTCTCGGCGCGCGCCCGTATCGCCGTGCCGGCCGCCCGGGCCGAGCGCGCGTTC
>Ga0081455_10006093_pt1 | contig 13042 bp, 9 predicted proteins | sample TabmetS3T2R1_FD_70207 | JGI IMG/M metagenome (GOLD analysis project Ga0081455, IMG submission 70207) | Tabebuia heterophylla rhizosphere microbial communities from the University of Puerto Rico - S3T2R1 | ecosystem: Host-associated > Plants > Roots > Rhizosphere ... | reverse complement strand
GGTGGCGCGGCTGGCCGAGGATATAGAGGCTGACGCGATGTGCGTCCACCTGAACGCGGCGATGGAGATCATTCAGGAAAATGGGGACCACGATTTTCGCGGCTCACTCGACGCCATCAAGCGTTTGGTCTGCGAATCTCCGCTGCCGATCATAGTCAAAGAGACCGGCTGCGGCTTTGCGCGCGAATCGGGAATGAAACTCCGCGGCGCCGGAGTCGAATGGGTTGACGTTTCGGGCGCGGGAGGGACTTCGTGGGTCGGTGTCGAAACGATCCGCAATCGCGCGATGCGACATCTGGGCGAGGCCTTCTGGGACTGGGGCGTGCCGACCGCCGCCAGCGTCTGTGAGCTTCGTTCGACGGGGCTGAACCTGATCGCGTCGGGCGGCGTCCGCACCGGGTTGCAGGCGGCGAAGGCCCTGGCTCTAGGCGCGAAGGTCGTTGGCTTCGCGCTCCCGGTCCTGCGCGCTTACGTTTCGGGTGGGATCGAGGGCGTCGAATCTTTTCTGAACGCCTTCTGCGACGAATTGCGCGTGGCGTTGATGCTGTGCGGGTGCGCGAGGGTTGGCGACCTCACCCTTGACCATGCGGTGATTGGAGGGCGATTGCTTGAATGGGTCGAGCAACGCCGGCTTGCGACGCGATGAGTGAGTCAGGCGCTTCAGGCTTTACCGATCTCTGCGTCGGCGTCGCGGTCGATATCGAATTCAAAATCGCCGCCAGCCTGCTCTCGGGAAAATCCTTTTCGTCCCAGGGAATGAAAATCTGCCGCGGACTGTTCGGCGGGCGCCGAATCACGATTTTGCAATCGGGGATGGGCGCGGTCGGTTTCGCCGAACGGCTCGGGAAACACCTCACGAACAACCGCTATGACGCTTTGATTATCGCGGGTTTGGCGGGCGGGCTCGATCCGCGGCTCCGTGTGGGCGACGCGGTCCTCTACAATTTCTGTTACGACGCCCGCGCTACCGATTTTACGCGCCGCGATTGGCCAGGTCGTGAAGAGGTCGTGGCTACAGCCTGCGATGAAGCCTTGTCAGGCTTTCTGTACGGGGCGTTAACCCGCTCGGGAGTTTCTATCATTCAATCGCCCGGAATCACGGTCGGCAGGATCATTACGGAAGCGAAAGAGAAACTGGCGCTCGGCGACCGTTACGGCGCGGCGGCGGTCGATATGGAAACTTACGAGACGCTCGACGCCTGCGCCCGGCTCGGTGTTCCGGCCGCCGCGTTGCGCGTCATATCCGATGAAGCCGGGCGTGACATACCGGATTTCAATCGAATTTATAACGCCGATGGCCGAATGAACGGATGGCGAACGTTCGCGGCGATGGCGGGCCGCCCGTCCGCGACGCTCCGATTATTGCTGACCGTCAAACCCGCGCTCCGATCCCTGAGAGCGACCCTGCAAGCGGCGATTGGCGCATAAGACGGGCCGGGTCGAAGTTTGCCCAGGTTGACAATGCGCGCCTCGGACGCCTATATCAGAACCCGTGAAATGATGATCCCCGGATAAAAAAACAAGGAGAACAATAAATGAGCAATCTAGCGCTTTCGGCGGTAGAGACACTTCCAAAGATAGAGACCAAAGAAGGACATTACAAAATAGCCTCCACCACGTTCGTCATCAGGACAGACGAGCGAGTCGAATTGAAAAGCATCACCGGAGAGATAGCCGCGTTCGTCGAGCAGTCCCCGATCCGCGACGGCATTGTTCACGTCTCATCGCTGCACACCACGGCCGGGTTAATGATGAATGAAGTCCAGGGCGCGCTGCTCTCTGACATGACCAACCTGTTCGAGCAGGTAATCCCTAGCGCCGTCTATTACAAACACAATGATCCACTGCTTTCCGATTGCGATCGCAGGAACGCCGACGCGCACCTTCGCGCTGTCGTGGTCGGCCATAGCGTTTCCATCCCGATCATTGACGGCAGGCTGAAACTCGGGACCTGGCAGAACGTTCTCCTTGCCGAGTTCGACGGCCCGAACAACCGGAAAGTCCACCTTCAGGTGATGGGGATCTGAACGAAGACGAAGGGGCGAAGGGGCGAAGGGGTGAAAGGGTGAGAGGGTGAGAGGGACGATCCGCATCTGAGCGCTTTCACCTTTTTACCCTTCCACCCGCTCACCCCTTCACCCTTTCACCCCTTCACTCCTTCACGATGCTATGAGAGCATTCATCACAGGCGCCACCGGCTTCATCGGCGCCCATCTTGCGCGGGAGTTGCTGCGTGATGGGCATCAGGTTAAGGCTTTGGTTCGCCAGGAGAGCGACCGGAGGAATGTCGCCGGCTTGCCCATCGAAATGGTCGAAGGCGATCTGGATGACCAACGCAGGCTCGCCGAACAGGTGGTTGGCTGCGACGCGGTCTTTCATGTTGCGGCTCATTATTCCCTGTGGGTGAAAGATCGCGACTCGATCTACCGCGCCAACTTAGACGGCACAAAAAATCTGCTCGCCGCCGCCCTCGCCGCGAAGGTCAAACGATTCGTTCAAACCAGTTCGGTCGCTGCGATCGGAGTTCCCCTCCCGGGCGAGCTCGGAACCGAGGATACACGGACCACGCTCGACGAGCTTGTCAGCGATTACAAGAAGTCGAAATACCTGGCCGAACAGGCCGCGCTCCAAGCTGCGCGCGAAGGGCTGGATGTGGTGATCGTCAATCCGTCGACGCCCGTCGGCGAGCGTGACGTCAAACCCACTCCGACGGGCGAGATCATACTGCGCTTCCTGCAAGATCGAATGCCCGCCTACGTCCATACTGGCCTCAATCTAATCGACGTCGAAGACGTGGCGCGAGGGCACATACTGGCCTGGGAAAGAGGGCGAACAGGCGAGCGCTACATTCTGGGCGCCCGCAATCTCTCGCTCAAGGAGACGCTCGAAATTCTCGCGGCGATCACGGGCAAACGCGCCCCGCGGATCGCCGTCCCTCATTCAATCCCGATCGCCGTGGCTTTTATCGACGAAATGATATTAGGGCGTCTGGGCAAGAAGCCGCAGGTCTCTTTCTATGCGGCGCGGATGTCGAGAAAGGCGATGTATTACGATTCGTCGAAGGCTGTCCGCGAATTGGGATTGCCGCAAAACCCGATCGAGAAAGCCCTGGAGAGGGCCGTCCGGTGGTTTGAAGAGAACGGTTACGTTTGATCGATTGATTTGCCACAGAGCCACAGAAGGACAAGGGGAAGGGGAGACAAGGGGACAAGGAGAGAAAGAATTCAAATCCCCTTGTCTCCCCTTCCCCTTGTCCCCTTGTCCTCCCTACTGCGCCCTTCCGAGCGACTTCAACCGCGCCCTTTCGAACTCATCGCCCCTGTTCCATTGCGGCGTTTCAGTCGCGTTGGCCACGCGCAGGCCTATCCAGAAGGCCAGCCGCGCCTGTTGAACCATTCCGCCGAAATTCCAGTTCGGGCTGTATTCGTCCGAGGGCTGATGGTAGCGGTGTTGATTGTAGTCCTGAAACTGCTCTTCGCCCCATTTATCGGAATGGCCGACGAACTTCGCGCCTGGATTGAAGCTGACGGCCGGGACGCCCGCCTTGGCGAAGGGGAAATGATCGGAGCGGTAGAAGGAGCCTTGCTCCGGTCTGGGGTCCGGCGAAACCGTCACGTTATTCTCTTTGGCCACATCTTCGATGAATTTGCCCAACGTCGAGCGCTCCGCGCCCAGCGGCGAGATGTCCGTCGTCATGCCCAGCGCGTTCATAGAGTCGAGGTTGATGTTGGCGACCGTCTGCTGAATCGGGACGAGCGGATGGCTCGCGTAATACTCCGCGCCTAAAAGCCCCTGCTCTTCGGCCGTGGTGGCGATGAAAAGAATCGATCGGCGGGGCTTGAAGGCCAGCCCGTTGAAGGCGTTCGCAATCGCGATCATGCCGGCGATTCCCGTCGCGTTATCCACCGCGCCGTTGTAAATGTTGTCGCCGGGCTGGTCCGGCCTGACGCCCAGGTGGTCCCAGTGCGCGGAATAGACCACGTATTCGTTCTTCAACGTCGGGTCGTTGCCGCGATAAATCGCCACGACGTTCGGCGACGCCATGCGCTGCGACTGCGCCCGCAGCGTCATATCTAGCCTGACGCCGAGCGGCGCCGGTTTGAATGCGCGCGAAGCGGCAGATTGGCGCAACTGGTCGAGGTCCTTCCCTCCCAACTGCGCGATCTTGCGGGCGGTCTCTTCGGTCACCCACGATTTCAATTTCAATGACGGCGTGTTCGCTTCGGGCGCGAGGCCGAACCGGGCGCCGCTCCACGAATTTCGCACGACGCTCCATCCGTAGCCGGCCGAGTTATCGGTGTGAATCAGGATCACTCCGGCCGCGCCGCGTCTTGCCGCTTCTTCATACTTGTACGTCCACCGGCCGTAATAGGTCAGCGCCTTGCCGCCGAATAGGTTCGGCTCCGAAGGCGTGGCGGGCGGATCGTTGACCATGATCATCAGAACTTTGCCGCGCACGTCCAGCCCTTTGAAATCGTCCCAGTTGTTTTCTGGCGCGCTGACGCCGTAGCCGGCGAAGATGATTTCGCTGTTGATCGGGATTTCGGCCTGCTCGAGGTCGGTTCCGGCGACGAATTCATCGCCGAATTTGAATTCGGCGGAGGCGGCGTCGCTTTTGACCGTTAACTTTGTCGACGGATCAGTTCTCGTTCCGATCATCTGAACCTGTTGGAAGAAACTCCGGTCGGCGGCCGCCGGTTCGAGTCCGAGGGCTTCGAATTGCGCCGCGATGTATTTTGCCGCGAGCATTCCGCCGCGCGACCCGGGGCCGCGCCCTTCAAGCAGGTCGTCGGCCAGATATTTGACATGGGATCGCAGCTTGTTCTCCTCGATCTGCGAGGCCGCCGATTCGGCGTCGGTGGCTTCGCTCAGCAGCGCTCGGTTTTCCGACATTATCTTGTCGAAGGCCGGGCGTGGCGTCGCGGCCACGCCGCTGCGGCCGCCCCGCGCGCTTCTGGAGCTAGTGCGGCGGCTCTTACCTCGCGCGCTTTTTTTCGCGCCGCTCTTCTTCCGGGCGCCGCGTTTGGCCCGACTCTGGGCTGACACGCCGTCAATTGGCCAGACCAGTGGCCAGACCAAGCCGAAACAGATCATGAAGGCAAATAGGAGGATAAACGGACGATTTTTTTTCATAATCCCTCAAACGGGTCAGTACCGCGAGCGGTGGCGAGCGGCGCTCCAGTGATCGGCTTGCTTGAGAGGCCCGCTCGCCACCGCTCGTGGTACCGACTCAGTGAAAACACGGTAAACGCTCGGCGAGATGATCGCTCGATTATCAGCGAATGCGGCCAAAACTGGGCTGGTACGGGCGCGATGTGATTGCATTTATCTTTCTCGATAAAAATCGCTGGCCATTGTCTACCTGAGCGGGGCGATAAAATCAAGCGGCTCATATTCTAAAAACCAAGCGGCCCATATTCTCAGCCCATATTCTCAAAGGATATTGTCAGGGGATATTGTCAAAGCCGGGGAATATGACTATGCTTTTGGGGAATGCGAAGTTGAGAGCCGAGGTGGAACGCTCAAACGTGACCATACTCGCTCAGCCGCTCCTTTCTCCAATAACAGATTGAAAGTATTTGCAGTTTGGATAAATTACGAGGTTTTACTGGCAATGCAGGAATTTCACGATAGAACTCCCAACGACGTCGTCAGATACCCCATGGTTCCCATCCGCGAGGTCGTCGTCTTCCCTCACACCAAAGCCGCCTTTGTGATCGGGCGTCCGTCTTCTGTAAGCGCTCTTGAGGAGGCTCTTGCGACCGACCGCATCATCTTTCTTGCCACGCAACACGACGCCACCGTCGAGGACCCGGCGCCGGATCAGATTTACCAGGTCGGCACGCTCGCATACATTGCCAACTCGCTGCGCAAGCCCGAAGAGGCGACCATCAAAGTTCTGGTCGAGGGCCGTGAGCGCGCCCGCGCCGTGCGCGTGGAGGAGCAGGACGGGTTCTACCTGGCCACGCTGCGTCGCGCGCCTGTGACGCCTGAAAACAACAAGCGAATCGCGCCGCTCCTTTCCCGACTCATCTCGCTGATCGAGCAATATCTGAAGATCGCGCAGGACGGCAATCCCGATCAGATCAACGCCGCCTTGCGCGCCGCCGACCCCGGCCAGTTGGTCGATCAACTCGCCGACAAGATGAAGCTCGAGACCGCCGACAAACAGAGGCTGCTCGAAACCTATTCGACGCAGGAGCGGATGATGCGCCTGACCGAGATCATCGAGATCGAGATCGAGAAGCAGAACCTCGACCGCACGATCCAGACCCGCGTCAAACGGCAGATGGAGAAACAGCAGCGCGAGTATTACCTCAACGAGAAGATCAAGGCGATTCACAAAGAGTTGGGGCGCAAGGACGAGCGCGCCGAATACGAAGAGCTGAAGCAGAAGATAGAAGACGCGGGCATGAGCGCGGAGGCTTACGACAAGGCGATGGGCGAATTGAAGCGCCTGGAGCAGATGCCCCCGATGTCCGCCGAATCCACGGTCTCACGCAATTACCTCGACTGGCTGATCGGCGTGCCCTGGAACAAGCGCAGCGAAGAGATCCGCGACATCGGTCACGCGCACGAAGTCCTGGAAGCCGACCATTACGGCCTCGAAAAGGTGAAGGAGCGCATCCTGGAATACCTGGCCGTCCGCCAACTCATCGAAAAACCTCGCGGCTCGATCCTCTGTTTCGTCGGCCCGCCGGGCGTCGGCAAGACCAGCCTGGGCCGTTCGATCGCCAGGGCGACCGGCCGCCAGTTCGTTAGATTGTCACTGGGCGGGGTGCGCGACGAGGCCGAAATTCGTGGCCATCGCCGCACCTACATAGGCGCGCTGCCCGGACAAATCATTCAGATGATGAAGAAGTCCGGCGTCGTCAACCCGCTCATACTGCTCGACGAGGTCGACAAACTCGGACACGATTTTCGCGGCGACCCGGCGGCGGCTCTGCTCGAAGTGCTGGACCCCGAACAGAACCACACCTTCCACGACCATTACCTGGACGTCGAGTACGACCTTTCGCAGGTCATGTTCATCGCGACCGCGAACGTGTTACACACGATCCCCCACGCCCTGCAGGATCGCCTGGAGATCATCAGGCTGGCCGGCTACACCGAGCGCGAAAAGTTGGAGATCGCCAAACGCCACCTGGTCAAGAAACAGGCTGAGAACAATGGATTGAAGGAAGAGCAGGTCGTCTTCACCGACGAGGGATTGAAAACGATCATCGAACATTACACCCGCGAGGCGGGCGTTCGTAACCTCGAACGCGAGATCGGCTCGATCTGTCGCAAGGTCGCGCGGCAATTGGTGCAGAATAAGGACGGCGGCGCGGAAGAACAGTTCCCATCCATTGTTGACGCGGCGACGGTCAAGAAGCTGCTCGGCCCGACGAAGTTCCGGGCGCAGCGCGCGATGGAGCGGAACGAGGTCGGGCTGGCGAACGGCCTGGCCGTGACCGAGATCGGCGGAGACGTGATGCAGATCGAGGCGACGCTGGTTGAGGGGTCAGGCAAGATCACTCTGACCGGCAAGCTCGGCGACGTGATGCAGGAATCGGCGCAGGCGGCGATCACCTACGTCCGTTCGCGCGCCGCCGAACTGGGACTCGCGGCCAACTTCCACAAGACTTTCGACCTCCATGTCCACGTCCCCGAAGGCGCGATCCCGAAGGACGGCCCGTCGGCCGGCATCACAATGGCGACGGCGATGGCGTCGGTCCTGACGCGCATCCCGATCCACAAGGAGGTCGCGATGACCGGCGAGATCACTCTGCGCGGCAAAGTGCTGCCCATCGGCGGGGTGAAAGAGAAGCTCCTGGCCGCGCACCGCGCCGGCGTCACTACCATCATCATCCCGAAGGAGAATGAGAAGGACTTGGCCGAGGTTCCCGCCGACGTGCTTGAGGCGCTGCAAATCAACGCCGTCGAGACCATGGACGAGGTCTTGCAGATCGCCCTTGAGCGACTGCCTTCGCCTCGCGCCGACGCGAATCTCGAGGTGCCGGCGCCGGTCTGGCAACAAACGCCGCCGGTATCCGGGACCGCTGAAGGCCCGCTGACTTGATGAAATCAAGATTGTTTGCCACAGAGCCACAGAGACACAGAGACAAAGAGATGAAGGGAAAGAGAGAAAAAATGGCGCTATATTCATGCGATCTCTCTGCCCTTTCCTTTCTCTGTGGCTCTGTGCCTCTGTGGCCATTAATGCGTTGAAAATCACCAGCGCAAAATTTATCGCCGCGGCCCTATCCCCAGAGTCATTTCCGAAGGACAGGCGGCCTGAGATCGTCTTCGCAGGGCGCTCGAACGTGGGCAAATCGAGCTTAATTAACAGCCTGCTGAGAGTTAAGGGGTTGGCGAGGACGAGTTCCACTCCTGGGCGCACACAATCGATCAACTTCTTTCTGGTCAACGATGAGTTTTATTTCGTTGACCTGCCCGGATACGGCTATGCGAAAACGTCGAAAGAAAACCGTCGCGCCTGGGGCAAATTGATCGAGAAATACCTTGCAGAACGACAACAGCTTGTGCTATCTATTTTGATCGTAGATGCTCGGCATGAGCCTTCCCCGTTAGACCTTCAGATGAAATCCTGGTTACAGCATTCTGGAATTCCATATCTGGTGGTTTCGACGAAAGTTGATAAGCTGTCGTCTAACGAGCGGCGCAGGTCCCGCGAGCGCGCGGAACAGATTCTTAAGACCGACCGCGTCATCCCCTATTCATCGCTTACCGGAGAAGGCGCCAAACACATCTGGAACGAGATTCGAGCCGGCATCACAGGTATGTACCGGAATCGATGACATTGATAAAGAACATCCCCTTGATTGAATCGCATACTGCACTCACCACGGTGGACTGATCTCTTGCGTTGATTATCCCGAAATAGACAAGGAGCATTTTTCGCCCGCCACCACTCGCGGGGCCGCCGCCTGAGTAGGCGACGGTAATGACCACCCTAGAAAGCAGGGACCAAATCCTATGGCAGACAGAAATATAAGATCGAGAGATAGAGATAGAGATAGAGACAGGGACAGAGACGATGATGAATTGGAAGATTATGAAGCCTATGACGGCGACACGCTTCTGGACATCGCCGATCTGAAGGAGATGAACATCTCTAAGCTGACGCAGATAGCGAAGGACCTGGAGGTTCCTGGCGCGACCGGCATGCGAAAGCAGGAGTTGATCTTCAAAATCCTGCAGGCGCAGACCGAAAAATCGGGTCTGATCTTCTCCGAGGGGGTGCTAGAAACCTTGCCCGACGGCTTCGGCTTTTTGCGCGCTCCCGAATACAACTATCTTCCGGGCCCCGACGACATTTATGTCAGCCCGTCGCAGATCCGCAAATTCGACCTCCGCACAGGCGACACCATCTCAGGCCAGATCCGTCCGCCGAAAGAGGGCGAGCGTTATTTCGCGCTGATCAAGGTGGAGGCGATCAACTTCGAACCGCCGGACGTCGCGCGCGACAAGGTCTTCTTCGACAACCTGACGCCGCTCTATCCGAACGAGCATCTGCGGATGGAGACCAACACCGAGAACCTTTCGGGGCGGGTGGCGGACCTGTTCACTCCGATCGGAAAAGGGCAGCGCGCGTTGATCGTCGCTCCGCCGCGCACCGGCAAGACGATGCTGCTGCAGACCATCGCCAACTCCATCTCCGAAAATCACCCCGAAGTCACGCTGATCGTCCTGCTGATTGACGAGCGCCCGGAAGAAGTGACGGACATGCAACGTTCGGTCAACGGCGAGGTGATTTCTTCGACCTTCGACGAGCCGGCTTCGCGCCACGTTCAGGTGGCCGACATGGTGATCGAAAAGGCGAAGCGTCTGGTCGAACATAAACGCGACGTGGTGATCCTGCTCGATTCGATCACCCGACTGGCGCGCGCGCACAACGCCGTCGTCCCGCCTTCGGGCAAGATTCTGTCGGGCGGCGTCGACTCGAACGCGCTGCAGCGCCCGAAGCGGTTCTTCGGCGCGGCCCGCAACATCGAAGAGGGCGGTTCCTTGACGATCATCGCCACGGCGCTAGTCGAAACCGGAAGCAGAATGGACGACGTGATCTTCGAAGAGTTCAAGGGCACGGGCAACCTCGAAATCCATCTCGACCGCAAGCTCTCGGACAAGCGCGTCTTCCCGGCGATCGACCTGCAGAAATCCGGCACGCGCAAGGAAGAGCTGTTGATCCCAAAGAAAGACCTCGACCGAATCTGGGTACTGCGCCGCGTGCTCAACCCGCTTTCGCCGGTCGAGCAAATGGAGCTTGTCCTCGAAAGATTGGAGAAGACCAAAACCAATGCGGAGTTCCTGTCTTCGATGAGTCAATAGTGACAATAGGACTTATAGGACTTATAGGACTTCCAAGTCTTATAAGTCCTATAAGTCCTATAAGTCCTATTAAGTCCTGTCACGTTGATCGACTTGATCGACGCTCCCTCTTTTCCGCCGCGCGCCTAAACACGCTCTCAAAAACGCGCTTTTGACACATCCCCTCGCTCCCATTACACTCGCAATTGAGCCGTTGATCTAAAGTAGCCGTGGCGGCGCGCGCGCCGCAAATTATCGGTCTACTGACGGTCCGATGAATGCCCGATTTAGGAGTAAAACGGTGATACGAGAATATATATTACCTTTTGCAATCACCTTATGCGCGATGATAGTGATCCACGAATTCGGTCACTTCATCGTCGCCAAGCTGCTGGGAATCGCGGTTGAAACATTTTCGGTGGGGTTCGGCCCTCGCCTGTTTGGTTTCAAGCTCGGCGAAACGGACTACCGACTCAGCGCGATCCCGCTCGGCGGCTACGTCAAATTCCGCGGCGAAAATTTGGAGTTGATGCAAGGGAAGAGCGAAGGCTCGGTTGACGAGTTCCTTTCGCACCCGAAGTGGAAGCGCTTCCTGGTGGCCCTCGCCGGCCCCGTCTTCAACCTCGCCACCGCGCTGCTGATTCCGACGGCCGCGATCCTGATCGGTTTTCAGACCAACATTAACGAATCACAGCAGGTCGTGATCGGCGACATCAAACCGGGTTCGAGCGCTGAACAGGCCGGGTTGCACAAAGGCGACCGCATTATCTCTTTCGGCGGCGAGCGGAATCCGACCTGGGGCAGTTTGGGCGAGAAGATCCTTCCCAATCTCGGCGAAGAAATTCCGCTAACCGTTGACCGCGACGGGCAGATCGTCAATTTGAAGTTGCGCCCACGCGTCGAGACCAGTAACGGTGAGTCTTACGGCGTGAATGATCTTGAGCCGCCACTCTCTTATGTCGGCGTGGCGCAGGTGAATAAGAACACGCCGGCTGAAAGCGCCGGTCTGCAAAGCGGCGATAAGATCACCGCGATCAATGGCGCGCCGATCGCAAGCTGGCCTCAATTCAGACGCACCCTTCAGGAAGGCCGTGAGGTCACACTGACCGTCCAGCGCGGGCAGGAAACTTTGACTCTCAAAGGCACGCCGCAAAAGCAGGGCGATGATTATTTGCTCGGCTTCACCCCCATGTTCGAGACGAGGCTGTTGAAGACCACTTCGCTTGCGACGGCGCTCCGCTACGGCTGGGACACTAACATTCGCGTACTTAAACTCACGGGCCAGGTTTTCAAGCAGATTTTCACCGGCCAGCGTTCGGCGCGTAACTCCATCGCCGGACCGATCGGGATCGCGGAGCAGACCGCCATCGCTTATAAGATTGATGGGTGGGCCGGAGTCATCAAGCTGATGGGAATGCTCAGCCTGAGCCTTGGCATTTTAAACCTGTTGCCAATTCCGGTGCTCGACGGCGGCGTGATCCTGCTGATCTTCATCGAAGGGATTCTCGGTCTGGTAGGCTTGACCATGACCATGAATTTCCGCGAGCGGTTCCAGCAGGTGGGTTTTGTGCTCGTCCTGTTGTTAATGGGCTTCGTCATCGTCAACGACTCGGCAAGATTGGTCGAGCGGTGGTTCAATAAACCACCGGCCCAGGAGCAACAGAAAAAATAGCTTCCTCCAAACGGGCGGTTCGGATTGACGGACCGCCCGTTTTTATTAAGCTGGTACAGTGCCGCGCGCGCAAGCGAGCGGTCGCCCTTGCCTGCGGCCGATCGCTTACGCGCGCGGCATTGTTTCAAAAGGAGTAAAGATAAATGGCGGATGAGAAAGATGATTTGGGCGTGGTTGAGTTCACCGAAGGCATACGCCAACGGGTCGGCGAAAATTCCGGCATCGACGCCGTGATCAAATTCGCCTTCGACGAAGGCGGCGTAATCTTCATCGACGGCAAATCGGTCCCCAACGTCGTCAGCAACGAAGACCTCCCCTCCGACGTAACGCTCAAGATGTCTCTTGACACGATGAACAAACTCTACCGCAAAGAGACCAACGGGATGACGGCCTTCATGTCGGGCAAAATAAAGCTCGAAGGGAATATGATGGCCGCGATGAAGCTGGATCAGATACTGGGATAAGACAGAAAGACAAGGGGACAGGGGGACAAGGAGACAAGGGGATAAGAGGCAAGATTCCCCTTGTCTCCTTGTCCCCCTGTCCCCTTGTCTTCACTTGGCGGCTAGGGCTTGGTTCTGTTCATCCAGCCACGTCTTGAGGGGCGCGAAGTAATCGAGGATCGCGGTCGCGTCCATCTTATCTTCGCCGGTCAGGGCTTTAAGAGCTTCAGGCCAGGGGCGGCTCTGGCCCATCTCGAGCATCCTCTTCAATTTTGCGCCCACCTGTTTGTTGTCGTAGATAGAGCAGCGATTGAGCGGGCCTTTGTAACCGGCCTCGCGGCACATCGCGCGGTGAAACTGGAATTGCAGGATGTCCGCGAGGAAATAACGCGCGTACGGCACGTTGGCCGCCACGTGATATTTCGCCCCGGCGTCGAAGTCGCTTTCGCTTCGCTCGGCGGGCGGCGCGATGTTCTGATATTTCTTGCGCAACTCCCACCAGGCTTTGTTGTAATCGCCTGGGCCGACCTCGCCAGAAAAGACTTTCCACCGCCACTGATCGACCATGTAGCCGAACGGCAGGAACGCCACCTTGTCGAGCGCGAGTTTCATCAGC
>Ga0081455_10006092_pt1 | contig 13043 bp, 17 predicted proteins | sample TabmetS3T2R1_FD_70207 | JGI IMG/M metagenome (GOLD analysis project Ga0081455, IMG submission 70207) | Tabebuia heterophylla rhizosphere microbial communities from the University of Puerto Rico - S3T2R1 | ecosystem: Host-associated > Plants > Roots > Rhizosphere ... | reverse complement strand
TCCGCGCGGTCAGGATCGCGCGCTCTGTAGGCCGGCCTTCCCGCTTGAAGAAACCGCCGGGGATCTTCCCGGCGGCGTACATGCGCTCCTCGACGTCGACCGTGAGCGGGAAGAAGTCCGCGCCCTCGCGCGCCTCCATCCTGCCCTGCGCCGTCGCGAGCACCATCGTCTCGCCGGAGCGGACGACGACGGCGCCGTCGGCCTGCTTGGCGAGCTTGCCGGTCTCGAACGTGATCTCTTGCCCACCGATCTCCACCGAGACCGACGTGGGACCTGCGACTGCGATGCTCATTCGTCCTCCACTTCGTGTGGAGAGTGGAGGTTTGGGTCAAAGCCTACGGCTCCTAGGATCATCCGTCGGAGTCCGAACGCCATAGGCCCTCGCCCAAACTTCCACCCTCCTGCTTCGGCTTACCGCCTCAGACCAAGCTCCTTGATCAGTGCCCGGTAGCCCTCGAGGTCCTTGCGCTGCAGATAGTTGAGGAGGCGCCGGCGGCGGCCGACGAGCATGAGCAACCCGCGCCGCGAGTAGTGATCCTTTGCGTGCGTGCGTAGGTGCTGCGTCAGCTCGTTGATGCGCGCGGTGAGCAGCGCGATCTGCACCTGGGCAGAACCGGTGTCGGCCTCGCCCTGGCCGTGCTTGCCGATGATCTCCTGTTTGGCTTCCTTGCTGAGGGTCAACGAACCTCCTTCACACAACGAATCCGCAGTTCCCGCCGTTCATGCGGAAGCGGCATGAACAGCCGGATCTGCGGGCCTCGGTAGGGTAGCAACGATGCGCGCCGCCGTCGCTGCGGGACATCCGGCGACCGCCGAAGCCGGCATCGAGATCCTGGAGGACGGCGGCAACGCGGCTGACGCCGCGGTGGCGGCCTCTCTTGCTTCGTGTGTGGCCGAAACGGTCATGACCGGCCTGCTCGGCGGCGGGCATGCGACGGTGTTCTGGGACCGGCAGGTGCGAACGCTCGACTTCTTCGTCGCTGTGCCCGGTCTCGGGGGCGAGCGGACGGCGGTCGAGCTCGAACACCTCGAGGTGCCGTTCGGCACCGAGCTCGTCCACTACGCGGTCGGGATCGGCTCCTGCGGCGTCCCCGGAGTCCTGGCCGGCCTGGACGAGCTCTGGCGCGCCCACGGGAGCCTTCCGTGGCCGCGGCTCGTCGAGCCCGCGCTCCGGCTGGCCCAGACCGGCGTCGAGATGCTCCCGGCCCACACGGCCTGCCTGCAGATGCTCGCGCCGGTGATGACGTTGCGCGAGGGTGCGCGGATCTACTCGCCGGGCGGCCGCCTGCTCGAAAACGGCGACCGGCTCGAGCAGCCCGGCCTGGTCGCGGCGCTCGAGCTCGTCGCGGACGAGGGCGGCCGCAGCCCGACGCTCCAGCAGCGCGTGCTGGCCCTGATGGACGACCGTGGCGGGCTGGTCACTCGGCAGGATCTGGACGCCTACGAGCCGTTCTGGGCCGAACCGGTTCGGGCCGAGTACGCGGGCGTCACGCTCTCGACACGGGCCGCGCTGAACAGCCCCTTGCCGGTGCTCTCGACGTTGTCGGGCGCCGACCCGGTGACCCTCGCACACGCGCTCCGGAGCGACGAGCGGAACGGCGACACGACCAACCTGACGATCGTCGATCGCCACGGGAATGCGGTCGTGCTGACGACGAGCCTCGGCCTCGGCTCGGGCGACTGGGTTTCGGGCCTGGACCTGCACTTGAACAGCATGCTCGGCGAAGCCGACCTCATCGTCGGCGAGCTCGCCCCGGGCGAGCGGATGGCGAGCATGATGGCGCCGACGATCGGAATCGACGACCGCGGCCTGGCCGTCGCGGTCGGCGCCGCCGGCGGAACGCGGCTGCGCAGCGCCCTCGTCCAGGTCCTGGCCGGCGTCCTCGCCGAGGGCTTGAGCCCGGAGACGGCGGTGAACCGGCCGCGGCTGCATCCCGTCGGGGAGCTCGTCCACCTCGAGCCTGGCTTCCCGGATGAGGTTCCCGGGCTCCTCGAGGGCGCCGGGTTCGAGGTGCGCCTCTGGCAGGCGCAGCATCACTACTTCGGCGGCGTCAGCCTCGTCGACCGCTCCGGCGCAGCCGCCGATCCGCGTCGAAGCGGAGCGGCCCTGGAGCTGTCTCAGCGCTGAGCGGGCGGCTCGGCCGCTCTCGCCTCGGCGACGTCGCGGCCGATCTGGTCGATCAGCTCCTGCTCGGAGCCGAAGGCGCGCTCACCTCGCAGCCGTTGCCAGAGCTCCACGATGAGCCGTTGCCCGTAGAGGTCGCCCTCGAAGTCGAGCAGGAAGGCCTCGACGCGCCGCTCGTGGCCGCCGTAGTGCGGGTTGACGCCGATCGAGATCGCCGCGCGATGGTCACCCACCCGGCCCGCATAGATCCCGTAGGCCGGAACGAGCAGTCCGGTCGCCACGGCGAGGTTGGCCGTTGGATAGCCGAGCGTCCCGCCACGCGCGTCGCCGGCGACGACGGTCCCCTCGACCTCCGGCGGCCGCCCGAGGAGCTGGGCGGCGCCCTCGATCTCGCCGGCGCCGAGCAGCTGCCTGATCTGGCTCGACGAGACCCCTTCGACGACCGGGACTCGCCGAACATCGAAGCCGAGGTCGGCCAGCGTGTCCAGGTCGCCGGACCGGCCTCGTCCGAAGCGGAAGTTCTCGCCTGCGGCCACGACCTTCGTGCCGAGCGGGCGCAGCACCGAGTCGGCGAACTCCTCGGGGGTCTGCAGCGAAAGGTCAGACGTGAACGGGACGACGTGGACGTCGACGCCGAGCATGCTGAGGAGCTCCGTGCGCCGCTCGAGGGTCGTCAACACCTCGACCTGGTTCCCGAGCGCGATTCGGGGATGCGGGTCGAAGGTGACGACCGTCGTCGGCAGCCCGGCCGCCTTCGCCGCCTCGATCACGCGCCGATGGCCGCGGTGCACCCCGTCGAAGGTGCCGATCGCGATCGACCGGTTCATAGCGCGGCGAGCGCGTCCTCCGGCGGGATGATCCGCGCGGGATCGGCGTCCTCGACGCTAAACGGCCCGACCTCGGTCCGGCGCAGGGAGACGCAGTGGCCGCCGAGGGCGTCCGCGATCGAGCGAACGTAGGTGCCGGAGCCGACGAGCAGGTCGAGCCTCGCCGCTCGGCCGTCGTACGCGCTCAGCTCGAGCGTGTGGATCGTGGAGCGCCGGACCGGCATCTCGACCGCAACGCCCCTCCGATGGAGCTTGTACGCGCGCTCCCCGCCGATCTTCACGGCCGAGGCAGCGGGGATCCGCAGGTCGACCTCGCCACGAAGCTCCTCCAGCAGGTGAGCGAGGTCGTCAGGCGACGGCGGTCCGCCTTCCTCGACGACCTCGCCCTCAAGATCGCCGGTGCTCGTCCGCGTCGTTAGGTCGATCTCCGTCAGATAGCGCTTGTCGAGGCCCACGAACCGCTGCTGCTCCTTCGTGAAACGCCCGAGCAGGACGAGCAGAAGCCCCGTCGCGAAGGGGTCGAGTGTCCCGGCATGGCCGGCACGGGCGCCGATGCGCTCGCGCAGGTTGCGGACGACGGCGAACGACGAGGGGCCGGGCGGCTTGTCCACAAGCACGAGCCCGCTTGGATCAAGCCCGCGCGGGGGCACGTGCTTCCAGGTACTGCTGGCGGATGAACTCGACGATCTGCGGGATCTCGAGCGCGGACGAGAAGCCGGCAGCCTGGCGGTGGCCGCCGCCGTCGCCGGACGCGCGCGCGATCGCCGAGACGTCGAGCTCGTCGGAGCTCGAACGCAGGCTCACCCGCCGGGCCGGCCGTCCCGGAGCGGGAGGCTCGCGAATCAACGCCGCCATCTCGGCGCCCTCGACCGCGCGAAGGAAGTCGATGATCCCCTCCGAGTACGGCTCCGCTGCGCCGACCTCGCCGAAGTCGGTCCGGAGCAGGTAGGAGACGACGAGCCCGCCGCCCTCGTAGACCTGAGCACGGTCGAGCGCCCGGGCGAGGAGCTTGAGCTTCGCGAGCTGGACGGTCTCGTAGACGCTCTGGAAGACGCGGTGGACGTCCGCCCCCGCCTCGACCAGCTCCGCGGCGAGGCGAAGCGCCTTCGGTGTCGTGTTCGCGTACTGGAAGCGGCCCGTGTCGGTGACGAGCGCCACGTAGAGCGCTTCGGCGAGCTCTGGCGTCAGATCGACGCCGAGTTCGTGGGCGAGGTCGCGGACGATCTCCCCGGTCGACGACGCCTCGGCGAGCACGACGTTCACGGCGCCGAACCGGGAGTTGTCGTGATGGTGGTCGAGGTTCAGGACCAGCGGTGCCGACTCGAGCGCAGCCTGTCCCTCCCCGAGGCGGCTCTCGTTCGCGCAATCGAGCGCGAAGAGGACGCGGTCACCGACGTCGTCCGGCAGTGTTCGGCGAAGCTCGTCGAGCGGCATGAACTTGTACTCGGCAGGCAGCGGCGCCTGGCCCGAGAGGTACATGACCGAGTCCTTGCCGAGGGTGTCGAGGATGAGCTTCACGGCCAGGATCGAGCCGAGCGCATCCCCGTCGGGGTTCTCGTGGGTGATCAGGAGGAAGCGGTCGTGGCGGCGCAGCGCGTCGACGAGCGCTTCCAGGTCACTCGTCGTCTGGGTCGTCTGGGGCGAGCTCATCGATCAAGTGAGACATCCGGACGCCGCGCTCGACGGTGTCATCGTATTCGAAGGTCAGTTGCGGAGTCCGCTTCAGTCGGAGCTCGCGCGCAATTCGGGCCTGGAGGACCCCGTGAGCGGCTTCCAGACCTGCAAGGCTCTGCTCGCGCTTCTTGTCGGAGCCGAGGACGCTGACGAAGACGCGGGCGGCGCGCAAGTCGGGCGTCGTCTCGACCCCGGTCACGGTCACGAAGCCGATCCGCGGATCCTTGAGCTCGCCGACGGTCTCCGAGAGCACCTCGCGGACGGCGGCGTTCACGCGTCGCATCCGGTCACTCACCGGGCACCAGCACCTCGCGTTCTGCCCGCACGAGCTCGTACTCCTGCCCGTTGAGGTAGCGGACAGCCTGCTCGAGCAGCTCGGCGGCCTCGCCCGCCTCCCGCGCAACACAGGCGACGGTGAGGCGGCTGCGTTGCCACAGCTCGTGGTGGTCGACCTCGGCCACGGCGGCGCCGAAGCGGTTCTGGAGCTGGGCCTTGGCGGACTTCACATACTTGCGCTTGCCCTTCAACGACCCCGCCTCGGGAAAGTGCAGCTCGACCGTCAGGATGCCGACGTAGCCGGCTCTTTTTCCCATGTTCATGGGGACAGGATTAATCCTGTCCCCACCACCTTCTAAGACTCCGTGGTGGCAGTCGCCGGCTCTGGAGCCGGTGCGGAGAGATCGGTGCGCTCGACCTGCCTGGTCTCGAAGACCTCGAGCACGTCGCCTTCCTTCACGTCGTTGAAGCCCTCGAGCAGGATCCCGCACTCGAAGCCCTCCTCGACCTCGCGCACGTCGTCCTTGAAGCGTTTGAGCTGCGCGATCGAGGTTTCGTGGATGACCGTGCCGTCGCGGACGATGCGCACCTGCGCGTTGCGCCGGACGACGCCGTTCGTGACGTACGAGCCGGCGATCGTGCCGAGGCGGGAGACGCGAAAGAGCTGGCGGACCTCGGCCTCGCCGATCGTCTCCTCGGTCGTGACCGGAGCCAGCATGCCGACCAGGGCCTGCTCGATGTCCTCGGTCAGCCGGTAGATGACCCGGTAGGTGCGGATCTCGACGCCTTCACGCTCCGCCAGCTGGCGCGCTTCCACGTTCGGTCGCACGTTGAAGCCGACGACGAGCGCATTCGATGCGGCGGCCAGGTTGACGTCGCCCTCGGTGATGCCGCCCACGCCCTGGTGGATCACCCGCACGCCGACCTCGGGGTGCTGGATCTTCCGCAGCTCCGAGACGGCGGCCTCCACCGAGCCGTCCACGTCGCCCTTGAGGACGATGTTGAGATCCTGGACGCCGCCCGCCTGCATCTGGGCGAAGAGCTTCTCCAGCGAGACGCCGGCACCGGCAGCGGCCAGCTGCTCGCGGCGAAGCCGCTCGCCGCGGTTCTGCGCGGTCTGGCGCGCGTGTCGTTCGTTGTCGACGACGCGGGCGAGCTCGCCGGCGGGGGGCGGGTGGTCGAAGCCAAGGATCTCGACGGGATCGCCCGGACCGGCTTCCTGCAGCTTCTCCCCGCGGAAGTCGTACAGCGCCCGAACCCGGCCCCAGGCGTCGCCCGCGACGAGCGCGTCGCCGACCTTGAGCGTCCCGCGGTGGACGAGCATCGTCGCTACCGGCCCGCGCCCGACGTCCAGCCTGGACTCGATGATCGGACCCGAAGCCTCGGCCTCCGGGTTGGCAGTCAGGATCAGCTCGGCATCCGCGACCAGAAGCACCTTCTCGAGCAGATCGTCGAGGTTCTGCTTCTGCTTGGCGGACACGTCCGAGAACTGGGTCGTTCCGCCCCACTCCTCCGGCTGGAGCTCCTCGGCGGCCAGGTCCCCACGAACGCGGTTCGGGTCGGCTTCCGTGACGTCGATCTTGTTCACGGCGACGACGATCGGCACCTCGGCCGCCCGCGCGTGGGAGATCGACTCCTTGGTCTGCGGCATGACGCCGTCGTCGGCGGCGACGACGAGCACGGCGATGTCCGTCACCTTCGCGCCGCGTGCCCGCATGGCCGTGAAGGCCTCGTGGCCCGGCGTGTCGAGGAACGTGATCTTCCGCCCGTCGTGCTCGACCTGGTACGCGCCGATGTGCTGGGTGATCCCGCCGGCTTCGGTCTCGACGACGGCCGTCTCGCGGATCGCGTCGAGCAGCGTCGTCTTCCCGTGGTCGACGTGACCCATGATCGTCACGACCGGCGGGCGCGGCTTGAGCGAGTCCTCCGGGTCGTCGTACGACTCCGGCTCCTCGTCCTCCTCGGCCGCGTGCTTGATCGTGACCTCGCGCTTGAACTCGGCGGCGATCAGCTGGACGGCCTCGTCCGAGAGGGACTGGGTGATGGTGACCATCTCCCCGAGGCCCATCATGATCTTGATGATCTCGGCGACGGGCTTGCCGAGCGCCTGCGAAAGCTCCTTGACCGTGACGCCGGACTGCACGGTGACCGGCCCGGTCGGCTGGACGACCTCGCGCGGCTGCTTCGGCCTCGTGTCCTGACGATCGCGGGCCTGCCGCGCGTCGGGGCGCGGCCTGGCGGCCTGCGAGTCGATCACGACACGGCGCTTGCGGCGCCCTGTTTGCGCCTGCCGTGGCCTGATCGGCCGGTTGGGCTTGTTTCCGCCTTGATCAGCCATGTTCAGGGGGCAGTGTAGAGGCGGGCGAGGTCCTGATCGACCCTGACGGTGCGCCTGAGCGTCCGGTTGAAGCCGCCCCGCGACGCAGCGCGCTCGAAGCAGGCAAGGCGTCGGCACGTGTAGGCGCCGCGTCCGGAATCGGAGTTGCCTGGGACGAGGGCGCCGTCACGCGCGATGAAGCGCAGGAACTCGTTCTTCGGGGCCTTACGCCCGCAGCCGACACAGGTCCGCAGAGGCGTCGAGCGCTCAGGCCGACGGCTGCTCGTCCCTCTCGTCGCTGCGCGCATGCGCCGCCACTCCCTCTGGTGTCGATGGGATCTCGGCGGCGCCGGCCACCTCATCGGTCTCTCCGCCGCCCTCGGCCTCCTCGGGCTCCGACCCCGCGACCGGAACGGCCTCTTCGACCGTCTCGCCGCGGGCCTCGCGCTCGGCGAGGGCGGCGTGCGCCGGGATGCCGCAGAAGCGAGTGCCGGGAAGCGACGCGTTCGGGCAGCGCTTTCCGTTCGAGAGGATCGCCGCGCAGCGGCCGGAGAAGTCCTCCCCCGCTTCGCCGCCGGCGAACGCAGCCTCGGCCTCGGCCGCTGCGAACTCGGCCTCGGACTGGATATCCACCTTCCAACCCGTCAGCCGCGCGGCGAGCCGGGCGTTCAGGCCCTCCTTGCCGATGGCGAGCGCGAGCTGGTCCTCGGGGACGATGACCGTCGCCTCCTTGGTCTCGTCGTCGATGTAGACCTCGCGGACGCGCGCCGGCGACAGGGCCTTCGCAAGGAAGCGCGCCGGCTCCGTGTTCCACGGGATGATGTCGATCTTCTCGCCGCGGAGCTCGGACACGACCATGCGGACGCGGGATCCCCGCGGGCCGACACAGGCGCCGACGGGATCGACTCCCTGGGCGTGCGAGACGACAGCGATCTTCGAGCGGTAGCCCGGCTCGCGGGCGACGCCGCGGATCTCGACCAGCCCGTCGGCGATCTCGGGCACCTCGAGCTCGAAGAGCGTCTTGATCAGCTCGGGATCGCGGCGCGAGAGGATGACCTGCGGCCCCTTCGTCCCAGACCGGACCTCGGTGATCACCGCCTTGATCCGGCTGCCCTGCTCGTAGCGCTCGCCGTCCACCTGTTCGGAGCGCGGCAGCAGGGCCTCGACCTTCCCGAGGTCGACGAGGATGTTGTTCCGGTCGCCTGCCTGCTGGACGATGCCGGTCACGACCTCGCTGACCCGGTCGACGTACTCCTCGTACATGATCTGGCGCTCGGCCTCGCGGATGCGCTGCTGGATGACCTGCTTCGCCGTCTGCGCGGCGATGCGGCCGAAGTTCTCGGGCGTGACGTCCTCGCGGCGCATCTGATCCCCCGGAACCTGGTCCCAGTCGATCTCGAGGTCGTCGTCGGTGATCAGCGTGTGCTGCTTCTCGCCGGTTTCCTCCTCGATGCGCTCGAGCTCGTCGAGCGCGCGCTCACGAGCCTCGTCCAGCAGTCGGATCTCGATGTCCTCCGGCATGTGGATCGCGTAGACGCGGAAGTCCCCGGCGTCGTCGATCTCGACGACGGCGTGGCGGTACGCGCCTGACGTCTTCTTGTATGCGGCCAGCAACCCGTCGCGCAGGGCGTCGACGAGAATTCCACTCTCGAGATTCTTGTCGCGCTCGAGCTCGCGGACGGCCTCGATGATCTCGCGGCTCATGTCACACCCCCTCCTCGATCAGATTGCCCCGCACGATCTCGCCGTACGGGATTTCGTACTCGTCACCGTCGGTTGCGACCCGGATCGCGGCGGCGTTCGCCGCCACGACCTCACCCTTGAAACGCTTGCGGCCCTCGATGTCGTGGGACGTGCGGACAGCGACGCGTTGTCCGATCGCGCGCTCGAAGTGCGCCGGCGTGCGGAGCGGACGCTCGATGCCGGGTGAGGACACGTCCACTGTGTAGTCGCGAAGGTAGGGACGCAGGACGTCGGTGACCCGCGCGCAGAGCGCATGGTCGACCTGCTGCGGATGGTCGATGAACACGGTGAACCGCTCGGGCCCGGAGAGCTCGAGTGCCAGCACCTCGACGCCGGGGATCGCGCTTTCGACCTGCGGTGCGATCTCCCGAAAGAGCGTCTTTTCCTTGTCGTGTACCTCAGCCATCTGTCCTCATAAAAAATGGGCGCCGCGCGCCCATTTCTCCTTACGGTGAAATGTGGTATTTCGAGAATAGCAGGGTCGGCAGCCCTACCCGTTCCAGGTTTCCAGCTCTAGCGCGCGCTCGAAAGCGGCACGGTCGTGCACCGGCTCTCCGTGCGAAACGATCACCCGCTCGAAGGGGAGTTCGAGCATCGCCCGGAAGGCCGGCAGGACCCACTCCTCGTGCCACGGCGTGCCCCAGATCCGCAGCTCGCCTTCCGGCGCGGTCATCCCGTCGGCGAAGACGAGCGTCCGCTGCTCGGGCAGCCACACCGGCGTCTCGTTACGCGCGCGGCCGTCGTACAGGCAGACAAGGCCGCCGGGGAGCCGGCTCTTCGGCCCGATCCACTCGAGGTCGGTCTCGGGGACATCGGTGCGATGGAAGGTGTCGGGGCCGAACGCCTGCACGCCGTAGCGCTGCACGAACAGGTCGACGCTGCGAACGTGGTCCGGCTTGAGCACGACGGCGACGGTCGGCGGCCTGGCGTCGAGCCGGGCCCAGACCTCGTCCGTGTCCTCGGGCGGGGCGAGAGCATCGAGGACGACGACCTCGCCGCCGGATTCGACGCACGTCGACGTCACGGGCGGCTTCCACCCCAGTCCCGGACGCCAGTCGGGGTAGTCCAGCCGCCAGATCCAGAGACCCGACGCTACGTCTCGGATCTCCGCCGGCACGCACGTATTGTGTCAGCGTCGTGAGCGCACCCGAATCCACCAAGCGCGACGTCCAGCTCGGGCCTTTCTTCTCCGTGGGCGTCGTCCTGGTCGTCTACGGGCTCATCCGCCGGCGCCTCCTTCTGGTCGCCGCCGGGCTCGGCTCGATCTGGGTCGACCAGCGCTCGGAGCTCGGACGCTCCGTGAAGGCGAAGATCAGAGCGAAGTTCGACCCCGACGCCTAGCTCACGAGGCGCCGGATAGCAGCGCTACCCCAGTGCGAGGATCGCGACTCCGAGGACGACGAGGACTGCGCCGGCGAGTCTCGGCACACCGACCTTCTCCCCGAGCGCTGGCGCGGCGAGGGCGACCGCGATCACGACGCTCGTCTCCCGGACAGCGGCGACCGACGCGGCCGACGCCCGTTGGAGCGCGAACAGCGTGAGCACGAACGCGCCGAACGTCGCGGGCGCCGCGAGCAGTGTCGCGCGGTCGAGGCTGCGGCGGATCGCCGGCCAGCCCCGGCTCCGCGCGATGATCGCCGCGTAGACGACGACCGGGACGGCCATCACGACCAGGAGATAGGCGAACGGGTCGGCGTGCTTCACGCCCCTCGCGTCCGCGAGCGTGTACCCGGCGATCGTCGCGGCGAGGACGAGCCCGAAGGTTGCGCCTCGCGAGTCCCCTTTCCGCAGCCCGCGCACAAGGAGCACGCCGCCTCCGACGAGCAGGATGCCCCAGACCTCGACCGTAGAGGTGCCGACGCCGAGCGCGACGACCCCGATCGTGAGCACCAGCACGGGCGCGACCCCGCGCGCGATCGGGTAGACGACGCTCAGCTCGGCGCGCGAGTACGCGACGGCGAGCAGCACGAGATACGCGAGCTCGAAGGCCGCGGAGATCGCCATGTAGGGAATCGCCTCTGAGCCCACGTCCCAGCGGGCGACCGCGAGCGGGACATAGAGCGCGACGCCGATCGCGAACGCCGCGGCGGTCGCGGCCTGGACGTCGGGAGCGCGGGCGAGCAGGAGGTTCCAGAGCGCGTGCAGCACAGCGGCGGCCAGGGCGAGGAGAAGCGCGGCCGTGGGCAAGCTCAGAGCTCGAGGACGATCGTCACCGGCCCGTCGTTGACAAGCTCGACCCTCATGCGGGCGCCGAAGGTGCCCGTCGCGACCACGGCGCCTAGCTCACGAAGTGCCGCACAGAAGCGCTCGTAGAGCGGCTCTGCCTGTCCCGGCGGCGCGGCGTCGGTGAAGCTCGGGCGATTCCCCTTGGCGGTGTCGGCGATCAGCGTGAACTGGCTGACGACGAGCGCCTGACCGCCGACGTCGAGGAGCGAGCGGTCGAAGCGGCCATTCTCGTTCTCGAAGATCCGGAGCCGGGCGATGCGGCCGGCGAGCCGGTCCACCTCCTCCTCTCCGTCGTCCCGTGAGACGCCGAGGAGGACGCAGAGGCCGGGCCCGATCTCGCCGACCGGTTCGTCGTTCACGACCACGCGCGCCGCGGAGACGCGCTGGATCACCGCTCTCAACTACTTGAGGTCTTTGATGCGCTCGTCGTAGTGCTCGGTGCCGGGCTTGAGCGAGCTCGCCAGCTTGAAATGGCCGTTGGCTTCCGTTTCACGCCCCAGCTTCTCCAGCGAGCGGCCGAGCGCGTAGTGCGCGTAGTCGTCCGACGGCGAGATCTCGAGCATCGCGCGGAACTCGCGCTCCGCGTCCGCCCAGCGCTGGCTGCGGAAGTACGCGATGCCGAGCGCCTCACGGATCGACGCCTTGTGAGGCTCGCGCTCTCTCGCCTGCTCGAGCGGGATCGTCGCTTCGACGGCGCGCCCTTTGCGGAGCTCGGCGCGGCCGTGCTGGAAGAGGTCATAGGTCTCGCTCATGCCCAGCTCCAAGGTAGACGAAGTTGTGGAGGACGAGGTCGGCGGGCTCCGTCAGCTGGCGCCCGGGGCCGAGCTCGACCCTCGTCAGCTCGTGCCCGTCGTCGGCGGCGCGCTGGAAGACGTCCTGGAGCTGGTACGGCGGCCCGGGCAGTCCGTCGAGGTAGCGCACGAGCTCGGGCCCGAGCCCCCAGAGCGGCGGAGCCAGGGCTCCGGCGGCGCCGGAGGCCGTCCAGGACGCGATGAAGCGGCCGAGATCGCCGTCCGCGTACACCGTGTCCGCGGCGGTGACGACCAGCGGCGGCGTGGCTCCGGCTTCGACGGCTCGGCGGACGGCATCCGCGGAGCCCAGCGGCTCCTGCTGCTCCGCGAAGCGAACATCGAGCCCGGCCAGCAGCCGGCGGATCTGATCGCTGAAGTGGCCGACGACGACCGTCACGGTCTCGACACCGGCGCTCTCGAGCTCGCGAAGGAGCGTCACGATCACCGGCTTGCCGTCGATCGGCAGCGTCGGCTTCGGCCAGCGCTCGGTCAGCGGCCGCAGGCGACGTCCCTCGCCCGCGGCGATGACGACTGCGTGCACTAGGTCGAGCCGAGACCGAGCGAGCGCAGCGAGACGAGGCCGCGGAGCCTGGTGCCCGTGCCGAGGTGCCTCCGCAGCCGGCGCCGGACACCTCGCAGCTCGCGACGGGCATCCTTCGCGGCCGCCTCGGCCTGGTCGTCGGGCCCGTAGCGAGCCGCGGCGAGGGCGTCGGCGAGCCGGTCCCCGTCGATACCGACGCCGCGCTGGAGCTCCTCCGCCAGCTCGGCCGGAGTCGCGCTCGACGAGATCTTCACGCGCTGGTCGACCAGGTAGTCGACGAGGTCGAGCCGCACGGCGCCGGCCAGGCGGCGCGGGTCCTTCGTCAGGTAGCGCGCGTGCCGGCGCACGAGCTTGAAGAGCCACAGGCCTACTGCCAGCACCGCAGTGACCAGCAGCAGCAGCGCGATCAGGCTCCCGCCGCTGCGCTCTGAGCCGGACGTCGGTTGAGTGGTCGCGGCCCGACCGCCGGGATCGAGGCCCCTCACGCGGTCATTCGCCGCGTTCCTGCCGCCGTCGCTCAGGC
>Ga0081455_10006091_pt1 | contig 13045 bp, 11 predicted proteins | sample TabmetS3T2R1_FD_70207 | JGI IMG/M metagenome (GOLD analysis project Ga0081455, IMG submission 70207) | Tabebuia heterophylla rhizosphere microbial communities from the University of Puerto Rico - S3T2R1 | ecosystem: Host-associated > Plants > Roots > Rhizosphere ... | reverse complement strand
GCCCCGCGCCCCAGAACACGGCCAGCGACGTCTCGATCGAATCGACACCCCAGCGATAATCCCAGTTACGGAGCAGCTCGATCGGCTCCGCAAGCCTGGCCTTCTGCTCATTGCCGTCTGGCAGGCTCTCCCAGGCCGCGACGAGCTGCGGCAGGAGCTGGGCGAAAGCGCCGAGGTAGGAATCGAAGGCGGCATCGCGGAGCGCCTCCAGGGTGAAATCGTTCCGCGCGGATAGGAGCCGGATCGCTTGCCGCCCGCGCTCGTTCTCCCCGCCCGTGTTGAAGTAGCGCGGATAGTCGGAGGAGTCGGGGCTGTCCCCGCCGCAGCACGTCCAGGGCCAGTTGTTCGTGTTGTACACCCAGCCGTTCTGCGGATTCACCACGTGCGGGATGCTCTCGAGGCTGTGTAGTCCTTGCCAGTCGGTCCCCGGGTCGCTCCCGTCGACGGGCTGTAGGTAGTTGAAACGATCGTCGCGGATCGGCATGAACTGCGGCAGGAGGAAGGCGATGTTGCCCTTCGAGTCCGCGAAAAGTGTGCTGTTCGAGCTGTTGGCCTTGAGGCTCGCCACCTCGATGTAGTCGGCATAGTCCCGCGCCTTGGTGCGAAGGTAGCTCTGCTTCAGCGCCTCGATGGGCTTGTTCATGAGCGCGGTGGCGACCCAGCTGCCGCCCGACTGGCGCACGATCGGGCCGTGATGCGTGGCGTACGTCGTGAACGTGCGCTGCGCCTGCCCGCCGTCCGCCGTGCGATAAGACAGCGTGATCGGCTTGGTTGTCACCGGCCGCAACTCGTCGCCGTACCGGTAGGAGCGGCTGCCATCCTCCTCGGTCACGATCGTCTCGGCGAACTCGTCGATGTTGTCCACGGGAGCCGACGTGTGCATCCAGCCCACGTTCTCGTTGAAGCCCTGATAGACGAAGAACTGCCCCCAGGTGATAGCGCCGTAGGCGTCGAGCCCTTCGCGGCTCGTCACGTGCGCCACGTGCCGGAAGTAGTGGCTGGTGTGCGGGTTGATCAGGAGCAGCGCCTTGCCATCCCTCGTGTGGCTCGGCGCGATCGCGATGCCGTTCGAGCCCGACGGCTCGGACTCCGATTCAGGCTCGGAGAGCGGCTCGGCCGTCGCCGCCGCGCCGGTGTCGTAGAAGTTCCTCAGCTGGGTGAGGGAGATCCGCTCGATGTCGCCGCCGATGCTGCCTTCGGTGAAGCTCAGAGCCATCCACGGCTCGAACCGCGTGATCACGCGCGGTTTCACCTCAGGATGCGTTGCGAGGTAGTAGTTCAGGCCGTCCGCCCAGGCGTCCATGAGCTCGCGCAACCACGCTGGGCTCCTTGTATAGAGCTCCTTCAGCTCTTCGGGATCGAGGTACAGCCTCTGGCGCAGGTCCTGCCAGATCGCACTCTCGCCCTCGGCCTCGGCGAGGCGGCCAAGGCTGATGAGATAGTTCCTCTCGACACGGTTGAAGTCGTCCTCGGCCTCGGCGTAGATCATCCCGAAGACCGCATGGGCATCGGTCTTGCCCACCACATGCGGAACGCCCCGGTCGTCGCGCGTGATCGTCACATGCGCAGCTTGCGCGAGCCAGCGTGCGTACTCCGGCGCGTTTGGCGGGGGAGCGGCCGGCGCGACACCGGATACCAGCAACGCCGCGACGGCGACGGCTGCTGCTCCGATACGCAGGAAAGCACGTCGGGTTATGCCAGCGCCAGATTGCTCCTCGTCGACCGCGGAAGCCTCATCGACCGCGGAAGCATCCTGGCTTGCGTCGATGTCACACATCACACCATCCCCCCTCGTCGACGGTGTCGCGGTGAACGCGTGCCATTCAGCGATGGACCGCCGCCGAATTTCCACGACATGCGGGACATCCCCTCAGGCGCGGAACCATTAATAGGGCATCTTCGTACCGTCAAGACGGCGGATCGTCGATCCCCGCTCCAGGGTTGCGTCCCCCCATGTCTTGGGCATCGTGCCCTCAGAGGCGGGGTCTCGGACACGAACTCGTTCGGCTGTACGACCCGTACAGCCGGTCCGGCGAGGCGCTGATGACTCGCGTGGCGGTGTCAGTCCGACTCATCGCGTGCGTGCCCGTAGCGCTCGAAGATCACCCGTGAGCCGAACGCCCGGGTCTCGATCAGGTCCAGCGCAATGTCTTCGGTGACGGGCGGCAGAAACGGCGTGCCGCCACCGACGACGACCGGATAGCGGAACAGGCGCAGCTCGTCGACGAGGCGGAGCTCGATCGCCGCCGCGGCCAGGCCGGCGCCGCCGATCTGGACGTCCTTGTCGGTCGCGTCGAGCGCCGCGGAGACCTCTTCGGCGAGCGACGCCTCGGCCAGCCGGGCGTTGCCCTGGACGCTGTCGAGCGTGCGGCTGAAGACGACCTTCGGGAGCGCGCTCCAGACGTCGGCGAAGGCGTCCGTGTCCTCGTTGTCGCGCAGCGAGGGATCCGTCTCCCACACGAGCATCGTCTCGTAGAGCCTGCGGCCCAACAGACAGCTGCCGAGCCCGCGGACCTGATCGAGATGGAAGCGAAACAGCTCCTCGCTCGGGACGCCCCATCCGAACGCGCCCTCACGGTCGGCGATGAAGCCGTCCACCGAGACGCTCATCGAGTAGATCAGCATGGCTTCAAGCTCGTCGCACCCGTCGTCAACTCTCGCCTGGAGGAAGAAACTCGACGTCGTGCTCGGCCGAGACACGGACAACCTCTTCGATGTCTGTCATCTCGTGCAGCTCGTCGAACAGCTCCTTGAGTCTGCCCGCCGGTGTCACCCAGAACAGACACCGCGTAGGCTCGTCGCTGGTGTTGTAGTAACCGTGGGGCACGCCCTTGGGCATCTTCACCAACGAGCCCTGAGGAGCGGGGTGCCGCTGACCGTCGAGCTCCACCTCCAGCAGGATCAGGTCTCGGTAGAAGCGCTCCTCGACCTCGGCGCCGCTGATCTCGATACGTAGGTGATCATGTTTCATGGGCGCTCGGCTATCCGATCACTTTGGGCGGGATGACGATCTGCTGACCGAGCTGACCGATGTGGGAAGGGAATCCCTCCATCTGGAAGTCCAGAGCCCGTATCTGGTCGGCCAGCGCTTCGGCGGTCACGCTGATCCGGTTGTAGGTGATTTGTACCGCTCGGCTGGCGTGCTCCTCGGCCAACGGGATCGGTCGTCCGTCGACCAGCAGCCGCATTGGCCGCAACTCCACATCCTCGACCACCACTACTCGCTCGACGCCAACCACGCCAGCTAGCGCCCGCAATAGAGCCGCCCAAGACGGCGGGTGCTTCAACGCGATTGGAAACTGCGTCGTGGTCACGGGTTCGTGATCGAGCAGGGCTAGTGGCGACAAGTGGTCCGGATTGGCATCACAGATGTGCCAGTACTCCACGGGCTCGCGGTAGTACTTGTGAGCGAGTTGGTCCAGTCGGTCGATCGCGCTCACGGTGTGCCGAAAGTTTCCGGTCACCTCCGGCAGTGGGCGGATGTCCTTCGACATCACGACTCGGCCCAAGGCATCCGGCACTGCAATATCCGGAACTCTGCGGTAGCGCGATGATTTACCAAACATGGTCCACTACCCCGGCACCGCGACATTGGCGACATCGGTGATGTTCGCAAGGTTAATCATGGACATGGCTTCGACCACGGCCCTTGAGTAACGGTATGGCTTGTTGGTGCCCTCGATCACAGTGAGATTCACCGCGACTGTCGCACGGAGCGGGTTCAAATCTGTACTGAACTCAGTCTCGGTGATGTTCATGCTGTTGATGTTCACTGGAAGCACCCGTTTGCGGCCGAAGATGAATAGCACGAGCGGCGGATTGGCGACCTTCGTAAAGCTGAAGCCTTCAGACTTGCCCAATTGATCGGCCAGCGATCCCACCTGACTTTCGGACTTCGGAAGGACCATTAACTCCAACGTTGCAATCTGCGGCGCAATACCGTACCTCTTGGCGATGGCGTCGCCCTCATCCAGCTTGTCGGTGGCATCGAGCCGGATTTCGAACCCAATCGTCTGCTCCGCAACCGTGACGAGCTGCTTCTCCCGCAATTCGAGCAGATCCGGGATTCCAGCATGGTGCTCCCGCAAAGTCTTCGGCCGGGCGCCGGACTGGGCGTCGGCCGGCGGAACCGCGAAGCTTAAGCTGCGGTTTCGGCTGAGCTGCAGTGGATTGAACTGGAATACCACGACCAGTGGTGGCAGGCTCAACCCGAACTCCACAAACGCGCCGCGCAAGATCTTGGGTTTGTTCGGAAAACCGTCGGTCATGTCAGTAACACCGCCTCAGAACCTGAGGCGCAGCTGTATCAACGCCTGGTGAACCGGCGGGCTTCGAGGTCAAGGGTGCGCGGCAGCGCAGAACCTCCCATATGTGAGTAACAGTTGCTGAAGAGCATGCGCTGGATCTGAGCCGGCGGTAGCTCGCCTCGTGAGGGGCGAACGACGGCACAACGCGGGCTGCGCCGGCTGGGTCTGAAGTCGGTCGGCGGCTCCGGTAGTCGTGGGCGGTCACCATCATCGTTCCCCTCACCTGCTCCCGGATTCGCTGGTGGAGGAAGGCTCTGACCAGAGTTTGCCAATCTTTTCGTACTCTCGTCGCGTGCCTTGCAAGATCTGTCGCGTGCCGATTGTGCCGCCGTTGGCTGCGGCCAGGAATGCTGCGTTCAGCACAATGTTTTTAATGCTTCCACCCGCCACGGCAAATTCCCGCGCGAGGTACGCAAAGTCGATCTCGTCCGACACCGGGGCCGCGGGTGGAAAAAGGGTCTCCCAGATTCGCATACGACTGTCCGCCTCGGGGAAGGGAAACTCCACGATGAATCGAATCCGACGGGTAAAAGCCTCGTCCATGTTGTGTCGCAGGTTCGTCGCCAGAATGACAACGCCGTCCTGCTCCTCCATCTTCTGCAGGAGGTAGCTCGTCTCGATATTGGCGTACCTGTCGTGTGCGTTTGAAACCTCCGTGCGCTTTCCAAACAGCGCGTCAGCTTCGTCGAAGAACAGAATAGAGTTGCTGGTCTCGGCCTCTGCGAAGATGCGAGCCAGATTCTTCTCCGTTTCGCCGATGTACTTACTGACCACATTCGACAGATCTATCTTATAAAGAGTCAGACCAACTTCCTTCGCCAAAACTTCCGCGGCCAGCGTCTTGCCGGTGCCCGGGGGCCCGCTGAACAGCACGCTGAGTCCTGTTCCGCGGCTGTGCTTCGCGCCGAAACCCCAGGAGTCGTAAACGCGATGATGATGCCGGATCTGATTGCAGATCTCCCGCAGGAGCGCCAGTTTCTCAGACGGGAGCACCAGATCGGCCCAGCCGCACTGCGGCTCGATCTTGACCGCCAGTTTGCCAAGCTCCTGGTTGGATAGCTGCCGACAGGCCGCCGCTATGTCGGCGAGCGTTAGCGGTCGAGGTTCGGGTTCCATGCGGCGTGAGCTGTCGGCCCGGTCGACCGCCGCACGAATCCGTTCCGGAGTGAGCTGGAACGCGTTGGCGAGCTGTGTTGCCCAGGCTTTTGGGTCGGGTGTAAGCCCGGTGAGACTACGCTGCCACATTGCGGTGCGCGTCGGCACGTCTGGGATCGGCACATCAACTGGCTGGAATACGCAGCTGGGGAATGTGTCGGTTGCGGGCCAGGACGATTCACCACTAAGGAAGACCATCCAGCTGTATTCGGCGACGGCCGCCTGCAGGGACCTAAGGATTGAACGTGCCGCGTCCTGTTGCAGCGCATCCGCTCCCGCCAGATAAACAGCGGCCTGCTGCAGCAGCGACTCGCGGAAAACCAGTCGGCACAGTTTCGCCTCCGGGCCCGCTGCAAGCAATCCGTCAGCGTCAATTTCGAGCAACGGGACACCGAGGTGACGGCAGGCGCTCAGGGCAATATCACGTTTGCCGACGCCAGCCGGTCCGTGCAGATACAGAACCAAACTTCGCCGGTTTGCGCTTTCCGATTTCAGCTGACGTTCGGCAAGCCGCCGCACTTTCCCGGCAGCCGCGCTATCGGGCGCCGGAACTCCGCCAGCTGATTGGGGTTGGTGCAGCCTAGTCCATCCGGCCAACCGCGCATCTACGTTGTTATCGCCTAGGAGGAACTGGCAAACACGGGAATCCAGGGCGAGGAACTCTGCCAGGCCGCTGGAACCCGACGGGCTTTGCGGATCGGCAATCTTTTGCAGCAGGCCGGCGCGCAGCAGGGGGGCCGGCTCGGCCAACAAGGCGCGAGCGCGCCAGCGTTCCGCCTCCGTGTCGCACGCTAACTGCAAGACCAGATCGACACTCGCGCGTTTGCGGGTGATGTCGTCCTGCAGGTAGGCGTACAGCCGGTCGTATTTGCTGCGCAGTTCCGGCGCCAGGCACACAATGACGGCCCGCTGTTCAACCGGCGAGAGTCCGAAAAGCTCGCTCAGTACCGGCAGCGCCAGATGCACACCATCGACGAGGCTGCGCTTAATCCTGGCCTCGATATCGGCGGACAGGCGGTTTAGGCCGGCGCGCGGCTCCTGGACCGCCGCGGAATCATACGCCCCGTTGTCATCGACACTCAGCAGCCATTGCACTTCGTCCGCGGTGATATAGACGGTGCGGGCCAGCTGCGCCTCGGGCATGAACTGGTTTCGCAGCGTCAGTTCGGCCACTCGCAACCCGATGAGTAGGTCTAGGCGGCGCAACTCGTCGCGTAGATACTCAAAGTTGTCGCGGTAAGGGCGCGCCGCGGCTGTCATAGTGTGACCTCGTAGAGGAACGTGCGGCGGAACAGCCTCGAGATGTCCACCTGTACGTCGTAGAAGCCGGGCAGCAGGTCCACAGGCACGGTTACGTTGAATTGGTCGCCGGATAGCGACTCCGCCTCGACCACCTCGTGACCGCCAATCGACACTGTGGCCTGCCATCCGCGCAGATGCTCGCCGGCGAACGTGACAGTCGAAACAGCCGCCCCTGCCTCCGGGGACATGCTCGAAACCGTTGGCGGGTCGGTCGGTTGCTGAATGCCGGGCACTCCAACCCTCCGCACTCGCTTGGGCAATGGACGCTGTGATTCCGGGAGCCGGTCGAGTTGCACTGTGGAGACCTGGTACAGCACCGACAGCCGGAACGGCTGGGAGAATGTGGTCCAGATTCTGCTCAGCTCCTCCGGATCCACCGCACTGCTTGCGATCTGGAGGTGCTCCCGAGCAGTGGTGAGCCCGTTATCCAGGTATTCCTTCGGGACTACCGGGTTCTCGTAGAACACCCGCATGGCTTCCCCAAGGATCTGGTGCGCCGAGGCATTGCCGGTCTGGGGGTCATTCGGTGCGTACGGGGTCATCAGATAGAACAGGTTGAGCGACAGCGGCTCGGCCACGAGCTGGTTCGGATTACCGGCTCGCACAGTGACGTCCTGGTTTTTCAGGAATGGGTTCTCAGCCAGCTTGTAGAGGAAGAGGTTGATCCGTCGTTCGCTGCTAGTCTCGTCCGGCGCCAGGACCGTCACGTCCAACGGCGGAGTGAGCCGCATCTCACCCCGCAGAAGATTGCGCACCGAAGCGCTCACCATGCCGATCGCGGTCGACGCGCTCATCGCAGAATCCTCTTGCGCAGCGTGGTCAAGTGCGCTCGTTCCCAGAAGGCGTACGGCTCAGCGGGCTGGGTGGGTAACGCGGCAATCGCTGTGATCTGTGGCTGTGGAGATGGCGCGGGCGACTTGACCGAGGAGGTCTCGTGCGTAGCTTCGGCCTGGCTCGCGGTTCGACGGCGTGGCCTTGTTGCCGCAGGATTTGGGGCGGTGTCGGCCAGACTCATCATGGGTTCTGCTGCGATCCGCCCCCCCGTCACGGCTTTGGTGGGGTTCGGCCGTCCGTGGTGCGCAGGCCGGGCTGGTCGCCCCTCGTTTGGCGCCCACCCGCCTTCATGGGCCGCCCTATCGTGGGGTGCTGAGGGATCACGTCCAGACAGACCGGTCTCGGGGCTGGCTAAAGCGGTGAGGTTAGGCGGGTCAAGGACTGTCGGCAGTTCCGGCTCGATAGCTGGCCTCGCCGAGCTCGGGTTGGAGACCTGGACACCGCCGGCGATCGATTCAGATGAACCCCGGTTGAGTGGCTCAGGCGCCAGGGACGTACCGGTCCCGATATCTCCGCTGGGCCCGCTGGACAACCCGACGTTGGGATCGACTGCTTCAGTGAAGTCAGGTGGGACGAGGGTGCGCGGCAGTTCCGGCTCAATAGCTGGTTTCGCTTGGTTCGGCTTGGAGGCCCGGATGTTGGCGGCGAGCGATGTAGATGACTCCCGGTTGAGTGGCTCACGCGGCATATCGGCGGCGATACCCCCACTGGGCCCACTGGACAGACCGGCCTCCCGGCTGGCTGCTCCGGTCGAGTCAAGTGGCACGGGAGTTCGCGGTTCCGGCTCGACATCCGACCTCGCCGGGTTGGCCCACTGAGACACGTCCGTCCAGCCCTGGTCCGCCGGTGTCGGCAGGGCTTGCTGGTCCACGGCATCGGACCCGAACTGATCTGGTGCCTGCTGCGGCGGCTCCATTGGCACAACCGGAGTGGCAAAGCCACTCCGAGCACCTTCTGCCTGGGGCTGGCCGCCGGGTGTTCTGGACGGATAGCTGGAAGTCGTCCCGGGAATGACGACGGTCGCCGGTACGGCCCGAGGCACCGATGATCTGCTACCAAACCTCGCCGCTTCGCCGGCCCAGCTTGATGCAGCTGGGCTTTCACGCGTCGTATCATCGTCGTCCGAGAAAGCTTCAAAGTCACCTGTCGCGTCTGATAGCCAATGGCGGGATAAGTACGCCTGCTCGCCAAATGGGTGCACATCGGGGGCCAAAGCTGGCGCGGCGTAGACGAAGCCGGGTCTCGGCAAGACAGTCGCGAAAGTCACTGTTACGCCGGTGTCTGGGGCTTCACCGAGCAGCGTGCGCACCACGCCGCGGTGTCGGAATTGTCGAGTGCCGTCGACCAGGACGCTACGCAGGTAACTATCAGGAGTCACGATTGAGCTCCTCGATCGCGTCCGTGAGCACATCGATGTACGTGTGTCGCTTCTGCCGCGTCATCGCCATGATTTCGCGTTCGCTCCAGTGATAGTGGAAGGCCAGGTAGTGCACCTCTTGGTACAACAGCGAGGCGTCGGCGCGCAGGTCGCCAAAGAAAAACCCGTGAATGTCCAGCGGTGCCGTGATGAGGCGGCCGCAGGCCACACAGCTGACCTCCATCGTCTGTTCTACCTTCGGTGCCACCTGAACCATCCGCTGCTCGATCTCAGCTCGGGCAAGGGGGGACAAGGCCGACACGTATTCTTCGTCCGGCTGTGCAGCGGAACCAGTGCGTTGGATGCACCGCGCGAGCAGCCGGTTGAGCGCGCGGGCCTCGTTGTCCGCCAGTTCATGCGACAGCTCTTCCTGATCGCCACCGTTAGGCAGCCTGAAGGTGATCTCTCGGTCGCGGTTGCCGCTGTTAGCGGCCGCCTGCGCCGAGAGTGTCATCGTGTAGAGCGGCGCTGGATCCGGCGACTCCTCAACCGGCAAGTCATCAATGGTGAACTCCATGGACATGCGCTCCCCGCAGTCGCGCCAGGGGCAGATCAGGTTCGCACGCACGATTCCCCCGAACGTCTCCTGACGCAGCCTTAGCAGCAAATGCTGACGGTCAGCAACGAGCAAACCGCGGATCACCTCGGCGGGCACTGGTCTAAAGGTGCCAAGCCGGCGAAGGCAGCGAGTGAGGACTTGGGTCACCATCAAAGCTGTGCTAAGCCGCGACGCTTGGACCAGCAGCTCCTCTTCACGCCCGGTAAGTGCGGCGAGCTCGAAGTCACGGTGCAGACGGCCCGCTGCATCCCAGTACCCACCAGGGAGTACGCCCACAGACACGTTGGTCTCCCTGTGCTATGTCTCCCTTGGTTCTGCGACTGAGGTGTCCCGTACCCAGCCTTCGTTCTCGAGCTTGATGGTGGTGATCATCACCGCGTTTCCGCCCGCGTCGAGCTGAGGCAGCGCTTGGTATTCGGAGACCCAGCAGCGGTAGACGTTGTACCCCAGCACCTTGGCACCCTGATGGTTGTAGACCTCGATGGTGATGTCCTTGCGGAAGCTAGCGAGCGACATAGCTGGGTCGCCCTGGAAGTTATTGACCTTGTTCGCCCAACTCTCGAACTCGGTGTCGTGAGTTACGCCGGCTTCCAAGGTGATCGGGTCGTACTTCGTTTTGCCTGGGATCTGGTGGGGTCCGCTGGCGTCACCTCCTTCGTACCAAGGCGTTACCTCGGTTGTCCGCTTCAACGCGCCACACTTGTTGAGGCCGGCTACGTACTTGCCATCCCATTTGATCTTGAACCGGAAACCAAGGTATGGCTCTATACGGGTGGCGTTGACGGTAAACTTGGCCATTGCAGGTGTCTCCTTTCAGTGCACCTCGGCGCTTTTGCGTCACACTTGCCCGGCCTGCTGGCTGATCTTGACCACTACAAACTCGGCAGGTTTCAATGGCGCGAATCCGACAAGTACGTTGACGATGCCGAGATCGATGTCAGCCTGGGTGGTGGTCTCTGCATCGCATTTCACAAAGAACGCCTGCGTGGGCGTCGAGCCCTGGAAGGCACCCTGGCGGAACAGGGTTGTCATGAACGATCCGATGTTGAGACGCAGCTCGGACCACAGCGGCTCGTCGTTGGGTTCGAAGACTGCCCACTGGATTCCGTAGTAGATGCTGACCCGCAACATGATCGCCGTCCGGCGGACAGAAACGTACTTCCATTCCGGATTGGACGAGATCGTGCGGGCGCCAAAGGAGACGATGCCGGCTGCTGGGAAGCGACGGATGACGTTGACAGCCAAAGGGTTCAGGTTGCCGTGCTGGACGTCGCTGAGCTCGGCGGCCAAACCTACAGCGCCGTTAAGGCTGGCCTCGGTGCCAGCCGGCGCCTTCCACACACCTCGTGAGGAATCAATGCGTGCGTACAGCCCGGCGATATAGCCCGAAGGAGGCAGCAGAATTGGCTCTGGTGACTGACCGCTTGGATCGAGTGATTTAACCCATGGGAAATACAAGGCGCCATAAGAGTTGGCCGTGGTGATGCCGGCGCGGAATTCCTTCGCCTCGTCAATGGTGTCGTTGTCAAATGCGGTCTCGGCGAGGTAGAAGACGTCCTGCAGAGGGCGGTTGGCACAGTAGCCCATGCCCTCCGCTGCCATCGTGGGTGTGCTCTCACCTGGAACGGCCAAGAGGCTAAAGTCCGTTACATTATCCAAGCGCTTGAACGCGCCGCTGAAGGATAGTTCCGTCAGCTGTTCCTCGCCATCGCTGCCGGGTACGACCCCGGCGACCTGCTCATTCACCTCCGCGTCGCCTACCTGCACCGCGGGCGCACTGGCAGGGCGCCGAACCGCCACACCATCTTCGGACAGGCCGCCATTCGCTGTTCCCAGCTTCAGCAGAGCAGTCGCATCATTGGCAGCCGCTTTTATTCGCACCGACGACGTTTCCAGGATCGTCCCGGACCGCAGTACCAGCCGGAACTGCCCGTTCTCCGGCTCGACATCGGCGGTGAAGCCTTCGAATGCCTCGGCTTTCGTGGAGCTCTTCTTCTTAGTCAGCGCCTGAACCGCTGTCTGAATCGCGGCCGCGACATCGGTCAAAGTCGTCGTTCCGCCAGCGTCGGCCGGCAATGTAACGACCTGAAAGCCGTCGTTGTCCAAGCTGATCTGGAAGCTAAGGTTCTTCCCGAGCGGTAGCTTCGGGCGGAGTCCGCCCCGGTGGAGGCCGCGCTGGAGGCTCGTGTTGTCGGCGTGTAGCTGCGCGTCGATCAGAGTTGATCCTTGCTTAAGCGCATCGACAACGAAGTTCGGCGCGCCAGCAGCAATGCTCAGATTGTCGAAGACTTCCAGCGGCGTGATATCCCGCAGGTTCTCTGGCATCACATTGGGGTCCACCTGCCGACGCACGCTGATGCGGAACTCGTTGCCTGGGTCGAGTGTGCCGTCGTCGATGGTGAGCACCAGGCTGTTTCCCCATGCACCCTTGTTCTTCGCCGAGAAGGTTAAGCCGCGGACTGACGGGTCGGCTCTGTTGTTCATGGTCACACTGGCTATGGCTACCGCCGGATCGGAGCGGGTGACGCGCACGATATAGCACTGTCGTAGGCCGTTGTTGAAAGCATGAAAGACGCTCTGAGGCAGGTAGCCGTCAGCGATAAAACCCCCAAAGATCCGCTGGTACTCAGTCCAGTTCGTAACTAGTGTGGCTTGGTCGGGCCCTCTTTCGGTTTGGCCGACGAACGCAGCAGTGGAAGTGCTGGCAACCTCTATTGGCCGCGCACCACCGGGAATCTCTTGGATGTAGACACCCGGATACGTAACCGCTGGCATCTCTGGTCTCCTATCGCGGGGTGAGAGTTATGAACATTTATGCGGATGACCTGGCGCTTCTGCGGGAGCGCTTCGCTTGGTCTGCCGCAGGCTCGCTCCGCTCCTCAGCGGATGAGTCGGGGACTGGTCCTCCGTTTTCGTCCGCGTTCGCCGAGGAGGTGTCCTCTACGTCCTGGATGTCAATGACGCCGCGCGCAAGCAACTTCTCGACCTTGGCGTTGTCCACGACCTCTACATCGGACAACTCTTCCGAGGTCTGGCCTGGTGAGAGACGTAGATTGGCTCCGGTGTTCAGGGGCACGAAGATTGGTCCTGAGCCAAGTAGGTTGCGTATCTTCACAGGCATTGCAGATTCCTTTAACGGCGAAGATCGTCCCCATAGGTCCTCCGGACCTCGGGCGTACCGGTCCGATGGTCGCAGCCTCACCGTCACAGCGGCTTCGGGGAGATCCCTATATCCCTCGCGTCCGGCATTACGCTCCGGGTGCCAGCCTTAATTGGGATTCCATAGCATGCGGCCAGCGTCGGGTAGCCGGACACCACGCTGGGCCAGGCGCTCGCGTTCCGCCTTTGGAAATACACATTCGAAGCTGGTGGTCGAGGAGTCCAGGAACCGGCGGTTGGCTGTGGCGTTTAACGAACGATCCAACCGCTTGTCTCGTTGGGAAACCCAGGGCATCAGGGGGACATCAGTTC
>Ga0081455_10006090_pt1 | contig 13046 bp, 12 predicted proteins | sample TabmetS3T2R1_FD_70207 | JGI IMG/M metagenome (GOLD analysis project Ga0081455, IMG submission 70207) | Tabebuia heterophylla rhizosphere microbial communities from the University of Puerto Rico - S3T2R1 | ecosystem: Host-associated > Plants > Roots > Rhizosphere ... | reverse complement strand
ATCTGCAGCCCCAGAGTTGACAATACGGGCGCGCTGGCGCGCCCGCACTCGGTCTCGAAGATGTAGCGCTCAGCCGGCGTCCAGCCGGCGCCGCCGTGCTCCTTGGGCCAAGAGGGCGCGACCCAGCCGCGCTCGTTGAGCGCCGCCTGCCAGGCGCGCGTGGCCTCCGGCTCCGGCACGATGGCGGGGCTCAGCTGCTGCATGCGCCGCGCTTCGGCCGACAGGTTCTCGGCGATGAAGGCGCGCACCTCATCCCGGAATGCGAGCTCGTCCTTGGAAAGTGAAAGGTTCATGAGCCTTACCTTAGGCTGCTTCCGCCAGCCGCGAGAGCTTCGCGTGGCGGGCGAGGTGATGGTCCGGCGATCCGAACAGAATCTCGATGGCCATGAGCCGCTTGAAATAGGCGCCGACGCTCAGCTCCTCGGTGACGCCCATGCCGCCGTGCAGCTGCACCGCCTGCTCGGCGACGAAGCGCCCGGCGCGCCCCACCTTCGCCTTGGCGGACGAGGCGGCCAGCGCCCGCGGCAACGGCTCCGCATCGGCCAAGATCGCTGCCTTCAGTGCGCTGGCGCGGGCTTCCTCGACGCGCACCGCCATTGCGGCCATGCGATGGCGCAGCACCTGGTTGTCGGAGATCGGCCGGCCGAACTGCACGCGTTGTTTCGTGTAGGCGATGGTGGTGTCGAGCAGCACTTGCATGGCGCCGACCGCTTCCGCGGCCAGCGCCGCGATGGTGCGGTCAATGACGGCCTCGATGGCCGGCAAGGCGTCGTCGCTGGCGCCGAGCAGTGCGGCGGCTGCGACTTCGACATTGTCGAGCGCGATGTGGCTCGCGCGGCCACCGTCGAGGGTGACGAAGTTGGTCGAAGCAATGCCGCGTTGTTTCGCCGGCACCGCGAAGACGCCGATGCCGCCGCGGTCCTGCCGCTTGCCGGCGATGCGCGCCGACACCAGCAACGTGTCGGCCGAGGGGCCACCGATCACCATCTCCTTGCGGCCGGAGATACGCCAGCCATTCTTGGTGCGCTTGGCCTTGGTGGCCACGTCCTCAAGCGCGAAGCGCGCCTTGGGCTCGCCGTGCGCGAAGGCGAGAAGGCTCTTGCCTTCGACGACCGCGGGCAGAAGCTCAGCCCTCTGGTTCGCCGACGCGAGAGCGCCAACGAGGCCGGCGCCGACCACCACGGTCGAGAGATAGGGCTCGACCACCAGCGCGCGGCCGAACGCCTCCATGAGGATACCGGTCTCCACCGCACCGGCCGAGAGGCCGCCATGCTCCTCGGCGATGGGGAGGCCAAGCCAGCCGAGCTCGGCGAAGGCGCGCCATATGGCGCGGCTGAAACCTTCCTCCGACTGCACGATGGCGCGGCGCGCCTCGAAGCCATAGCGCTCCTTGACGAAGCGATCCGCCGCCTCCGCCAGGAGACGTTGTTCCTCGCTATACGACAGATCCACGCGCGGCTCTCCGACAATTCTTGTCCCGTCGTCGGAGCGTAGGACGCGGCGGCCCTCGTTGCAAATCCCCCCGCGCGGGATGACCAAGAGTGGCGTGGTGTCGGCCGGGCAGGCATCACACCATCGCGTCGGCGAGCTCCGTCATGGTGCGGACCAGAATGTCGGGCTGGTGTGGCGTGTGACCGAACGGCCGCTTGCGCCGGTCAATGAACGCCGTGCGCATGCCCGCCGATTTGGCGCCGATGCAATCGAAGGCATGGTTGGCGACGAACAAGACCTCGTCCATTGGCACGCCGAGAAGCTCCGCCGCCTTCGTGTAGGTGGCAACATGCGGCTTGAAGGACCTCGCCTCGGCCACCGAGATCACCCGGTCGAACGGGATGCCATGATGGGGCTTCGCCGCCTCCAGCATGTCGGGGTCGCCGTTCGACAGGACGACGAGCTTGTAGCGCGTCTTCAGCCGTGCCAGCGCCTCGGGCACCTCTGGAAAGCAGCGCAGCTTCTCGATCTCGGCCACGAGGGCCCGCACTTCATCCATCGTGTAGGGGATGTCGGCACGTTCGAGCACATGCGCCACGGAGCGGTGGCCGATCTCGCGATAGGGCGTGTGCTCCTTGTGGAGCAGCGCGTCGATCATCGAGTTCTCGAAATGCGTGCGCCGCCACCAGGTCACGAACGCGTTGGGGCTGCCGCTCCAGCCCTTCGCTTTGAGATATGGCGTCGCGGCCTCGGTCAGCCCCGCCTGCATATCGACCACGGTGCCGTACTGATCGAGCATGCACACCTTGATGGTCCGCTTCAATTCACCGATGTCGGTCATATCACCCTCAAAACATGCCCTCGGGGCGTTTCTTCTTGGTCTTCGGGCGTTCCCACACAACGCCCGGATAACCTTTGAGCGGGACGAGCCGTTCGCCCGTATAGGTCCAGTCCTGCAATTCGGCGATGCCGACATGGTAGCGCGGCTGGCGGCCGGTGCGGCTCCCGAACAAGGCGCGCGGCACGTTGACCATGTGGGGCGAGTGGGCGCGCTCGTAGGCGAGCGGCGTGCCGCAGCGCTTGCAGAAGCTGCGTATCGTACGCGTCGCAGCGTCGTGAAAGCGGGCGACCTCGTCCTCGCCTTCGACGATGCGGAAGTTCTGTCGTAGCTTCGGTGCCTGTTGCCCGACGCCGCGCAGCGGAACATTGGCCGCTGTTCCGGTGCGCTTCAGCGGCACGTCCACGATCACGTACAGCTCGGGCGATGCGATCACGCCCTCTGCGTCGCGAGCGATCTCCTTTGAGTCCGCAATGATCCGGGTCTGAGGCTGCGACAACCCGCTGCCCATTTCGTCGGTCGCCCCGCTGCGCAGGACGATTGCGACATCGCGCGCACCGGAGAGCGTCAGCACGGCTTTGAAGCCGGCGCTGATCGACAGCACGCCAATGAGCACCATGACGACGCCGGCGATGCCGACCAGCGCGACCACGGAAGAGGTCAGGCGCTGCGACACGTTGCGCAGGTTCATCGATGTGATTGCCGAGATCTGGGTTAGCGCGTTGCCGGCCATGTCACACCTTTCTCAATGCATCGACGATTTGCAGGCGGGCCGCTTGCATGCACGGCTGCGCGGCGGCGAGCCCGCCGAGCACCACGACCAGCACGAGGCCGAGCCCGTAGACGCTCGAAGGCATCCCGAGCACCGGGAAGAACTGCGCGAGCGACTTCGCGAGGCCGACTGACGACAGCGCGGCCAACCCGAGCCCGATCGCGGCGCCGAGCGCAGTGACCAGCAGTGCCTCGCCGAGCACCAGTCCGCTGACGCTGGCGTTCGAGTAGCCGAGCGTCTTCATCACGCCGATTTCGTTCAGCCGCTCGCGGATCGACTGGCCCATGGTATTCGCGGTGACCAGCAGCATCGTGAAGAACACTGCGGCCGCGACGCCGCTGATCAGCGCGCCGATGTTGCCCATCTGGTTGGCGAAGCCCTGGATGAACGCGCTTTCGGTGGCTGTCTTGGTCTCGGTTGAAGAGTTCGCGAACAGCGCGTCGATGTTGCGCGCGATTTCCGCCGAGCGATTTCTGTCGTCGAGCCGCTCGATGATCATGTGGAACGTGTTCTTGCCGATCGTGCGCGACTCGTCGAGATACTCCTGGTGGAAGTAGACGCTCTGGTTGTCGCCGGTCGTAGCCGTATAGATCCCGGCGATCTTCATCGGCCAGACGTTACCGCCGTCCTTCTTGGTCCAGATGTTCGAGCGGATCGGCACGGTGTCGCCGATCTTCCATTTGAAGCGCTCGGCGACGGCGCTGCCGACGACGCTTGCGTGGTGGCGGGCGTCTTCGCGCACCCGCTCAGCATCAGGACGAGCACAGCTGCGTGGACTGCCAGGATGCTTCTCATCTCTGGATCCTCCTTGCGTCAATCCTGCCTGCAAGCCTCGTCGGTCCGGAAGCTTTAACGGCGCCGCCCGCGCTTCGCGACGACCGCGATCTCCGGGCGCCGTTCTCACCGATGAGACGGCCCAGCGCGACGGCCAGCGCCGGTCCGCCCTCTTGAAGCTCCGCCAGCGAATGGATGGTCAGCTTCCCCAGCACGGCTTCGCCCCGCGGTGTCAGCTCGACGACGACGGCTCGGCGGTCGGTCTCGGCACGACGGCGCCGGACCAAGCCGCGCCCCACGAGGCGATCGACCAGCTGGACGGTGGCGTGGTGCCGGATCTGCAGGCGCTCGGCGAGCTTCAACAGCTCCTCGCAGGCGCCGCCGTAGCGCACGCCCTGGCCGACGATGATGGCTGGCCGCTCCGCCGACAGCAGCATGTCGACTGCCTGCACCACGCCCTCGGGATCGGCGCCGCAGCGGCAGGAGATATTGGCGCTCCATTCCTGCGGCTTCGGCGCTTCGGTGGCGGACGCTTCCATGAACACATCGAACGGCACGTCGAGCACCACCGGCCCCGGCCGCCCGGTCACCATCGTCTTCCACGCCTGCCGCACCGCCAGCGGCACCATCTCGCCGCGCGTCGGCTGAAACACCTTCTTGCAGTAGGAGCGCACGGTGAACGGGAAATCGGCCTGGTAGTGGCGGTAGAGCTCCTGGAAGGCGCCGCGGTTGAATTGGCTGGTCGGCACGTTGCCGGTCACCGCCATGAACGGCACCGAGTCGAGAAACGCGTTGGCGAGCGAGATCGGCAGATTGGCCGAGCCCGGTCCGCACGACGTGAACGTCGCGGTCGGCCGTCCGCTGACGCGGTAATAGACGTCGGCCATGAAGCCGGCGACGCTCTCGTGATGCACCGAGATGGTCTTGATGTCGGACTGGCGCTCGAACAGTGCGTCGATGAACTGGATGTTGCCGTGTCCGCACAGGCCGAAGACGTAAGGCACCTTCTCCTGGATCAGATAGTCGACGATGACCTGGGCGCCGTTGAGCATATTGGTCGACATCGCATTCTCCGTACCCGTTCATCGCCCGCCTTGCGAGCGCGGCGAAGCTAGGTCTCATCATGCTGTACGTCAATTGATATGCCGGACGATCTCGGCGAGCAGTAGACGGTCGCGTCATGGTGCCGGGCGCCGGCTCATCGGGCCGAGAATTCAGTGAGCGTGGCGTAGGCGCGCTCGGGCGTCATGCCCAGTCGCCGGCTGATCTCGATCGCGAGCCCGAGCTTGCTCTCGGTGAGCGGCTTCGGAGCCGCCACAATGGCCGCGCGCAACACCAGCTCCTTGCCGCTATCGGTCAAGGATGCCGCCTGCTGCTGCACATTGCGCAGCATCGCCTCGGGCTCGTCAGCTCCGGCGGCGATAGCGGCGAGGATGTCGTCTGGCGGCATGTCGATCTTGAGCAGGCGCCACACCGCATTCGCGATCAAACCGCAGAGGTGGGGACTTACGTTGTTCTTCTCGCCCGCCATCAGCGCCATGACCTCGCACAGCATGCGCGACAGGTCGCCGTCGCGCGTACGTTGCGCATCGAGTTGCTGCTGGGCGCTGGCGGCGTCCTGCCGGAGCGCGGTCTCGGGATAGGTCTTGTGGCACGCGGCGCACTCGACGTAGGGCTCGAATTCCTGCAGTGGAAAAATCGGAATCCAGTAGATGCACCCCCATTTCTTCGGGCGGCGTAGCCGGTAGGCGCGATCTTGCATGCAGCCTGGGCAATAGAACTGCCCGGTCCCAACGACTTCGTCAGTGATCTTAGTGCCCCAGACGATCATGAGCCCCCGCACGTCAGCGCATGGTCGATCGCTGATTCTGCCCAGAAATAGTTACGAGCGCCACAAGTCCCCTTGTGGGATATGAATCAGTCCGTTTCGTGGGCAGTTGCGAGGGTGCCTGCTGCTTGGAGTGAGCCTCAGCGGGCGCACCTTGACTACATCAGCAGCACCGCAACGATGGTCATAACCGCCGCTGCGAGTGCAAGAATATCTGTGATCATGACAGTACCCCGAGCACGCGCATGGTACCGACCCGCGGCGGCGCGATCATAGGTTCACCTGTACGAGCTGAGGTTTCGCACGAAGCACGTGCCGATCAGCTGCGGTCCCAGAAATCAATGGTGGCGAAGACCGGAGTTCCCGGCCTTGGCCCAACCTGTCATCATGTCTGTCCAGGATTTCTGCCACTGCTCCGCGACCTGCATCCAGAACTGCATGGGATTCGTCGCTCCCATTTGGAAGAGGTCTGCGCCCGGCCAACTGCCGAACGAGCTGGGCGAGGACTTCAGTTTCTGCAGCATCGCCGCCGGCGAGGCGTTGGTCGGGTTCGGCAACTTCAGTTGCTCCTCCCAAGCGTCCATCATGTGATCCATCGTCTTGATCTGCATCTCGGTGATGCTCTGCATTTGTGTGCGGGCCGCATCGACCATCTGCTCGGGCCATCCTAGCTCCGCTGCCGCTGCCGCCATCTTCTCGATGACTCGTTTGATGTTCTTCTCGCTGTTGTCGGCGACCTCGCTGCGCCAGGTCGACATGGCTTGAAAGGCTGCGTTCACCGCATCCCGAGCCTTGTACGAAAGCCCAGGAATGGACGTGGGGTCGAAGTTGCGAGTCGCGTCTGCGGACCTGCTCTGCATGGCCATGGTCGGATCTCCTTTCACTCATTGGTCAGCGCAAACAACAAGGGCGGCATAGTGGTTACGCCGCCCAACCGCGCGGCTGAAGACCGCTCAGCAATCCAGCATCTCGCGACAACACGTTCGCTCCCCGCTATGGGCAGGAAACCCGCTGCCCGCTGTACGAAAGATAGGTCTGGCTTGACGGATCGTAGGAGCGGAAGCGCCGGGCGCAATCAGCTATGGCGTCAGATGAGGTTCCATATGTGCCCGCATACGCGGGCGCATATGATCCATATGATCCATATCCATAGTTGCTGCAGTAGGGGTCGTAGTTGGGGTCGCAGTAATTCGTACTTGCTCCATACGCCAAGCCCGCTCCTACGGCTGCGGCACCCCAACCGTATCCCGGCCAATAATTTCCGCCCCAGCCTCCTCCGGCCCAGCCTCCGTCCCAGCCAGGCCTGTTGCCGGGTCTGCCAGGCAAACCGACGTCGGGCCTGCCAGGGCGACCAATGTCCGGCCTGCCCGCGATTGGATTCGAGACTCGCGCCAAAGACCCAGTGTTCGCCATGCGGTTGCCCGCAATCGCACCGCCCCTGTTGAAGCTGGCTCCGCGCACCGCGCCGCCTCCACCAAGTCCACCGGCACGCATCCCACCGCCTCCACCGAAGCCGCCTGCTCGCGCGCCGCCACCGCCTCCACCGCCACGACGGGCATCTGCGGTATCCACCACAATCGCGGTCGCAATCAGGGATGCAATGGCAGCTGCGCCAATGTGCTTAAGTGTGAGCATTGAAACCTCCTCTTGTCGTACCTGACAAACGACAGCGCATCCTGGCAGCGGTTGAGGACGGTTGAGTAATGCACCTCATGTCCACGCGCGCCCAATGTTCATGCGCAGCCGTGCCACGTCGCTAACATGCTTGAGCGCTTGATGGGATGCGATTTAGGTTTATGCCGAGCGAGGCCGGAGCGATGGCGGTTAACAAATTGAATGGGTGACCTCGATCGTATCCGAATGAACCTAAGTATCGACGCCTGGGCCTATGGATAGTCTCCTCGCAAGGTGCAGTAACCTGCCGCGTCCATGGAGCGAACCCGTCTGCAACGCGCCAACTCGGGCGCATTAGCTGATAGGAGACACAACCATGTTCATCAAGACTGTGACCGCGGCTTGCGCCGCGCTCGCTCTGGCCTCGTTCCTCGGCACTGCTGCGCAGGCGGGGTTCGATTCGAAAGCCGTGGAGTGGTGGAAGACCGGCAAGGGCTGCGTCAGCGGCGAGCAGAGCGCGACCAGTGCCTATCCGGCATGGGCCGTGTGCACTCCCCGCGCAGGCAGTCTCTAAACCACCTCGATCACGTTGATCGACCGCGCCTCGATCTCCCCGCGCACGCGGGCGTAGAGGCGCGGGTTGCGCGCGGAGAGGATTTGCAGCGCGGCGAGCACCGCGTTGGCGGGCTCGAGCACCGTCATCACCGGCACGTTGCTGGGCGCGCGCAGCGAGGACCATACGTCGTTGGGAAATTCCTTGAGGCCCGCCGGCACCGTGATGACCGGCGCCGTCGACAGCGCCGAGAGCGTGGGGCCGGCGCCGTTCGAGCGCCCGATATGGGCGATCACGACAGTGTCGGGCACCTCCTGCAGCAGGCGCGCGAGCGTGCGGGCAGCGAGGATTGGCTGCTTGTGCGCCGAGCAGGTGACGACCGTCATCAGGTCCTTGGCATCGCCGAGTGCTTCCGCGAACGGCTCGGTCTTGTCGGCTTCGGAGCCGCGCCACAGCACGATGCGCTGGCGCGGAACGCGGAAGTGACCGGTGATGTCGGCAACGCGGCGATATTTCTCGGCGACATCGTCGAGCGCGCCACCATCGCGGTAGACCTGCTTGTCGATATAGGCGCCGCTTTCGACCACCCGCCAGGAATCATTGTCGATGACGTCGGCAAGGAGCAAGCGACCCTTGGGGTCGTAGCCGAACTCGACCTTGAGGTCGACGAGCGTGCCGCTCTCGAGCTGCCAGGCTTTCTCCAGCGCCAGGAAGGCGCGGCAGGCGATGGCGCGCATCTCGGGAAAGCTCTTGGCTTCGTCGGCTTCGCTGAACACGTCCGACTGCGGAAGCACCAGAAACGGCTCCTGCCCCTGGAGCGGCTTTGCCGGATTGAACAGTCTGATCTGTCCCGCGTCGGCGGCGTGGATCATCAGCGGATCGTCAGCGACGAGCGGCTTGCCCTTCCAGTTCTTGTCCTTGGTCTTGAGATAGAGCTCGACGATCAGCTTCGGGAACAATTCGCCGCGCGAGAGATGCGGATGGCGCTTGAGATAGGAGCCGTGCGCTTCGCGCCGCACCACCACCTCGTAGGGCAGCATCCGGCAGAGCGGCGCGATGAAGGAGACCGGGGAATCCTGCTCCTCGAACGCCACCGGCAGCCCACAGGCCTTGAGCAGGCGGAACACGTTGCACGTGGTGGTGTTGGCGAGCCGGCTCTTGTCGGGAATGACGTCGTGCTTGGCGCCGTCGCCAGCGGTGATGTCGTCCTTGGAGACGAGCGCCACCAGGCCGGCCGAGCCCTTGAGCTGGTGGATCTTCTTGGTCTTGCCCTCGGTCACGAGCGTGCCAAGCGTGAACTTCGAGGAATGCGGGGTTTTGGCGTCCAAGGCCGGATCCTTCGTGTGCTTCAGCGAAAAGAAACAAACAGTCTACCACCACCGGGACGGGACGGCCAATTCGACTCTCGTCGCCGCCCGAGGCGGTTGTTGAAAAGCCGATGAGCCGGTTCCATCCGTCGCCGAGGGGCGGAACCGCAGTCAGGAAACGGCCAAATGTTACTCCGCGGCAACGCGGCGCGACGATTGCGAGTCGATCTGAGCGAGGCACTTTGCAAGGCTCTCGCCGTCGGGATCGACGAGCGCGGCGGTGCGGGCGCTCGCGATGGCATCGACCGCGCCGTGGAGCGGGATGTCGCCCATGAGCGCCGGCCGGATCACATGCTCCTCGATCAGCCGGTAGTTGGCCAGACCACGCTTGTGGGTGTCGCCGTAGCCTTTGATCAGACGGGCGCACTCGGTGATTTCGAGCGCGAGGTCCGCCGAGATGCGGGCGGCCTCGACGATGAGAGCGAGCCAGGCCTCGATCGCGTGCTGCTCCTCTTCGTACCGGTAGGTCTTTGGTCGCCGGGGCCTGAGCTTGCTGAGGAGCCACAGCCGCAGGAAGCCCGAGATCGTCTGGCTGTTGACCTGCATCGCGCGCTGAAAGGTCCAGCCGCGCCGCTGCGCGATCGCGAGCAGCCGACGCGCGAGGTGCGGCGGCAACAACGAGCAGTATTCGTCGATGCCGGGCTTGAGGAACTCGGTGATGTGTAGCGGCTCACCCGGCTTGGCGCCCATGTCGGCCGCGATGCGGGCGCGCCGGGCGGGATCGATCTTCGCCTGCGCCACCCGGATCGCGTCCTCGTACGACATGCGCACCGCGAGGTGCCGTCCGACCTCGCGCAGGAGGCAGCCTTCCGCCCCCGCCGCTTCGTCGGCGAGCCGGATCGGCGCCAGCCGGTCGATGTAGAGCTGCGCGTAGGCGATGTCCTGATAACTCACCAGCCGGCGCGCGCCTTCCTGGATCGTGTCGCGGGCCGCGGTCGACATCACCGTGACGATCTCGCGCTCGAGATTGGCGAGCGCGGCGGCGGGACTGCGCTTGCGGCTTCCCGGGACGCGCCGGGCGGTGCTGGCCTGCGCGGCTGCCTCGAGGCCGGCGCGGAAGGCGCGCAGGTTCGCTTCCACGGCCTTGCCGTCGGCGCGGATTGCGCGCTCGAATGCCTCGACCGGAATAGGCAAGCGGCCACAGCCCGCAATCGCGCCGAGCATCACCGCGTTGATGATGGCGCCCGAGCGGCGCGCGATCTCCTCCATGTCGAACAAGAGGTGACGATGCGAGTGCTGCTCGATGGCCCTCGTCAACCGGACGGAATCGAGCCGCCCGTCGCCCATCGCGATCTTCTCGCCGATGACATAGAAGCGCGAGGTCGATGCGATTGTCGTTGTACGTTCTGGCGTGACGAAGCCAGCCGCGACCATGCGCGCCGCTTCCATCAGCTCGCTTGCGACCAGAAGGTCGATATCGCCGACGCCGGGAACAAGCGACAGCACTGGCCGCCGGCCGGCGAGCTCGCGCTGCGATGCGGGCAGCATCTCGATGTAGTAGGTGGTCGCGCCGGTACGCTGCGCCACGCCCGGGATCGATGTCGATTGCACGGGGAAGCCGAGCTCTTCCGCTGCCGCCACAATCCAGCCGGCGAGCACGCCGCCGCCCTCGCCGCCAAGCGCGGCGATCAGAATGGAAAATGGCCGGGTGGGCGCGCTCATGACACCGCCTCCGCGCGTCCGCCGAGCCAGCCGATGACCCGCCGGCGCAGCCAATGCATAAAACGGTCGCCGATATGCGGGTTGCGCACCAGCTCGGCGCGGTAGAACGATGGACACAGCACGGCCGCGTGTGCCACCTCGCCGCACAGGCCGCAGCCGACGCAGCTCTCGATCACGGTCGCGACCGGATCGGTGCGCAGCGGATCCGGATTGGGCTTGACCGTCAGCGACGGGCAGCCGGAAAGCCTTATGCAGGAGTGGTCGCCGGTGCAGATCTCGTCGTCAACGCCGAAGCGGGTGCGCACGACGCGCGCGCCGCGCTTGAGCTTCTCAGCGTCCTCGGCGCGTACGCGGCGCTGTCGCGCCAATTGGCATTCGCCGTCGGCGATGATCACCTTGAGGCCGCGCTCGGCCGTGCGCATTGCCTCCTTGAGCGTCTTCACCATGGTGCCGACCGAGTAGGTGCGCACCTTGCGCAGCCATTTGACACCGAGCGAGCGCAGCGTCTGCTCGACGTCCATACCGGGCGCGGCGCCCTGACGGCCGGACTTGCTCGACGGCATGTATTGCAGGCCGGTCGCCGAGGTGTAGCCGTTCTGCATGACGATCAGCACGCCGTCGCCCTTGTTGAACAGGTTCGAGGTCACGCCGGTGATCAGGCCGTTGTGCCAGAAGCCGCCGTCGCCCATCACGGCGATCGGTCGCCGGTCGAGATTGGGGCCGACTGCCGCGGCGCTCGCGAGCGACATGCCGTAGCCGAGGATCGAGTTGCCCATGCTGAACGGCGCGAACGTCGCGAACGCGTGGCAGCCGATGTCGGCCGAGATGTGCGTCGGGCCAAGCTCGCGCTGCATCAGCTTGATGGCGGAGAACACCGGCCGCTCGGGACAGCCGGTGCAGAAGGTTGGCGGGCGCGCCGGCAGCTCGCCGACCGCTTGCGCTGCGGCAGGCTTATGATCCACCGCCGCCAGCGCCATGCCGGCAACTGCTGTGACGTCGAGCCCCGGAGGCCGCATCTCGGTCAGAAACGTTGCGATGCCGCCGATCAGCACTTCGGAGGTGTACTCGCCGGTCGCCGGCAGCGGGCCTTTGCCGAATACCCGCGTCCGGATGTCGGCGCGGCGCAGCTCCACGTTGATCTGCTGCTCGATGTAGTCGGGCGAGCCCTCCTCGACCACCAGCACGGCGCGCTTGTCGGCGCAGAACGCGCGTATCTCTTCCGGCACCAGCGGGTAGACGACGTTGAGCACCAGCATTGGAACCAGGCTCGCGCCATAGACGTCGGCGAGATCGAGCCGCATCAGCGCGCGCAGCACGCTGTTGGTGAGGCCGCCCATGACGATGATGCCGACGTCATCGTACAGCCCGCCCAGCACCTGGTTCAGGCCATGCTCGCGGATGAAGCGGCGCGCCGCCGGCAGCCGGTCCTCGACCTTCAGCCGCTCCTGCACGAAGGTCACCGGCGGGTGCGCGAGGCGCGCGTATTCGAAGCGCGGCGGGCCGGCAATGCGGTTGAGGCTCGAGAAGGCGGCGCGGCGGTTGTCCTTGGCGGCGAACTCGCCGGTCACGTGGCAGGCGCGGATGCGCAGCTCCAGCATGACCGGGGCGTGGCTCGCCTCTGAGAGCTCGAAGCCCTTCTCGACCATGCTGACGATGGTGGGCAGTTCGGGCCGTGGATCGATCAGCCACATCGACGATTTCATGGCGTAGGCATAGGAGCGCTCCTGGATCACGCTCGCGCCTTCGCCGTAGTCCTCCCCCAGGATGATCAGCGCGCCGCCCACGACACCTGGCGAGGCGAGATTGGAGAGCGCATCGGCCGCCACATTTGTGCCGACGATCGATTTCCAGGTCACCGCGCCGCGCAGCGGATAGTTGATCGACGCGCCCAGCATGGCCGCCGCTGACGCCTCATTGGTGCAGGTCTCGACATGCACGCCGAGATCGCCGAGCAGGTCCTCGGCCTCCACCATCACATCGAGCAGGTGCGAAACCGGCGCGCCCTGATAGCCGCCGACATAGCTCACGCCCGCCTGCAGCAACGCCTTCGTGACAGCCAGGATGCCTTCACCATGGAAGGTGTCGCCGGCGCCCAGGCGCAGTGCCTCCACTTCTCTCTTGAATGAGCGTTCCATGGCGTTCGCCCAGTGGGATCAACCTGAGGCTATGATACGCGGCTGGTTGCTACAAGTTCAGTCTAGCTTCGT
>Ga0081455_10006089_pt1 | contig 13046 bp, 17 predicted proteins | sample TabmetS3T2R1_FD_70207 | JGI IMG/M metagenome (GOLD analysis project Ga0081455, IMG submission 70207) | Tabebuia heterophylla rhizosphere microbial communities from the University of Puerto Rico - S3T2R1 | ecosystem: Host-associated > Plants > Roots > Rhizosphere ... | reverse complement strand
GCGGCCCTCCTCGACCGGCTCACGCTGCGCACCCGCTCGCTCGCGATCCACGCCGCCACCGAGAACGTGCGCGGCCTCGAGGATCGGCTGATCGCGCTCTTCTGGCACCTGGCCGAGCGCTGGGGGCGCCGCGAGCAGGATGCGGTCGTGGTCCCGATCCCCCTCACCCACGAGACCCTCAGCCTGCTCGTGGGCGCACGGCGTCCCTCTGTCACCACCGCCCTGGGAGCGCTGGCCGAGCGATCGGAGCTCCAGCGGCGGGAGAGCGGCGAATGGGTGCTCCGCGGCCTGCCTCCCGCCGTGCCCGGTGACTGAACCGACCGACCCGGCTCTGAAAGGATTGGGCCGTGGGATTCGACCAGTACCACGAGCCGCCCGAGGAGCTGCCGGCCGAGACGCGGACCTTCGCCAGGCTCTGTGCCTCGCTGACGGAGGAGGCCGAGGCGATCGGCTGGTACCAGCAGCGCATCGCGATCGAGCGGGACGAGGCGGCGCTCGCTGTGATGCGCGACGCTCAGGGTGAGGAGTTCAAGCACTTCTCCATGGACCTGGAGTTCCTGCTGCGCCGCACGCCACTCTGGAGGGAGATCGCGCAGGGGATCCTCTTCACCGAGGGCGACATCGTCGAGCACGGCGAGGAGGCCGAGGAGGAGGCGGTCGAGGGAGAGGCGGCAAAGGGTGCGCCGCTGGCCGGAAGCGAGTCGCTCGGCATCGGTGGGCTCCGGGAGGTCACGGGTTGAGCCACCTCCTTCGCGAGCACGCCCCGATCACTGAGCAGGGGTGGAAGCTGCTCGACGACGAGGCGCGCGAGCGCCTCACCCCGGCTTTGGCCGCCCGCAAGCTGGTCGACTTCTCCGGACCCCACGGATGGGAACACTCGGCGACGAACCTGGGCCGGGTCGAGGAGGTCTCGGACGCCCCCGGCGAGGGCGTCGCGGCGAGCCAGCGACGGGTGCTCGGCCTGGTCGAGCTGCGGGCGCACTTCTCGATCAGCCGCGCGCAACTGGACGACGCCGAGCGGGGCGCGCCCGACGTCGACCTGGAGACGCTCGACAAGGCGGCCCGCCGCATCGCGACTGCGGAGAACGCCGCCGTCTTCGCCGGCTGGGGCGCGGCGGGCATCAGGGGAATCGCCGAGTCCTCGCCTCACGAGCAGATCAAGCTCGGCGAGGACTGTGAGGTCTACCCGCGCCACATCGCGAAGTCCGTGGACGCGCTGCGTTCCGACGGGATCGACGGCCCCTATGGGCTGGCGCTCAGCCCCGAGGGTCATCGGCACGTTCTCGAGACCGCCGAGCACGGTGGCTATCCGCTGCTGCGGCACCTGAACGAGATCCTCGGCGGCCCGATCGTCTGGGCCCCGGGCGTGAACGGCGGGATAGTGGTCAGCACGCGCGGCGGGGACTTCCTGTTCGAGTCCGGGCAGGACCTCTCGATCGGCTACGAGGGCCACGACGCCGACGCGGTCCAGCTCTATCTCGAGGAGAGCTTCAGCTTCCGGGTCGCGACCCCGGAGGCCGCTGTCCCGCTCCCTGCCTGACCTGCCTGACCGGGCTCAATGAACCGGGGGCGGCTGGCCCTCGGCGCTCTTCGCGAGCACCGGATCCCAGGCGCAGACCGTGCGGGCGTGGCCGTAGGCCGAGTGCGCGAACTCGAGCGCCGCGGCGTGCGGGTCGGGCTCTGAGCGAATGTCCTCCCAGTCGAGCACGAACTCGCGCAGGTCGTCGTCCCAGTGCGCGGCGTCCGGAGCGAGATCCGCATCCGCGAAGGCGGGCGGCGCAGGATGCGCGAAGGCGAAGAACGCCGCTCGGCCGTGGTTCCGGTCGCCCGGCCACCAGCCGAGCTCGATCTGCTCCGCATCTCCCCCGTTCCGGATGATGAAGTCATTCGCCGGCGGCTCCGCCGGCTTCCCGTTGAACAGGGCGATCGCCAGGTCGAAGGTCCCCCACCACGCGTTCACGGGGGTGACGCGGCCCCTGAAGGGCGCGCGGAACTCGGCAAGGACAAGGGCCGCCTGGGTCGCGGCGGTGAAGTAGGTGGTCACCTCGTCCGGCTCGTAGGTCGCGTGCTCGCGGTCCTCGTCCAGGTCCGCGCTCCAGGGCACCTCCTGTGGCTTCGGGTTGATCTCGACCTCGCCGGCCAGGCGTCCGACTGCCTCGAGCACCTCGCGCGTCACCTCGGCGGTGGACCTGTGCGGAGTCAGCGAGATCCGCACCTCGTGCCCGTCGGTGTGCTCAACGAACGCTTCGTGGGTGCGCAGGTCGAGGCCGGTGACGATCGCGCCCGATCCATCGGACGCCGGCAGCACATGCGTCTCCCAGCCGCGAGGCGTCAGGCGCAGGGCGCCGTGCTGGAGCTGGGGCTCGGGCGGCGCCAGCTCGACCGCCAGCTTGCCGAGGATCTGCGTGTGGGCGTGGAGCGTGTCGCAGGTCTCGCTCCAGGCCTCGTAGGAGAGTGCTGGCCACTCGCCGGCCATGCACAGACGCTACCGAGAGCGCCTGCTCGGCCCTCCGCGACCACAGGTCTCAGTGCTCACTGCGCTTCCCGGTGAGCAGCTCCAGGGCATGCGGCAGCGCCGCTTCGATCGCCTCCCCCGCCTCCCCGATGCTCTTCGGACTCCCCGGGAAGTTGACGATCAGGGTGCTTCCGCGGATGCCGGCCACCGCGCGGGAGAGCATCCAGTGACGCGTGTGAGGACGGGATGCCGCCCGCATGGCCTCAGGGATGCCGGGAGCCTCGCGCTCGATCACCGCGCGAGTGGCCTCCGGCGTCACGTCGCCGGGGCCGAAGCCAGTGCCGCCCGTGGTGAGGATCAGGTCGCATTCCTCCGCATCGCTCCAGTGCATGAGGCGCGCCGAGATCAGCTCGCCGTCGTCCGGGATCACCTCCCGCCCCGCGACCTCCGCCCCGAGCGACTGCGCGAACCGCACCAAGCCGTCGCCGCTCTCATCGCCGCCCTCGCCGGCGGCGCGTGAGGTGGAGATCGTCAGGATGGCGGCTCGCACAGGTCAGCCCGCGGAATCGGAATCGCCGGATTGCGCCTCGGCCTGCCACCCCCCGCTTCGCCCGCCGGACTTCTCCAGCAACACGATCCGCTCGATCGTCACCCCGCGCTCGAGCCCCTTGACCATGTCGTACACGGTCAGGGCGGCAACCGCCGCAGCCGTCATCGCCTCCATCTCAACTCCGGTCTGGCCCACCGTCCGCGCCTCGGAGGTCAGGACGACCAGTCCCGCCTCCTCATCGACACGCACGTCCACCCCCACGAAGGTGATCGCCAGCGGATGTGCGAGGGGGATCAGCTCGTCCGTGCGCTTCGCCGCCTGGATGCCGGCGAGCCGAGCCGTACCAGCGACGTCCCCCTTCCGGGAGTCCCCTCGCGCCACGGCCCCCGCCGTCTCCGGTGCCATGCGCAGGACCGCCTCCGCGCGGGCGCGCCTCTCGGTCGTCTCCTTGCCGCCCACGTCGACCATCCGGGCGGCCCCCTCCTCATCGAGATGCGGAAGCTCGCTCATTTGACCGAGCCGCCGTTGCCCGCGCCCGTGGGCGGCACCACACCCTCCACCCAGCGACCCGCCTCGCCGCCACCGTCCGACTCGATCTCTCGCTTCCAGATCGGCGCCTCGGCCTTGATCCGGTCGATCGCCTCGCGGGCGCCCGAGAAGGCCTCATCCCGGTGCGGCGCGGATACCGAGACGATCACGCTGGACTCGCCCAGCGGGACCGAGCCGATCCGGTGCTCGGCCGCGGCGGCGGCGAGCCCATGTCGCTTGACGCACTCCCGCAGGATCTCCTCGATCCGCTCCTCCGCCATCTCGCGGTAGGCCTCGTAATCGAGGCGGGCGACATCGCGCGTCGTGCCCTGGAAGCTGACGATCGCCCCGGCCTCCGGGCGAGAGACGATCCCGGCGAGCGACTCCAGCGAGAGCGGCCCCTCGGTGATCCGGATGTGCACCCTGTCTTGCTGTCCGCCACTGACGGGAGGGACGAGGGCCAGCTCGTCGCCCGAGGACAGTCGCGTCTCGGGGTCCGCATAGTCGCGGTTGACCGCCATGCGGACCGGCATCCGCTCCAGCAGATCGCCGAGGTCCGGCTGAGCCGAGAGGCGTTCGAGCGCCTCCGCGACGGTGGCTCCCTCGTCGAGCTCCATCTCGATCGAGTCCCGGCCGGCCCGCTGGCGCAGCACGGCGAACAGTCGCACCGTGACGGTCATCGAGCCGATCCTAGGCCCCAGCCGGTGGGCAGCAGCTCGAGCTCGACGGTGTCTCCGGCGAGAGGCGGCTCGGCATCGGCAGACACGATGGCGAGCGCATCGGCGCCCAGCATCGAGGTGAGCACATGAGAGTCCTGGTTCCCCGTCGGCCGCGCGTGCCAGCCGTCGTCGCGCAGTTCGAGACGACACCGGACGGCATGCGCGCGCCCCGGCGGCTTGGGCAGATCCTCTTCGATGACTGCCCGCAGCCGGTGGGCGGGGTCCGGCTCTCCTGTCATCGCCAGGATCGCGGGACGCACGAAGAGCATGAAGGTGACCATCGCCGAGACGGGATTACCGGGCAGGCCGAAGACGAGCGTCCCCCCGGGACCGACGCCGAACCAGGTCGGCTTGCCGGGCTTGAGGGCGACCCGCCAGAAGACCTCTTCGACTCCCAGCGAGGCGAGGGCGGGCTTGACGTGGTCGTGCTCACCCACGGAGACGCCTCCGCAGATCACCGCGATCTCGCCGTCGAGCATGGTCTCGATGGCGGCTCGAGTCGATTCCGCTTCGTCCCCTACGGTCTCCGCGCTCACCACCTCGGCCCCTGCGCTCAGCGCGAGCGACGGGATCGTGTAGCCGTTCGAGTTCCGAACGCCGCCGGGCCGCAGCGGCTCGTCCGGCTCCAACAGCTCGTCGCCGGTGGTCAGCACGGAGAGCCGCGGACGGCGGGCGCAAGGCACCTCCGCGAGGCCCACCGACGCCAGCACTCCCAGCTCCGCCACGCCGAGACGGATGCCTCGCCGGAGCACGTTGGCGCCGGGCTCGATGTCGTCGCCGGCACGTCGGACGAAGTTCCCCGGCTCGACCTCGACCGCCGCCTCGATGCCCCCGTCCAGCGGGCTGGTGTCCTCGATCCGAACGACGGAATCGGCTCCCTCGGGAACTACCGCCCCGGTGGAGATTGCGATCGCCTCTCCCGCCCCGAGCCCCACCGCGGCCGGGCGCCCGGCCCGGCTCTCGTCGACGACGCGCAGTCTCACCGGCGACTCCGGGGTCGCGCCGCGAGTGTCCGCCGCCCGCACCGCGTAGCCGTCCATCGCGGAGTTGTCGAAAGCCGGGACCGGATCGAGGCTCGCGACGTCCTCGGCCAGGACGCGCCCATTTGCCTCGCCGAGCGACACCGATTCGGCTCCGAGCGGGCGCACGCGCTCGAGCACGAGACGACGGGCGTCCTCCAGCTCAACCGGCTTCTTGGCCGTGAGGTGCATGCGACCCTCTCAGTCGACCGCGAGCATCACATCGCTCGCCTTGATCACGGCCGTCACGTCCTTACCCGGCTCGATGCCGAGCTCGCGAACGGCCTCGACCGTGACTGAGGCGACGACCCTCATCCCGTTCGCGTCGAGCTCCACGTTGGCGATCGCCTCACCCTGGGTGACGTTCTTGACCCGTCCCGGAAGCTTGTTTCGGGCGCTGATCTGCAAGGTCTCCTCCTCTGGTACGGCTTGATTTCGATTGGTGGTCGAGGCTAAATCATCCGCCTCTCGCCTCTCGGGCGGATGCCGTGAAACGAGTTGCATAGGCAGAATCGCCCGCTGCGATACTGCGGGCATGAACGAGATCAGCCTGGGCGAGGCGGCGCGCGCGATCGGGGTGAGCGTGGACACGCTGCGACGCTGGGACAGGGCCGGCAAGCTCAAGACCACCCGCGACTCCCGCAACCGCCGGCTCGTACCGGCGGCCGAGGTGGAGCGGCTTCGCCGGACGCCGGCCCGCCACCGCACCGAAGACTCACTCTCGGCGCGGAACCGGTTCCCGGGAACGATCACCTCCGTCGAGGTCGCCGGCGTCATGGCGCTGGTGGAGATCGAGGCCGGACCCCACCGGATCACGGCGGCGATCACCCGTGACTCCGTGGAGGAGCTGGGACTCGTAGAGGGCACTCGAGCCATCGCCACGGTCAAGGCGACCTCGGTGATGATCGAACGAGGGGCTTAGTTCCTACCTAGGTAATGCTTATGTAATGATCGGCGGGCGAATGCGCGCCGTCGCGGCAAGAAGCAGGCAGCTGCTCGCGGTGGTCGCTGTCGGACTCGCATGCCTGGCGGCGATCACGGGCTGCGGGGGGAGCGGCAGCGACGACTCGGATCAGTTGATCGTCTCGGCTGCGGCATCGCTGGATACTGCCTTCAACGACTATGTGGACGCCGCCGGCATCGACGCCAAGATGTCGTTCGCGGGTTCGGACGAGCTGGCGGCCCAGATACGCCAGGGGGTGAAGCCGGACGTCTACGCGGCGGCGAACACGACGCTGCCCGACCAGCTCCACAAGGAGGGTCTCGTAGGCGAGCCGACGGTGTTCGCAACCAACACGCTGGTGCTGGCGGTCCCGCACGATTCGCGGATCGAGTCCCTCGAGGACCTGACCAAGCCCGACACCTCGATCGTCATGGGCGATCCGACTGTTCCCGTCGGGTCCTATACGCGCGAGGTGCTCGACCGTCTGCCGGCCGATCAGAGCAAGGCGATCTACGACAACGTTCGCTCCGAGGAGCCGGACGTGAGCAGCATCTCGGGCAAGCTCACCCAGGGAGCGGCCGACGCGGGCTTCGTCTACATCACGGACGTGACCGCGAGCGACGGTCAGCTGAGGGCGATCCAGTTGCCGGCTGACCTGCAGCCCGATGTCGCCTACGGGGCCGCCGTGGTCAGCGGTGCGAAGAATCCCGACGGCGCGCGCGCCTTCATCGATGGACTGCTCAGCGGCGATGGCGCCACCGCGCTCAAGGAGGCCGGCTTCAGGCCTCCGCCTGGCTGATGCGCAGGGCGACGTTTGCCGTTGGGCTGTTCCTCGCGCTCTTCCTGGTGCTGGCCTTCCTGACGCTGCCGATCGTCGCGATCTTCGTTCACGCCTCCCCCGCCGATCTGATCAAGAGCCTCGGCGAGCCGGACGCGCGGGACGCACTCTGGCTCAGCCTCAAGACCTCCCTGGCGGCCCTCGCGATCATCGTGGTGATCGGGACGCCCGCGGCATACCTGCTCGCGACACGCGACTTCCGCGGCCGCACCGTGGTGGTGACGCTGATCGAGCTCCCGCTCGTCCTCCCCCCCGCGGTCGCCGGCATCGCGCTGCTCGCCTCGTTCGGCCCCCAGGGGCTGTTCGGCAGCGCGCTGCACGACGCCGGCATCGAGCTGGTGCTGCAGACGGCCGGCGTGATCGTGGCGCTGACATTCGTGGCCGCGCCCTTCTACCTCCGTCAGGCGCAGGAGGCGTTCGCGGCGGTGGACCGCAGCCTGCTGGATGCAGCGCGTACGCTCGGCGCCAGCGAGGCGAGGGCCTTCATCCGGGTGGCTGTGCCGTGCGCCGGACAGGGCATCACCTCGGGGATGGCGCTGGCCTGGGGGCGTGCCCTCGGCGAGTTCGGCGCGACCCTGATGTTCGCGGGCTCGTTCCAGGGGATCACCCAGACGGTTCCCCTGGCCATCTTCGCCCGCTTCAGCACCGACTTCACGTCGGCCCTCGCTCTCTCCGGCGTGCTGGTGCTCGTCTCGGCCGCGCTCCTACTCTCGGTGAAGATGCTCGGACGCTCGAGCGTGCTCGGCGGTGGCGCGACATGAGCGGGCTCGAGGTGAGGGTTCGCGATCCGCTCCGTGAGATCGAGTTGGACGTGGACCTGCGGGTGAACGGGAGCGGCCGGGCCGCGATCGTCGGGCCCTCGGGCGCCGGCAAGTCCACCCTGCTTCGCATCATCGCCGGCCTGCGGAGCCCCGATCCCGGCCGGGTGGTGGTCGGGGACGAGGTCTGGCTCGACTCCAGTAGCGGAATCAACCTGCCCCCCGAGGAGCGGGCGTGCGGCTTCATGTTCCAGGACTACGCCCTCTTCCCGCATCTGAGCGCGTGGCGGAACGTCGCCTTCGGCCTGGCAGGCGACCGGGCTTCGCGGCGCCGCGGCGCGATCGAGCAGCTCGAGCGGTTCGGCGTCGGGCGGCTCGCGGACGCCCGGCCCGCCGCGCTCTCGGGCGGGGAGCGCCAGCGCGTCGCGCTGGCGCGCGCTCTCTCCCGGGATCCGAAGGTGCTGCTGCTAGACGAGCCGCTCTCAGCACTCGACACCCGCACGCGGGCGCACGCCGGCCGCGAGCTCGATGCAGCTCTAGGCCGCGCGGGCGCCATGGCGATCGTGGTGACGCACGACTTCTCCGAGGCGGCGCTGCTCGCCGACGAGATCTTCGTCATGGACGGCGGGCGGGTCGTGCAGCAGGGCACGGCCGCCGAGCTCTCGGCGCGGCCGGCGAGCGCGTTCGTCGCCGATTTCGCCGGCGCGGTGGTGCTCGATGGCACAGCGCGTCCGGCGGCCGGGGGTCTGACCAGGGTCGAGCTCGACGGCGGCGGCACGGTGAACAGCACGGACCTGACCGAGGGGCCCGTCGCCGCCCTGGTCTTCCCGTGGGAGATCAGCCTGGAGCCGCCGGGCCCGTCGCACCCCAGCTCGGCCCAGAACCGGTTGGCGGTCGACGTGTTGTCGGTCACCGAGATCGGGAACCGCGCCAGGGTCGGGCTGGCCGCCCCACAGCCGCTGGTGGCGGAGGTCACTACCGACTCGGTCCGTTCCCTGGGACTCCGTCCCGGGACCCGCGCGACCGCCACCTGGAAGGCGACTGCGACCCGGCTAGTCGCCCGCTAGCCGCCGATCTGGCTCATCGATCGGGGGGGCCGCCGGAAACCGGACTCGTTGATGCGGTGCTTGAGCTCCTTCCGCCAGACCGCGTCGCGGATCAGCGAGTCGAGCTCGTCGTCCGTCGCGCCGGCGCGCATGGGATCGCGCAGATCCGTCTCATCGATCGAGAACAGGCACGTGCGGAGCTTGCCGTCCGAGGTGATGCGGATGCGGTTGCAGTCGGCGCAGAACGGCTCCGAGACGGGGTTGACGAACCCGATCTCCCCCGCTCCATCCGCGAAGCGATAGACGCGCGCCGTCGAGTGAGGCTCGCGCGGCAGCGGCTCCAGCTCGTATCTCGTCTCCGCGATCGCCCTGATCTCGGCACCCGTGAGCACGGCCTCCGGCCTCCAGTGTCGGTCAGCGTCCAGCGGCATGAACTCGATGAACCGCACCTGGTAGCCGGTCGAACGGGCGAGATCGCAGAAGCGGAGCACCTCGTGCTCGGTGAAGTCGCGCATCGCGATCGCGTTCACCTTGATCGGTCCCACCTCCGGGAACGCAGCGATCGCCTCCAGGCCGCGCATCACCTGGGCCAGGGCGTCCCGGCGCGTGATCTTGAAGAAGGCGTCGCGTGCCAGCGAGTCGACCGACACGTTGAACCGATCTACCCCGGCTTCGACCAGAGCCCGCGCGTCGCGCTCGAGCAGGTACCCGTTCGTCGTGACCGAGATCTCGCGTACGCCCTCGACGTCGCGAAGCATCGAGACCAGCTTCGGAAACTCACGGCGGACCAGCGGCTCGCCTCCGGTCAGCCGCAGGTCGTGGACGCCCATCGAGGCGAGCAGCGCGACCAGCCGCTGGTTCTCCTCGAAGGTGAGGATCTCGGAGCGATCGAGCCAGGGCAGCCCGTCGGCCGGCATGCAGTACTGGCAGCGGAAGTTGCAGCGATCGACGACCGAGAGGCGCAGGTCGCCGATCAGCCTGCCGTGACCGTCCCGGAGGGGCTCACGACGGATCATCGGGCGGGACCGCCATGCTCGGCGCGCTTTTCTCTTGCAGAGCCCCAACGGAGCCGGCGACGGAGCCATTCGGTCGCGAGCCGGGCACCGACGATCCCGACCGCGAGCACACCCGGCAGGGTCTCCTCGACCGGGACTCCGGCGACGTGCCCGAGGATCGGAGTGAAAACCGATGCGTCCATCACCGCGCCTGCGCCGGCTCGGGGTCGCGGGCGGCGTCGTGAATCCGGCCCTTGACGGTCTTCAGCCGCCCGCCCTCGCGTCCCCGCCGGACGGCTGTGATCTCGCCCATGATCGAGATCGCGGTCTCGGCGGCGCTCAGGGCGCCGATGTCGAGACCGATGGGTGCCGCCAGGCGGCCCAGCTCCTCGTCGGTGACCCCCTCGGCGACCAGGCGCTCGCGGCGCTTCGCCTGGGCTCTACGGCTGCCCATCGCGCCGATGTACTGGGCATCGGAACGCAACGCGATCTTCAGGACGGCGTCGTCGAGCTTGGGGTCGTGGGTGAGCACTGCAATCGAGGTGGCCCTGTCGATCCCGCCGAGCTCGTCCAGGGCCTTGTCGGGCCAGGCCGCGATCACCCGTTCCGCCTCGGGAAACCGGTCGGCCTCTGCAAAGCGCTTGCGCGGATCGACCACGAAGGCGCGCCAGCCGGCCAGCTTCGCCGCGGCGGCCAGCTGGGCCGCGAAGTCGACCGCGCCGAAGATGATCAAGCGGGGCGGCGGCGCAGCCACGTCGATGAACAAGGTTTGACCATCGTGCTCGTAGAGCTCGCTGCGCTCCGACCACATCGCGGACGCCGCCTTCGAGATGGCTGCTTCGTCCAGCTCCTGATCGCCGAGTGAGCCGTCGCGCGTCTCGTCCTCGTGAAGCAGCAGCTTCTCCCCCACGTTCTCACCCTGCAGGACGGTGGTCAGGGCCCCGCGTCCGCCCCGCTGCCCGAGTTCTCTGAACCTTCCCTGCAGACCTTCATCGTCGTAGGTCTCAACCCAGATCGAGATCTCCCCGCCGCAGGGCAGCCCAACGTTCCAGGCGTCCTCGTCGGCGATCCCGTACTCGAGGAGCTGCGGCGCGCCGCCCTTCAGAATCCCCTCGGCGACCTGGACGACCTGACCCTCCACGCACCCACCGGAGACCGCCCCCGCCATTCGGCCCTGCTCGTTGATCGCCATCTTCGTTCCGGGCGGCTGCGGTGCGGACTTCTTCGTGTCCACGACGGTGGCGAGCGCCACCGGCTCACCCGCACCGACCCAGTCCCCGACGACCTCCATGACGTCTTTCATCGGTGTTTACCTTGCTCAGGCATCCGTGCCCACCAGGCGATCGAGTCCCTGCTCCGAGACCTGCTCCTGATCGTCACGGTACTTCAGCACCGAGCCCAGGGTCGCCGCGGCGGCGGAGGCATCCAGGTGATCAACACCGAGCAGCTCGAGGGCCGCAACCCAGTCGATCGTCTCCGCGATCCCCGGCGGCTTCTGGACGTCGCTCGAGCGCAGGCGGCGTACGGCCTCCGCCGCCTCGGTCGCGAGCTCCTCGGCGGTCCCCGGGACACGGCGCCGCACGATCTCGACCTCGCGTGCAGGGCTCGGATAGTCGATCCAGTGGTAGAGGCAGCGGCGTTTGAGCGCGTCGTGCAGGTCGCGGGTGCGATTCGAGGTCAGGATCACGGCCGGTGGATGCTTGGCCCGGATCGTGCCGATCTCTGGAATCGTGACGCTCGACTCCGCGAGCATCTCGAAGAGGAACGCCTCGAAGTCGTCGTCGGCCCGGTCCAGCTCGTCGACGAGAAGCACGGCCGGCAGTGGCCCGGCGTGCTCGATGGCCCGCAGCAGCGGGCGCGGCGTCAGGAACTCCCTGTCGAAGAGCTCGTCCTCGGCGAAGTCGCCGCCGCTCGCCTCCGACGAACGGATCCTGAGCAGCTGGCGTGGGTAGTTCCACTCGTACAGGGCTTCCGAGGAGTCGATTCCCTCGTAGCACTGCAGGCGGATCAGCTCGGTGCCGAGCGCGGCCGCCAGGGCCTTGGCCGCCTCGGTCTTGCCGACCCCCGCCTCGCCCTCGAGCAGCAGCGGCTGGGGCAGCCGCAAAGAGAGGAACAGCGCCGTGGCGAGCCCGTCGTCCGCCAGGTAGTCGACCGCGTCCAGCCGCTCCTTGAGCGTCTCGATGTCCGGCACCGCGGCACTCACCGGGCTCTCGGCGCCGGCGCGGACGGCGTCACTCATGCGGAGCTCCCGGACTCGGCCAGGACCGCCTCGTAGTCCGCCCGCGTATCCACGTCGCGCGGGATCGGGCCGGGAACCCTGACCTCGACGACGTCGTGCGCGCGGCGTTCCATCAGCTTCCAGACCGCCTTGTCGCCTTGCAGCTCGCGCAGGTCGTCGAACACCTGCCTGCCGAACGCGAGTGGATGGCCGCGGCCGTCGTCGTAGAGGCAGGCGGCAAGCAACGTCTCCTCGCCGCACCCCTCGATCAGGGCGCGGACCGTGCCGGGCGTCACGCCGGGCTGGTCGCCGAGCACGAGGACGAGCAGCTCGGCGCGCGGATCGAGAGCCTCAAGCCCGGCGGCGATCGACGACGAGCAGCCCTCTCCGAAGTCCTGGTTCTCCACCACGTCGGCGCCCGACAGATCGACCCTGCGACGAACCTCCCCCGAGCTCCCGCCGAGGGCCACGATCAGCTGGTCGAATCCGCTCGACCGCGCGGTCTCGAGAGCGTGGTCCAGGAGGGTGCCGGAGCCGTACGGCAGCAGCTGCTTGGGCTCACCGAGTCGCCGCGAGCCGCCTGCGCCCAGCACGAGACCGGTGACGAACGGCTCAGTGCGCCGCGCCATCCGGAACGCCCTGGGCGCTGAACGTGTCGCGGCAGCCCTCCGAGCAGAAGTAGTAGAGCTCGCCGTCGCGCTCGAGGTGGATGCTCGCCTCGCTGACGGCCACCTCCATGCCGCAGACCGGATCGATGGCGGTTTTCGTTGAAAGCGCGACAGGCTCCGGCGCGGAGGCGGTCGGCTCGGGAGCCTCGGTCCGTGGCGCCTCCATACCGACAGTCCGCGGTCCCGGCGCGAGACCCGGCTCGCCCTCGGGGCGCAGGGAGACGATCTCCGCCAGGATCGCCACGGCGATCTCTTCGGGGGTATCCGCCCCGATTTCGAGTCCGGCAGGGGTATGCAGCCGAGCGCGCT
>Ga0081455_10006088_pt1 | contig 13047 bp, 14 predicted proteins | sample TabmetS3T2R1_FD_70207 | JGI IMG/M metagenome (GOLD analysis project Ga0081455, IMG submission 70207) | Tabebuia heterophylla rhizosphere microbial communities from the University of Puerto Rico - S3T2R1 | ecosystem: Host-associated > Plants > Roots > Rhizosphere ... | reverse complement strand
CGCTTACTCCGGCATCTTATGCCGTTGACGTGCACGCTGCTAAAGCTCTTGTACGATGCCGCGTATTACCTGCTTCTCTGCCTACGCCCAGCTCCTGTCCTCGCGGCGGAAAACCTCTTCCTGTGCAAACAGCTTGCCTTGTATCACGAGCGTAACGTCAAACCCGGACGTGCTATCAACGCGACGCGGATCACCTTGGTCTGGCTCGGGCGCTGGTTCGACTGGCGACAGGCCCTCGCCATAGTTCAACCTGGGACCTTTCTCCGCTGGTATCGTGCGGGTTTCCGTCTGTTCTGGCGCTGGCAATCTCGTCCGGGACGGCCACGGATTCCCAAGGAGCTCCAAGCGCTCATTCGCCGTATGGCCTGTGAGAATCCCACATGGGGGCAGGAACGCATTGCCAATGAACTGCTGCTGAAGCTCGGCCTGCGCGTGTCGCCACGAACGGTTCGAAAGTACATGTCCAAACGCTTGGACTCTGGTCGAGGCAATCGCGCGACCTCTCAGCACTGGTGCACCTTTCTGCGCAATCATGCCCAGGCGATCGTCGCGTGTGACTTCTGTGTGGTGGTCACGACCACCTTCCGTTTGCTCTACGTGTTTATCGTGATGGAACATGCCACGCGCCGCATACTCCACTACCATGTGACGGCACATCCCACCGCCGCATGGACACTGCAACAGCTGCGCGAAGCCATCCCAGCGGATCACGCCTACCGTTTCCTCCTGCATGATCGAGATGGCATTTTCTCTCCGCAGCTCGACCAGTCCATACACCATTTTGGACTTAGGGTCCTCAAAACGCCGCCCCAGAGTCCACAAGCCAATGCACTCTGTGAGCGGCTGCTGGGCACACTGCGGCGGGAATGTCTGGACTTTGTGACCCCTCTGACGGCACACCATGTGCAGCGTCTCCTCGCCGCATGGGCCCCGCATTATAACCATGGCCGTCCGCACATGGCCTTGGGGCCAGGTATTCCAAAGCCTCCACCACCACTGTCCGTGACGCTGCATGCCCATCAGCACCGGCTGCCGGCCCAGCGGCGCGTTGTAGCGCGGTCAGTCGTTGGAGGCTTGCATCATGAATACGGGTTCGCAGCGCAGGTTGCATGACGGAGTCTACGCACGTGTTCTCCAGTCTACCGCTGATGCCTACAAAGGAGTGAGCAGAATGCAATACACCCTCATTCTCACCGAGACAGCCGAGGGCGGTATCCAGGTGACCATCCCGGCCCTGCCTGGATGTCGGGTGGAAGCCGCGACGCGGGACGACGCCATTCGCCTGGCGCGGGAGGCGATCGCTCAGCTCGTGCGCCGGAGTGAGGTCGTCCACGTCGAGATCCCCGAGCAGCCCCGGGCGACGGCGTCGCCACATGAGACACCCTGGACGTGGTTCGGCACGGCGAAGGCGGACCCGACGTGGGACGCCCTCTTCGACGAGATCGAGCAGAGCCGCGAGGCCACACGGGACGCAGAATAGGCATATGTATCTGTGGGACGCGAACATCCTCCGGCATTTCGGCCACGGGCATGCCACCTTACGCTTGTATCTCCTGCGTGTGCCGTGGACCGAGATCGCTCTCCCGTCCGTGGTGGTCACCGAAGTGCTCCGCGGGCGGTGTGAGTTTGCCCTGAAGGCGACGCCGGCCGAAGCCCCCCTCGCCCACCAACGCTTGCTGGACACGCAGCAGATGCTCGCCCAGTTTCACATCGTGGTGTGTGACGGCATCTTGATGGGAGACGCGTACGTACCGGCTTCACGAATGAGCAGCATGACCATAGATTTTGCGGATCACAGCACACGGGGACGACGTCCCCATACAATGAAGGGCAAGTAGCGTATGGTGCAACAATTCGACCTGATTATTGTTGGGGCAGGCTCCGGGAATACGATCCCTGGCCCAGACCACGCTGGCTGGACGATTGCCATTATCGAGAAGGACAAGTTTGGCGGCACCTGCCTGAACCGTGGGTGCATCCCTTCCAAGATGCTCATCCACGCCGCTGACGTGGCCGAGACGATCCGCACGGCCGCGCCTTTTGGGATCACCGCCCGGGTCGAGCGCATCGACTGGGACCGGATCACCGGACGGGTCTGGCAGCGCATCGACCCGCTGGCCGAAGCGGGCGAGCAGTGGCGCCAGACCCAGCCCAAGACCACGGTCTTCAAAGGCGAGGCGCGCTTCATTGGTGACAAGACACTGGAGGTCAACGGACAGCACCTCACTGCGCCCAGGGTGATCCTGGCCGCGGGATCACGGCCCGCCATCCCGGACATCCCGGGGCTGGATCAGGTGGTCTACTATACCTCCGATACCATCATGCGGCTGCCGCAACAACCGCAGCGCATGGCGATCCTCGGTGGCGGGTACATCGGTGCGGAGTTGGGCCATTTCTTTGGGGCACTGGGCACGGAGATGACGATCATCAACCGTGGCGACCGACTCCTGCAACGTGAAGACGAGGAGATCAGCCAGCGCTTCACGGACATGTATGCGCGTCGCTTCACCGTGCTCCTGAAAACCCAAGTCCAGCGTGTACGGCAGCAGGCCGACACGATTACGCTGGACCTCAATGTGGACGGCAGGCTACAGCAGGTAGTGTGTGAGGTCCTGCTGCTGGCCGTCGGGCGTATCCCCAACACCGACCTCCTGGACGTCGCCAGGGCTGGCATTGCGGTCAACACGCAGGGCCGGATCGTGACCAATGCCTACTACGAGACCAATGTCCCCGGCATCTGGGCCCTAGGTGATATCACCAGCCCGCATCAGCTCAAGCATGCGGCCAACGCCGAGGCACGTACGGTGGCGTATAACGTGGCCCATCCCACTATGCAGCGCCGCAGCGACGACTTTGCCATGCCGCACGCCGTCTTTGCCTCCCCACAGGTGGCAAGCGTGGGGCTGACCGAGCGGGAGGTGCAGGAGCAAGGTTTGCCCTATGTGATTGGCAAGCGGGCGTACAGCGCCACAGCCTACGGCTGGGCCATCGAGGACACGGAGAGTTTTGTGAAGCTCATTGCCCACGCCGAGACGCGCCAGGTACTGGGGGCGCATCTCATCGGGCCGCACGCCGCCATCTTGCTGCAGCCACTCGTCAATGCCATGCGCTTCGGGGAAACGGTCGACCAGCTGGCCCACGACACGTTCTACATCCACCCAGCCCTCACCGAGGTGGTGGAGCAGGCCTTGCTGGAGATTGCACCGCCGGCAGCGCGGAAGCAATAGCGAAACTCACAGGTCGTGTACCTCTACGGTGCGGATAATTCCACTGACCCAAGAGTAGTGGTTCAAAAGTGGAGCTGGCCACTTTTACACTACCCGTCCACAGGCATACCGGTTCACCAACACGCCCATGACCAGGTCGTGCAGCGGTATCCCTTGTGAGAAGCCGATGGGCTTACGCACCAAACGTTGCCTCCGTGTCCGTCATGTCCGAGACTGCCGCGTTACTGCACTTCAGATACACAGCTGTGGGAAAGAGGTATTTGGGTTTTTAACCTCACGAGCACTACCAGGCCGGGGAATTTTTGCGTGCCCGGTGCCGTTCTCATTTCCCAGAGTACTGCGGACAGGTTCGTGACAGGTAGCCTCCTGCTAAGAGGAGCCGTGGCAGCGTGATACCGATAGTTCCTGCAGCAACATGGCGTGGGATAACGCACAGAGTGCTGCTATGTGCGGTACTGCTGACAAGCGGAGCGTCGGTGTTTGCGCACGCAGGCGAGACGATCCACTCCGACCATGTCCAGGTGTCCTGGCTCGCGCCGCACGCTTTTGGCCTCTCCTCTACGACGATTGGCCTCCGCTTTGCGCTGCAACCTGGCTGGCATATCTACTGGAAAAATCCCGGAGACTCGGGAGCAGCTCCCAAATTCACCTTCTCAGCCGATGGAGGACGCGTCGGCGAACTTCAGTGGCCCTATCCAGCGCGCCTGCCGTTTAGGCATCTCACCAACCTTGGTTATACAGACGAGGTGATCTTTCTCTTACCCCTGGAGCCCCACCCGGGCACTGCACTGCGGGTTGAGGCGACACTGGAGTGGCTCGTCTGTCAGGACATCTGTATTCCGGAGTTTGGGACGTTAACGTTGCAGCGCCCGATCACCAACGACGGGCCACGCTGGGATGCAAGCGCGCAGGCGATGCTGGCCCAGGCGCGTCGCAGAGTGCCAGGCACGGCTCAGGCAGCACCGTGGCATATAGCCTCGGCCCACCTGCGCACGGAGGGCGTGCAAGTCACCCTCGTTCCGACCATCTCTACGCAGGACATCCCGATGCTCTTTCCCGTGTATGGCGACATCGTGTCGCCTGGGGCACCACCTACGGAGCGCACGTCTCAGGGCGTTCAGATGACCTTTCCGCTCCTCAGTGGCCGTCCACCACCAGAACGCCTGCGGTTCGTGGTGGTGGCTGGTGACCGTGCCTGGGAATCGGAGGACGTGCTCGTGCGCCCTGCCGCTCAGACCCTTCATGACGTGCTTCCTGTTCACCTGTCACTGTGGTGGGTCCTGGGGGCCGCACTCGTCGGTGGACTGGTGCTGAATCTGATGCCGTGTGTCTTCCCAGTGTTGGCGATCAAGCTGCTAGCGCTTGTCCAGGCAGACCAGACGCCGACACGACGTTGGCACGAAGGTCTCGGGTACACGCTGGGTGTACTCACCACGTTCGGCGCGCTCGGTGCGGTGTTACTGTCCTTGCGCGCCACTGGCGCGGCGTTCGGGTGGGGTTTTCAGCTGCAGTCGCCGGTGATCGTGTTGGGGCTTGTGGTGGTGTTCTGGCTCATGGCACTAAACTTGCTCGGCGTCTTTGAATGGGGCATAGGACTTATGGCTCTTGCTGGGCGTCAGAGGTCAACAGGACAAGCCTCGCTCTCCTCGGCATTTCTGAGCGGGATATTGGCGGTTTTTGTTGCAGCACCTTGCACAGGGCCCTTTATGGGTACGGCTCTAGGAGCGGCTGCCACGTTACCAGCGCCGGCGGCAATGGTCATTTTTCTTGGACTTGGCTGCGGCCTGGCCTTACCATTTCTAGTCGTCACTTGCTTTCCCGCGGCCACGGCGTGGGTGCCAAAAGCCGGGCCATGGATGGAGACACTCAAGCATGGTTGCGCCTTCCCTCTGTTTGCAACCGTCGTGTGGCTCCTCTGGGTGCTGGGTCGACAGACGGGCCCTGATGGCTGGCTGATCGCCGCAATTCTTCTACTGGTGCTGTCCTTCAGCCTGTGGCTGGGACGTTTCACGGCAAGTGTTCTACGCGGCGGCGCCTGGGTGCTGGCCCTGGCAGCGTTGCTGTACGCCAGCGTGCAGATACGAGCGCTGGCCGCTACGCCGTCTGTTGCCTCGCCAGGTGCTTGGGTTGCCTACGAGCAGGCCTTACTGCAAGAAACGCGCGCAAAAAACCAGGCGGTTTTCGTCGACTTCACTGCCGCGTGGTGCATTACCTGCCAGGTTAACAAGCTAGCAGTGTTGGAGACAACCGCAGCACGCGCGCTGTTCCAAGAACGTAACGTGCTCCTCATGCGCGGGGATTGGACCACATACGATCGTCGTATCACTGAAGCGCTGGCCGAGTTCGGCCGCTCTTCAGTCCCTTTGTATGTGTTCTATCCCGCCGATGGCGCGGCACCGCGCATCCTGCCACCGCTGCTGACGTTGTCAGCGCTCGAGGCGACGGTCAACAACTAAAACAGGAGGATCTGTCATGCGAGCCTATTCCTTCGCTCTGCTGTTACTGCTAGCCATGCCTGCCCTGGGTATGGCTGATGCCGTGCCCGGCAAGCCGGCCCCGCCTTTCGAGGTGAAAGATGCGCGCGGGCAAGTGCAGAAGCTGTCCGACTACCAGGGCAAATGGCTGGTGCTTGAGTGGTTCAACAAGGATTGTCCGTATGTGCGGAAACACTACGGAAGCGGCAATATGCAAGGGCTGCAGCAGCGTTATGTGACGCAAGGGGTGGCCTGGCTCTCGGTGATTTCGTCGGCACCAGGTAAACAAGGCTACGTGGAGCCTACCGAGGCGTTGGACACCGTCAAGACGACGAAGTCGGCAGCCTCCTATGTGCTTCTCGATCCCTCGGGGACGATGGGGAAAGCGTACGGCGCCAAAACGACGCCGCACATGTTCATCATCGACCCCAGGGGGACCGTGGTCTATGCCGGCGGGATCGACGATAACGACTCAGCAAACCCTGCTGTTATCCCAACGTCGAAAAATTATGTGAGCGCCGCGCTGGACGCCGCCCTGGCGGGACAAAAAGTTGTCACCGCCTCGGCACGGCCATACGGCTGCCACGTCCAGTATTGAGTGGCCTGCGGCACATCTCGTGCCATACCACAGGCTCCAACAAAAGCTCTTTGTCCGCCCCCGACACGTGCAGGCTGGGTATCGTAGACGCCTGCTGAAGAGTGTGGCTGTGGATGCAACAAACGCCAAGGAGAAAGGTTGCGATGATGCACCAACTCTGGACCCGTCGCCATGTCGTGCAGGTGCTGAGCTTCACGGGTGCCACATTACTGCACCCTATCCTGTCGTGGACGCAACCTCAGGACACCATGGCCCAGCCTGCACTGCAGCTGCTGGCGAGTTGCACAGCCACCCAACGCCGCCAAGCGATGTATCCGTTTGAGGCCAAGGAGCGCCGTGATTGGCACTACGTCCCGCGGCGACGCCCCGGCCTCCCCCTCGGTGCTATGACTCCGACGCAACAAGAGCTGCTCTGGGGCCTACTCCGCGCTGGCTTGAGCGAACAAGGTGTCCAGAAAACGCGCGGTGTTATCGCCACCGAAGCCATCCTCGGTGAACTCAGTGGCAGCCTGGGGTATCGCGACCCGGGGAACTACGCGATCGTGGTTTTTGGCTCCCCCGCCTCCGAGCAGCCATGGGGCTGGCGCTTTGAAGGGCATCACCTCTCCCTCACCTGGACCGTAGTGCCCGGGCAGGGCGTTGCTGTCACCCCCGCATTCCTCGGCACCCATCCTGCCACCGTCCCTCCGCAACACCCGCAGGCGGGTTTCAAGGCCTTAGAGACAGAAGAGGCCGCTGGTTTTCGCTTGCTCCAAAGTCTTTCCGCAACGCAGAAAGCTACAGCGATGATTGCGTCACACTCCCTGGGCGATATCCTCAGCGGCCCAGGGCGTGAGGCGAGTGTGCAGCAGCGCGCTGGACTGGCGTTCGGCGCCATGACCGCAACGCAGCGCCAGCAAGCGATGGCGTTGATCGAAACGTATGTGCGCAATGTGCGTCATGATGCGGCGCAGGTAGAGCTAGACCGCGTTACCGCGGCCGGCATTGAGACACTCCATTTCGCCTGGGCTGGTAGTCACACCCCAGGACAGCCACATTATTATCGCTTGCATGGCCCGACGCTGGTCATTGAGTACGATAACACGCAAAATGGGGCCAATCATGTGCATAGTGTATGGCACAATCCCACCAACAGTTTTGGCCAGGATCTATTGCAAGCGCATTATAAAGAGGCCCATCCTACCGCCCGGTAAGTCGGGGCGAGGCGGGTCCCAGGAGTAGCCAGTGGTCTGCATTGGCGAGGAAGGCTGAACTCACGCGATCGACCTGCTCAGCTGATCCGACTGCCGATCACTCCCACCCGCGCCCCCATGTGTTTCTCTTCGCAGATCACCCTACCACATCCTTTGTCGAGCGCCTCAACCTAGACTTGCGCCAGCGTGGCGCGGCCAGAAGGCGGCCTGTCACCACCCTGTGCAAACCCGAAGCTGGATGACGCCAGCAATGGGCGCTCTTCCACCCCTATCACACCTTTGTGTTCCACTTCTGCCGAAGGGGCATGCGTGTATGACCATGTCTCGTTTAGTTCAACGCAGACAATGCTGAAACGACGGTAGTGTTATACAAATAATGCTGCAGCCCTAATTAGATGGAGATGATCAGGCAACGCCGCAAAACACGTGACGATAAAGCGCATCAGCACTCGGGGACTGACGCCCACCGCGCGACCAATGCCATGCAGGGAGCTCTTCTCGCAGAGTAAGCGTTCCACCAGAGTCCGTTGCTCCTCGGCAATCACGCGATTGGTAGCGTTCAAGACGCGATGGTTCTGCTTCTATAACACTATCCATTCATCTATCGAGACCCGAATGCCTCCTCCAGCTCGTTGATATCGAGCTTCTTCATCCGCATGACCGCCTGCAGGACTCGCTCCGCCCGCGCGGGATTTGGATCGCTCAGCATCTTGGGCAAGATGGTTGGGACGATCTGCCACGACAGCCCGTATTTATCCTTCAGCCAGCCGCATTGGACTTCTTCACCGCCCTCGGAAAGCTTCTCCCACATCCGGTCCAGTTCCGCCTGCGTTTCGCAGTTCACGATGAACGACACGGCCTCGGTGAACGTGAATTGCGGCCCGCCGTTGAGTGCAAGGAACTCCTGCCCGTCAAGCTGGAACCTCACGGTCAGCACGCTGCCCTTAGGCCGAGGACTGCCCTCGCCGTAGTGAGTGATCTCGCCGAGTTTGGAGTTCTTGAAGATGGCAGTATAGAAGCGAGCTGCCTCTTCCGCCTGGTCGTTGAACCACAGACATGGTGTGATCTTTTGCATCGTGGCGTCTCCTTGCATGATTGCGGTTGGGACCAACTGTTTTCAACAGGCTGTTACGACTGCGGTGCATGCCAATTGCGCGGGATCGGCTGCAACATACTGACGCGGTTGCCCTCGGTGTCGGTGAATGAGACATAGTGCCCCACACCGGGTATCTCCATCGGCTCGCCGAGCACCTTTCCGCCCGCCTCTGTGACCCTCCTGACTGCGTCTGTGATATCTTCCACCGCAATAACGATAGTTGGGTGTTGCGCCGGCCAATCGGGCTTGTTCGGGAAAAAGCCGCCGTTAATCGCGCCGGGTTGTTTGGGGCCTTTCTCATCGGTTTCAGTGGTCGTTGCAAGAACATAGTTGCCCATATCCTCAGCCAGCAACTGCGTCTGCCAACCAAATGCTGACTCATAAAACTTCGCCATCCGTTTCCGATCATCATATGGCATTTCAAAGTGAACAACGGGATTCATCGTCTTTTCCTCCATAGCAGTCTTCCATTGCCTCGAATTGGCTGTCTACTTATGGACGGCGCATGCGCAGCCTAGCGCGTGATACCGTCCGCTCGCCTCGACTATGCCCCCCTTGCCGTACATGTTGTGCAGCCGCACCCAATCGGCGAGCGTGTGGTACGGCCCGTTCTCGTCGCGTCCCTTCGGCATAACGTCTAGAATTCTGTAGGTTCCGAGGAACTCCTCACCGCCACGCCCGAACGTCGAATAGGTGTGGAAGATTTGCCCCGCCTCGTCCTTGAAGAAGACGCTGTCGCCCGAGCGATCTTCCAGGCCGGGATGCACGTATGCATAGTTGTAGAAGGCACAGCCCCGCGCGATCTGTTCGGGCGTGAAGGAGACGTTGAAGTCGTAGTTGAAATCCGAGTTGTAGGATGAGACCCATCGGAAGCGCCAATCCATCCGCTTACGCACGGCTTCGATTTCTTCAATCGGTGCCCTCGCTACGACGGCGTAGGAGACGTCGTGGTTTTCCAGATGCACGAGCACGCCTTCAATGTGGTCGACCTCGAAAGAACACCCGACGCATTGTCCGACTTGGTCCGGCCCCATCATGAAATGTTTGATGAACAGCTGGCTGCGTCCATCGAACAGATCGGCGAGTGTCACCTGCCCCTCCGGCGCATCGAAGACGTATTCTTTCTCAATCTTCACCCAGGGCAGTTCACGGCGCTGGCGACTCAGCTCATCGCGCTGTCGCGTGAGTTGCTTTTCTTGGGCCAAGAGAGCGGTTCGCGCCTTGAGCCATTCCTCTCTTGAGACGACTTTGTGGCTTTGCAGAGTATCGATGGCGTTCATCGCCGTTCTCCTTTCATCAACGAATCCCGGATACTCGCGCCTGCCTCACCACCAGCGACCGAGCGCTACAGCGGGTGTGGCCCTGTGTATTCCTCTATAAGTAAGTCGAATGGCGCTCGGCCGAATCGACATCACGAAACGTTTACTTTTTCGCCGCGACCATCGCCTCCACGCGCTTCTGCATTTCCTCCGGCGAGACGTCTTCCTTATGCGTAGCCACCCACCAGAGATGCCCAAACGGCTCTTCGAGTTAGCCAGAGCGGTCACCGTACAACTGATCCATGACGGGCTTGCGCTCCGTGGCGCCGGCGGCCACAGCTTATCAGGAGCGCCGGGATCAATGGCAGTGCCGCCGGTCCGGAGGACTTCAGGTCTCAGCGAGGCGCCGCATCAGGGCCTCGGTGGTAGCATCTCCAGGGAAAAAGCACTCAATGCGGAGCTCTTGCAAGGTAATGTCCTGTGGGGTCCCTAAGGTGGCAAGAATCGAGAAAAACTTGACGGTAAGGTCGTCTTTCCGGAGCTCGAGAAACGCCAGCGGCGCCAGGGCGGTGGCCAGCGCCGGGATGTGCGCGCGGGATGGCACGCCAGGAAAGGCCAGCACGGTGTCCAAGAGGTGCGTGGTGTCCTCGTCTGGTATCCCCAACACTGCTTCCCGATGCAAGCGGTGGAGCATGTGCCCAGCCACCTCGTCCCAGTTCACCATGCATGGACGCAGCCCGTGGGGATCAAACGTCAGCCGCATGATGTTGGGCGGGCGGGCGGCCTGCAGGTACGCAGGGTCGAGAAAGAGCCGGAACACACGGTCCGCCCCCTGATTGCTCCGCAGGAGGTTCCACTGGCGGTCCATCACGAGCGCGGGATACGGTTCCTGCTGCTGGAGCACGAACTCTAGCGCCTGCTGTGCCGGGCGCATTTCGGGGGCGGTGAGGACTGTCTCGCGATAGAGTGGGGCATAGCCTGCCGCCAGCAGCCAGCGGTTGCGCTCGCGCAAGGGGACATCGAGGCTGGTGGCCAGGAGAAGGACCATGGCGCGGCTCGGCTGCGCCCGCCCGGTTTCGAGAAAACTGAGATGACGAGCTGAGATATCAGCCTCCAGAGCGAGGGCTAACTGGCTCAGCTTGCGGGCCGTTCGCCACTGGCGCAGCAGGGCTCCAAAGGGTTGTACGGTGGATACGGATGCCGGTGGGCTCATGGGATGTCCCTCCTTTCGACTTGCAGTGTAGCCTACCCGTATGGCCAAAATATTCGAACTCATCTTCCCACAGGAAGTTACTCCTCTACCATCGCCTGCGCTTCGGCTTGCCTTCCGCTTCCCTCTGACCCATAGTCAGCATTATGATGGACGGCAAAGCCTGATGGAGGAGACGATGGACTGGAAGACATTGCTGGCCTATATCACTGGGACTGTCAATCAGGAACTGCTGCTGCGCAACGAGTACCTGGTGACAGAGAATCGTATCCTGTGCAACCAGATCACCGGTCGTGTGCGGTTGACGGATGGCGAGCGTAAAGCCCTCGCCGAGATTGGTCAGAAACTGGGGAAGAAAGCCCTCGAGACGGTGGCCAATATCGTCAAACCCGACACGATTCTCGCTTGGCACCGCAAACTGGTGGCGCAGAAGTTTGACGGTTCCATGCAGCGTCAGGCCCCAGGGCGTCCCACCGTTGCCCCAAAGCTGGAGGCCTTAGTGGTGCGCCTGGCGCGGGAGAATCGTTCCTGGGGCTATGACCGGATTGTCGGCGCCCTCGCCAACCTCGGGTACACGCTCAGTGACCAGACGGCGGGCAATATCCTGAAACGTCATGGCATGGCGCCGGCTCCCGAGCGCAAGACGACGACCACCTGGAAGGAGTTTATCCGTATGCATATGGATGTGCTGGTCGCCACGGACTTCTTCACGGCCGAGGTCTGGACGCTGAGCGGGCTCGTGACGTATTACGTCTTATTCTTCATCCATCTGGGCAGCCGACAGGTCCATGTTGCGGGGGTGACGCCACATCCCAATCAAGCCTGGATGATGCAGGTCACCCGTAACATTACGATGGAGGAGTGCGGCTTCCTGTCTCCCGGGCAATACCTGATCCATGACCGAGATGGAAAATATTGTCCTGCCTTTCAACAGCTCCTCGACCCGGCCGGGGTCACACGGGTACCGCTGCCACCACGGTCGCCGAATCTGAACGCCTACGCGGAGCGCTGGGTGCGATCGGTGAAGGACGAAGCCTTGTCGCGGCTGATCCTGTTTGGTGAAGCCTCTCTTCGGCATGCGCTTCATGAGTATGTGGAGCATTATCATCACGAGCGCAATCATCAGGGCAAGGGCAATGTCTTGCTCTTTCCATTATCCAGCCCAGCAGGCGTGGATGACGGCCCAATGCAGTGTCGTGAACGGCTTGGCGGACTGCTCAAATACTACGAGCGCAAGGCCGCATGAGTTTTTTGACCACACAAGTGCCCACATGTTGGCGCTGCGCCAGTCCGTTGGCGTCGTCGCCTTGGCACCGCGGTGCTCGTCGCCATACCCGCTTCCCCTATCTTGCTGTCTACTAAAAGATTCCTGCTCACCGGTCGTCCCTATGGGGGCTGGCACACGGATTGCATTCCCTATCGGGGCATAAGGAGCGATGACCAGACCGGCAGTTCGGCGTCATGGGTCGCCTGACGGCACAACATCGTGGCCTCTGCTTGGACGACCACGGCGCGGTGGTATGTGGCGGTGCCCGCGTGAAGGAGGTTCTCAAGATGTATGGAATCAGATGGCTCACACTCCTGCTACTGGTGGTGGGGCTGTCGGGGTGCTCCTTGACCAAAGTGGCGACGGTGCCGATGCGCGTGGGGGGCGCCGTAGTCTCCGTCGTTCCGGTAGTCGGGACTCCGGCCTCTGAGGCTATTGACAAGGCCGCGGATGCTGTGGATACGCTGCCATTTTGATGGCTGCCTAGGCGAGCAGGCGGATGCCTTGTCAATTCGATTTTCCTCGGTCATGGTGCCCCTGGGGGCCTGGGAGTTCTATCATAAAGTTCCGATTTTTGGACAATATCCAAAAATCGGGCATCAGGAATACAATGACTTACAGACTCCCAAACTCTCGAAAAAGCCACTTTGCTACAGAACTGTAGGAAAAAGTGCGGTGGTCGTTACGTGGGTGAGGAGAAAAGGATTGCTGCATGGGGAATGT
>Ga0081455_10004670_pt1 | contig 13048 bp, 10 predicted proteins | sample TabmetS3T2R1_FD_70207 | JGI IMG/M metagenome (GOLD analysis project Ga0081455, IMG submission 70207) | Tabebuia heterophylla rhizosphere microbial communities from the University of Puerto Rico - S3T2R1 | ecosystem: Host-associated > Plants > Roots > Rhizosphere ... | reverse complement strand
TCGTCTCCACAAGGCCATCAGGAGCTTCCGTGCCAGACCTCTATGAGATGCTGTAGACGGAGGAATACGCATGACAGCAAACATCCGCCTGGCGCAACACACCGATGCCGAGGCTGTTTTAGCGCTTGCCAAGCCTTTTGCTACCTCGTTTGTTGTGGATGAGCGGGCGTTTCATCACGCCTTCTCGTCACTGCTCGCCTCACCACAGGCACATCTGACAGTCGCAGAGACAGCACAGCAACTGGTTGGCTACGTCCTTGGCTTTGATCACTATACGTTTTTTGCCAATGGACGCGTAGCTTGGGTAGAAGAAATTATGGTCAGCGCAGCGTCGCGGCGGCAAGGCATTGGACAGTTGCTCATGCAGGAGTTTGAGGCGTGGGCTGTGGCGAGAGGCTGTAAACTGGTTGGCTTAGCGACGCGACGGGCAGCCGCTTTTTACCAAGCGCTCGGATATGAGGAATCCGCAACTTATTTCCGCAAGATCCTGTAGTTGCATCGTCCGCATGAGCAATACAGCGCTACCACAAGGAGGGAACTCGATGTCGCTCACGCTTCGCCCGGGCAGGCCTGAGGACGCGACTATGTGTGGCACCATCTGCTACGAGGCCTTCAAGACCATTGCCGAGCAGCACAACTTTCCCACCAACTACCCGTCGCCTGAGGCTGCCATAGAACGCATGGTGGAGCGGCTGACACATCCAGGATTGTATGCTGTCGTGGCGGAATTGGATGGGTGCGTTGTTGGCAGTAACTTCCTCGACGAACGCTCTGCGATCGCCGGCCTCGGCCCGATCACGGTTGCTCCCACCGTGCAAAATCGCACGATTGGCCGGCACCTCATGCAGGACGTGCTCGAGCGCGTCGCCGCCCGGCACTATCTGGGGGTGCGACTCGTGCTTGCGTCCTATCATGCCCGCGCCCTGAGCCTATACGCCAAGCTGGGATTCACGGTCCGCGACATCATCGCCAGGGTAACAGGTACGCCGCTGGCTCGCCAGTTCCCCGGGTACATGGTGCGGCCAGCCACCCTGGCCGATCTCGACGCCTGTAATCAGGTCTGTTGGCACGTCCACGGCCATGACCGGAGCGGGGAGCTACAGGATGCAATAACCCAGGGTAGCGCCACGGTGGTCGAGCATGAGGGCCGTCTCAGCGGCTATGCCACCGTGATAGGGGCGTCGGGCCATGCGGTGGGGGAAACGACTGAGGCCGTGCAAGCGCTCATCGGGGCAGCCCCAGTCTTCGAGCGTGGGAGTTTTCTCGTGCCCCTGCGCAATGGGGAGCTGTTCCGCTGGTGTCTCACCGCCGGTTTCCGCGTAGCCGCACCACAGACGCTTATGAGCCGTGGCTTTTATCAGGAGCCGGCGGGGGCATTCTTGCCGTCGATACTCTACTGAAGCGATGTGACCGGTTATGAGGCCGATGAGGGATGAGGACGGGAGTTATCACGCCGCTCATCCATGACGATCCCGTCTGGGTCGCGGAGCTGAATGGTCTCGCCGGGCGCCAGGCGGTACATGGTGAACGTTTGCTCGGCGAGTTTTTCACTATCGAGCTGTAAGCCGCAGAAGACCCAGGTGCTGCTGTGGTATGGTTTACTCCAGATCGTGTACGCCATTGCCTCTCCTCCGGGCTCCCCTAGGCCCGTGGCACATGCACGCGGCGGAGCCGCAGCGAATTCGTAACCACGGACACCGAACTGAGCGCCATGGCAACGGCCGCGAGCATCGGATTAAGCAAGATGCCAAACACCGGGTACAGGAGACCAGCGGCAATCGGAATGCCCACGATGTTATAGACAAACGCCCAGAAGAGATTCTGTTTGATTGTACGCATGGTGCGGTGCGACAGATACATGGCCGTCGCAATCCCCCGCACATCGCCGCTCATCAGCGTGATATCCGCCGCCTCCATGGCCACATCGGTGCCAGTGCCAATAGCAATGCCCACGTCAGCCTGTGCCAGGGCCGGGGCGTCGTTGATGCCGTCACCCACCATGGCGACGCGTTTGCCCGTGGCTTGCAGCTGCTGGATCTGCTGGCTTTTTTCTTCTGGCAAGACCTCGGCGAGCACGCGGTCAATCCCTAGCTTCCGACCAATAGCCGCGGCGGTGCGCTGATGATCGCCAGTCATCATCAGAACTTCGAGCCCCAGAGCCCGCAACGCCTCGACCGCCTCCTTCGCATGCGGTTTCAGGGTATCAGCCACTGCAATAAGCCCAGCCCCGCGCCCGTGCACCGCGACATACACGGGAGTTTTGCCGTCACTGGCCAACGCCTCGGCGGCTTCCCGCAGGCTGCCAAGCGCCACGCGCGCCTCCTGCATACATTGGACATTGCCCACTAGCACCGTCTGCGTCCCGACCGTGGTACGGATACCATGCCCCGGCATGGCCTGAAAATCTTGACTCTCTGCCAGCGTTAAGCCCCGTGCTCGTGCAGCTTCGACAATGGCCTCCCCCAGGGGGTGCTCAGAGCCGCGCTCGGCTGAGGCGGCCAGGCGTAGCACATCGGCCTCGGTGAAACCCCGCTGCGCAGCGATGTCGGTCACCGCGGGCTTGCCCTGGGTCAAGGTGCCTGTCTTGTCCAGCACGATCACCTGCAGTTTATTGGCAGTCTCCAAGCTCGACGCATTTTTGAACAGCACGCCGAGTTCCGCTCCTTTGCCCGTTCCCACCATAATCGCCGTAGGGGTTGCCAGGCCGAGGGAGCATGGGCAGGCAATAATGAGTACCGCGACACAGTTCAGCAGGGCAAAGGTGAAGGAGGGCGCAGGACCAAACAGCGCCCAGATGACAAAGGTCAGCGCGGCAATGCCTAAAACGGCCGGCACAAAGATGCTCGCCACATAGTCTGCCAGGCGCTGGATGGGTGCTTTGGAGCCCTGCGCCTCCTGCACCAGGCGGATAATCTGCGCCAGCACTGTCTGACTTCCGACCCCGGTAGCCAGCAGCGTAAAACTGCCCGTTTTGTTGAGTGTTGCCCCAAATACCTCATCGCCAGCGGCCTTCTCCACTGGCAGGCTTTCGCCTGTGAGCATCGATTCGTCGAGCGTTGAGTGTCCCTCGACGATCCTGCCATCGACCGGGATCTGCTCACCAGGGCGTACTAGCACCAGGTCACTCGTCTTGACGGCTTCGACCGGTACGTCCTCGGCTACGCCGTTGCGCAGAACGCGGGCCGTTTTTGGTCTGAGCCCCATCAGGGTACGGATGGCGGCCGAGGTCTGCCCGCGGGCCCGCGCTTCCAGGAGCCGCCCCAGGAGGATCAGGGTAATGATCACCACTGAAGTCTCGTAGTAGACATGCACATGCAGGCCGTGGCCAACGGCGAACAGCCCTGGCAGGAAGGTCGCGATCACGCTGTACAGATACGCGGCGGAGGTGCCAAGGGCGATGAGGGTATTCATGTCGGCGGTGCGGTGCTTCAAGGTCGACCACAGGCCCTGATAGAACGGCCAGCCAGCCCAAAACTGGATGGGCGTCGCGAGTGCGCAGAGCCAGAGCGGATGGGACAACCACGCCGGCATCCAGGACAGCATCGCGCCCATGGACCCGATCACCACTGGCAGGCTGAGTCCCAGGCTCACCAGAAAACGGCGCTGCAGCGCTTGCATTTCATCAACTTTAACACTTTGCTGAGAGGCCAGGTCTGCGTCTGCTGGCAGCTCCAGGGGCTCATAGCCAGCGCGGGTGATGGCTTGTCGCAGGGTGCTTACCTCAACGCTGGTCGGCACATACGCTACCGTGGTCTGCTCAGTCGCCAGGTTGACCTGGGCTTCTACTACACCTGGCACGCTCCGCAGGGCGCGCTCAATGGTCGCAACGCACCCGGCGCAATGCATCCCCTTGACTGGAATTGTTGTATGTTCCAGGCGGACCTGATAGCCGCTGGCTTGCACCGCCTGCACAACCTGATCGAGCGTCAGGGTGGCTGGCTCATAGTGTAGCGTCGCTGTTTCTGTGGCCAGATTGACCTGCGCCTCCTGGACACCGGGCAGATCCTGCAGCACTTTTTCGACGCGGGCTACGCATCCAGCACAATGCATACCGCCAATGGGCAGATCGAGACGTTGTGCTTCCACTGGTGTTCCCCTTGTAGGCCGCGAGACAGGCCGACCACGTTCATGCGTCGCCCCCGGCGGACCATCACCCTCGTTCAAAGCCTCTCCATGTGAGAAAGGGAGTTGCTGTACACAGATGATACCCGGCTCCTGGCAGTACGCCAAGGGCACTTGATGCTCTCACCAGGTGGTGTATTACGTCTCTGGGCTGATAAAGAAAACGATACCCAGTGGCGGCAAGGTCAATTCCAGTGAATACGGCCGTCCATGGTGGGGTATGGGGGCAGCTTCGACAGCTCCCATATTTCCAAAACCCTGCCCCTCATAAGCGTGCGCATCACTGTTCAGGACCTCACGCCACACGCCACCGTATGGCACCCCCACCCGATAAGGTGAACGCGGTACTGGGGTGAAATTACACGCAATCAGCACTGTGGTAGGGTCGGAATGCCTCTGCCGCACAAAGCACAGAATGCTGCTGGCGGCATCGTTACAGTCCACCCAGGCAAAACCCGCCGGATCACAGTCGCCTTCATGCAGCGCTGGGGTAGTGGTATACAGGCGATTTAAGTCCTGCACCCAGCGCTGCAGGCCAGTGTGTGTCGGGTAGGCAAGCAGGTGCCAATCTATACTGCTGTCGTGGGTCCACTCCCGCCACTGGCCAAACTCGCCACCCATGAAGAGCAGCTTCTTGCCCGGCTGGGCGTACATATAGCCCAGAAGGAGCCGCAGATTGGCGAATTTATCCCAATCGCTGCCGGGCATTTTATTGAGCAGCGAGCCCTTGCCATGCACCACCTCATCGTGTGACAGTGGCAACAGAAAATTCTCGCTGAAGGTATAGAGGGGACGGAAGGTCACCAGGTTATGATCGTACTTACGGAAGATAGGGTCCAGATGCATATAGGTCAAGGTATCGTGCATCCAGCCCATATCCCATTTCAAGTGAAACCCCAGTCCGCCCACATACGGAGGGCGGGAGACCAGGGGCCAGGCGGTCGAGTCTTCGGCGATCATGGAGACACCAGGATAGTGTGTGCCTACCATCTCGTTACAGCGGCGCAGCAACGCCACGGCCTCAAGGTTTTCTCGCCCACCGTAGCGATTGGGAATCCACTCACCCGCCTTGCGGGAGTAATCCAGGTACAATATCGAAGCCACCGCGTCGACACGCAGGCCGTCAACATGGTACATCTCAAGCCAGAAAAAGGCACTGCTCAGCAGAAAACACTGCACCTCGTGCCGTCCGTAATTAAAAATCCAGCTATGCCACTCTGGATGCATTCCCTGACGGTCATCGGCATGCTCATAGAGGTGTGTGCCGTCGAAGTAGCCCGGACCGTGCTCGTCGGTGGGAAAATGCGACGGCACCCAGTCCAGGATCACGCCGATACCCTGCTGGTGCAAATAGTCAATGAGATACATAAAATCCGTCGGCGTCCCGTAGCGCCGTGTCGGGGCAAAGTAGCCGGTGCTCTGGTAGCCCCAGGAGGCGTACAGAGGATGCTCCATAATCGGGAGGAATTCGACATGGGTAAATCCCATCGATTGGACATAAGCGGCCAATTTGGGAGCCAGCTCGCGATACGTCAGTGGGCGATTACCCTCCTCGGGTACCCGCATCCAGGAACCCAGGTGCATTTCGTAAACAGCCATAGGCGCCTCGAGGACGTTACGCTTGGCGCGTTCCTCCATCCAGGTCTGGTCCCCCCAGACGTACCACAGATCGGTGACAATCGACGCCGTCCGCGGGGGCACTTCGTGGGCAAAACCATAGGGATCCGCCTTGGCCACACGGTAGTCATGGTAGCGTGAGACAATGTGATACTTATAGAGGGCCCCTTCGCCGACGTTTGCCACAAAACCTTCCCAGATACCTGACCTCCCTCGCGCCTGGAGCGGATGGCTCTCGGCATTCCAGTCGTTAAAATCCCCGATAACAGACACATACACAGCGTTAGGAGCCCAGACTGCGAAGTAGGTCCCTTTCGTCCGGCCAGCCGTGATCAAATGAGCCCCGAGCTTTTCGTAGAGTTGGTAGTGGGTACCCTCGTTGAAGTAATGTAAGTCGTCGTCCCCTAAGAGGGTCATTCTCGAGCTGCGTGTGGAGCGCTGGCGACTCGCTCTCTCTGCCATTGTCGATATCCTCTTCCCATGGAGAGAGGTTCATTCCTCTCGTCGCATTATCAAGGTTGGCACAGCTCATGGGTCCTCGTCAATGGTAGGCTATGCCCCTTGCAGGCAGACAGGCGAGGCGAGCACGCAATCGAGCCACTGGGAAGAAGACTGGAGGAAATATGCGAAGGATGTTATTGACTGCAACGATGTATCGTCTTACAAAGTAAGACTACCCAACAGATAACACCGGCATAGAGCTGACGCGCAGGAGTGCGCAGCGTATGCCCAGCGTTGATAGGACAGCAGAGGCCATGTCGATCGAGGAGGCACAGTGCCTGCGAAGCCATCTAATAAACCTTCGCTAGAGGAGCCGATCATGACAGCCATCACTGCATATGTTGACCTCGACCGCCGCGGCCGAGTCGCCGTCCTGACCGTCAACCATCCGCCTTTCAACTCCCTCAACCACGGGGTGCGCAAGGGGCTGAAGGACGGGGTCATAGCGACGTTGGGCGACGCTGCTGTTAGTGCCATTGTCATTACGTGTGCTGGTCAGACATTCATCGCTGGCTCTGACACCACCGAGTTTACCAAGCCACCGCAGGAGCCTGGGCTCCACGAGGTACTCGCCCTGATCGAGGGCAGCGCTAAGCCGGTCGTTGCGGCCATCAATGGCAGCACCGCGCTCGCCACCGGCCTCGAGATAACGCTCGCCTGCCACTACCGGGTCTGCGTCAAGGCGGCCCGCTTCGGCCTACCCCTCGCGGTGCAACTCGGCCTCCTGCCGGGCGCGGGCGGCACGCAGCGGCTGCCACGGGTAGTGGGCGTCGAGCTGGCGCTCCAGATGATCGTCAGCGGTGCCATAATCAGCGCTGATGAAGCGCTCCAGCACGGTCTCATCGACGCGATCGTCGAGGGCGACCTCACCGCAGCCGGGGTAGCCTTCGCCGAGAAGGTCGTCACTGAGCACTGGCCGCTTTGGAAGAGCTGTGACCGCGAGGACAAGATCGACGCTGCCCGGGGCAAGCTGGAGATCTTCGCGAACTTCCGTCAGTCAGTGGCGCGGCAGACACGCGGCTTCAAGGCGCCCGAGTACTGCATTAGGGCCGTGGAGGCCGCCGTGAACCTGCCATTTGCGCAGGGCCTGGAGCGCGAGCGCGAACTCTTCTTCGAGCTCGTGAACTCGCCCGAGTCGAAGGCCCAGCGCTACCTCTTCATGGCCGAGCGCAAGGCGACCGAGATCCCCGACGTTCCCATTGACACGCCGGCCAAGGAGATCCACAAGGCCGCGGTGATCGGCGCCGGCACCATGGGTGGCGGCATTGCCATGAACTTCGCCAATGTCGGCATCCCAGTCACGGTGGTCGAGGTGGCGCAGGAGGCGCTCGATCGTGGCCTCGGCGTCGTCCGCAAGAACTACGAGACCACCGCGGCTAGGGGGCGGCTGACCGCGCAGGACGTCGAAACGCGCATGGGCCTTATCACTGGCACCACGGACTTCAACGCTGTCGCTGACGCCGATATCATCATCGAGGCGGTGTTCGAGGAGATGTCCATCAAGAAGGAAGTCTTTGCAAAGCTCGATACGATCGCGAAGCCCGACGCGGTGCTCGCCACGAACACCTCCACGCTCGACGTCAACGAAATCGCCGCCGCCACCAACCGGCCGGAGGCCGTCATCGGTACGCACTTCTTTAGCCCTGCCAACGTGATGCGGCTGCTCGAGAACGTGCGCGGCACCAGGTCGTCGCCATCGACTATTGCGACGGCGATGGCGATGGGCCAGCGCATCCAGAAGGTGCCTGTGCTCGTCGGTGTCTGCTACGGCTTCGTCGGCAATCGCATGCTCCACCAGCGTGGCAAGGAGGCGGAGAAGCTCCTCCTCGAGGGTGCGCTGCCCCACCAGGTCGACAAGATTCTCTATGACTTCGGCTTCCCGATGGGGCCGTTCGCCATGGGTGACCTCGCCGGTCTCGACGTCGGCTGGCGTATCCGCAAGGGACGTGGCGAGCAGTCGGCCATCGCCGACCGCCTCTGCGAGGTGGGCCGCTTTGGCCAGAAGACGGGCGCAGGATACTACAAGTATGGCACTGGCCGTACCGCCATTCCCGATCCCGACGTCGAGAAGATCATCGTCGATGTCTCGACCCAGCTTGGTATCACGCGCCGCCAGATCTCTGACGAGGAGATCTGGCAGCGCTTGCTCTACCCGATGGTGAACGAGGGCGCCAAGATCCTCGAGGAGAAAATTGCCATGCGGGCCAGTGACATTGACGTGATCTGGGTCTACGGCTACGGCTGGCCAGTCTACCGGGGCGGCCCGATGTTCTGGGCCGACTTCGCGATCGGGCTCAAGGCGCTCCGCGACCGTATGCTCGAGTACCAGGCGAAACTCGGTGGCGACCACTGGCAGCCCGCCGTGCTCCTGAACGAACTCGCTGACCAGGGGAAGACCTTCACCGGTTATCACAGCACGCTCAGCTACGAAGGGCTTTATGGGCGTAGCACGCTGCCGTGACGGTCGTCACGGCAGCCAGGGGCCTCGTCGCTCATCGCGCCAACGGATCGGGCCGCAGCTGGAAGTGCACAGCGATGGGTTTGCTGCCCTTGCCACCTTCCCTGAGCCACGGCGTCCTGTCGCCGCTGGTGGTCCACAAGCCGCGGCCCTTCCAGCCGGCCTGCGCATCGTCGATGCGTCCATCGAACCCCTTGGCGTAGAAGCCGAGCGGGTACGGGACACGCAGCGAGATCATCTGGCCGTCCTTGAGCGCGACGAGTCCGCCCATGAGATTGGCGGTCGACATGGGCACATTCTCGCCGAGTCCGAACGTGTTGTGCTGGTCGACCCACGTGTAATAGCTCGACTCGGCACTATTCTCTCCGATGCCTGCAAAGCCCGGACCCGGGTATTGGTAGAACGACCACCCTTCCGGACAATGATCGCCAGTCGCGTTCGGCCCATTGAGTGGACCCTTGCACTTACGCCGGTCGAAACTCGCCAAGTGGCCACTCGACGCCGACGCCCACACCACGCCGTTCTTGTCGATGTCACCGCCACGGATGCCGAAGCCAGGCAAGGGCACGTTGTAGATTTCCGACAGGCCCGTTTCGGGCACAAAGCGCAAGACCGCCGGGGTGCCGCCGAACACGCCAACGGTGTACCAGATCGAGCCGTCCACTGGGCTCGGCATTACGGCATAGGGCCCCGAACCGGGGGCAAACCGCTTGTCCTTGGTCGGGTCGATCGGCTGGTTCGGCTCGACGTATTCGTCACGCTTGCCGTTGCCGTTGGTATCGAGGATGAACGGTGACCAGCCCTGCGACTTCGCCGCGTCGCCGGTCTCGTCGAACATCTTGGTGTTGACCCAACCGGCCACCTGCCCCGTGCCGCTGAGCCACAACGTCTCATTGGCATCGTAGCCGAACTGCGGATGATGCGTCCCGAAGCAGGTGTCGACGAAGGTGTACTGCATCGTCTTGGGATCGAGCCTCGTGACCTGACGAGACGACCGGTCGAGCGGGAACACTCTTGCAGAGGGATGGTCGGACTCTTTCTTGCAAAAGTCCGGGTTGTCCATGCCACGCACGGTAGCCGCGAACCAGACTCTCCCCTGCTTGTCGAACATGCCGTTGTGGTTGTTGGCCCGGGTGTCCCAGATCTGCTCGTCGCCCCAGTAGGGCGAAGGCGCGAGCGGCTTGAGGCTGGCAGCGTGTCCGGGCCCAAGCGCTTCAGGCATGTTCGGATCACGCACGGGCATCTTGAACGTCGTCACCTGGTGTGTCTTGGGATCGAGAATCGGCATGATGTCGGTCGAGTATTCGGGTGAGCCGAACAGCGAACCGTAGGCATTGACCGTCGGATGGCGCCGGTCCGAGGCGATCAGATCATGCAGGTACTGCTTCTCAGTGCCCCACTCCCACCACGTCACGACGATGTTGCGCTCGAGCCCCTGCGGCCGAGTCGGCTTGCTGTGCGGCAGCTCGCCCTTGGCGATGCGTTCCGTCCAGTCGGCGTAATATTTGAACGGTGCACCGCCGAAGTTCTTGGCAAGCTGGTTTAGCATCTGCTCGCCAGACTGTCCCGACTGAATACGGCGTATCCACGCTTCTTCGTGCGACTTGAATTCACCCAGGCTCGGTGGGAACGTGCGTGTAGATAGCTGACCCAACTGGTGACAGCCGATGCAGCCGATGTTCTTCACCTGCTTGAGCCAGTCGATCTGGGTGAGTTTTTCCGGAATGTCGCTCTTGCCGCCGAACTGGCTTTGCTCGGGAATCTTCAGTATCGCATACCAGTAGATGGCGGGATAATATTGCGCCGCTGCCGCCTCATGCGGTGCCCCCACGGCGGTGAGATTGAGTATCCTGCCCGGTTCGCTGTCCACCTTCGATGAATCGACCAGACCGTAGCCGCGCACCCACACCTTATACGTGGCCTTTGGCAGATCGGGGACGAGGTAACGCCCCTGATCGTCGGTGACCACGATCCTGGCGAACCTGGTGGGCAAATCCGTCGTCTCCGCGATCACCCAGGCCCCGGCTTCTGGCCCCTGGGCGCTGGTGACCACGCCGCCGATGTCACTGTCGCCGAGGCGGACGGCGTCGGCGGGATTTTGTTGGGCACGCAGCCCCGCCGGTGAGGCGGCCAAAAGCACGGCGATGCCGACCGCCACTATGCCGAAGTACCATGCGCTTGTCGTCCTCATGTCCCTGCTCCTCTCTCCCCACTGCACCCCCTGGGCGCCTGCCCCAGGATCACGGATCAGGAGCAGCAGCACCCGAGTGCGTCCGTTGACTGTCCTTTGTTCTCGGTCAGCATTGTGCCGTGTTCCGTACCAGTGAGGCAAGCGGAAAAATGGTAGCCCTGGCAGGTACAGGAACGCTGTGGTATAAGAGGCATAGAGGCGATGGAGAGAGGGAGAGCGGGGAGAGGAGAACACGTATGGGCTTTAAGATGGTCATTGTGCCTCCCAATACGCAGCCCGACTGGCCCCAGAAGATCCGTGCTGCAGTGCCTGATTGCGAGGTGCAGATGTTCGATAGTGCCGAAGCAGCGATGGACGCCATCGTGGACGCCGATGCGGCCTACGGCAACATTACTCCAGAACTTCTGCGGCGAGCACACAAATTGCGCTGGATCCAGGCCCCAGCCGCAGCCCCACCAGCCGGCTACTATTATAAGGAGCTCATCGAGAGTAATGTAGTCGTGACAAACCAGCGCGAGATCTATAACGACCACATCGGCGCGCACATCATGGCTTTTATCCTGGCCTTTGCGCGTGGTCTACACCGTTATATCCCGCACCAGTTGCAGCGGCAGTGGCGGCCCAACGGCGTGGAGCCGATTCTCCACCTGCCTGAGGCTACTGTGTTGATCATTGGAGTAGGCGGCATTGGGGGCGAGGCAGCGCGACTGTGTGCAGCCTTCGGCATGACGGTGTTGGGGGTCGATGCCCGCCGCACCGAAGCACCGCCGAGCGTCAAAGAACTACGGCGTCCACCTGACTTGCACACGCTGCTGCCGCAGGCTGATTTCGTGGTCATGACGGTCCCGCACACGCCAGAGACGCGAGGCATGATGACCGCCAGAGAATTCCAACTGATGAAAAAGACAGCGTTTCTCATCAACATCGGGCGTGGCGCCTGCGTTGTCCTCGACGATCTGGTGGCAGCCTTACGGGCTGGTGAAATCGCCGGGGCTGGCCTGGACGTGTATGAGATCGAACCTTTACCGCCTGATCACCCGCTCTGGACCATGCCTGGCGTGTTACTCACACCGCATGTGGCCGGCGTTGGACCCTACTTGCAAGAACGTCGCACCGAGTTACTCCTCGAAAATTGCCAGCGTTTCAACGAGGGGCGGCCACTACACAACATCGTCGATAAGGCTCACTGGTTCTGAAAGGTACAGACAATGGAAGAGCCCCCCTTTCGCCCGGAATTCTTTGCGCGTCTGGATGAAGAGCCCGATGAGGCGTTTTACACCATGCCCCGCAAGGTGGTCCATATTGATGAGGCCGCTATCGCAGCGATTAAACATGGCTTACCTGAGGTGCTGCCCGCCAATGGTGTGGTGCTTGACTTGCTGAGCAGTTGGCGCTCGCACTGGCCAGAAGACTTCCCAAAACAGCGCCTGGTGGGTCTGGGGCTCAATGCCGAAGAGATGGCAGATAATCCGGATCTGGACGAGTATGTTGTCCACAATGTGAATACGGCCCCCCAGTTGCCCTTCGAGGCCGACACGTTTGATGCTGTCGTGCTGACCGTGTCCATCCAATACATCACCCAGCCTATCGCGGTCTTTCAGGAGGTCGGGCGCATCCTCCGTCCGGGCGGCCCGTTTGTGGTCATCTTCTCGAATCGCATGTTCCCGACCAAAGCAGTGGCCATCTGGCGCATGCTCGATGATCAAAAGCACGTTGACCTCGTCGCTGCCTACTTCGACTATGCTGGTAACTTCGTCGGGATTGAGGCGCACAACTGGTCACCGTCAGCGTATACCGACCCTGTGTACGTTGTCCTGGCCCGGAAACCCGATGCCTAGGTGACGTTGTACGGGTTGCGACAGATGGCCAGGGGAAGTTTATTGCAGTTTGCAATTTATCTATGGTATAACTGGGTAACTGGAGGTAGCCAGCGTTTGCGCACACGCTCTGAAAGAAGGTCCCCCCATGCAGTTTATCGCCGATCTCCATATCCATTCGCGCTATGCCCGGGCCACGAGCCGTGAGTTGAATCTCGAAAATCTCCACAAATGGGCGGCGCTCAAGGGTATTACCGTCGTGGGCACGGGGGATTTCACGCACCCATCCTGGTTCGCAGAGCTGCAGGAGAAACTGGAGCCGGCCGAGGAGGGTCTCTACCG
>Ga0081455_10006087_pt1 | contig 13050 bp, 11 predicted proteins | sample TabmetS3T2R1_FD_70207 | JGI IMG/M metagenome (GOLD analysis project Ga0081455, IMG submission 70207) | Tabebuia heterophylla rhizosphere microbial communities from the University of Puerto Rico - S3T2R1 | ecosystem: Host-associated > Plants > Roots > Rhizosphere ... | reverse complement strand
GCGCTGGTCGCGATCGCCTCGACCGTCTCGACCCCCAGGCCCCGCACCGTCTCGAGGTAGCCGCCGATCGCGCCGCAGGCATCCTCGATCGCTTCCGCCGCCAGCCGCCCCGAGAGGTCGACGCCCCGCCCCAGCCGCGTCACCGTGCTCCGCTGCTCGACCTTCCGCACCTCCCGCCCCTCAACGTCGGCGACCAAGAGCCGCGCCGAATTGGTGCCCACGTCGATCACCGCCACCCGCTTCGGACCCTCGGCCATCCGCGGCACTCTAGACCGCCCCGCCCGCCGGAATCGATCCCCAGCCCACCCTTGGATTGCTACGATCATTAGTCCGCCGCGGGGTGGAGCAGCCAGGTAGCTCGTCGGGCTCATAACCCGAAGGTCGCAGGTTCGAATCCTGCCCCCGCTATTTCAGGAAAGCCCCGCAGATGCGGGCCTTTCGTCTTTCTTGGGGCGCAGACAAAAGGTCCCAAAAATGGCCGTGGGGCAAGCCCTGGGGCAAGGTGAGGTCGAAGCGAGGCCCAAAAAGCCTTGCTCTGGGGCAATCGAGCCGCCTAAAAGGGATCAAGCCCCGGCGGCGGATTTCCTCCCAGGTTCGTCGCCGGTGGCGGCTTTGTCCTCAACACGAAGGGAGCCCGAGGGACCGATGCCCCGAATCACCATCACCCGCCGGCAGCGGGAACCGATCTACGGACAGCTTCGCCGGCACCTGATGACGATCGACGACATTCGCGTCTTCGCCGACGAGGACCCCGAGGAGGCTGGGCGGCTGGCGTTGCAGTACGCCGACGACTTCCGGCTGTTCGAGGATGTCGGCTGGGATCGCGACGACCCGCGCGACTCGATTCGGCTCACGATGCCGCCCACCGACCTGCGCCGGGTGCTGATGCGACTGCAGGGCGGAAGCCGAAGGCGCTCTGGCGACCACCACCGAGGAGGAGCGAGAGGAGAGAGAGGCGCGGGCCGAGACGCGCGAGGAAAGCGTCGCGGCCCGCGAAGCCTGCCGCGATGTCCTTGACGATCTCGACACCGAGTTCGAGGGTCGGCGCCAGGGCGCCTGCACCTGACCAATGACCCGTATCGACCCCGTCCAACGACAGCGGAATGTGGAAGGCGTCGTGCTCGCGCTCGTGATCGAACACGAGCGAATGTCGATGCCCGACCTGATCGCCGAGCTGACCCTGCCGGAAATGAGCGCTGCTCGGCGAGCTGAGCGAGCCGACGAAGTGCGGGCGGCTGTCGAGGGTCTCGGCGATGCCGGGCACATGGTGCGCTGTGAGAACGACTCACTGTCGCCAATCGGAGTTGCGGCTTTGGTAAGCCAATGCACGCCGTCTAGATGGTTGATTCCACGGCGGGGTGTGTCTGGCGGCGCGCCCGGCCGAGCGGATCAAGGACGCAGGGTGCAGCCTTTGCCGGTTGGCAAAGGTAAACCCGAGGACGCAGAGCCGCGAAGTGAGCGCAGTTGTCCCCGGTATCCGGGGACAACTGCGCACTTGCCGGGTGCGTCATCCCGGCGTGCCGGGTCGTGGAATCAATCATCTAGTTCCTGGCCTCGCCGGCCAAGGCAACCGGCGGCCGAGGTCCCGAACGAGCGGATCCCTCCAGTGCCGCCAGCTCACGACCTGCAGCGGCCGAGGAGCCTCATCGATCCCGTCAAGCGTCGTCGGGTCCTATTGCGGCTCTCGAAGGTTGTTGGCCGATGACGGCGTTGTGGCCGCTGTGGATAGCGTGCAACAGGTCGGTGGCCTCAAGGGCGTCGCCGACCAACTCGACCGCGACCCCGCATTCCGCGAGCACGGCGGCTAGGTCGCGGCGGGAGAGCGGGCGGCCGACCAGGACGACGAGGTCGCTAGGAACCTCGTCCGCACGGCCGTCGTCGAGCCCCTCAAGCGTCACGTTGTCCTCGCCGATCGCAACCACCGATTGGCGCAGGCGCAGGTTGAAGCGCTCGTCGGAGGTCAGGTGGGCGAAGTAGCGGGAGCGCTGTAGTGACGAATCGAGGTCAGGGGCGAGACCGCTGGCAGATGTGGCGAAGGTCACCGCGGTGCCGCGATCGAGCAGCGTCTCCGCGACCGAGACCGCCTCGGCGTCCCAACGGTCGTCGAAGACGACCGCATGGCGCGCGGGGCGGACCTCGCTCAGTGCGGCGACGCTGTCGAGCACCTGGTCGTGATTGAGGCCGCTGACTTCGAGGCCAGGCCGGAAGCGCTGGAATCCGTCGGGCCGGCGCTCACTACCGGCGGCGACAACGACGAAATCGGGCTCCTCGGCAAGCACCGTCTCCGCCGAGGCCTCCGTTCCGAGTCGGATCTCGACCCCGGTCCGCGCCTGCTCGCCGGCGAGCCAGTCGGTAATTCGCTTCAAATCCGAACGCGCGCTCGCGAGGCCGGCGGCCGCAAGCTGACCCCCGAGCGTGCTGTCGCGCTCAAACAGCGTAACTTTGTAACCGGCCATCGCGGCGGCGCGGGCGGCCTCCATCCCCGCGATGCCGCCGCCGACGACGACGCAGCGCCCGCTGCCGCGGTGGGCGGCAGCCTCGGCGACGATCGTCTCCCGCCCGGCCCGCGGATTGACGGCGCAGGTGATCGGCAGGCCCGTGTTAAGGAAGCCGATGCAGCCCTGGTTGCAACCGATGCAGGGACGGACTCGGTCCTCTTCGCCAGCGAAGCTCTTGCTGACGATATCGGGGTCGGCGATCGTCGCGCGGACCATCGAGACCATGTCGGAGATTCCGTCGGCCACAACCGACTCGGCGTGCCCGAGGCTGACGATTCGCCCAGTGACCATCGTCGGCACCGAGACCCGAGCGGTCACGACCCGCGATGTCTCGAGCTCGTAGCCGGGTCTTTCATACATCGGGCCGATCACTTTCGGCAAATCGTGGTAGGTCGAGACAGACACGTTCACGAAGTCGACGACGCCCGCCCGCTCGAGGCGGTGGGCGACCTCAGCGTGGTCCTCGGGAGCCATCCCGCCGGTCACGCCGTCGGTGGAGGAGAGGCGCACGCCGATCGCAAAGTCGTCGGAAGTCGACTCGCGGCAGGCCGTCAGCACCTCGGCGAGGAACCGCATCCGGTTCTCTAGCGAGCCGCCGTACTCATCTTCGCGTTTGTTGTAAACAGGGGTTAGGAACTGGTGACAGAGGTAGCCGTGCGCGCCGTGCACCTCGGCGCCGTCGAGGCCAGCCTCCTCGCAGCGTCGGGCGGCGGTGGCGAAGGCGGCGACAACCTCGTCGATCATCGTCTTCGTCATCGCGATCGGGATGCTGCCGGATAACGGGTCTGGAGTCGTCCAGGAACTCCAGCGCGGGCCTCCGTCGGTGCTGGGGGAGTTGACGCCTCCGTGATGCAACTGCTGGAAAAGCTTCATCCCGGTTGGCCGGATGCGATCGGCCAGCCGGGCGATGGGTGGGAAGAACGCCTCGTCGTAGAGGCCGAGCCAGCCGGCGAGGGCGAGGCCGCTCTGCTTGTGGACCGGACCCGCCTCGAGGAAGCTGAGGCCGACCCCGCCGCTGGCACGCGCCTCGTGGTAGGCGATCAGCTGATCGGTGACGTAGCCGTCGATCGGCATGTTGGTGCAGTGGGCGGCCCGCAGTATCCGGTTGGGGATCGTGCAGCCGGCAATCTGGATCGGCTTACGCAGGTTTGGATAGGTATCAGTCATCTCCCCAGTTATGTCTATATTAACGAACACACCTACGATATGCTGAACATTGTGGAGGCGAACGAGAGGACGGCATGACCCTGGGACATGGACCGAGTACGAGCGAGAAGATGGACAGGGCGACAGCCCCTGGCTCGAAGGCACGAGGGTCCTCGTTGCCGGACCCCACAGTCACTTGACGTAGCCGCTCGAGGGCTGTTGCCAGTCAAGCTCGACGGTCACCGACCCGGCGCGAATCAAGATCCTGGCCGCCGAGCTCAGCGACGTGAACCTGGTCGTCAACGCGGGCACCGGCATTTCCGGGGCAGCCACTCTGCGCCAATCTCGACGACGCGCGCACCGAGCTCGAGATCAACTATCTCGGCCTCGTCTCGATGACCCAGGCGTTTGCGCCAGTGGTTGCGGCAAGCGGCGGCGGTGCCTTCGTGAACATGCTCTCGGTCCTCTTCTGGTTCAGTACCCGCTTCTCCCCACTTACGCAGCCTCGACGGCCGCAGCCTGGGCCTATTCGAATGCTGCCCGGATCGAGCTGAAGCCCCCAGGTGTAACGGGACTCGCCGGCACTTCTCATCGCTCCAGGGCCGCCACCTCGCTTTCGTTGCCGTCGCCCTGGTTCCTCGAGGACTAGGGCGATCGACTCCTTCGAGAGGTAGCCGCGGGTCAAGAGCCACTCATCACCCTGTTTGATCAAGAGGGCACCGACGAGGCGGATCACGCGCGGTCGTTGGGGGAAGATGCCCACGACGTCCGGGCGCCTGGCGATCTCCTTGTTGACGCGCTCGAGGTTATTGGTGGAGCGCAGCTTCGGCCAGTGCGCCGCCGGGAAGCGGTAGAAGGCGAGCAGGTCCTCCTCGGCGTCGGCGAGCAGAGCGGCCACCTTCGGCGCGACGGGCGAGAGTTGCCCGATCACTGATGGCAGCGCTCCCTGGCGTCCTCGAAGTCTTCGGCAGCGAAGACCTCGCGCAGAGCGGCCGAGACCATGTTGCGCTGTACCGCCTCGCAGCGCATGCTGCGGATGGAATGGACGGTGCAGCGCTGCAGGGGCAGCCGAGCACCGTTTGCGACGGCCGCCTTCAGGCCGAGGTGGTTGTCGGAGACGCAGAGCCTCACGCCTTCGAGGCCCCTCGCGCGCAGCCCGCGAAGGCGACCATCAGCACCTTGGAATGTACGTGGCCACCGTCCCTCGAGCTCGCGGCAGATGCGGGAGACCTGGTCCTTTGACATGCGGATCCAGAGTTCGGAGACGAGGTGGTCGACCTTGCGGGTCAAGACGCCGTTGACGATCGGCGAGTTCCAGGCACCAGGCGATGCGGCAATGATGAGCAAACTGCGATCAGAACCATTTGTTCAACACCGGAGTTGACTTTCCGCTCTTTAGAAGTTAGTTTCCCCGGCCGGAGCGGGGTGGCTCGTGCCCACGGGCGAGTTCTGAGAGGAAAGGACAGGAGTTGCAGGAAGCGAAGCTGCGGCAGGAATCTGAGCACGATGGACTCGAATCGTTCATTGGCGTCGACGTCGGGGGCACGCACACCGACGTCCAGGTCATCGCGGGATTGCAGGAAGCGCGCGGCAAGGCGCTTACCACCTATGACGATTTCAGCCGCGGCGTCCTAAGCGCGATCGAGGTGGCTGCCGAGGATCTCGGGGTTTCTCTCTCCACATTGCTGGGGTCGACGCAGTTGCTCGTCAACGCGACCACCGTGGTTACCAACGTAATCACTCAGCTAAACGGGGCCAAGGTTGGGGTATTGGTGACGAAGGGCTTCCGCGACGAGTTTCGCTTTGGCGGCGGTCCGCGCGAGCGCACTGTCGATGACCAGCTTCAGACCAATGTTCCCGACCTGGTCGAGCGAGGGGACGTGCTCGAGGTCAGCGAGCGGATCGACTTCGCTGGCACCGAGCTGGTGCCGCTCGATGAGGAGGAGCTTGCGAGGGCGGCCAAGGCTTTGGTGGAGGTGCACGGGGTCAGCGCCATCGCCGTATGTTTTCTGTCGAGCTATGTCAACCCAGCCCACGAGCAGCGGGCTGCCAAGCTAATCGAAGCTCAACATCCGGACGTGTTCGTTACCACGTCGAGCCAGGTCAGCTCGGTACGCGGCGAGTATCAGCGTTGGATTACGGCGGTTCTCAACTGCTATGTGCACGAAGACGCCGGCGGATTTCTCGCGGCGCTTGGCACAAAGCTAGAGCAAGCTGGTTTGCGCGGCAGCGTCTCGTTCTTCCAGGGGCTGGGCGGCGGCATCAGCCAGGAGGGCGCCGAACAGTTGCCGTTGAAGCTTCTCGGTGCAGGCCCAGCCGGTGGTGCGACCGGTGGTAACGAGTTGGCCAAACGACTCGGTCATAACCGAGTCTTGCTTGGCGACATGGGCGGGACCAGTTTCGACACGGGACTGATCCACGACAACGTCGTCCACATCGAGAAAGATGTGAAAGTCGGGCGCTTCCCAACCGCACTGCCGCTCGTAGATGTCATTTCGGTCGGGGCAGGCGGCGGCAGCATCGCATGGATCAGCGAGCGCGGGGTACCGCAGGTCGGTCCCCAGAGTGCCGGCTCGACGCCGGGTCCGGCGGCCTATAACAAGGGCGGGAGGCTCCCCACGGTAACGGATGCAATGGTCGCCATGGATCTAATCGACCCGGCCAACTATCTTGGCGGCCGGGTCGAGCTGCGGCGTGACCTGGCGATTGAGGCGATCACTGCGGGATTTGCCGAGCCTATGGGCTGGAGCGTCGACGAAGCCGCGAACGCTATCCACGACTTGGTCGTCACGAACATGGCCAATGCGGTGCGCGAGGTCAGCGTCGCCCATGGCTATGACCCGCGCGATTTCATCTTCTATGCCTACGGCGGCACTCTGCCTTGGTTCGCGGCGCAAATCGCCGACACGCTCGGGATCAGCACCGTTTTAATACCCCACAGCAGCTCGGTCTTCTGCGCTCGCGGTTTGCTTGCGTCCGACTTCGTCATTCGCAGCGACAAGACGATCCAGGCGCAGCTGGCGACGTCGGCAGAAATCGATCGGATCAACGAGGCCGGCCGCACTCTCTCTGCAGCCGGGCAGCAGAAGATGGCTGAAGAGGGATTTACCTCTGACCAGATTTCCATCCGGCGTTCCGGCGACTTCCAGTTCGCCGGCCAGGTGCACGCTTTGTCGATGCCGCTTCCCGATCGCGATCTCACTCCCGACGATGTACCTGACCTGCAGCGACGGTTCCACGAAATCTACGAGCGCACCTATGGTCGTGGCACTGCCTGGCCCGGCGTCCCGCCCCAGCTTCTCAATCTCTCGGTAACGATCATCGGACGCCTGCCACGGCCTTCGATCGAGGAGAGACCACTGGAACCAATGGAGCTAAATCAAATGCAGGGTGGCAAACGAGCCGTGCACCTGCCGACCGAGCGACGACGGGAGGTCATTCCGGCCTACGTGGAGTCCGAGATAACCCCCGGGACCACCATCCGCGGCCCAGCGCTGGTCGAGGCTGTGGATACCACCCTCCTGGTTCCAAGGGGCTTTGTCGCTGAACGGGACCGGCTAATGAACCTCGTTCTAACCAAGGAGCTCCCGTGATGGCGACCTCAGCGTACGACCCCGTTTCGGTCGAGATCCACCGTAAGGCTCTGGACAACATCACTACCGAGATGGGAATTGCCCTGACTCGTACCTCCGGCTCACCAATCGTCTACGAGGTGCAGGACTTCGTCACCTGTCTGATGGACACCGGCGGAGAACATCTCAGCATGTCCCCGACTCTGATCTTCCATACTGGCTCTTCGCTGGTCGGAACGGAAGCGGTGATCAATGCCTCGGAAGGCAACGTGCGGGAAGGCGATGGCTGGATCGTCAACGACCCGTATGAGTCCGGGGCGATGCACCAGTGCGATGTTGGGATCATCATGCCTCAGTTCTACGAAGGCCGACACGTCGGATGGGCTTTCTCCAACGTCCACGTCGCGGACATAGGTGGGATGGGCATATCCGGCTTCGCTCCCGGCGCTGCGACGGTTTTCGACGAGGGATTGCGCTTCGGTCCCACTAAGGTGATCGTCGACGGAGTGCTCGATCCCGACTGGGAGCGCCTCTTCCAGACCAATGTGCGCGTTGCCGATCTCGTTCTCAACGATCTGCGGAGCATGATCGCCGCCAACAACGTCGCCCAGCAGAAGCTGATCCAAGTGATCGATCGGTTTGGATTCGAGCGCTTTGTCGACTACTGCGAGGTCAACAAGCGTCTGACCGAGGAAGCCTTCCGCGACCGCATTGCCAAGCTTCCCGATGGGGTCTACGAAGCCGCCGACTGGATCGAGTTCGACGGTCACGGAGAGGATCTGCTGTTCGAAATCAGACTGACGCTCGAGGTCGATGGTTCCAACATGAACTTTCGGTTTGAAGGCGACCCGCAGGCGGAAGCGTTCGTCAACGGTACCCGCGGCAACGTGCTCGGCTGCCTGATGTCGGCGATCCTGACCACTCTCGCCTACGGCGACCTGCCGTTCAACGCCGGCATATGGCGTCCGCTCTCGGTCGATATCGGCGAGCCTGGGACGGTCGTCAACGCCGAACCCCCCGCGGCGCTAAGTGCCGGCCACGCCATCACCGGCCTACGTGTGGTGCGCGTTGCCCGCGACGTCATAAATCAGGCTTGCGCCCTGAGCGATGACCCCGTTCTCAGGGGTCGCGTAGCTGGCATCCCGGCAGAGGGCTGCGTCGACTTTCCGCTAGCCGGCAAAGGGCATGGGGGCGTGCCCACCGTTGCCTTCTTCATGGACAGCACGACTGGGAACGGCGGCGGGGCTCAGAGCATCGGCGATGGTCAGGACTGCTACGGCGTCACCCTGACGACGGGAATCGGGCTTCCAAGCATCGAGACGAATGAGGTGTTGCAACCGGTGCTGTACCTCTGGCGGCAGCTTATCGCCAATTCTGGCGGACCGGGGCTGCACCGCGGCGGCCAAGCCATCGAGCTCGCTATGACCATCCACGACACTGACAAGATGAACGGGGCTGTGACCTTGTTCTGCAGCGAGATCCCCTCGAATGGCGTCGGCGGCGGTTTCGCAGGTGGGACCGGCTCCTGGGATGCGACCTACAGGACGAATGTCATCGAGAGTCTCGCTGCGGGAGAACAGCCTCTTCCGAACACGCTGACGGGTGACACGCCGCCGGTCCCCGCGAACCTTGGTCGGCTGATCCTGAACCGCGGCGATGTCCTCCGAGTTGCCGGCAATGGAGGCGGTGGCGCGGGCGATCCGCTGTTGCGCGACCCTGAGATGGTTGCCAGAGATATACGCGACCGCTATGTAACTCCGGAGAATGCCCGCAGCGCCTATGGAGTGGTGCTAGATCGAGAGTCTCGCGTTGATGTGCGTGCGACCGCCGCATTGCGCGCGGAGATTCGCCGCAATCGGCTCGAAGCCGACCCGGAATGCGAGCAACGTCAGCCGGAGACTCCTGGCGTGGCGATCAAGATTGATGCCAATCGCCTCTGGCGGTGCGCCTGTTGCGATCATGTGCTCGGCGAGGCAGGCGAGGACTGGCGACCGAAAGCTGTTATGCGGCAAACTCCGGTCGTTGACCGCTTCGGTGAGCTCGGCATGTACGTCCGGTCCCGTGAGGGTGATTCATTCGTAACCCTCGATGAGTATTTTTGCCCCCGCTGCGCAGGCCTCATTTTGGCGCGGGCTTATCCTGTCGGGACTCCGGTCGTTCAGGTTGCACGTACCACCTCGCGGATGACCGTGCCAAGTGCCGGAATCGCCGGGTGACGGGTCGGTCTGGCTGGCCCGAGGAGATGATTCGCGCCGAACCCGAATTGAGGGGATTTCGTCTGAGTTCCTTGCGCCAGACCAGCTCACCAAGCCGTAAAACCGATACAGCCCTTGCCCCCTATGTGCGGCCCGTCCATGGTTGAGGAGAAGCGAGTGATGGAGTCGTCTTCGTCTTCGTGGTCGGAAGTGATGACCGTCCCAGACCTGATGGCGCGCGCCATGGCAACTGCGCCCGACACGATCGCGTTGGCAATGCCCGAACTCGAGCTTTCGTATCTGGAGTTGGAATCGCGTGTCAACGAGCTCGCGGCTGCCTTGTTGGCGTTGGGCGTCGACTCAGGCGACCGTGTTGGACTTCTTGCACCGAACAGCCCCGAGTTTCTTGAGGCCTTCTTTGCGGCGCAGATGGTTGGCGCAGTGGTAGTGCCGCTCAATGTGAGGTACAAGTCCGCAGAGCTGGCACATGTGATACGTGATGCCGAGCTGAAGGTGCTCATGACTACGGATCGGATCGACGATTACGTCGTGCTTGCGGACCTTGTTGCAGAAGCACTCGGGGACTTGCAGTCACAGGGCAACGCCGCCGCACTGCAACTGTCCGATGCTCCGGCTTTGACCGCGGTGGGAATGCTGCGCGGAACTCGTCGCGATCTGCCCCTGCTCTCTGGGGAAGACCTTGCCACCATGGCAGGATCCGTCGCTGATCAAGTCGTGGATGAGAGTCGAATGAGAGTGCGGATCCGCGATGCAGCTGTAATTCTCTACACGTCCGGTACGACGTCGCATCCTAAAGGATGTGTCTTGAGCCACGAGGCGATGACGCGCGGCCCGGCTGGCAGAGCGCTTGGTCGTTTTGCAAGCGGCGCGTCTACTGAGGCCTACTGGCTGCCTGGTCCGCTCTTTCATATCGGCGCCCTTTCGCCGCTGATGGGATGCGTGGCGGCGGCTGGCACGTGCGTGACCGATGTCTATTACGATGCCGACCGTGCGATCAACTTGATGGCTAAGTACTCTGTGACTGCCGCTTGGCCGTGGTTCCCGCCTGTCACCGAGGCGCTCGCTGCGCATCCGCGGCTTGACGCAGCGCAACTTCCGTCGCTGAAATTCCTAGGCACCATTGGCTCACGATCGCTCTTAGAGCGACTGAACCGTAAGTTGCCCGGGGTCGAGCTGGTCAAGTCTTCCGGGATGACCGAGGCCGCCGGCTCATTCGGGCTTTCTGTCGAGGGCGAAGATCTGGAGTCTCGCATCGTCACGCAGGGCCCGCCGATCCCGGGCGTCGAGGTGAGAATCGTCGAACCGGGTACCTATACCGACCTTCCGCCAGATACACCAGGCGAACTGCTGATCCGTGGCTTCCTCGTCATGGAGGGGTACTACAACGATGAGATACGAACCAGCGCGGTCCTTGATCGGGAGCGGTGGCTGAGAACCGGGGACTCCTATATCCTGACCCCCGACGGTAGGCTCGTGTGGGACGGCAGGTTGAAGGACATGCTGAAGGTGGGCGGTGAGAACGTTTCTTCGCTTGAAGTCGAGGATTTCCTCATGGAGCATCCGGCAGTGCACGCGGTCGAGGTTGTGGGACAGGACGACCAGCGACTCGAAGAAGTGCCGGTGGCGTTCGTGGAGCTCCGTGCAGGGGAGTGGATCGATCCTGACGAGCTCATTGACTACTGCCAGGGTAGGCTTGCGAGTTACAAAGTACCGCGCAGGGTCATCCTGATGGATCGAGACAACTGGCCCATGTCTACTACGAAGGTCGACAAGAGGGCGCTTCGTCGGCGGCTGATCAGCTCTGACAATGGTCCATAGCTCGATCAACGGTTGACAAGATAGGTTCGGTTTGTCGACGTGTGACAAGAGGGGGTCAGGTAAGGTCAATGCATTTTAATCTGGTACGCTGCCGCCATGTCTGCAACTGACTCCGACGAGGTTTCCGACGGCACCGCAATTGGAGACCGGCGTGCGCGGGCGCGTGGGCGCGAAAGCAAGCGTTACCAAGCCCGGCGGAGAGAGTTCATCGATGCTGCCGCCCACGAGTTCATCGAGCATGGATATGAGACCACGGCAGTAGGGGACATCGCTGATCGAGTAGGTTCCGATCGGGCTACGTTCTACTACTACTTCGACGGTAAAGAGCAACTACTCGAGATCTTCGAAGAAGTCGTCGCTCAGATCACGGAGGCAAATCTCAACGCTGCTGAAGACATCGTCTCGATGGAGGAATCCGCGAGGGATAAGTTAAGGCTGATCGTAAGGACGATCTTGGCCTCATTTGTCGAGAATTATCCTGTCGTCTATGTGTACATTGCCGAGGAGCTGCACAAGGTTCGGTGGAAGAAGGACGGCTTCGCTCCGCAGATCTTGTCCCAAAATAGGGCTATCGAGGCAATTGTGGCTGACATCTTGGATGAAGCAATTGAACAGGGCGACTTTCGATCCGATCTAATAACTAAAGTTGCGACGCACGGTCTGTTCGGAATGATCAATTGGACCTACCGTTGGCTGAATCCGGACGGAGATTTCGGTTCTCGTGAACTCTCCGACATGTTTTTCACGCTGTTCGTCGATGGTATGGCGGTCCGATCCAATTGACCCCTCTTGAAGAGACCGTTGTCTCCTTGGGCTTTGCAGAGGCGTTTCGCTGCGCGTCGTTCCATTGAGATCAACGCCGGTTTTCCCAGTGCCAATTCAAGTGATGGGGGTATGCAGAGGTTGAGTAGGAGCATCTACATCGCTAAGGCTCATGTATCCGGTGGTCGGTCAGAGGGTAGGGGGCGCAGCTCCGATGGAGTATTAGATGTCGACCTACGAATGCCTTTAGAGATGGGCGGCACGGGCGGCGGCACGAATCCCGAGCAGCTTTTCGCCGTTGGCTATGCGGCTTGCTTCGAGAGCGCGCTCGGGGCAGTGGCTCGCCGCCAACGAGTGGAGATTGGCGACGTCTACATCGATGCGATGGTGGAGCTGCGGACTGGCGAGGATCGAAGCTTCGAAATCGCAGCTGGCCTCGATGTCACTTTGGTCTCGGTTGAGACGACGAAGGCGATTGAGCTCGTCCGTCAGGCGCACTCTGTCTGTCCATACTCGAACGCCATTCGCGGCAATGTCGTCGTCGCGCTTACGGCAAATGGCGCTGTAGTTGTGACTGATGGAGCCAATGAATGAGCACCACCTGAGATCCGATACTTACGGGATGGCTGATCGCTGAACGAAGAACGGGGGTCGCTGATCGCCTGGCCTGAGCCCCGGTGCGAGATGCCGTTGCGTTGACACGGGCAGATCGACGGTTGGCTGGGCAGTGGACGAGATTCCGTGCCGACGTCTGACACGGTCCAGTTGGTGGGAGGCAGCGCACCGTGCTGCGCCCCAGGCGGCTGGCTGGTCGGTCCTGCTTCATGAGGGATCGAAAGGCAGGCGCTGAGGTCGCACCGGCCGACCCTGCGGGCGTCCCGGCCGATGGGAACCGAGCTAATTCTGCGACACTCGTAGCATCGCAGGACCGCGCTCGAAATGCCATCTCGCGGCCCGAAATTGGAGGAACGCCCGTTGCGGACGACGCTGATCTCACCTAAGTGAGTCCTCGGTCAGAGATCGGCGCCGGAAGATCGC
>Ga0081455_10006086_pt1 | contig 13054 bp, 7 predicted proteins | sample TabmetS3T2R1_FD_70207 | JGI IMG/M metagenome (GOLD analysis project Ga0081455, IMG submission 70207) | Tabebuia heterophylla rhizosphere microbial communities from the University of Puerto Rico - S3T2R1 | ecosystem: Host-associated > Plants > Roots > Rhizosphere ... | reverse complement strand
ATATCCTGCTTTCGGCGCGAGCGTGTTGAGCCGGTCAATTAGCTGATCTTCAACGAGAATATTCCACGGCTTTTTTTCAGCCATGTCATAGTTCCTCCGTAAGGCGGCGAATAAACAAAAGTGTTGACTGGCGCGATAGTGCGGCAGGGTTGGATTGGCGCGGAGTCGGAGAGTTTGCAGGTAGTCGCGCATTTATTTACTTGTCGTATGGTTCTTGTCGCTCAGTTCCAAAGGCGGATTCGCGGCGGGATTGTCGACGGCCCCGCCGTGGCGCCTGTCGTATGGTTCTTGTCGCTCAGTTCTGAGCGCGGACTTCCGTTTGAACGAAGTCTTGCTGAAGATGGGCGAGAGACGGCAGCGTCAATCACCTCACGCATGCTTTCTAGTTCGGTCGGCTTGTCTATTGCATCGGTCGCACCTGCCGCACGCGCCAGTTCACAAATGTCTTCTCCGAAAGACGTAATCGCCACAACCGGCAGGTCTGCATACTCGTCATCCGACCTGACAGCCACGATTAAATCCAAGCCGTTGAGGACCGGCATTGTGATGTCGGTTACGACCACGTCGGGGCGATTTACTTGTATTTCGGCGAGCGCTTCGAGACCGTTCCGAACAGCATTCACCTTATAGCCCGCTGCCAACAACATATAACCGTAAAGCGAGCGTAAATCGTCGTCATCTTCGGCTAATAGAATCTTTAATCGTCGCATAGTAAATACCGAAGGGGAGTGGGTGAATAAAATGGGGGACATGCGCGGTGTCAAAGAGATGGCAAGTGTCGCCCCACCCGCAGCGTAAAGATAATGAGGGTGACAGGCCAGGTGTGCGCCTATCACCCTCTGTCGGGGGACGGGGCGACTCGACGTTGCCTTATATGGTGTCGTTCAGGTCAACAAACGAATTGGCTTGGGGGATGAAAATGGGTGTGCGCCGAACATCCCAGCAAAATAGGCGCCAGATGTTCTCCTTTAACCCGGCGCCCCTACTGGAAGTGGGAGCAACTTGATACTGCCTTATACAGTGTCAGCAACCCAAGTATGATTTTTAAAGGAAGTACATTAGTAACTTTGGCAAAAAAGGCGCCACGCCTGCGGCCTTCCGCTAACCTCCTGCTTTCGCAAGGAGGGTGACACTCAATCAATTCGGACGGCAGCGCGAGACGTGACAATTTGTCGCCGTAATAAGGGGAATGGCGCGTCAGTGGAGCCGTTGAATTTACAGGCCGAGACCCTATGGGGCGTTTCGGGACGCGCCCGCATATCGAATCTACGTGGCGTTTCGGGACATTGCCCCACACACGAACCGGCGAAACGCCCTATACTCAACACTGTCAGTCAGGCCCGGTTATTGCACTTGCCTGGGGCGCTTGTAGCAGAGCAGCAAGCTGAGTGGGACATCTATCGCCAATGTGACATGACCTGTCAACCGCCCACTCGGCTTGCCCCGTACTTCCGCCCGCAGTGCCCGAGATGATGGAGTGGAAAATCAGACAGCAGACTGCCGGAGCATCGACTGGGCGACCGCCCCGGCTTTTTTTGCGCAGAATCGACCTACAAGGCGCCTCTCGAAGTTGGGGCTCCTCTACCCTATTCCCCGCCCGCCTATCGCAATGGCCGAACTCGCTTCATTTTCTCTTAGTTGACGTCGGAGTGGGCTTGCTGAAATCCTCGCGCTGAGATGGCGTCGGCGTTGGAACACCGGCCTCACGTGGGGTTTTGTCGGAAGGATTACCCGAGGGCGGATTGCCGGACGCGTCAACCGCACGCTTCGGTATAATCCAACCGAGGCCATCAAAGTATTGCTCGGTCGCGCCGGAATAGCGATTGACGCGGACTAGAATGCCGCCCTGAGCATTGTAATACTGATACTGACTCGGCCAGAAAGCGAACAGGGCGCCGATGGCGACAATCAAGGCGCAGAAGATAAGAAACTTAGCGAATCCACCCATAGAACCTCCGTATACACTTATAGAACGTCCGTATTCATCCATAGAACCTCCATTGATGGGAGAACAACACACGGAAAATAGAGTTGGAGAGCGTCAAGACAATGAGAGCGCCAGGTGGATGCCTGTACCTAGCGCCCTCTACTGGAGAGTTGGAACAACTCAAAACGGTGTCCCTAACCAAGAATTGATGTAGGATGTATCAATGCGCATTCCTCCGGCAAAATGGGCGCCACGTTCCCACCTTTAGCTAAACTCCAGATTCCACAAGAAGAGTGACGCTCAATCATTTAGGACAGCGGCGCGATGCGTGACAGTTTGTCGCTGCATTAAGGGATTTGGCTTGTCAGCGGCGCCGGTGAATTGAAAACCGCCCTAGGTTTGTTGCAGTTTCAGACCGATTACCGCCAGACGGCGGCCAAGAGCGCGGCAGATTACCGCTTCCTGTTCGTCGATTTGGCGCTTGTTATCAGCTCCCGCGACGTGCCCCGGACCGTATGGCGAGCCGCCCCCCTGCGTGGTGAACAGTTCCTGAGTGGAATACGGTACGCCGACGAGAATCATCCCCAGGTGGAGCAGTGGCGCCATTAGCGTCAGAATCGTCGTTTCCTGTCCGCCGTGCAGGCTGCCGGTGGAAACAAAGACGCCTGCTGGCTTGCCTTCCAGTTCTCCATTGAGCCAGAGTGACGTCAACTGGTCGATTTCATTCTTGAGTTGCGCCGCTACGTTTCCGAAACGAGTAGGAGTGCCGAAAGCAATGGCGCCCGCTTCGCGGAAATCATCCTTGGTGACCAACGGCACGTCTTGCTGCATCTCTCTTCCAGCCTTCATGTCCTCCCGAGAATTGATCACTGAATTCGGTATGAGTTCGGGCACTGTTCGGACCACCGGCTGGACGCCCGGAATCTCCTTGACCCCTTCGGCGACAAGGTTAGCCATGCGGTAGACATTGCCGTAAGCGCTGTAATAGACAATAAGAACCTTCATGCTTCAGTCTCCTTTCCGCAGCGGCGGTTCGCCGCCTGTCGCTCTCTACGCATCCATTGGCCCTGATTTTCGGACGCATATCGCGTGCCGGAATGTTTCACTCGAACACGCAGAATTTCTCAGAAGGCTCGGTCCATTACCGTACTGTAAGTTCATTGAAGCGGTAGTAGCGTGACGATGTTCGTTCGCTGTTTTACTTTTGCAGACATCATCAACAGTACTTGGAGGAGCCCGATTATGGGATTTGTGGGCAAGCTGGAAGAGATTCGGGCGCGGGCGCGCCAACATATTGAAGACGGGGCGGTCACCAAAGATTACCCTCTGGACCGCGATCAGGTCATAAGCGTCTTGAACGAGGCGCTCGCGACCGAAATCATCTGCGTGCTGCGCTATCAGTTTCATTACTTCATGGCCACCGGCATCCATTCCGAAGCGATCGCTGACGAGTTTCGAGAGCACGCGAATGAAGAGCAGGAACATGCCGCCAGGCTCGCCGCGCGCATCAAGCAACTCGGCGGCAAACCCGAGATGAACCCGGTCGAGATCGTAAAAGTGAGTCACACCGAATACAAAGAAGGCGTCTCGCTCGCCGACATGATCCGTGAAGACCTGGTCGCGGAACGCATCGTGATCGAAACCTATCGGGAGATGACGCATTTCTTCGGCCAGAAAGACCCTGTTTCGCGCCGGCTGATGGAGGAGATCCTCGCGAAGGAGGAGGAGCACGCCGATGAGATGGCCGATCTGCTCTTCGCCGTCGAGCCGGAGAGCAGCGAAGCGCCGCGGCGCCTCTATTTCAAAGATGAGATCCCGGGAGAGTCGGACGCCGGCCAACCTGTCAAGACGAGTGCGACGGTGAAACACGGCGCCAAAAAGGCGGCGCGCAGATGATCGGAGTCGTCGGCCATCAGCTTGGCGATGTTCCCATCTGACTAAATAGAACACGCAACATCGGGTAACCGGTACAATACCGCGCGCGTAAGCAAGCGGCGGATTCATCGGTCCGCCGCTTGCTTACGCGCGGTACTGTACCCATCTTGCGTTGCTCGATTTAGAATCCGTGCGGCCGATATGAACGCGGACTATACGATCCGTCCTGAGCCTTCCGAGACCGTCAGGGGTTTGAAGGCGCTTACAGCGTGAGGAATCATCCAGTGGCGACAGGAACCGATATCAACTCCCCGGCGATCTCGAAGTAGGGCATCGGAAAGGAACCATATAATGGCAAGACCACAACATGCAAAACGAGAGAAGGAACCGCAGACAAACCTGCAGGGCCCGGAACTGCTAGACAACCCTACCTTGAACAAAGGCACGGCGTTCACTCCGGAAGAGCGCCGCGAATATGGACTGGAAGGACTTCTGCCCCACGCCGTGGAAACCATTGACAGGCAGCTCGAACGCGTGATGGAGCACCTGGACGCGAAGCCGACCGACCTCGAGCGTTACATCTATCTGATCGGCCTGTCTGACCGCAACGAGACGCTCTTTTATCGCACGCTCATGTCCAACCCGGCGCGCTTTGTACCGATCGTCTATGACCCCACGGTCGCTGAGGCTTGCCTCACATTCGGCCACATCTACCGGCGCGCGCGCGGCCTGTACGTCACGCGCGAGATGAAGGGCCGCATTGCCGAAGTGATGCGCAACTGGCCGGAGCGCGACGTGCGCTTCATCTGCGTCTCTTCCGGCGGGCGCATTCTAGGCCTCGGCGACATCGGCGCGAACGGCATGGGCATCCCGATCGGCAAGCTGCAGCTCTACACCGCGTGCGCGTCCGTGCCGCCAGACTGCCTGCTGCCAGTGCTGTTCGACATCGGCACGACCAATGACGCGCTTCGCGCCGATCCGCTCTATCTGGGCTTGCGAGAGAAGCCACCGGCAGAGCCGCGGCTGGACGAACTCGTTGATGAGTTCATTCAGGCGACGCAGCAGGTCTTTCCCGGCTGCTGCATTCACTTCGAGGACTGGAAGGGGACCGATGCGATCCGGCTGCTCAACCGTTACAAAGACAAGGTCCTGTGCTACAACGATGACATCCAGGGCACTGCCGGCGTCGCGCTCGCGGGGCTGACGACGGCGCTGCAGATCATCGGCGCGCCGCTGACCGATCAACGTATTTTGTTTCTGGGCGCAGGCTCGGCCGGAATCGGTATCGCCAACCTGATCGTCTCCGCGATGCAGGCCAAAGGGCTATCGCAGGACGAGGCGCGCAGTCGCATCTCTATGTTCGACATCAACGGGTTGATCGAGCCGTCCCGCGCCGACCTGTCGGAATCGCAGAAGGTATACGCGCGCAAGGCGGAGCCGTCGAAGGACTTCGTGAAGACCATCGAGGGGCTGAAGCCGACGATCCTGATCGGCGTCAGCACGAAGGGCGGCGCGTTCAACCAGCGCGTGGTCGAGACAATGAGCAGACTCAACGAGCGGCCGATCATCTTCGCGCTCTCCAATCCGACGGACAGGGCGGAGTGCACGGCCGAGCAGGCCTACACCTGGTCGAAGGGAAAGGCCCTGTATGCGGCGGGCGTGCAATTCCCGGAAGTGACGATGAACGGCAAGACCTTTCACCCCGGACAGGCGAACAACTTCTACATCTTTCCCGCGATCGGACTCGCGACCTACGTGGCGCGGCCCCGGAGGATCACCGACGAATGCTTCATCGTCGCGGCCGAGGCGAGCGCCGATCAGGTCGGCCCGATCCTGCGCGAAAAGGGAATGCTTTTCCCAAGCCAGGCCAACATTCTGGAAACGGAAGTCACGACGGCGATCCGCGTCGCCGAGTTCATGTTCGACGAGGGGCTGGCGCAGGTCGAGCGTCCGAGCGACATCCGGGGCTGGATCGAGGGCCAGCTCTACAAACCGGAATACTCAACCTTCGTGGAAGGATAGGTCCAAGAAAAAGAAAATCAGCCACGAATGAACACGAATGAACACGAATCCCTTTCTCGATCCTGATGATTCGCCTGTTTTCCGCCCTTGCCACTATTAGTGAGTATTTGTGATCATTCGTGGCTGATTCCTTTTTCTTAAGCGTTAGAGAAGAGAGGGGGAGTGATGACGACTAAGAACAAAAGCGAAGCCAGTGAGGTCGAACAGGCGCCGAAGATTCTCGACCTGCCCATAGGCACAGGCGCGACCGGCTTACGCAAGGAGAGCGATTCGTTAGGCGCCATCGAAGTTCCCGCCGAACATTACTGGGGCGCGCAGACTCAGCGGTCGCTGATCCACTTCAGCATCGGCGATGACCGCATGCCGAAAGCTGTTTACCACGCTTACGGATATGTGAAGAAGGCGGCGGCCCTTGTCAATGCCGCCGACGGACTCCTGGCGCGCTGGAAAGCCGAACTGATCGCCAGAGTGGCTGATGAAGTCATCTCAGGTCAACTGGACAGTGAATTCCCGCTCTACGTCTGGCAGACCGGTTCGGGCACGCAGTCGAACATGAACGTGAACGAGGTCATCAGCAATCGGGCGATCCAACTCGTGGGCGGCGCGCTCGGCAGCAAGCATCCGATTCACCCGAATGATGACGTGAATATGAGCCAGTCCTCCAACGACACCTTTCCCACAGCCATGCACATCGCGACTGTGCGCGAATTCAGCGATCGCCTGATCCCCGCAGTGACCGCCCTGACGGACGCCATCAAGATGAAAGCGCGGGAATGGGTGGACGTCGTTAAGATCGGGCGCACGCACCTTCAGGACGCGACGCCGCTGACTGTGGGACAAGAGTGGTCTGGCTACGCCGCGCAGCTCGAGGACGCGTTGGCGCTGGTCCTGCAATCACTCCAAGGACTGTATCGTTTGGCCATCGGAGGCACTGCGGTCGGAACCGGTCTTAACGCCCCGACCGACTTCGGCGAAAAGGTTACAGCCGAGATCGCCAGGCTTACAGGTCATCCGTTCGTCACGGCCCCCAACAAATTCGCAGCCCAGGGTTCTCTTGACGCGATGGTGGCGGCGAGCGCGGCCCTGCGGGGATTGGCGGTCGCGCTGATGAAAATAGCCAACGATCTGAGATGGTTGGGTTCAGGACCGCGTGCGGGGATACACGAGCTAAACCTGCCGGACAACGAGCCGGGCAGCTCGATCATGCCCGGGAAGGTCAACCCGACTCAGGAAGAAGCCATGGTGATGGTCTGCATTCAAGTAATCGGGGAGGACAACGCCGTCGCCGTGGCCGGATCCCAGGGGAACTTCGAGCTGAACACAATGCGGCCGATCATCATCAACAATGTGCTGCACTCCGCGCGCATTCTCGGCGACGCATGCGTCAAGCTCCGTGAGTATAGCGTCGAGGGGATCACGCTCGACCGGGGCCGGATCGAGAAATTCGTGAACGAGTCACTCATGCTGGTGACCGCGCTGAGCCCTGTCATCGGCTACGACAAGGCTTCTGAGATCGCCCACCACGCGCTGGAGCAGAATACGACCTTGCGCGACACCGCGGTGAACGGAGGCTTCGTCAGCGCGGAGGAGTTCGATCGGATTGTAGATCCCAAGAAGATGGTCGGGAATCCGCGCCGCGACCTTGGAATGGCTTGACCTGCCGCACAGCGAACAGAAAGAAAGAGACGCCCAATGGAAGGACGGCCGCACAGACCTGCTAGTCGCTTACTGGTGGTACCAATGGCCGATCCTCGTGAGCAATTGGAATCACGATCACCGTTGGACAATTAAGCCGAAAGAGCTGCTCCGATTATCTATTCAACCACTTCGGCGTTTCCGCAGCTCACGCGCCGCAATTGCGAGCGCCAGGATGGCCCCCATGAGTGGTAGAACGGGGGCGTAGACGCGCGCCGGGGCGTCGTCGGAGGCGGCGCGGACCAGAAGGATCTGATGGATGGTGGGCACGGCGGAATACCATGTGACGGCATGCGCCTTGACTAAAGGCCAGAATGCGCGAGCGCTGAAACGGGCCGGAAGCGCAATTCTGGAGCCCGCGAAAAGCGCGGAAAGTGTGGCGCCGAAAACCAATTACCCTCACGATCAACACAATGAAAACGTGAATGGCGCCCAGGCGCCGCGCCGCAATCATTCGAGCGGGCGGCCCGCGCAGGCTTTAGCTCCTGCCCTCTAATAGGCGACTGCGCAATGTACCTTCGATTTTGATTTGAAGAATTCGTGCGGACTGATTTAAGACGTGATGTTTAGGCCCGATACGCAAGGCTCATATCGAAGACGCGGGCTTGGTTGTCGCAACACAATCTTCTCACTTGCCCGCCTGTAAAGCTCGTTTCGCCGCGGCCAGTTCTTTTAACTTGCTGTCGTCGGCTTTCGGATATTTGAGATCAAGGGAGTCCAGCGCATCGATGACCGCGGCGGCGACAACGATGCGCGCAAACCACTTGTTATCCGCGGGCACGACATACCACGGGGCCGCTTTCGTGGCGGTGTTTCGAATCATGTCTTCATACGCCTCCATGTAATCATCCCAGTGTTCGCGCTCCTTGACGTCACTACTGGAAAACTTCCAGTTTTTCTCCGGTTCTTCGATCCGCTCGAGAAAACGCTTCTTTTGCTCCTCTTTGGAAACGTGCAGAAAGAACTTGAGAATTGCCACGCCATTGCGCGCCAGGTATCGCTCGAAGCCGCGGATGTCCTGAAAACGTTCCTTCCAGATGTCTTTTGTGACGAGCGCCGGCGGCAGCCTCTGGTTCGCCAAAATTTCCGGATGCACTCGCACCACCAGGGTTTCCTCGTAATAGCTGCGATTGAAAATGCCGATGCGACCGCGCTCGGGCAGACGCTTCATGCAACGCCAGAGATATACGGGTCATATAGCTTCTTGTACTTATCTTTGCTCGATCTTGGCGCCGAGTCGCTCTATCTCAGATTATGGGGAGATTGCGAGAATTGAATTGAACAGAAAATGTTCAACAACGAAAAAGCCTAGCGCCTAGTATTCGGATGTGTCGGTACACGGTCGCACATAGACGGGATTTTCCGACAGGGCAGGATGTAAACTCACAATGCTCACAACGTCCGGAATCATCTCAAACAAAACAGCCGCGCCGCGCTAACTAAATCATTAGCGCGGCGCGGCTTAAGACAAAAAATCCTTCGACAAAAATACAGCTCGACTCGACCAATCAGAATTCAAGCCGCATACCTAACTGAATTGAGCGGCTGCCGGCGGACCGATTCGGCGGGGTGAATTGCTCAGTGATTACGCCGAAGGCGTCGGCCTTGGACAAATCCAGCGTTGGGTTGGCGAAATTAACGTGATTGAAGATGTTGAAGAAGTCGAAGGCGAAGGTCAAGGTCTTGTTCTCCATGATCGTCGTCTTCTTGCCGAAAGACATGTCCAGGTTCCAGCGCGGCAACCCGCGCAGCGGATTAGCGCGTCCGGAGCGGCCGTCAAGACTGATCTCGACGGGACGGAAGCTGTTGTAAACCTGTTCGGGGTCATTGAATAAATTGATCTGGGAGCCGGCGTTACCACGGGAGCCGACAATGCCGGAAACGTTAACGCCTTCATGCGCGCCGGTGTCGAGCGAATTCAGGTTGGTGGTCGGGATCGCGCCGGAGACGTCGGTCGAATCGAAGCCGCCGCCCCACACGCCCGCTCCCTGCGTGACGACAAGCGGCGCTCCGCTCTGCCACGTGAAGATCCAGGACGAATGCCAGCCTCCGAACGCCTTCTCCAGTATGCCGCTGGAGAAACCGAAGCGGCGGCCCTTGCCGAAAGGCAGTTCCCATACGCCGGAGACGTTGAATTGATGCGTGATGTCGAAGGCCGAAGGGCCGTATTCGGCGTCGAGGTCGAAGCTGTTCGGCGCCACGGCGAGCGAGTTCTGGAGCGCGCCGATCTGATCGAACGAGCGCGAGAGCGTGTAGTTCGCCGTGATGAACACCCCCTGCGACAAGCGTTTGTTCAAGGTGGCGAAGGCCGCGTTGTAATTAGACATGCCTGTGCTCGAACGCAGGATGAGCGTCTGCGCCAGGTAGTTGTTGAACTGCTGTAAACCTCCGGCGATGCGGTTCTTGTCGATAGTCACGAAGACATTGCTGATGTTCCCGTTGATGATGTTCGGCGATTGCGCCGCGGCCAGGCCCGCCGTGCAGTTGTTGGCGGGCAGCCCTGCTGAGTTGCAGATCGGCGTCCCGCGCAACTGGTTCTCGAACCAACCCTGTGAAGTCACATTGGCCGCCGCGACGCCGCCGCGGAGTTGGGCAGCCAGCGCGTCGAAGGCCTGCGCGAATGTCTGGTTGGAAGCCTTGTCCAGAAACTGATAGGGGGCCTGATTGAGGCTTATGTTCTGCGGCAGCTTGCTGGCGTAGCGTCCGACATAGCCGGCTTCGAAGACCATATGGCCGGGCAGTTCGCGCTGCAATGTGAAATCGAAGGCATGATTCTGAGCGACCTTGATTTTCGGGTCGACCTGGAACGAGATGGCTTCCGTGAAGTGGATTGGGTCTGCATTCAGATCGGCCATGCCGGGCGAAAAAGGCTTTGATTGCCCCGGCACAGAGGGCACTGGAGGCATGCCGTCCACGCCGACGCGGAAGCCGTTCACTGCGACGTTTGCGCCGTTAGGATCGCAGTTCGTCCCTCCGGCGCCCGTGGCGTTGCATTGCGGCGCCGCGAGGTTGATCGTTTGGGCGAAGGCCACGCCCTGTGTGGGAAGGATCACGCTCTGGGCGGTGTTCTGCCGGTCGTAGATCAGGCTGTAACCGCCGCGAATGACCGTCTTGCGCTCGCCGAACAATCTGCCCAGAAAGCCCCCGCTGAAATTCGGGTTCCACGCGGCCGAAACGCGCGGGCTGACGTTGTTCCAGTCAGTGTCGAAGACGCTTCGCTTGGCGTCGTTGACCGGCTGGAAGGCGATCAACGGGTTGAATATCTCGCCGCGGCGGGCCGCCTCGTCGCGGGCGCGCAGGTATTCCTGCGCGGTCACTGGCGTGAGCGACTGGCCGTCAACCAGAATCGTCATCCTTGCCTGCTTCACTTTCGGCGACGTCTGCCAGCCGTAGTTCAGGCCGTAAGTGAAGGTCAGCGACGGGCGGGCGCGCCACACGTCCTGCAAGTAGAACTCGGGCGCAAACAATCTCGTGTCCGTGACGAGTTGGGAGCCGAGCGGCAGCGCGTTGAAGAATTCGTCGCGCACGACCAGCGTGTTGATGTTGTTTACCAGCCCCAGCGCGCCGGCGTAGAGCTGATCCCATTTCCCCCCGTCGCCCGGTTGCAAACAATTGACCGTCGTGACGTCGTTGCAGGTGGGCGGACGCAGCGAGTCCGGAATCTCCAGGCCGCCGGCGCCGACCTGCGCCACGAGCGCGCTCAAATCGTTCCCTTTGCTGTCGCGCATGTAGCGCGTCGGCAGATAACGTATATGGCTGCCGAACTGGAACCTGTGGGCGCCTTTCAGCCAGTTGAAATCGGCGTTGAGTTGGTAATTTCTGTTGTCGACCGCCTGATTGGCGGCGACACCCACATCACTTGCTCTCAGGTCAATCGGCCCATCCACCGCGCCGAGATCGAGCGCGACGTTTCCGGCGGTGGCTTCAGTCCCTGGAAGCGCAAGCATCGCCGCCGCTTCGTCCGGCCGGAAGCGGATGGTCGAGGCGCGCGAACGCGTCCATCCGAAGGCGAACTCGCCGATCAGGTTGTCAGTGATCTGCCCGGTCATGCCGACCTTGATCATGTTCTGCCGGGTGGGGAAATTTTCGAGGCTCTTGTTGTTCCCTCCGACGATCGAGAGCTGGTTCGCGCCCGCGTTACTCTCGCCGAAGTAGCGAAACGACCCGTCAAATCGCCATTTCTTGCTGATGTCGCGATCGGCCCGCGCGCTGTAATAACCGCTGGAGAGCGGGTTGCTGACGGTCCCGCGATAACCGATCGTGTTCAACCCGTCGCCCAGGCTCGGATCGTTGCCCGACGGCAGATTCGCCCAGAGCGTCGAAATCGCAGGGCTGAGTCCCAGGGCGCGGGGGTCGCAGGCGCCAGTCGCCGGAGCCGCGTCAGTCCCGGCGCCGCAAAGGGTCGCCGAAGCCAGGTTGTAGTCAACTATGTTGCCCGCGCCGTCGCGGAAGCGCAGAACGCCCTGCTTCAAAGTATCGGTCGGAACCAGACGCGTGAATTCGCTGGAGTGCGGGAAACGCCGTCCCTCGTAATTCAGGAAGAAAAAGGTATTTTCCCACCAAGGATATGGGCCGCCGAAGTTGAACCCGAAGCGGTTGTCCTTCAATTCAGGCTCTTGAATCCTGTGGCGCATCGCAGGGTCGCTGATGTCCTGGCCCAGCGTACGCTTATTGGTCCACGAAGCCGCGTTGAGGGCGTCGTTCTGGTGATACCAATAACCCCCGCCGTGAAAATCGGCCCCGCCGCGGCGGCTGACGACGGAGATCTGGCCGCCAGAGCCCCGCCCGAACGAAGCGTTCGAATTGGCCAGGCCGACGCGGAATTCGTCGACGGCCTCTATCGGCAGTCGCATAAACGTATTGAGGCCGCCGGCTGAATTGTCGGAGACGTCGATGCCGTCGAGCAGAAACGCGCTTTGATCCTGGCGCGCGCCGGCCACCGCCCCGTCGGGCGTGACCAGAGGCTGGTGCCTGATCAACTCATTCGCCTGGCGTGTGAACGTTGGCATCAGCGGCAGGAGCCGGCCTGAGAACACATTGCCGACGGCGGAGTCGCCGGTCTGCAGTTCAGCCCCGGCGGCCGCCGTGACCTCGACGGACTGCTGCGGCTCGCCCACTTCGAGCGCGACGTTGATTATGTACGACTTCGTCACCTCGACCTTCACGCCCGCCACGGTGGTCTTGCGAAACCCCTCTTTGGCGCCGGTGACGGTGTAATATCCGGGCAGAACCGAGGTGAAGACATATTGTCCCTTCTCATTCGCAGTCACTCTCGTGACAATATTGGTCCCCTTGTCGGACAGCTCGACTTCGGCCCCTGCCAGCGCCGCCCCGGTTTTATCGGTCACGGTTCCGACTATCGTCCCAGTCGTCGCCGTTTGCGCGAAGACCGACAGGGCGAACATCAACGTCAGCGCCGCCGCCCCTAATGGTAATGAAACAAGTGAAAGAAATCGCGTCACAAATACCTCCGATGAAACCCCTGGGCGCGCGCCGGCGCCAGGACGCCCGGCTTCGATCGGCGGATCCGACGGC
>Ga0081455_10006084_pt1 | contig 13057 bp, 11 predicted proteins | sample TabmetS3T2R1_FD_70207 | JGI IMG/M metagenome (GOLD analysis project Ga0081455, IMG submission 70207) | Tabebuia heterophylla rhizosphere microbial communities from the University of Puerto Rico - S3T2R1 | ecosystem: Host-associated > Plants > Roots > Rhizosphere ... | reverse complement strand
TTACGCCACGTTTATGAATTTCTGGCCGGGCAAGAGGGTTATAGCCGCCTCTCCGCCCATACCCTTTTCCGAATATCCCACCGAAGATTTGCCGCGCGACCTGGTCATCAACATCATGGTCGGCGACCTGCAGCGGATCAGAATCTATCCCGGCCGCGGGTTTCAGATCGAACAGGAGATACCTGACGACGTCTGGCAGGCGTTCGGGAAACTCATCGAGCTTGGATATGATAAACACCTGATTTAGCAGATGTCAGATGTCAGATGTCAGATGTCAGATGTCAGTAAAAGAGTGATTTCGCGGATTCCTGACACCTAACTCCTAACTCCTGAACCTGGAACCTCGAATCTGACATCTGACATCTGGCATCTGACATCTGCTATCTGACTCCTGTTGCTAATGCGCAAATGGGCAGGCTATCATAACTGTTCGCCCGCGACCCGGCTTCACGTCCTCGCGCCGGGGCGGTGGCATGGGTCTCAATGTAACGCTGCTATCACTTTCCTGTTTCATAATTGTGGCTTGCGTTCCACGCTCCCCCATCCACACTATTTGTCTGAGATGGCTGGCCTTATGAAGTTTGGATGTCTTGTGCATCGACGTTCTAGCGGGTAAAATCGCTAAATAATCAATGAGCGCGATTCTTCTGGAAATGAGCCTTCAGGCGGAAGAGAAATTTTTTTACGCAAAGCCAAGCGCATATTTGGAAGAGCGAATTGCCGCGCTCCTGGTGGGCCTTTGTGTGCCCTTGTAAGGGGCTGGGAGCGCGTTCTTTTTATTTTCATTATGGACAATCAACTGAAATCACAGGTCAACATTGAAGACGAGATGAAGCGTAGTTATCTCGACTACGCCATGTCGGTGATCATCGGCCGCGCGCTGCCCGACGTTCGCGACGGCTTGAAACCTGTCCACCGACGCATTCTTTATTCGATGAACGAGAAGGGGCTGTCGCCCAGCAAACCGTATAGGAAATCGGCCACCGTCGTCGGCGACGTGCTCGGCGGGTATCACCCTCACGGCGACACCGCCGTTTACGATTCGATGGTGCGAATGGCGCAGGATTTTTCGATGCGCTACCCGCTGATCGACGGGCAGGGGAATTGGGGCTCTGTAGACGGCGATAACGCGGCGGCCTACCGCTACACCGAAGCGCGCCTCACACACATCTCTACGGAGATGCTCGCCGACATCGAGAAGGAGACCGTCAAATTCGTTCCGAACTACGACGAGTCGCGCGAGGAGCCGATCGTCCTGCCGACACGCGTGCCGAACCTGCTGGTCAACGGTTCGGACGGAATCGCCGTCGGCATGGCGACCAAGATTCCGCCGCACAACCTGGGCGAGATCATCGAGGCGACCATCCAATTGATTCAGCATCCGAACACCAAGGCCGAGGATTTGTTCAAGATGGTGCCGGGGCCGGATTTTCCCACCGGCGGATTCATATACGGTCGTGAAGGCATCAAGCAGGCGTATGAGACGGGGCGGGGCGTGATGCAGATTCGCGCGAGGGCCGCGATTGACCGCATCGGGCGAGGCGCCCAGGAGCGCGACGCCATCGTCATCACCGAGATCCCCTTCCAGGTCAACAAGTCGAAATTGATCGAACAGGTCGCCGACCTGGTCAACGACAAGAAGGTCGAGGGCATTTCGGAAATCCGCGACGAGACCGACCGCGAATCGTCCGCGCAGAAGAAAGTCCGCATCGTCATCGAACTCAAACGCGACGCCGTCCCGCAGATCATCCTGAACAAGCTCTACAAGATGACGCAGATGCAGATCTCGTTCGGGATGATCAACCTCTCGATCGTCAACGGCCAGCCGAAGATTCTCAACCTGGCCGAGACGCTCAACGAATTCATCGCCTTCCGCCGCGAGGTTGTGCGCAATCGTACGACGTACGAGTTGAAGAAGGCCAGGCACCGCGCGCACATCCTGGAGGGTCTGAAGAAGGCCATCGACATCATCGACGAGATCATCAAATTGATCCGCGGGTCGAAATCATCGGACGACGCCAAGCAGGGACTGGTCAACAAGTTCAAGTTCTCGGAGATTCAGGCGCAGGCGATTCTCGACATGCAGCTTCGCCGCCTCGCGGCCCTCGAACGGCAGAAGATCATCGACGAATACGAAGAGGTGATCAAACTGATCGCCGAGTTGGAAGAGATTCTCGCCAACGAGCGCGTTCTGAGGACCCTAATCATCAAAGAGCTGCGCGCGGTCCAGAAGGAGTACGCCGACGAACGCCGCACGCAGATCGTCGACAGCGGCGTCGAGTTGACGCTCGAAGACCTGATAGCCGACGAAGACGTGGTGATCACGCTGACCCATTCGGGCTACGTCAAACGCACGCCGTTGACGATGTATAAATCGCAGCGCCGCGGCGGGACGGGACGCAAAGGCATGAGCACGCGGTCGGAAGACGTCGTCTCGCACATCTTCATCGCCTCGACCCACAGCTATCTGATGGTCTTCACCAACGAGGGGAAGGTCTATAAACTGAAAGTCCATGAGATCCCCGACGCCACGGCCGCGGGCAAAGGGAAGGCCATCGTCAACCTGATCAGCCTGCCGTCGAGCGAGAAGATCGCGGGCGTGATCCCGGTTCGCGAGTTCGCCGAAGGCCAGTATGCCGTGATGGTCACCCGCAAGGGCGTGATCAAGAAGACGGAGCTTTCCGAATTCGGCAACATCCGGCAGAACGGCATCATTGCGATGGGCGTTAACGAAGGCGACGAACTGATGACTGTAGAGTTGACTGACGGCGCGAAGAAGATCTTCCTGGCCACGCACGAAGGCATGGCCATCTGCTTCAACGAAGAGGATGTGCGCGACATGGGGCGCCAGGCCCGCGGCGTGCGGGGCGTCACGCTGCGCGACGACGATTACGTAGTTAGCGTCGTCGCCGTAGACGGCGACGAGCAGATGCTGAGCGTCACCAGCAACGGATTCGGCAAGCAGACGCCGCTCTCGGAATACCGCGTGACGTCGCGCGGCGGCAAAGGCGTGATCAACATTAAGACCACCGAGAAGAACGGCAAGGTGGTCGCCGTCATGCCGGTCACCAAAGACAGCGAAGTGATGATCATCACCAGCAACGGCAAACTGATCCGCCTCGAAGCCGAAAAGATTCGCGCCACCGGACGCAGCGCCCAGGGCGTCAAACTGATCGACACCTCGGGCGGCGATCTGGTCGCCAGCGCGTCGCTCGTCGAACAGCAGACCGGGCAGGTGGCCGAAGAGGCGGAAGCCTAAATCAGATAGAACATTTATCATTGTTCGTTTGTCATTGTTATTGCCAGGAAATCGCCCAATGAACATTGGTTGTTGATCGATTGCTGCGGCTGTAAATGACAAATGACAACTGACGAATGACAACTGACGAATGACAAATGAACAATGGATGTCTTAGTCCATTCCTTGATTTACTAACTGTACCAAATCTTTCCCCCAAGGCGCTCACTTCCGAATGAAAGGCTCTTTGACGAATGGGCAAACCGAGGGATCGATCAAAACGGAGAATAGAAACGGAAGACGGAAGGTGGAAAATGGGAGATGGAAAAGCTGAAGCAGGTGTTACCCCATTCGCGAATTAACAACGCCCCGACTTTCATAAATTTGCTGTTAAGAGCTTGCCTCCTTACGCTGACCACATTCGGTATTTCTTGCTCTCGCGGCGCGCTGCTCGATAGCGCGCAGGAGGCATGGGACAAGGCCGATTACGCCGCGGCGGCGGATTATTACGAACAGTTCCTCAAGGAGAATCCGGGGAGCGACAAGGCGGAATTCGCCCGGCTGAGGGTGGCGACGATTTACCAGCGCGATCTCAAGCGGTACGACCGCGCCATCGAACACTACATTCACTTCATTGAGGAGTTCCCGAAATCGCCAGACATCGTCCAGGCGAGGGTGCAACTCGGCGACTGCTATGGAATGACCAAGAAGTACCGGGAGGCGATCAGTGAGTACGAAGGCGTCTTGCCGAAGATCAGCGATCAGAGTGAGCGCCGCCGCCTGCGCCTCAACATCGCCGACAGGTATTTCGATCTGAACGACCGTGGGCAGGCGCTGGCCGAGTATCAAAAGGTGGTTGCCGGCGCGTCTTACGACACTCTGACCGAACGCGCTTATTTGCGGATCGGAGGCATCAGGCTCTTGCGCGACGAGTATGAAGACGCCATCCCGGCCTATCAGACGGTGGCGTCCTCCACCAAAGACCCGGTGATCCGCCGCGCCGCCCGCTTCGGGATGGCTGATTGTTACGTACGCACGCTCCAGTACGACTTGGCCATTCGGATCCTTGAGCAGACCGAGCCTGATCCGAAATCGCCGAACTATATTCAGAAACGCATCGCAAGTATTCGAGACCAACGACGTCAACGCAATCTATCCTCGCCGTTTCCGTTGAAACCGGCGAGTAAACAGTCGGGTAATCAATAGACCGGAGTCTTTATGCCTATATTTAGGGGGGGCCGAAGGCCCACAAAGAAAAAATCATTCGGGGGGAAGCAAGGTAAGCCGGGCAGGGGCGGTGGTAAATTCGGTGGTGGTAAATTCGGAGGCAAGCCTGGTGGTAAATTCGGTAAAGCGGCCGGCGGTAAGAAGGGCAAGAAGCGCGCGCCCAAACGCAAAAAGAAAGTCGTGAAGAAAGCTCCGGCGCAGACCATCGAGAGCACAGGCATGGAAGCCTGGTACATGAAACAGTTGATGACCTCCGAGATCCCCATCGTCGTCGTGCTCAACACCGGCGAAAAGGTGCGCGGTTTGGTGCGCTACTACGACAAAGACACCTTCAGCCTCGGCCCCGCCGACGGCACCCCGAAGATGTTCTTGCGTAAAGATAGCATACGTTATTTGTACGAAGAGCCGGAGGAGGGCGAGTTTTATGATGAGGAATATGACGAAGAAGAGGAAGAAGAAGAGGAAGAATATGAGGAGGATCAAGAATTGAGGAGCGAGGATTGAGGATTGCCATCCTCGATCCTCTATTTCGGCCGTCCTGGCGCCGCATTACCCAATATTTCGCGGAAGTCACGCTCATTGCTCGGAAACAAATGGAACTTGAGCGTGGCTTTCGCGTCTATGGTTGCATGTCACGGCAAAGTTTTTAAGGATCAGTTACAATGCCGTTGTCGCAATTCCCCTTGTCAATCAATTGATCGTGGCCTTTCGCCGTGACGTTCCGCGCAAGTGGTGTCGGTCGGAATGTTCACTGGTCGGAGATCTTCGGATTGCAGATTGCGGATTTTCGCTGGGCGCCGTCTGGCCTCGATTTTCACTCTCAATCGGCGCCATTATTTGGTCGTTTGACAATTGCGAATCCGCAGTAAATGAGCAGGAGAATTCATCATGGCGCTGAAGCGATTTACGGCATCATTTCTCATCGCGCTGTTAATTTGCCCGCCTGCCTTGGCGCAGACGCCCGCTCGACCTCAGGCGCAAAAGCAAGAAAAGTCCCAAAAAGAGGATAAAGAACTGGAGAAGAAGGCGCTCGCGCTGCTCGACGAAGTAGTCGGCGAGGCGATGTCGCTTAAGCTGGTCGAGAATCGGATCTACGCTCTGACCACGGCCGCTGACCTGTTCTGGAAGCATAATGAAGACCGCGCCAGGGCGCTTTTGGCCGAAGCGGTCAGTCAATTCATGGCCATCGAGCTTCCACACCAACCCCAGGCTCAACCCCAGGCCCAACCTCAGGACGAACCCCAGTCCGAGTCCGATGGAATGCGGGCTTTGCAGTTGATGGGGGTTCGCATGGAGTTGCGGACGCAATTGCTTCAGGCCCTGGCCGCGCGGGACAGCCGGATGGCGCTGGACTTTCTGAGAGCCTCACGCCTTCCGGAGGCGGGAAAGTTGTTCGGCGTCAAGGGCGCTTCGCCCGATTTCGAGCGGGATTTCGAAATGCAGTTGGCCGTCCGCATAGCCGAAAACGATCCGCGCGCGGCGATGCAGATCGCCGAAGAGAGCCTCAAGCAAGGCGTCAGCCACCAGGTCTATGAAATCTGGGCGAACTTGCTGAATAAGGACCCGAAGGCCGCCGCGAAACTTTCCGGCGACATCGTCTCCTCGCTCAAATCGGCCGACTTGTTGAAAGACTACCAGTCCATCTACGTGGTGACTTCCATGCTGAGCCAACTGCGCTCGCAACTGCGGCCCTCCCGCACGAACGACAAGGAAGCGCCGAAGCCCCCGCAAGAGGCGCGGGAAATGTTCCACGATCTGCTCGAGTTGATGGTCTCTACGGCGCTCAAAGTCACGTCGGCTCAGTTGCTGGATTTGCAGGCACAGGGGCCTGCGCGAGACCTGCTGACGCAAGTTCAAATGTTTTTGCCGGACATCGAGAAGAATCTGCCATCTCGGGCGCCGGCGGCCCGCGCGAAGCTCGCGCAATTCGACAAAGCCTTCTATCGCCAGCAGTCGCCGCAGGAGGTTTTTCTAGACATGGAGAATAAATCCCCTGACGAGCTGATCGCGATGGCCGCCAAATCGCAGGACGAATTCAAGGACATGCTCTACCGGCAGGCGGCGACGAAACTCATCGAGCAGGGTGATACGGCGCGCGCACGCAAGGTCGTGAAGGACTTCCTGCCGGACGACGGCGCGTGGGATCCGCTCTTCACCGAGATCGATCGGAAGGAGAGAGAGCAGGCGGTGAAGGAAGGCAAACTGGAAGAGGCGCGCAAGAGCGTCTCGCGCTTAGGGTCGAGCGATGAGCGCGCCCTGGCCCTGGTCGAACTCGCCACGAAGGCCGAGGCCGAGAAGGATCAGAAAGCGCAGCGGGAGTTGCTCAAGGAGGCGGGCGAACTGCTCGGCGATCAGATGGAGACGCGCTCGCAGGTCGAAGCGCAGTTGGTCCTGGCCGCCGCCTCTCTTAATCTCGACCCCGACCGGAGCTTCGAGATTCTTGGATCGGCGATCGACCGCCTGAACGCGGTCTTGAACGCAGTGGCGACGATTGCCAAATTCGATCAAGGCGGAACGACGCCTATGGCCGCCAACGCGGTGGACGGCGAGATGAGGCTGAACGCGGGCGAATTCGCCAACATCACTAACAACCTGGATCAGCGGTTGCTCGCCTTCGCGCGAAAAGATTTCGACCGCACAGTGGCGCTGCTAAAACGCTGGCAGATCAACGAGGTCAGGCTGGCGATCTGCCTGACGCTCTTGAGTAGTATTCTAGGCGCCGAGAATGTCCAGAATCGAGAATCGAGGGTCGAGTATTATAGAAGATCGAGGATCGAAGATTGAGGATCTTTCGATTGCGGATTGCGGATTGCGGATTGCGGATTATCGATTCCGAATCAGCCGCCTAGAACCGCGGGTTGAGAAGCTGCGATTGAAATCTTCTTCAATCCGCAATCCGCAATCCGCAATCCGCAATCGAATTCGGAGGAGGTCGTTATGACTTTGGAGGCCCGTAAAGTCTTTTCATCCATCTGCACAATCATCATCGTGTTGTCGCTCGTCTCATCTCCATTGGCGCAAACTCCGCGCCAGCGCCTCGGAACCCAACCGCCGCCGCCGGAGCCGCAGCAGACGGAAGAGGAAAAGAAGGCCGCGAAGGAACTTGAGAAGAAGGCGCTGGGCCTGATCGACGATATGGTCGCCGAAGCGGCGTCTCTGAGACTGGCGGAAAATCGAATCCACATCCTGACCGGCGCATCGGACATTTTGTGGGCGCGCGATGAAGAGCGTGCGCGGGCGCTCGTCCGCGAGGCGATGGATCAGGCCGTCGCCAATATGCGCGAGGCGAAGGAGAAGGCGGCGCAGGAGGACAGCCAGTACTTCGATTCGCGCTACACCCGCCGATACAACGCCACATACCTGCGCCACATGGTCTTGAATCTGCTGACGAGGCGGGACCCCAAACTGGCGTTGGAGTTCCTGCAAATGACGCGGTCGCTGCAGACGGCCGACAACGCCCGCTACCCCGGCGAGGAGCAACAGGAGAAGATGCTGGAGTTGAACCTGGCCTCTCAGGTCGCCGAGAGCGATCCGCAAGTGGCTTTGCGGATCGCCGAGGGGTATCTCGACGACAAATTGGATTATCAGGTAGTCAACCTCTGGAGTACCCTGCAAAGAAAGGACCCGAAGGCCGCCTCGGCGCTGACTGACAAGATCATCAGCAGCCTGAAATCGCAGGACTTGCTGGCCGATTACAACGCGTCCAACTTCGTTTTCAGCGTATTGAACGTCCTGAAATCGCGCACAAACGAGATCGCCGGCGCGCGAAACAATCCGGACGCGGCGAACGCGCCGCAATCCAATTCCGCCGATATACAACAGGCTTATCGCGACGCGCTGGATGTCGTCGCCGCCGCAACGCTCAAGATCACGACCAACAATCTGATCAATCAAGACGAGGCCAACAGGGCGCGCAACCTGCTCATGCAGGTACCGAACTATCAGGCGGACATCGACAAATTCCTCCCGGCGCGCGGCGCCGCGGTACGCGCCAAGGTCGCGCAGTTCGACAAGGCCAAATACCTCAACCCGTATGAGAAGTTTTACGCGGAAAACGGACGCGACCTCCAAACCAAATCGCTTCAAGACCTGCTCTCCATTGCCCAGAAAGCGCCGCAGGAAGTCCGCCAGAACGTCTATTACCAGGCCGTAAACAAGGCCCTCGAACAGGGTGACGAAGAGACGGCCCGCAAGATCGTCAAGGAGAACATTCCGGATAAGTGGCAGGCGAACGATCTGCTCTCCAACATCGAGCGCAGGACCTCGGATCGCGCCGTCGGCGAAGGCAAATACGCCGAGGCCAGGAAGTCTCTCGCGCGCATGCGCACCGACGAACAGCGCGCGTCGGCCCTCGCCGGGTGGGCGTCCGCCGCCTCCAGCAAGGGCGAGGAGAAATCGGCGCGCGAGATGTTGGATGAGGCCCGATCGCTCATCGGCTCTAGAATGCAGAAGAGCGACCAGCTCGAAGCGCAAGTGGCCGTCGCCAATGCGGCCGTCAATATCGATCTCGACGTAAGCTTCGAAATCGCCGAAGCGGCCGTCGAGCGGATCAACCGGCTGGTCGCCGCCAACCTGGAGATTCAGACCTTCGGCGGAATGGAAGAAGGTGAGATCAGGATCATGGACGGAGGCGCCTGGAGCGGCTATTCGGGGAGCATCGTCCCGCTCTTCGCCGCGCTGGCGCGAAAGGATTTTGATCGCGCAGCCAACCTGCTTAAACGTTGGCAGTTGACTGAACTCAGACTGATGATAAGCCTCTCGATCGCGCAGAACATCCTGGGCGGACAGGGAGTCGGGCCTGTATTAGGGGCCAGTTTTTTTACCGGCCGTGGAGCCGTCTTTGGGGCGCAGCCGCCGCCCTCGCGCCCAGCGCTGCGTCCGGCGATAAGAAGGCCATGACATTTTCCATTGTTCATATCACATCTTTGCATTTGTCATCGCAGGAGAATCGCAATTCCTGCGATGACAAATGTAAAGATGTAATATGAACAATGGAAAATGAACACACTCCAGAATATCCACCTGACTGCTTAACCCTCACTCCGCATCCCCCGCTCTCCACTTGGCCCGCCCCCGTTTGCGCTCGCTGTCCTTGCGCTTCCGCTCTACGCGCTCGCGTTTCGATCCTGCCGTGGGTTTCGTCGCTTTGCGGGGCTTGCGCGGGCGCTGCAATTTTTCGAGCCTCTCGGCCATTCTCTCGTAAGCCGCTTCGCGGTTGGCCGATTGCGAGCGCCGTTCAGTCGCCGTGATGACGATGCCGGTGGGGCGATGCGTCAGCCTGACTCCGGTCTCCACCTTGTTGCGGTGTTGTCCGCCCGGGCCACCCGCCACGAAAAATTCCAAATCGCAATCGCGCTCCAATGATTCTCTGTCTGTCGGATGTTTATTCACCGCTCCCCACTCCCTTGTTATCTTTAATTCTGGATTTGAGTTCGCCGGTGGTGACGATTGTGCGGCGCGGGCGATCTGAAAGACTTTGTTCGACGAGCAATTCCAGACCTGAGCTGCGGTAAAAGTTGGATTGTTGGTAGAGTTCTTCGAGGAAATCGAGCGCAACTTTGGCGATGGCGATGACGGGCACAGCCAGGATGATTCCGAGAATGCCGAATAGGCTGCCGCCGATCATCAATCCGACCAGAACCCACATCGGATGCAGATCGAGTCTTCCTCCGAGGAGTTTTGGCGTCAAGTAGTATCCCTCGACGCACTGAACGACGATGAAAACAGCGACGACGCCCAGTATGCGGGCCCAGCCCCCTCCGTCCAGGGCCACAAACGAGAGCGAAAGAGTCAGCCCCGTAAGAGTGCCAAGATATGGAATGAAGTTGAGCAGCCCCGAAAGCAGGCCGATCGAGAGGGCGAGCGGGACGCGCGCTATCGCAAATCCGATCGCGTACAAAACTCCCATCACCAGCGCAATCACTAGTTGGCTTCGCACATAGGATGAAATCACGAAATTGATCCGGGTGATCAGAGTAGAGGCCACGGCGCGATGGCGCGGCGGTATGAGACGATCGAGATGAGCGCGCATCGCGCGGTAATCGGCCAGCAGGTAATAAACGAAGAACGGGATCAACAGGAGGTCCAGCATCGAAGCCGTGACGTCGACGAGGCTGAAGAGACCTTTCTGCAACCACTGGCCGGCCGTGCTGAAAACTCGATTAAGGAGGTCGGACTCGCCGGACTTATCGATCTTCGATCGCAGAAAATCGTGAAGCCGAGGGCTGATTTGGTTTATCTTTTCGAGTAGCGAGGTAATTGGCGATCCTTTTCCCAGGAGATCGCTCACATAGTTATAGGTTTTAACCAACTGCCCCCAAAAACCGGGCAGGATGAAGATCAGAATTAGGGCCAGCACGACCGTTGCGCCACTGATGGTCAGCAGGACTGAAGACGGGCGGGACCATCCGCGGCGTTCAAACCAGGCGACTACCGGCGCTAGCAGATAAGCCAGCGCCAGAGAGCAGAGCATCGGAACCAGAATGATGCGGGCGCCGATGAAAACCGCGGCGCAAAAGACCAGAGCCAAGAGCGCGAACGGGATCCACTTCATCCATTCCAGGGGGTTTCGCGCATATCGCGGCTCTTCTTTGGAGTTCGACTCTTTCACCTGCTATCGTCTTCCTGATCTTCGCTCATCAACCTGTTGATGTGAGCGATGTAGTGAAGCCCGGAGAATACGGCCATTGCGAGCGTGGCGTAATAGGCCACCGGCAGATACTCCGCCAGCAAGCCGAAGGCGTTGGCCACGAGGAAAAAAACGATCATCACGACCTGAACCAGGGTGTTCAATTTCCCGGGTATCGAGGGGCGAAACCGGCTGAATCCCGTGGTCATATTGATGACCGCCGCGCCCAACACGATGATGGCGTCACGGCTGATCGCCACCGCCGTCAGCCAGAACGGGATCGGGTCGGTCAGAGTGAACCGGGGCAGCGAAAGGATGACGAAAGCCGTCACGAGCAGCAGCTTGTCGGCCATCGGATCGAGAATCGCGCCGAGTTGCGTCTTCTGATTGAAGCTCCGGGCGACCAGTCCGTCAAGCCCGTCCGTGACGGCGGCCACCAGAAAAACCGCGAGAGCCCCCTTGAATTGCTGATAATAAAGAGCCGTGACAAAAACGGGTATTAGGATTAGCCTTAAAACCGTGAGGAAATTGGCGATGGTCAGAGCCGATGACATTGCGTCATCATAGCTTTTCGATTTTTCTTTTGAAAGCATTTTGAGCAATAATGGCTCTCCCTGCACAAACTTCCGATCGCGCGATCAAAGATTCGATTAAGATCAGTGGTTATGAGAACTTTAGTCGTAGGCGACATTCACGGCAAGCTCGACCTGTTCAATCTCCTGCTGGAGAAGATGGAGTACCGCGCAGGCGAGGACCGGCTTATTCTGATTGGCGATTTGGTGGATCGCGGGGAGAATTCGCGCGGCATGGTGGCGCGCGCCATCGATCTCAAGCGAGAGGCGCCCAACAATGTGATTGTTCTCAGGGGGAATCACGAAGCGATGATGTTGGCCGCCCTATCGCACCCCGAAGGCGAACAGGCCGAACTGTGGTATTACAACGGCGGCATCGAAACCCTACAAAGTTACATGGACGAAGAGGGCGATTGTGACGTGCCCGAAGAGCATTGGGATTTTCTGGCCTCCCTGCCGACCTGGTACGAAGACGACCACGCCATTTACGTCCATGCTTCATTGCCGGAAGGGGACGACGGCGATTTCCTGCATCCGCGCGAAGTCCCCGAAAGCCCTGAGATTTATTGGTCCCGCAACCGCCGTTTCTTCATGGAATATAGCGGCAAGCCGGTCGTCTTCGGTCACACGATCACGGGGATGATCTTCGGCGAACGCGGAGAGGTCTGGCTGCGCGACAGCCTGATATGCGTCGACACGGGCGCGTATTTAACCGGCGTGCTTTCCGCCATCGAGTTGCCCTCGCGCCGCGTCTTCAGCGTGGCGAGCGAAGTCGAGGAAGAAAACGGCGCGCAAAGTTGGGGAGGCTTCAGTTTGTTCCGCAAGCTCGGGTTCGGCTGATATTTTTCTGTCCGCCATTTTTGTCCGCTATTTTTTGTCCGCGCCAACATTCATTTAAAATTCGGATTCGGCGTCATGAACACCAGCAAGGTCAGTCTCTGATCGCTGTCATTCTTCACTCCGTGCGGCGCTCCCGCAGGGGCCATCACGATCTGGCGTTCGCCCAATTCCCGCGTCTCGTCTCCGACGACGAACGATCCGCGCCCGTCCAGCACGTAATAGATTTTGTCCTCGCCCTCGTGCGCGTGGACTTTCTGTTCCTGCCCAGGCTCCAGGCAATAAACGTCACAGAAGAAATTCTTTGTCTCGAAGAGATTGATCTTCCGCATCTTCTCGCCGGAAAACTCCGCCGCCGCAAAAACGTCTTTAACATCCATTTCGCTCTCCTCAGAGAAACAATCAGTACCGCGAGCGGTAGCGAGCGGGCGCCTCAATAAAAGCCCGCTCGCTACCGCTCGCGGTACTGATTCGTGGTTGATTCTCATTGTTTCAGGGCGTCGCAACGCGACATGAAAGCTCCTCAGATAATTTATTCGTCAATACGCGTTGCGT
>Ga0081455_10006083_pt1 | contig 13059 bp, 10 predicted proteins | sample TabmetS3T2R1_FD_70207 | JGI IMG/M metagenome (GOLD analysis project Ga0081455, IMG submission 70207) | Tabebuia heterophylla rhizosphere microbial communities from the University of Puerto Rico - S3T2R1 | ecosystem: Host-associated > Plants > Roots > Rhizosphere ... | reverse complement strand
AGGGACCTCGTCATGGAGCCGCAGGAACAACTGTCGCTTGCTCGCCAGCTCTTCGATGATCGCGGAAATCCCGCCGCGGTCTCCCATGACCACGCCAATTAATTTGAGCTTCGACGCGAGATTTAACGGCTGCCGCACATACGCACCGCCGATCCCACTAGGCATGCCCTCTGTGACGCTGACAGGATCGGGCGGGAGGGGAAACAAACCACTCATGCGCACCTGTTCCGCGAGCGCCGACGGTGACCGGGAGGCCGAGCCGTCTTGATCGGCGGCTCGCGGAACCGCGACGCCCGACGGCACGAACAAGGCTTCGGCAATGACCGCATTGATCGTGTGAGCGATCAAAAACGTCACCCCCAAGACAAACATCAGGATGATCGCGCGGCGCGACGTCATGGCAGACACGACCTCAATCGTTTAGCCCACATGGTGTCGCTATTGTAATGTGGACATGCGAGAGTCGCAATAGTTAGGCCCTTGGAGGAGAGAAATCGCTGAAACATTTGTGTCGGTCGTTCCCCAGTCATGAAGGCCGGGCGAGATGTAGGAGTCAGTAGACAATCCACTGGAATCGTTCCATAATTTCGCCTCACCCATTTGAAGAGGAGTGGAACGTGAAGAAAGCGCTGCTCACGGGCATCACCGGCCAGGACGGCTCCTATCTCTCGGAATTTCTGCTCAGAAAAGGCTACGAAGTCTATGGCATTATCCGACGTTCGAGCTCTTTCAATACGGGCCGCATCGACCCGATTTACCAGGATCCCCATGTGCCCCAGCGGCGTCTGCACTTGGTATACGGGGATCTCAACGATGCCAGCTCGCTGAACCGAATTTTACGCACCGTCCAACCCGACGAAATTTACAACCTCGGCGCTCAAAGCCATGTGCGCGTGAGCTTCGACATTCCGGAATACACCGGCGAGATCACCGGTCTGGGCACGATTCGCTTGCTCGAGGCTATCCGGGAGTCCGGGCTCAAACCCAAGTTCTATCAAGCCTCTTCGAGCGAAATGTTTGGCAAGGTCCTCGAAGTCCCACAACGGGAAACCACGCCGTTCTACCCCCGCAGCCCCTATGGCGCCGCAAAGGTGTATTCCTATTGGATCACCGTCAACTATCGGGAAGCCTACAATCTCTTTGCTTGCAATGGAATTCTGTTCAACCACGAATCGCCGCGGCGCGGAGAAACGTTCGTGACAAGGAAGATCACGAAGGCTGCGGCACGCATCAAACTCGGCATTCAGAAAGACCTCTATCTCGGCAACCTCGATGCCAAGCGCGACTGGGGATATGCCGGCGACTATATCGAGGCCATGTGGCTGATGCTCCAAGCCGATACGGCCGAGGACTATGTCATTGCCACCGGGGAGACCCACAGCGTTCGGGAAATGCTTGAGCTCGCCTTCGACCGCGTTCAGCTTAATTGGAAGTCCTTCGTCAAGATCGACGAAAAATACTATCGTCCCACAGAGGTGGACTTACTGATCGGAGATGCAAGCAAAGCCAAACAGAAACTCGGGTGGGCACCCAAGGTCGGCTTTCACGACTTGATCAATATGATGGTGGATGCTGATGTCGCTGCAGAGCGTGAACGCTTGGAAGGAGTAAAGGAAAAGCCGTAATCATGGCGTCATTCTGGCCGGACAAGCGGGTGGTGGTCACGGGCGGCGCAGGGTTCCTGGGCTCCTTTGTCGTCGAGCAGCTCCGAGCGAAAGGATGCCACGAGATCGTCGTCCCACGAAGCCAGGACTATGATCTCGTGCACATGGACGCGGTACGTCGCCTCTATGCAGATACTCATCCGGACATTCTCATCCATCTTGCCGCACGGGTCGGAGGGATCGGCGCCAACCAGGCCAATCCCGGACGGTTCTTCTACGACAACCTCATGATGGGCAGCCAACTCATTGAAGTCGGCCGCCAGCAAGGCCTTAAAAAATTCGTGGCCATCGGTACGATTTGCGCCTACCCGAAATTTGCGCCGATTCCTTTTAAGGAAGATGACATCTGGGCCGGTTATCCCGAGGAGACCAATGCGCCTTATGGCCTGGCCAAAAAAATGATGCTCGTCCAATCACAAGCGTACCGACAGCAATACGGATTCAATTCCATCGTCTTGTTTCCGGTCAATTTGTACGGACCGCGGGATAATTTCGACCTGCACACCTCGCACGTCATCCCGGCTCTCATTCGAAAGTGCGCGGAAGCGAAAGAGGGCGGAGCACCTGAAATTGTTCTCTGGGGTGATGGCACTCCCACGCGGGAATTTCTGTATGTCGAGGATGCTGCGGAAGGCATCATTCTCGCCGCCGAGCAGTACAATGACTCCGGCCCACTCAATCTCGGAACCGGTGAGGAGGTCACGATCAAAGCGCTCGCGACCATGATCGCGGCCGACATCGGATACACGGGCCGCATCACTTGGGATAGGACCAAGCCAAATGGACAGCCACGTCGATGCCTGGACGTGAGCCGCATCAAGCAGGCCATCGGCTTCCAGGCTAAGCATTCTCTTCGTGATGGGCTCAAGAAGACAGTAGAGTGGTATCGCGCCCACCGCGGCGCTTTACGAGAAGTGCACTTTTAGTGCTCTTCCTGTGACTGTAGCGGTCGTTCTGTTCTCCAGCTTCTCTACTAACCCATTGATCAATAAAGCTACACTTCCTGCTCTCCCCGTGGCCCACCTTTTGCTCAGTCGCGAGGAATAATGGAAACGACGATGGATGCCGCTGACAACTATGAACGGGGTCTGGTATTGCGAAAAGCCGGGCTCTTCAAACAGGCCGTCGTGGAATTTGAACAGGCGGCAACCAACCGAACCTATGCGCTCAAGGCCTATGCCCAAATCGGCCTCTGTCACAAATCGTTGGGACGATACGACGATGCCGTGACGGCCTTTCGAAAAGCGCTGCAATCCACACCGGCGTCAACGAAAGAGACCGTGCAGATTCTTTACGTGCTGGGACGCACGCTCGAAATGTTGGGACGCACAGCTGAAACATTGGAAGCCTATCGATGGATCAGGCGGGAAGACCCTGTCTACCGAGACGTCGAAGAGCGTATCCGGCAACTGAGCTCCGGACGGTTGTCCAAAACCGGTTTACGCACGTCGACGCCTTCCTGGGTCCGCGGTGTGCTACAGTCCTGTCAGAGTTTGCTCCGCACCTCCAAATAGTCAAAGCCCGTTGACGTTGCCTATGGCCTCGTAGACGGCGGCGGGGTCGTTGAAAGGCTTCCAACCCAGTACCGCCCTCGAATCCTCGACATAGCGAACGCTCCTCATACCATTGAGCACGCACGTGACTCCTGGCGTGCTTGCGAGTACCCATAATGCCTTTCGTGACATTGACTCCCTTCGTTTTGTTTCTGGAAGCAGCGGATCAATGGCTGCAGCCACTCGTTGCGTCCGTGCGCGACTCTTTTCAGCGGCCTGCCGACGCAGCATGCCCAGCAGTTGTAATAGGCGGGGGATGTACCGGTCTCTCCAGGCCTCCCACTGCTCTACCGTTGTTCCCTTGAGCACCCGAGGAATCGCCTGCAGAACCTCGTTCACGTGCGGCGCGATCATCTGATGTTCGATCTGCTCCCAATGCTCCAATCCCTGAAGGCGACCCGGTACCGGTGCCAATTCTTCAGCCCAGTTGAAGAACTCTTTCGGGTGCATTCCTTTTCCGCCGTAGGGAATCGCCGGAGCCACTTTGGATCGATATTCCTCTTCCAAGTCTCCGACGGCGCGCAGGGTCTCGTCGATGGCGCCCGCTTCGCCTTCGAGTGCAACATCCGCCAGGCGAAGCATACCGCCATGTGCGGGGAGCATGGCATTGAGCGGGCGATTGACGAGGACGGCGAGATCTTCCTGCTGAGCCAGATCCAACACCGTCTTCTCGTGGCGTGGCCCGGTATTCGGCCGGCTCCGGATTTCGCTTTCGAAGAGATTCATCGGACATTGCAGCACCGCCAAGTGATGTGTGGGCATCCCGCACGATACGGCAGCGCGTGCGGCCGCCGATAAGATCTGGGATAACGACGTGGATTGAGCATCCTGAACATCGTGACCTACGGTGTTTGACGAGACGCCGTACCAGCGAATGCGGCCCGCAGCCACCTGGGTCTCCAAATAGATAAACGCCTGTTCGACGCGAGTATAGAACCGCTCACGCCGCTCCTCCAACGGACTGTCCCCAGTTTGCGCCGCTTCAGACAACATATATTCCGGATTGTGTAATAGGCATACGTCGAGTGCGGCTAGACCGAGGCGGTCGAGGGACGCCTCGAGCTGATCAGCAAGGAATTCGGGATGGATGCAGTGCCAAATTCCCTCGCCGTATTTCACCATCTCAGGATAGGGGCGTCCCGCCCGTTCACGGGCTTCCGCCAGCTTAAGATTGTGTCCCTGCACATAGCCGATCTTGGACACAACGATGACTTCATCTCTGGCGAGTTCCCGCTTAGCCACAAGACCGCGGAGAACGGAGCCGACGAGGCGCTCGCTCTCGCCGTCCATATAATTGGTGGAGGTATCAATGACATTCACGCCCGATGTTAATGCTGTCGTAAGTGCGGTCCCGTACTCTGCATCGGTGGCATCGACTCGATAACACCCGAACCCCAACCGCGATCCGGTCAATCCTGTCTTACCAAACCGCATGAACCCATGCTCGAACCGTCCGGCAGGCCGCGGTTCATTGACAACACGCGCGGCATAGCGTGCCGTGCCTTCGACCGTGGCGCAGCCTTCAAGTCGTGAACCTTGCAGTTTTCCACCGGCAGTCTCACGAGACCGCTGGGACGATTCGCGCAGCGCTGCGGCGACGGCAGAAGCCTCCGTCAACGGCTGTTGGCATGAGAAGTTCCGGCACACATATAGCGCGGCATGCCCATTCACAGTCTGCTTTCCGACAAGCAACGGATGTGAGGAAACTCCATCGGAGCGATGACTGACGGCAAGGATGCGATTCGGCAGATAAAATTCCCGCATGACGTTTTGAATGGCTCTGAACCCGGGATCATCTCGGGTACCGATCAACGCCAATTCGACGGGTCCTTCGGTGAGAAAGTCGACGACGGCCAGGCTCTTGGCGAACCCGCGGGGATATCGGGTCAACTGCTTGCCATAGGCGCGGATCGCTGCGATGGCAGCCTCACGAACATCAGCGCGATCCAAGTGAAAGGACAACCGAGCGAGAAGCATCGCCGCCACCGCATTGCCGCTTGGCGTCGCCCCATCGGCGCCTTCACGGCCTCGGACAATGAGCGCCTCGTGTTCTTTGGCCGTCGTGAAAAATCCGCCTTGCTCGACATCTTGAAACGAGTGCAAGAGTCGCTCGGCTAAGCCGCGAGCCGCATCAAGGTAGCGGTCGTCACCACCGGCTTCATAGAGGTCGATCAAGCCTTCTCCGAGGAACGCGTAATCTTCCAGAACGGCCTCGAGATGCGCGCGGCCATGCCGCGAGGTTCGAAGCAGGGCATGGTCGCCCCTGCGGTGTACCCTCAACAGGAAATCCGCGGCTTTTTGCGCCGTATCCAGATAGTCGGATCGCCCCAACACGCGAGCGGCTTCCGCCATGGCGGAGATCATCATGCCGTTCCACGCCGTGATGATCTTGTCGTCCAAGCCCGGAGGCACCCGCTGCCTGCGAGCCTCGTAGAGCAGAGAGCGGACATGACGCATCGTGTCCTTGAGTGCATCCGTGGAGATATTCAGTTCCCGTGCGACGGCATCGAGCGGTCGCATGCGATTGGGAATACTCCTATGCTCCCAGTTGCCTTCGGGCGAAATATCGTAAGCCGCGCAGAACCGACGCGCCTCCTCGGCATCGCCCACCGCACGTGTGACCTCCTCCGGCGTCCACACGAAAAATTTCCCTTCCACGCCTTCCGAATCCGCGTCGGTGGCGCTGTAGAACCCTCCTTCTGAATCCGTCATTTCCCGGCGAATGTAGTCGAGCACATCGGTGACGACGTCCCGATAGACTTCGTGGCCCGTCACTTGAAAGGCCTCCAAGTAGGTTCGCGCGAGTAGGGCATTGTCATAGAGCATCTTCTCGAAGTGAGGGACGAGCCATCGTTCATCCGTTGAGTACCGGGCAAATCCTCCTCCGATGTGGTCATAGATGCCACCCGCCGCCATGGCATCCAGTGTGGTTCTGACCATGTGCAGCGCCATCGAATCGCCGGTGCGCCGATAACACCGAAGCAACAAGGAGAGGCCGGCGGCGGGAGGAAATTTCGGCGCCGCGCCGAATCCGCCGAAGCGTGCGTCGAAATCCTGTTGATATTCGGGAACCACTGCGTCCAAGACCTGCTCGCTGACGGAAACCGGCGCCGGCGTCTGCCACTCGCGCTGTAACCGGGCCGTGAGATCTTGGGCTTGATGCCTCACCTCGTCGGCATCTCGACTCCACACGTCTGAGATTTTCTTCAAGAGGTCCGGAAATCCGGGACGACCCCAGCGCCCTTCGGGAGGGAAATACGTCCCCGCGAAAAATGGGCGTTGTTCCGGGGTGAGAAAAACCGTCATCGGCCAACCCCCTTGGCCCTGGTTCATCGCCACAGTGGCGGCCATGTAGATTTCATCGAGATCCGGACGTTCCTCGCGATCCACCTTGATACAGACGAACCAGCGATTCATCAGCGCCGCAATCGCTTCGCTTTCAAACGATTCCCGTTCCATGACATGGCACCAGTGACAGGCCGAATAGCCGATCGACAAGAGGATGGGACAGTTTCTCGTTTTGGCGGCTTCTAGCGCTTCAGGTCCCCAGGGATACCAGTCGACAGGGTTATAGGCATGCTGAAGGAGATACGGGCTCGTCTCGTGAATGAGGCGATTTGGCTGGCGTACTGGCGAAGAACTCGACATAGGTCACGGTAGCACCAGGGTCTAAAGAGCGTCAATCCGGACTTCGGGAAACAAAAAAGGTCTACGACCTGCGTCGTAGACCTTTCATTGACTGTGGGGAACGGGCAGGGAGCTGCTTACTTGCCCTTGTCGTCCTTCTTATCCTTCTTCTCGTCGCCGAAGGTGCCCATGTGGCCACCCTTCTTCTCGTCCTTCTTGTCCTTTTTCTCATCACCGTACACGAGGACGTGGCCGCCCTTCTTCTCGTCCTTCTTGTCCTTCTTCTCCTCACCGGCGAACGAAGGAGCGCTGAAGGAAATCGCCACTGCAATTGCCATGACCGCAAATAACATGCGCTTCATATCTGATCTCCCCTTGAGAGTGAATGGATAAGTTGATTGCCTGCCCATCAGGCAAATCGTGCGAACCTACCTAATTGCCATTTCACTTGTCAATCGGTCCGGCCTTGGGTCTGACGCCTCCCAGCAGCAGCCTGCCGGCTCCGCTGTGGTATGGTTATGAGAGCGTCGACGGAGAGCTTTCCTGGCATGAATGACATCGGTCCGTACTCAAACTATCGCCTGACGGTTCGGCTCGAACTGGCGAATAAGCCAGGGATGTTTGCTAAGGTCGCGTCAGCACTCGCGGAGGAAGGCGCCAATCTCGGCGCCGTCGATCTTGCGTCCGCCACCGCCGATCAGATGGTCAGAGACGTGACCTTCGATGTGCGCGATGAAGCGCATGGTGAACGGGTGCTGGCCAGACTGAATGATATTCCCGATGTCACCGTCCTTTCCGCTTCAGATCGCATCTTCCTCTTGCACCTCGGCGGCAAGATCCAGGTCAGGAGCAAACAGCCGCTGACCACGCGCAATGTGCTGTCGATGGTGTATACGCCCGGAGTCGGACGGGTGGCCCAAGCGATCGCCCGGGACAAAACCAAAGCATTCGCCTTTACAACCAAGAGCAACACTGTGGCCGTCGTCACTGACGGGTCTGCGGTCCTGGGATTAGGGAACCTCGGTCCCGAAGCAGCATTACCCGTCATGGAAGGAAAAGCGATGCTGTTCCGAGAACTGGCTGGGATCGACGCGTGGCCGATCTGCCTTTCCACACAAGATCCCGATGAGATCATACGCACGGTGCAGGCGATCGCGCCGGGGTTCGGCGCGATCAATCTCGAAGATATCGGCGCGCCGCGTTGCTTTGACATCGAGCGCCGCCTTAAGACGTCGCTCGACATTCCGGTCATGCACGACGATCAGCATGGCACGGCCGTGGTGATCCTTGCGGCCTTGACCAATGCATTGGCAGTGGTCGGCAAATCGATAGATCAGGTCCGCATCGTCGTGAACGGACTTGGGGCAGCCGGTACAGCCTGCTGTCGCATGCTCTTGGCCGCCGGCGTCTCGCACCTGCTGGGCTGCGACAAGGAAGGCATCATTCTTCAGGGTGATCCCGCCCATCTTCGGGCCTACCGAACCGATCTCTCAGCTTGTGTGACTCCGCATCAGCCGCACGGCACCTTGCGTGATGCCTTGAAGAACGCTGATGTGTTCATCGGACTTTCGGTGGGTAATCTGCTTCGCGCCGAGGATTTGGATCTGATGGTTCCCGACCGCATTGTGTTTGCCATGGCTAATCCGGACCCTGAGGTCCCTCCGGAATTGGCGCTTTCACACTGCCGCATTTTTGCCACCGGACGCTCCGATTTTCCCAACCAGATCAACAATGCATCGGCGTTTCCCGGCATCTTCCGCGGCGCGCTGGATGTGCAAGCCAATGAGATCAACGAATCGATGAAACTCGCAGCGGCACGGGCATTGGCGGAGACGATTCCCCGGGCCGCGCTCAGCGAGGATTACATCATTCCCAGTGTCTTCGACAAGGACGTGGTGCCCCGCGTGGCACGGGCCGTCGCTTCGGCCGCCCATACGAGTGGTGCTGCTCGCCGGAGATTGAAACTGTCCGAAGAACGCCCCCCGGCCTAAGCGCTGCTGTTCTGCTCCTTGCCTCCGTGACATCTTGATACCCTTCAGCGCCGCTGTGACCCTATGCTACAATGCCGCCATCCTCGGGAGTGCGGACGCCGATGCCCTTTTCCGCCGGTAAGTACATGAAATTTCGGAGCGGCATGCACAAACGAATCGGTTCCCTCCGTTCAAAGACTGAAGACAGCATGGGATTTGCGGTCGACACGATGATGGAGGAGCGGGTCGATAGCTACTTTCGCGTCGAGCAGGGGCTCGATGAGATCATCAAATCTCTCCTCCAAATCGAGGAAGAGCTCGAGCACATCGGCGATCTCTCCGGTGCCATGCGCCTCGAATCACGGCTCGAATTCGTCGAAGACCGGTGGGACGATCTGGACAGCGAAATCCGCGAACGACCCAGGCGGCGCAGGCGGCGTGTGAGCCTTGCCGACATGCTGAAGGCAGCCAGCGGAAGCGGGGGGGACCTTTCGCAAAGCCCCGGAAGTGTGAATAATGCGGTAGATGCCTATGCGATCATGGGGGTTGAGTTTGGCAGCTCCTTAGCCGACGTCACTGCGGCCTTCAGACAAAAAGCGAAGCTGCTTCACCCGGATGCCAACCAGGGAGATCGCAGCTCAGAACCCGAATTGCGACGCATGCTGGAGGCGTATCAGTTTCTAAAGGAATATCTGAGCCTCAGCAGTACGGAGCCCATGCGGCCACCCGAGCGGCCGTTCAGTCCAGCCGAGTAATCACTACGTGACCACCACCCCTTTGCAGGAACGTTACATCACCGACGGCGCAGCGCTCGAGACGCTGTGCCGACAATTGAAATCGAGCCGGCGGCTGGGCTTGGATACGGAATTCGTCGGCGAAGACAGCTTCATTCCGAAACTCGAACTCATCCAAGTGGCGGCTCAGGATATTTCGGCGGTCATTGATTTTCCCGCCGTCCAGGCCAACGGCTCTCTGGCTTCCTTCTGGGAATTGATCTGCGATCCGGACGTGGAAAAAATTGTCCATGCAGGCCGTCAGGATCTCGACCTGTTTGCCCTGCATGCCGGCCAAATTCCCAAGCCGTTTTTCGATACGCAGATTGCGGCGGCAATGCTGGGATTCGGGGCCCAGGTGGCCTATGCCAATCTGGTGCAGAGAATCCACGGCACCAAACTGGCGAAGGCCCATACCTTTACCAATTGGAGCGCCCGTCCGCTGTCCACCGACCAAATCGCTTACGCGGCTGAAGATGTGCAGTTCCTGCTGCCTCTTCATACGCATCTTCAAAAACGGCTTCATGCGCTCGGACGCACGGAGTGGGTACGAGAGGAGTTCTCACGGTTGGAAACCGCCGTTGTTGAAAAAAGCAAGGACCCTCTCGATCGCTATCAGCGGATCAGAGGATGGGACAGTCTGAAGCCGAAGCAAGCCGCTGTCCTGCGAGATCTCGCGGCATGGCGCGAGGGTGAAGCGCGCCGGCGCAACGTTCCACGGGGGCGCGTCATGCGCGATGAGGTGCTGCTGCAACTCGCCCGACATCCTCCTGGTAACGTCGAAGAACTGCGGGGACTGCGAGGATTGCATAGTGCGGAGATCGAACGCAACGGCGACCAGTTGATCGCCACGATCACCGGTGCTATGGCGCTGCCCTCATCCGCCTGGCCACAGGTGCCACGCGATCGAAAACCTGAACCGGAATCGATCGGCCTGGTGGAGCTGCTTCAGGCCGTGCTGAAAGCCCGTGCCGCCGAGGCTGAAATCGCTCCGACCCTGTTGGCCACGAGCGCGGACCTCCAGGCCCTCGTTGAAGCGAAGGAAAAAAAGAAGACCCCCGATTTGCCGCTTTTGCGTGGATGGCGGCGTGAATTGATCGGCGAACTGCTCCTGCAGATCCTTGACGGAACCGTGACGGTGTCCGTGGATCCCGACAAAGGGGCGTTACGCATGTCCAGCGATACCATCACACAGCCTCACTAAGTCCAACCTTCATCTGGCTCCGTTCAAAAACTGCCGCCGTTCATGACAAACCTGCACCGAGGTGAGCGGCGGAGCCTCGCGGGTTAACTCAACTATCTCCTGGAAATTGGCCAGCCTATTGAGAAAGTGACCAGTTCACCTCGCCGATGCCACCCATCACTCGTGGTACAAAACTCGCACGTTCAGGGACATCCTTGAGCTACCGAATGCTTTCCCGTCTGTTAAAAGCGGTTTTGACGTTTGTCTTCCCGGGGGGGCTCATCTTCCTGGCCGCCCTGGGTTTCCTGCGCCCACAAGGGCTGCCTGCGTGGTGTCAGGCTCCCGTAACGGCGCTGCCCTATCTGGCGTTGATCTCTGGCCTCGTGTTCGGTTGGTACTTTGCCAGCACAAGAATGTTGCTGTCGCTCGTCAGCCTCACCTTCGCCAATCAAGCTTTGGCCACATGGCCGCTCGAACGTGACCCCGGATCGATCTCGCACACGATCTTTACCGCTACGACGCTCCTGCTGCCACTCAATTTTTTGGCGTTCTCCATTTTGAAAGAAGAGGGCATTGGCGCCTTTCGGGGTGCCGTACGGCTACTGTTATTTCTGCCTCAGCCTTTTATCGTGCTCTGGCTGTGCGACCCAGCGAGGCAGGACCTGGCCATGGCGCTTCAGACGGCGCACCTCCCAGGGTGGTCGGTGTCATGGACTCCGGTTCCTCAAGCCGCAGTGCTGGTCTTTGTCGTCTCCGGCGTTCTGCACCTGACCAGATTTGCATTGCGGCGGCACCCGATGGATGCGGGTGCGACTTGGGCGTTAGCCGCAATCTTTCTGGCCTATCATGGCACCCAGTTCGGATGGCATCCGACGAATTTTTTCGCAACCGCCGGACTTATCTTATTCCTGTCGCTCGTGCAGGCTTCCTACCAGCAGACGTACCGTGATGAGTTGACCGGCATCCCAGGCCGAATGGCATACGAGGAGGCGACGGCGCAGCTCGGGAGAAATTTCGCCATCGCGGTGTTGGCCATCGATCAACTGAAAGCCTATGCCGGGACTCATGGGAAGCCCGTTGTGGAACAGGTGCTCAAGTTGATCGCGCCAAAAGTGCAGGCAGGCTGTCAAACCGGTCGGGTCTTCCGTGTGAGCGGAGAAGAACTCACCTTGCTGTTCCATCATCAGTCTGGATTGAATGCGCTTATCGAGCTAGAGAACATCAGGAAGACTGTCGAGTCGACTTCGCTCTATGTGCGCGACGGTCGTCGAGTGTGGGAAAACATGCGTGACACCGCATCCCTCGGCCGGAAAGACCGAGCGCTTCCGATCACAGTCAGCATCGGGGTTGCAGACACAGCGGCGGAAGGGGCCACGCTCAGTGTCGTCATCAAGGCAGCCTATCGCGCCCTCTACGAGGCCAAATCCAATGGCGGCAATGCCGTGAAGCGCGGGGCGATCACCGTCGAATCCTTCCGGCGGTCCTACGGTCATTCCCCTGTCATGAGCAGTAGCGAATACTAGCCCAACGACGTCACAACAGATCTTTCACCCGGTCGGCCGGCCGAGCCAACCACGCCTTATCACCCTTTTCGACTATCGGACGTTGAATCAAATCGGGATGTGAGACCATCAGGTCGATCAATGCGTCGTCCGACAAGGTGGTGTCGGCAAGCCTCAATTCCTTGTACAAATCTTCCTTGGTTCTCAGAATCTCGCGCGGTGACAATCCGGCCTTCTTCAAGAGCGCTTTCAGCTGCGGTTTCGTGAACCGCTGTTCGTAGTAATTGATGGCCGTGAACGGGGTGCCGCTTTCCTTGATCAATTGCACCGCCTGCCGGCAAGTTGAACATGTCGGCTTCTGATAAATGGTCAACTTAGACATACGGGGTCCTTTCACCTGAGAATTCCTACCTTGACGTGATTTTTTTTCCTATGGTACAGGTTCCCTCATTCACACGTGCGCCATCTCAGGATGCCAACAGCAGGAACCAGTTCCAGCGGCCAGTTTTCTTGCGCAAGCCCGACGCAACACAGCCTGCGCGATCTCCGCACGAAGCGGAAGGGTCAACCGGTCTTCGTGATGGGCCATCTCCTCGAGCGCAAAGGACAGGAAGCCACTTTCGAAGTCTTCAATGATCGGCTTGCTGTCGTGAAATTTCCCGACGGAGTGGCGATCGGCTACGACCCTTATGAACTGCTCCTTCCGACCGACATCGATCCGGACGGAACGGCCTATTTTGAAATCCGCACCTGCGCCTCGTGCCAGCAACTTTTTCCCCTGACGTCC
>Ga0081455_10006082_pt1 | contig 13059 bp, 8 predicted proteins | sample TabmetS3T2R1_FD_70207 | JGI IMG/M metagenome (GOLD analysis project Ga0081455, IMG submission 70207) | Tabebuia heterophylla rhizosphere microbial communities from the University of Puerto Rico - S3T2R1 | ecosystem: Host-associated > Plants > Roots > Rhizosphere ... | reverse complement strand
AAGCCGGAGCATTGATCGTTCGGCCGGCGAGCGATTGCGCCAACAGAGTTGAGACGCCCCATGTCGAAGACAGAGTTGCTGGGATGAACGCGCGTGCCAAGACACGCCTGTTCGGTGCCGTAGTTCGTCCGATTCAAGCTTTCCTGAACCTGGAGGCTGCGAGCGGCATCCTATTGCTTGCGTGCGCGGTAGTCGCGCTGCTTTGGGCGAACGTCGATTCCGCAAGCTATCACGGCGTCTTCGAATACCCGCTCAGCATCGGCGCCGGCGGCGGGGCCGCTCACTTCAGCACGCGCCAGTTGATCAACGATGCACTCATGGCGATTTTCTTCTTCGTCGTGGGCATGGAAATCAAGCGCGAGTTGGTGACTGGCGAACTCAACAGCGTCGGTAAGGCCAGTCTGCCCGCGGTGGCCGCGCTCGGCGGCATGGCGCTGCCAGCGGGAATCTTCTTTGCTCTCAACTGGGACGGTGATGGTCACGCGGGCTGGGGCATTCCGATGGCCACGGACATCGCGTTCTGCGTGGGGATCCTGACCTTGCTGAAGGGCCGCATTCCCCACGCGCTCATTGTGTTCGTGATCGCGCTCGCGATCTTCGATGATATCGGCGGCATCCTCGTCATCGCGTTTTTCTACGGTCACGGGCTCAGCGCGCCATGGCTTGCCGGTGCCGGTGGGCTATCGCTCTTGCTGTTCGCCATGAACCGCGCGTACGTGATCAACGGCATCGCGTATGGCGTTGTCGGTGCTGCGCTTTGGTACGCACTCCATCACGCAGGGATTCACGCCACGATCGCCGGTGTGATCCTCGGCCTGATGATCCCGGCGAGACCCGAGCGCGCGTCGCGTGACGTGTTACGTGATCTCGCTGAGCATGTGTCCGAACTCGATCGCACGCTTCCCGACGCGGAACTCGAGGCTGCCGAGATCCTCTCGATCGAAGAGAAGCTCGAGGATCTGCAGGCGCCAGTACAGCGCTTCATCCATCTGCTCCATCCATTTGTCGCGTTCCTGATCATGCCACTTTTTGCCCTTGCAAACTCCGGTGTGTCGCTGGCGGGCACGGGGGCGTCGACGCTGTTGGCACCGGTCGCGCTCGGAACGGCGGCCGGTCTGTTCATCGGCAAGCAAGTCGGCATCTTCGTGCTGACCCTCGTGGCCGTGAAACTTCGCTTGGCCCCGATGCCAGGCGGCGCTTCGCTGATTAAACTCTACGGCGTCTCCGTGATCTCCGGCATCGGCTTCACGGTGGCGCTGTTCATCGCCGCGCTTGCTTTTCCAGAGGCACCTGCGTTGCTCGCCCAGGCGAAGCTCGGAATCCTGCTCGGCTCGCTCGCAGCGGGCGTGTTCGGGTTCGTCATTCTTCGCCTTACGCAGCCACCGCGATCACAAACTGCGTAGCGGCGGCACGGCTCCGGTCATTCGAGTTTCTTCGCCAGCGTCTGTCGCGTGATGCCGAGCAGTTGCGCGGCCGCCGACTTGTTGCCCTGACACAGCGCCAGCACGCGACGAATGTGCACCGCCTCGACTTCTGCGAGGGTTGCGATGCCGCCGAGTGCCGTCGCTCGAGCGAGCTCGCTATTTGAGCCGGGCTCGGGCTCGGCCATCGCCGCCGCGATGAGTTCGGCCGGCAAATGGGCGAGTTCGAGCAGCTCCGCGTCGTTCATGAGCGCCGCGCGGTTGATGGTGGCTCGCAGCTCGCGCACATTGCCCGGCCAGCGATAGCGTTGCAGCACCGCAACCGTCTGCTCTGAGGCTCCGCGCCAGTGGCGCGCGTACATGCGATTGGCTTCGTTCAGCAGGCGCTGGACCAACGCCGCGATATCCTCCGGACGTTCGCGCAGTGGAGGCAGAGTCAACGTCATACCACTGAGGCGATACCAGAGATCGTCCCGAAACGCGCGCGCCTGGACCATCGCGGGCAGGTCACGATTGGTGGCGGCCACAATCCGTGCATTCACCGTGCGCACTGCCGTGCCGCCGAGGCGCCGGAACGCGCGCTGTTCGAGGAACGTAAGCAACTTTGCCTGCGCGGCAAGATTGAGATCGCCGATCTCGTCCAGGAATAGCGTTCCGCCTTCGGCAACTTCGATCAACCCGAGCTTGCGCGCCCGCGCGTCGGAGAATGCGCCTCGCTCGTGACCGAACAGTTCGCTTTCGACCAGCGTTTCGGGGATCGTGGAACAATTGAGCTCGACGAACGCGCCCGCGCGCGCTGCAGAGCGCTCATGCAACGCGTGGGCGAGCAGTTGCTTGCCAGTTCCACTTTCACCCAGCAGCAGCACGATCGGCACGTCGTTGCTCGCGATCAAACTCGCCTGATCCATGAGCGCTCGCATCCTGCTCGACGCGCACACCATCTCGTTCGATTGAATGCGCCCGGAATCGCGCTGCGCGAAGTACGCGACGCGCTGCTCCAGTTTCGTCGTGAACAATGCATTGCGGATGCCGGCGATAACCTCGGCCAGATCGAACGGCTTGCGTACGAAATCGTAAGCGCCGAGCTTCATCGCTTCTACGGCCGCTTCGATCGAGCCCTGCGCCGTGATGACCAAGAATTTCGTTTCGGGGGCATCGCTGCGCATGCGCCGCAACAAATCCAGGCCGTGCCCGTCCTGCAGGACGAGGTCGACGACGACCGCGTCTGGGCGTTCGCGATTGAACGCATCGATGGCCTCGCTTGCTCCCGCGACGGCTGCGCTTTGATAGCCCTCGCGCGCGAGCGCTGCCGCCAGAGATTGCCTGATCAGTGGCTCGTCATCTACGACTAACACGTGTTGGGTCATAATAGCCTCACCTCAGCAGTGGTAGCGCGACGCGGAAGATCGCCCCGTGCGCATCAGTCCGATTGCGAGGCTCGAGTGCGCCGCCATGCTCGATAACGATGTTGCGGGACATCGCGAGTCCGAGCCCGTGGCCGTTCGGCTTGGTGGAGCAGAACGGCGTGAATAGCGTCGATAACTGCTCCCGCGTCAGCCCGGGGCCGTCGTCCTGCACCTCGACATGCACTTCATCGCGACCAGGCGCGTCGGACATCGCCACCGTCGTTTGCACACATCCGCCGCTGGGCATGGCTTCGGCCGCATTCTTGAACAGGTTGATGAAAACATGTGTCAACAGCACGCGATCGACTTCGAGTGGCGGGATATCTGCTTGCTCGTGCAGTTCGAAGCGCCAGCGCGGCAGCGGTAGCTGGCGTTGCACCGCTTGCTTGGCAGTCTCGAGGATCGCGGCCACTGTGCAGACTTGGACGTCCGGTGCGAGCGGGCGCGAATAGTCGAGCAGGCGCCGCATGAGCTGCTCGATGCGGGTGACTTCTTGCTCGAGTGCCTGCGTGGTGCCGCGCAGAGCGCCGGCTTGGAGCTCACCGGCAGTGGCTTGCATTGCGAGCAACTGCACTGCCGCTTTGATGCCGGCGAGCGGGTTCAGGATCTCGTGCGCGAGCTTCGCGGCGAGCTCACCGATCGCCGACATTTTCTCGTTCTGGATCAGTTGCCGGCGGTGCTGCGCGAGCGCCGCGTCGGCATCTTCCGCTTTTTGAACGAGCGCAGCGATCTGGTCGGTGAGTTCGTCGAAATTCTGGCTGGGCGCCGAGACCCGAATCTTGGTGCGCTCCGCCATGGACTCGACCCGCAGTTGCAGCTGGTAGAGCGGACGCGCGATGCGTCGGGCCCACAAGAAGCCGACCACGAGGCTCGCAACCGCGGTGACCAAGCTGGTCCCGACCAACAACCAGGCGAGCCGGCCGATGCTGGTCTGCGTATTGAGTAAAGATTGTTCGGTGTCCTGACGCGCGACGTTGCCGAACTGCTGGGAGAGCTCGACCAAGCGAGCGAGATGCTGGTGATAGTTCGGAATCATGGCCACGGCTTGCCCGACGTGTCCGGCATCGAACAAGTCCACGGCCGCGCGACGTTGTTCGTCATAGGCGTCGTTTTCGACGATGATCCGATCGAGTAGGGCGCGTTCGGTGGGCGCCAACGGTTGAGTAGGGCGCTCGAGCCAGCGAGAAAACTCGGCGCGTGACGCTTCGAGCTTCTGCAACCATACCGGGTCGTGCGTCAACATGTAGTTGGACACGAACCCCTTCTGATAGAGCAGCGCGTCGAATGCGGCTGCGTCGTGCAGCAGGTCGACTTCCTGCGACACCGCAGCGCGCGTTTGCACCGACACGTCCACGAGCGCAACCAGCGCGACGATACATACTGCTGCGAGCCCGGCACTCGAGATCACGAACGCCAATAGTAAGCGCAAACCCGTCGAGGATTGTTTCATGAGCAGCCGCTCTTCTTGCAGATGAGCCTGCAGTGTAGTGCAGCATTCATCGCAGATCACACGCAACCGGGAACACGGTCCGTCGGTCTGCTTGCGACCGTCGCTGGTAAGAAGATCGACACGCCACAGCGACGGCGTGCATTTTTCTTACGCGAGTCAGCAGGCGGGACTCCGTTGTGCCGGCGATCAGCCTGGAATGAACCTTGCTGAACCCTCCCAGCGTGCGAATCCTACAAGCCAATTTCCACCCCACGTCGCGCGCGAAGCCAGGGCCTGGTGTGCTCGTGGCGCGGATCTACTTCGACGACCGCTGCGTGAGCGTGGCGCCGGCTCAATCGGTGTTCGACACCAGCGCTCCGCTCGAGAAGTTGCGTTACTTGGTGGCGCACGCGCGAAGCGATCCCTACGAAGCATTGCTCAGCCTGCGCAGCGACTACTGGTCGTTCGAGGCAGAGGGGCGAGGCTGAACCATGCGTTGCCGAGGCTACGTCCGGCTCGCCGGAGGGGCTTGTCTTGCGCTGGCATGGTGCAGCGGCAACGCGCGCGCGGACGTTCTGACGTTGTCCATGGCGCAGGCGCGCGAGCGCGCGGCTCGCGTTTCACCCGAGGTCCAATTGGCGGCCGGACGGGTGCGGCAAGCACGTGCATCGCGCGTCGGCGCGGGCGTGATCATGCCCGTCAACCCACGGCTGTCGGTCGATGGCCGTTCAGGATTAGCGCCGAACGATCGGGGTGTATTCGGATTGGGTTCGACGCTCGACATGACGTTCGAGGTCGGTGGTGCACCCGCCGCACGCGTGCAGGAAGCCGGCGCGCGAACGCTTGCGGCGAGCAGCGAGCGCGAGGTCACGCGCGGCGACGCGCGACTTGCGGCAGCGCGCGCATACGTTGTGGTGCGATTGGCAGAGATGCGCGGCGAACGCGCGCGCGAAGCCATCGAGCTCGGCAGCACGGTGTTGGATGCCGCGATCCAGCGGAGCAATACGGGAGCGGGCAGCGAGATCGACGTCACATCGGCGCGAGCGGAGCTGGCACAGTATCAGTCGCAGCTATACGCCGCACAGGCGGAGCAACGTGAAGGAGAGATGCAGCTGCGCTCGCTGCTGGCGATCCCCTCCGGCACCCCGCTGCGTCTGTCATCGCCGCTCGACGAGTTCGCGCCTGCGCCAGATATCGAGCACTTGTTGGAACATGCGCGAGCCCACTATCCGGAGCTGCAGGCGATTCGCACGCACCTGGCTATGATGCGGGCATCCGACGCGCGCTTGAGCGCCGAGGCGTTTCCAAAGCTGGGCACGTTCTTGGGTGTGGACGCTTCACCGCTGTCACCCGTGTATGGGTTGATCGGCGTCTCGATCGAGCTGCCGTTCGCACAGCGCAATCAAGGGCCACGTGCGGTCATTGCGGCCGAACGCGAAACCGAAGGCGCCCGCTACGCATTTACGGCCACGCGCCTCGAGCTCGTGCTGCGAGCTACGCGTGACAGTTACGAAGCGCGCCGCCAGGAGCTGAGCGTTCTAACGACGCAGGGGCTACCTGCGGCCAGGCGGCATCTACAACTCGTCGAAATCGGCTGGCGCGCAGGTCACTTCGACATCTTTCGTCTGACGAGTGCAGCCCAGAGCTTCGAGCGCATCAAGCTCGCGCGCATCGCTGTGGTCGCTCGGCTATGGGAGCAGCGTTTGCTCCTGGAACGGCTTATCGGAGGCACGATCGATGAACATGCATGACGACACTACCGCGCCTGCACCGCTACGACACGTGCGCAAGATCCGCCGCTGGTCAGTAGCGGCCGTGTTGCTGGCGATATTCGGTCTCGTAGGCTGGTGGCTGGAGCGTTCGCATGCCAGCGCCCGTGCCACTGAGGATCTCGAAGCGCACGCGAGCGATGCACCCGTTCAAGACGGGGAGCTAATTCGCTTCTCGAAGGCGTTTGCCGCGCGCGTGCACCTGACCAGTGAAAGCGTCGCGTCGAAGCAGCTCGAACCGTTCGTCACGGTCAGTGGCACGCTCACCTACGACCCGCACCTGCACGCCAGTGTTGGAGCGCGGATTCAGGGCCGAGTGCGGCGCGTATTCAAGTACGCGGGCGACGGCGTCCAGCGCGGCACGCCGCTGGCGGAGATCGAGAGTGGAGAACTGGCGCGGGCGCAGGCTGCTGTGCTCGCGGCAGCCGCCAAAGAGCAGGTCGCGGAAGTCGACATGAAGCGCGAACGTGCGCTGGCCGATCAGAAGGTTTCCTCGGAGCGCGAAGCCGAGCTGGCGCACGCGACGTACGCGGCCGCGCGCGCAGAACGCAATGCAGCTGAACGTGCGCTGGAAGCATTCGGAGGCAGCGCTCGCGACACGTTGGGCCTACTCGTGTTGCGCAGTCCGATCGCGGGCAAGGTATTGGTCGCCCGAGCATCGGTGGGCAAGACGGTCGATCCCGTCGACGCGCTGTTCGAGGTGGCTGACCTCAGAACGTTGTGGGTCGAGTTGCCCGTATTCGAGCGCGAACTTGGCGGGGTGCGTGCCGGAGACAAAGCGCAGATCACGGCCACTGGCGTGCGTGATCGCGTGATTGAAGGCACGATCGATCACGTCGGCGCAGTCATCGATCTCGCGACGCGCAGCGCCCGGGTGCGTGTGGTCATCGCCAATCCGCAACTCGAGCTGCGCCCGGGACAATCCGTCGTGGCACGCGTTCATACCACAACGCTCGGAGCGGCGCGCCTCACCGTACCGCGCCAGGCACTCACGCGCGTCGACGGTAAGCCCACGCTGTTCGTATTGCTCGACCAGTACACTGTCGTGCCGCGCAGCGTCGTGACTGGCCCCGAGGACTCGAAATACGTGTCCATCGCATCCGGAGTGAGCCCGGGTGAACGCGTGGTCGTAGGCGGCATGTTCGCGCTCAAGTCGGAACTGTTTCGGTAACATGCTGGAACGAATTGTCAGCCGCTGTATCGACGCGCGCGGCGCCGTGGTCGCGCTGCTACTCCTGCTGCTCGTGGCCGGCACGGTTGCGGCAGTGCATCTACCCGTGGATGCGATGCCGGACGTCTCCACCGTGCAAGTCTCGGTACTTGCGCGGACCGGTGGTCTGTCAGCCGTCGAGGCTGAAAATGCCGTCACGATTCCGATCGAGAATGCGCTCAATGGTGTCCCGGGCGCCGCGCAAATCCGCAGCATGGCAGACAGCGGTGTTGCGTCGGTGACCGTTGTGTTCCGCGATGGCACCGATCCTTGGTTCGCGCGGCAACTCGTCCTCGAGCGCCTGCGCGGCATCGAATCCGTATTGCCGCCTGGAAGTTCGACGCCCGAACTGGCACCCATCTCCAGCGGCCTCGGTGAGATCTACACATTCGTCGTAAGATCGCAGGGGCACTCGGCCATGCAACTGCGCACGCTGCTCGACTGGGAGATCGTGCCCAAGCTGCGCACGGTGCCGGGTGTCATCGAGGTGAACACGCAGGGAGGAGATCTCAAACAGTTTCATGTGCTCGTCAGCAGCCAGCGTCTGGCTTCTCACAACCTGTCGCTCGACGTCGTCGTCGATGCTCTGCGCAACGCCAACATGAATGCTGGCGGTGGGTATCTCGAGCGCGACTCCGAGTCGTACGTGGTTCGCGGTCAAGGCTTGCTCAAAGACGAACGCGACATCGGCGATGTGGTGTTGCGCGCGGAACCAGGGCGCGCGCCGGTGCTCGTGCGCCATGTGGCCGAAGTCAAGGTCGGCTCGGCGCTGCGCTACGGTACTGTCACGCGCGAAGGCACGACCGAAGCAGTCTCTGGAACCGTCATGATGTTGCTGGGCGAAAACAGCCGCGATGTCGTACATGCAACCGCCCGCAGGATCGACGCGATCCGCAAAACGTTGCCTGCGGGCGTGAAGATCGACGTCATCTACGATCGATCGGACTTCGTCGGTCGCACGCTGCACACGGTGCTGACGAATCTGGTCGAGGCCGTGCTGGTCGTCATGGTCGTGCTCGCGGTGCTGCTCGGCAGCGCAGCCGGCGCGTTCGCGGTCGTACTCGGGATTCCAGCGGCCATGTCGGTGGCGTTGATCGGTATGCACGCGTTTGGCGTGACCGGTGATCTCATGTCGTTGGGAGCCATCGATTTCGGGTTTCTCGTCGATGGACCCATCGTTCTGCTCGAGGCGGTGATCGCAGCCACGACCGGTCGTCAGCTGGTCGGCGTCGCGCGAGCGCAGGCCTATGCTGACGTTGCGCGCTTGGCCGTTCGTCCGGTTGCGTTTGCGGTCGCGATCATCATGCTCGTGTATGTGCCTTTGCTCACGCTCGAAGGCGTCGAAGGCAAGATGTTCAAGCCGATGGCACTCACCATGGCCATGGCACTGTTGGGCGCGCTGCTGTATGCGGTCGTGTTTTTCCCAGCCGTATTGACGTGGCTCGTCGCACCGCGCGCGCAGCACGGCCCTGCTTTCATGACTCGCGTCACCTCGCTTTACGCAGGCCTACTCCCTGCGATCGTGCGGTTTCGCTGGTGGTGCATCGCAACCGCGGTAGTTGCGCTCGTTTTTGCCGCGTGGCGGTTCATCGCTGGTGGTGCGGAATTCGTGCCGCGCATTTTCGAAGGCGACGCCGTAGTGACGATCCGGCGTGCGCCCAGCATCTCGCTGGCGCAGGCCAAGGAGCTCGACCTCGCAGCTGAGCGTGTCTTGCAACGATTCCCGGAAGTCGTAACGACTCTGGGCTTAAACGGAAGGCCCGAGGTGGCGGTCGATGTCGTGGGTGCCGACAACACGGACGTGTTCGTCCATCTCAAGCCGCAACGGACCTGGGTGAGCGCACACAGTTTCGACGGGTTGTCGGAACGCTTCAAGAACGCGATCGAAGGCAGCGTCCCCGGAACCTACGTATCGGTGTCACAGCCGATCGAGGACCGCACGAACGAGCTGATCAGCGGTTCACGCGCCGACGTGTCGATTCAGATCTTCGGCAAGGAACTGGATAAGCTCGCGGACTTCGCGGAGCGCATGAAAGGCATCTTGCGTTCCATCCGCGGCACGGGCGACGTGCGCGTTGAACGGATTCTCGGGCAACCGGTACTCACCGCCGCAGCCGATCGACAACGGATGGCAGCCTACGGTGTTCGGCTCAGTGATGCACTCAACGTGCTGATGTCCACACGCGAAGGTGTCGAGGTTGGTCAAGTCTACGAGGGCGCGCGCCGCTTCGATGTGCGTGTTCTGCAGCCGCCAGCTGCACCCCGTCCCGAGGCGCTCGCCGATTTGCGGGTCGTGACTATGGGTGCGCAGACCGTGCGGCTCGGTGACGTGCTGAAGGTCACGGAGGGGGAGGGCCCCGCATCCGTGCGACGCGTCGATCGCGAGCGCGCCGTGCGCGTCGACGTCAACTTGCGCGGCCGCGACCTAGTTTCTTGGGTTGCTGAAGCGCAGAAAATGGTGGCAGCCGAACTCCCCCTGGACACCGGCTATCACCTCGAATGGGGCGGCCAGTTCGAAAACTTCGAACGCGCACAGGCGCGGCTGCGCATCGTGATGCCGGTCGTGATCACGATCATCTTCGGCATGCTGCTTGTGATGTTCAAGGATCTGCGACTTGCGTGCGCCGTGTTTGCGACCGTGCCCTTGTCGCTCGCGGGCGGAATGCTCGGCTTGGTGCTGCGCGACATGCCTTTTTCGCTGTCTGCGGCGGTCGGTCTCATCGCGTTGGGTGGTATCGCTGTCCTCAATGGGGTCGTCATGGGACAGCACGTGCAGCTGTCGTTGCGCGACGGCATGCAGCTGCACGCGGCGGTCATCGCGAGCGCCCGCAGTGCCGCGCGCGCAGTCTTGACCACGACGGCAGTCGCAGCGCTGGGCTTCTTGCCGATGGCGATATCCACCGGCGCTGGCTCCGAGGTGCAACGGCCGCTGGCGACTTCGGTTGCGGCAGGCATTAGCTTTGGGGCGCTCATCACGCTAGTTGTCTTGCCCGGGATTCTGAGCCTGATGTTGCGCTCGCCGCGACGTGCAGGCGCACCGATGGTCGCCCCTGCGCAAGCACTGGACGCTTGCGATGCCGCTACTGGTGGTTTGCGTATCAGCGCTCAAGAACCGCCGCGGGCCCTCCGACCGTAGCGCGCAGGGAGCGAGCGGCTCATGCCGTAGCTGGGGCTACGCAGTCGGTAGGGAGTGCAGGCTCACGCTGAACGACGGTAGATTGGAAATGGCTCGGCTATACGTCAGCCCGGTAGTTGAAGCCCGTTTGCTCGCTGTTGCGATGATCCCGGTGCGCGAACACATGTCGTCTGTGAATTGACACGTCACATACAATTTCGATCTCTGTCCAGGCGGTAGTCTATCACGTGCAGCGCTCTACCGCGGGCGCTTCGCGTTTCGTCGCAGTGGCGCGGGCGGGTCGTACTTAAGATCGAGCAGCGCGTGCGCGATGCTGGTCAAGATGCCGTGCGCGATGTCGCGCCTCGCGGTTGGTGTCCGTGCCAACACACGTGCCACGGCCGCTTCGACAGTTCCTTCGGTGTCAGTATCTAAACTGCGGCCCTTCTGTGTCAGCGTGAGCAGCGAGCGGCGGCCATCGAGAGGATCACTCCGCCGGCGCAGCAGGTGCTGCCCTTCCAGTCGCTGCAGAACACCGGTCAACGTGCTCGGGTGAACGTGGAGCAAATGCGCCAGCTGTCCCGCGGAGATCTCCGGAATTCTGCCCACGATGCGCAGCACCAAACGCTGGGGTCCTGTGACACCGATCTCCCTATCCATGCGTTTCGAAGTGCGTTGCAACGCGTGATCAAGCTGCCAAATGACACGCATGAAGTCGAGTGTGTCTCCCAGTTCAGGCATCGACTCGTCTGGGAGCGGCATGCTGGGTGCGCGTTTCATGGTTGACCATTGACCTTTGCGCGCTTTCGCGCCCGGATCAATGGGGGGATGCACGCGCGCGTGCGGCACGGTTATCGGCCGAGCCCGCATCACCACGTTGCGCTAGCAGGCCACAGCTCGACAGCCGAATCGATTCTGGGGATCGAATGCTGGGCGGTCGCACAATCGTTTGAGGTCAAAGCAAATTCGTGCTACCAATCGGGTTGGCATTCGAGTCGCCGTCGCGTCGACGCTGGCGCGAGAACCGTGCCGTTTTTGTCCGCGTGCACGCTCGCGCCGGGCTCATTTCGACTTCTACGCAGCAGAAGCAATGACTGTCGAGCAGAACAACCTGCAGCCAACTGGACACGCGGCACCGCGCAGCTTGCTGCAGGTCATAACCGCGCTCGGGCGTACTTTCCTTCCGCTGCGCAAACCGCCACAAGTGGTGCGCGGTTGGGTGCGTGCGCACTTGCCGGGGGAAGCACAACACCTTTTTGGACTCACGCTCGTGGTTGGCGTTGTATGTGGCTTCGCCGCCGTCGCTTTCCACGTCACGATCCGCGCGAGCGAAGCGCTGTTGATTGAGCGTGCGACTAGCGCATCCGGATCGAGCTGGATGCTCTGGACGATTGTGTCACCAACGCTTGGCGGCCTGATCGCCGGGGCGCTGCTGACTTGGGTGGTTCCGGGTGCGCGGGGCTCTGGCATCCCCCAGGTCAAGGTCGCGTTTGCCAGCGAGAGTGGACGCGTGCGCTTTCGAGATGCGCTCGGCAAATTCATGATCGGTGCGCTGCAGATCGGCTCGGGTGCTTCTCTGGGTCGCGAAGGGCCGACGGTACAGATCTGTGCCGGTGCGACGAGCTTATTGGCGCGGTTGACCGCGCTGCCACCTCGCAACATGCGCCGGCTCACGCCAGTGGGTGTCGCGGCAGGAATCGCTGCGGCGTTCAATGCACCGATCGCTGCGGTTACTTTTACGATCGAAGAGATCGTTGGTGCGCTAGACAACACCGTATTGTCCGGAGTCGTCGTGGCAGCGGCGCTCGCTGCGGTGATCGAGCGCGGCGTGCTCGGCGTACACCCGATCATCGAGGTCGCTCAAAGCTACAGCCTCGAACATGCTTCGTCGCTCGGCACCTACGCGCTGCTTGGCGTCGCAGCTGCGTTCGTTTCGGTCGCGTTCACGGACAGTCTGCTGAAGTTGCGGTTGTGGTTTCGTGGCCTGCGTGCAGTTCCGACGTGGACGCACCCGGCGATTGGCGGCCTGATCACCGGCGGCTTGGCGGTCGTCGTGTTGAAGACGCTGCACGTAACGGGCGTGACCGGTGGCGGCTACGAAACGCTGGGCAAGGCGCTTGCCGGTGAGCTTGGTTTTCGTGCGCTCTGCGCGCTGTGCGTGGTGAAACTGCTCGCTACCGTATTCTCTTACTCCAGCGGGGGGGCTGGTGGCATCTTTGCGCCGGCGCTATTTGTCGGCGCTATGCTCGGCGGGGCGTTCGGCTATGGCGATGTGATGCTGTTCGATCACAGCCGATCACAGCTCGGCGCGTTTGCGTTGGTTGGTATGGGCGCTGTGTTCGCCGGAGTGATCCGCGCGCCTATCACGTCTGTGCTGATCATTTTCGAGATGACCGGCGGTTATGGGTTGGTGTTACCGCTCATGGTCGCCAACATGACGTCGTACGCGCTGGCGCGTCGTTGGCGCTCGGTGCCAGTGTACGAGGCTCTGCTCATTCAAGACGGCGTCGAGCTACCTCGTGCCGCGACCCGAGTGCATGTTCTCGAACGTTTGACGGTGGCCGATGCGATGACCAGCCCTGCGGTCACGGTTGAAGCCAACCGAACGTTGTCGCAGGCGGCGCACGAACTGTCTGGCTATTCCTTCGCGGTCGCTCCGATCATGGCAGAGTCAGGTGGACTGCTGGGCGGGCTGCCACTGGTCGAGTT
>Ga0081455_10006081_pt1 | contig 13064 bp, 16 predicted proteins | sample TabmetS3T2R1_FD_70207 | JGI IMG/M metagenome (GOLD analysis project Ga0081455, IMG submission 70207) | Tabebuia heterophylla rhizosphere microbial communities from the University of Puerto Rico - S3T2R1 | ecosystem: Host-associated > Plants > Roots > Rhizosphere ... | reverse complement strand
CAGAATGACCGTGCCCGCGCTCCGGCCGACCGGCAGCGCAGCGGCCGGCCCGGCCGCGGCAACCGCCAGCAGCACCACCCCACCGACGGAGAGCCACAACCCGAGCTGGTTGTTGCCCCGGCCAGGCACCGATACCCCCGCTGCGGCAAGGGCAGCTGACCGGCGCCGGCCCGCAAGCACTGCACCGACAATCAGCGCAGCGGCAACCAGCAGGCCAAGGATGAGCAGCGGCGGGTAGGAGAGGGTCATTCTTCCGACTCCTCGCGCCCGCTCAGGGCCTGGGGATCGCGCCTTCCTCCACGCGCACGCCACCTGCGAGCGCGACAGGTCGCGGCAGGCGGGGGTGCCGCGCTTGGTCGTCCAGGCGGGATCGGACCCTTCGCTACCCGACGCTCGGAGCTCATCGGCGCCTCCGCTGGGTTTCGGTGATGACCCTCAGGAGCGTCTCGAGGAGATCCCCGCCGGTGTCAACCCGGTGCAACGGCACCCCGGCCCGGCGCATGCCGAACTGAAGTTGCGCGTCCCGTTCGTCGACCCCATCGCGGAACCGGGCGCGGAACCATGGGTCGGCGGAGTCGACGAGAATCTGCTCGCCCGTCTCGGCGTCCTCGACCACGATCAGGCCGGCCTCGGGTAGGGCGTCGTCCGCGCGGTCGACGATCCGCAGCGCGACGACCTCGTTCCGATGCACGAGCCGGAAGAGCGGGCGTTGCCACTCCCCGGTGCCGATGAAGTCGGAGATCACCACGACCAGACAGCGACGGGCCAGTGACGCGACCGTGTCGAGCATTGCGGCCAAGTCGGTGGTCGCCGCCGCCCGGGCGGCCGGCCTGGATTTCATCGTGTCGACCGAGCACAACACCTCCAGCGCGAGCGCGGTCTGGGGCCGGCACGCCGGCGCCGGCTCCGATCTGCTGGTGGTCGACGGCGAGGAGGTCACCACCCGGAACGGGCACCTGCTCGCGCTCGGCCTGCCGCCCGGCGGCTGGATCGACTGGCGCTACCGCGCGGCGGACGGAGTCATCGGCCGCTTCCTGCGCCAGATCCGCACGCTCGGGGCACTCGCGGTGGCGGCGCACCCGTACTGTCCCTTCCTCGGGTGCGCATGGAAGTTCGGCTATGCGGGGCTGGACGCGGTCGAGGTGTGGAACGGGCCGTGGACCCTTGACGACGAGGCCGCGCTGGCGACCTGGGACGGCCTGCTGGCCGCCGTCGGCGAAGGCGCGTGGCCGGTCGCGCTGGGTGGCAGCGACGCGCACCGCGAGCCGGACGTCGTGGGCCTGCCTCAGAACGTGGTGCTCGCCGACGACCTGGAGCGTGGGGCGATCCTGGAGGGGATGCGCTCCGGCCGTCTGTGGATCGCCGAGTCGGCCGCGGTCGATGTGTCGTTCGCCGCGTCCGCCGACGGCCCGTCGGCAGGGATCGGCGAGCGGCTGGCGGTCGAGCCCGGCACGAGGGCGTCGGTGCGGCTGGAGGCGCGCGGTGCCGAGGGGTGCGTCGCGCGCCTCTGCACTGACCTGGGCACGGTCCTCGAGGCGCCGCTCGGCGGCGACGGCCGGGCGGTGGTGACCTGGACGACCACCCCACGAGCCTCGGCCTACGTCCGAGCGGAGGTCCGGCGCCCCGGGCCCGCGCCGACCGCGGCAGGCGCCATGGTGGCCCTCACCAACCCGATCTTCCTCGGCCGGCGCGACGAGCCCGCCGCGTCGACGGCAGGGTCAGGCTGACAGGCATGTCCTCCGGGGCGCGCTATGACCAGGTCGCCGACTTCTACCTCGGCCGCGCGATTGGCGCACCGCAGATCCCTCCGCCGAAGCCGTTCCCACGTTCCTGGTCGTTCGCTGCGGGAAGGCGCGCGGACCCTCGGCCAGGTAGCGGGGTGGGAAAGCGGGGGTCCGGCCTCACGGGAGCAGCACGAAAGCATCGGTGTGGCGGGGCCGGACGACACTGAAGTGGCGGCGGTCGACCGTGGCCACCTCCGAGATGCCGAGGCGCTCGGCGGTCGCGACCACGGAAGCGTCCACCGTGCCCAAGGGCAGGTCGCGATAGCGGCTGACCAGTTCGGCGATGCGCAGCCAGTCCGCCGGGTCGACCGGCTCGACCGCGAACGAGCCCGCTGCCAGGTCGCCGAGGAACCGGACCTCGGCGTCGACGCCAAGGCGTGCCGCGATGAGGTAGGCGGCTCCGGTGATCACCAGCGTCGGCACCACCAGCGGGCCAGGGTGCGACTCCAGCAGGTCCAGGCTCGCCCGGTGGTGGCGGTCGTCCGCGTCGACGTACGCGTACAGCGGACCGGCGTCGACGACGATGGCTATCGGGCCGCCTCCGCGCGGAGGATCTCCTCGATCCGCTCGGAGACGTCGGCACGGCCGCTGCGACCAGCGCCGGCGGCCATCAGCCGCCGACGGCCGCCCAGGTGCGCCTCGATCGCCTCACGGGTGAGCTCGGCGATGGTGATCTTGCGCCGCGCGGCCTCGTGGCGCAGGCGGGCGTCGAGGTCGTCGGGGAGCTTCACGGTCGTTCGCTTCATGGTATGCCAGCATACCACGCTCCGAGCAGACCCGAAGATCGCGGGGATCTTGACTCGCCGTAGGGCCTAGCGGGAGTTTCCGGCCTTGGTTGATCGTTGGGCTGTTTCTGCTGGTAGGGCCATGTAGACGGGTGGGTTGGTGTATTACCCACCCCGGCGGGTCGGGCTGGTCAGCGGGTCGGTGCGTAGCGGTGGATGTCGAACAGGTCGGCCAGGCGCTGTTGGGTCGGGCTCATCTGGGTGAGCATGCGCCGGGCGCGGGGGCGGCCTTTGCCGCCGTCGTGGTACAGCAGCACGGTTTCCTGGATGCCGGCCAACTCCGCCAGCAGTTCACGCACTGACAGGCGCAGGCCGGCGTGGTCGGCCTGTCGGCGCAGCAGGTGCGCGATGGCCAAGGCCAGCACGCAGTAGAAGACGTGGACGCGGATCTTTTGGTCGGTCCAGTGGTGCATGGGCTAAACGACACGACCTGCGGGTCTTTCATCTGGCGAAAGCCTGCTTCGACCTCGGACTGGGAGCGGTAGGCGGCAACCACGTCGGCCACCGGCCAGGTGTCGCGGTTGGTGAACAGGATCCGTTTGCCGAACAGCCGCTGTTGGAGCCGGTTGCGGGCGCGGGTGTCGGTGCGCCAGGCAAGGCGCAGCTCGGCCGGGCGCTCGCCGGTCAGGGTGGTGGTGATGATCTGGCCGACCCAGCAGGGCTTACAGATCGCGGCGATCTCGGCCTCGACCGCGGGCCGCTGGCGGCGGGTCTTGCCGCGGGCCAGCTTGGCTTGCAGCTCGCCGAGGCGCCGGTGGGCCTTGGCCAAGCTCTGATCCAGGCCGCGGGACTGGGCGGCGTGCAGGGTTGGCGAATGGGTCAGCACCGCCCGGCGGGTGACGCCCAACGCGGTGACCGTGGTGTCCACATACGAAAGTCCCGGCCAGCGGTCGGCGTCCACGGGCCGATAGCGGGAACTGGGCACCGCCAACAGGTCGGGGTGATCCGACGGCGGCAGCGAGCCGACGAACCCGATCCCCAGCTCCTCGACCACCTGGTGGTTGTCGGCCGAGTTCTGCCCAGCGTCATAGACCACGGTCAACGACTCGACCTGAGCGGCCAGCTCCCGATAGCGCACCACCAGCTCGTCGATGACCGCGCTGAACTGGGTGACATCGGGCCGGTCGCCGGGGTAGGCGTGCGAGATGACCGGCACCCCGCCGTCGCGGGTGACCACCAGCGCCAGCCCGACCAGGCGCAGGTCGGTGCGTTTCTGCTTGGCCTTGCCCCGTTGCGCGATGGGTGCCCGCTGGTTGCGCGTGTCGATGAAGGTGGCGAAGTTGGTCATGTCCAGCACCAGCCCCGAGGGGTCCAGCCCGAACTCGGTGACCAGCCGCTGCCCCAGCGCGGTCTCGATGCGGCGCAGGTCCGTCTGGCCCAGGCGGTCCATCGCGTCCCAGAACCGCCGGTGGTCTACCGCGGCCTGGCCGAGCTTGACCCACCGTGGCCCGGCGGTGGTGGCCCACCAGTCCGCAAACCCCCGCTTGGAGCAGGGGTCCACGATCCGGTTGGCGACGGCCAAGGCGATGTAGGTGCCCACCGACGCAGCAGCGTTGGCGTAGCGCGGCACCACGTGGTCGATGACCCCGGCCACGTCCAGGCGTTCCAGCACCGACCACACCGCGGCCAGATCGCCGAACTGCTTGTGTTGGCTGTAGGCTGGCTCGCCGGTCGCCGCGCCCGACAGTCGTGCCATGACTTCCTCGGCGGTGCCCAGGTACTGTTGGGACACGATCCGGGGCCGGCCGTCGACCCGGGCGGACTCCACCAGGTAGTAGTAGGTGTGCTTCCCTCGGCGCTTCCCCACGATCGATGGCATATGTGGTAATACACCATCCGTGCCTGAAAGCCAAGTACCACAACGGATCCCACGCCCATCAACCATCAAGGCCGGAAACTCCCGCTAGCGCCTCGACTCGCTGGCCCCGATCGAACTGGGCCGGGTCGGGGACGAAGCATTCGATGACGAACGCGCCGTCCGCGTCGAGGACGTGCGCGACGTTGCGGAAGCAATCTGCCTGCCGGTCCGGGCTGAGCAGGTTGAACAGCGTGTTGTACACCAGGTACACCAGCCGGAACGGTCCCTTTGCCGGCACGTCGGCCATGTCGCCGATGGTGACCGGGATCTGCTCACCGCCCGGTTTGGCGCGCAACCGTGCCACCATCGCCGCCGAGGCGTCGACGCCCTCGACGGTGATACCCCGGGAGGCGAGGGGCAGCGCGACCCGGCCGGTCCCGATCGCGAGTTCCAGGACCCGCCCGCCGCCTGCCCTTCGTCTTCAGCCGCCATGTCCTGTGGGCTCGGCCGCATATTGGCAGACGGCAGAGCAGACCAGGAGTGCGCGCCACCCGAGCAGGACACCGAGGCGCTGCCGCGCTTCCTTCCCGATTTCGACAACCTGGTGCTTGCCCATACGAACCGCAGTCGGCTTCTGGCCGGCGAGCAACGCGGTCTGCTGACCACCAAGAACTTCGGGTGCGGGCGACGTTCCTTTGGAGGTGGCCGGTACGTGAGCGTGGAGCGCAAGCGCGGTGGGCCACGCTCCGCCTGGCGCCGTTCGAGGCGCTCCCCGACGGCGCCGCCGGCGAGCTGGCCGAAGAGGGCGACGCGCTGCTGCGCTTCGTGGAAGAGGACGCCACGTCGTTGGTCGTGGAGGTGGGAGCTCCCGCCGCCGCCGCATGACCTGGAACAAGGCTCGACTTGGCCAATTGGTCTAGGGTTTGCTCATCTCGAACACCGATCTGAAAGGAGCCAGGATGGCGACCGCCGAACGGCAGGCGCGCGTTCTGTGGGAGGGCTCGCTCGCACAGGGGAGCGGTGAGCTGGAGTTCGCGAGCAGTGGGATCGGCAAGTACCCCGTCACCTGGGCGTCGCGGGTGGAGCGGCCGGACGGCCGGACGAGCCCGGAGGAGCTGCTGGCCGCAAGTCACGCGGCCTGCTATGCGATGGCGTTGTCGGCGACACTGGGCCGGGCCGGAAACCCGCCAGAGCGGCTGGACGTCAGGGCGACGGTCTCGCTCGACGCCAAGGAGGGCGGTGGCTACGAGGTGACCAGCTCGGCGCTGGAGGTCACGGGCGTGGTGCCCGGTCTCGACCAGGCGGGCTTCCAGGCGGTGGCCGACCAGGCCGAGCAGGGTTGCCCGATTTCCAACGCCCTGCGCAACAACCTCCGTCTCACGGTGAACGCGACGCTCGAGTCCTGAGCCGAGCGCGTCCAGACGATCGAGGCCCCGCCGCCGTCGCAGACCGGCGCCGGCGGGGCCTTGCGGCCGAGCCGGGTCAGCGATCGGACGGCGCCGGACCGGCTGCGACCTGCTCCTCGCAGGCAGGGACGACACCCGCGAATGGGCTGAATCCACCCCGCTCATCAGCGCGCGGGCCAAGCCGGGAGGGCCGTGCGTCTCCCACGTGCCAGCCTCGATCGCCTGGCCGAGCGGAAGGCGTCCCGTGTGGACTCGGGTGGGCGTCCGCGAGTCGGTCACGACGATCAGGTCCTCGTCGAAGCCGGGATGCGTGACGCAGACCTCCGCGTCGGGTCGCTCCAGCAGCCAGAAGCGCTGACCGCGCAGGTCGCGCAGGTCGAAGCGGACCACAACCCTCCGCTCGGGCAGGCGCTGGGGATCGATCAGCCGGCACCACGCCCACAGCATCACCGCGGGGTCATGGTCGCGCGGGGCCAGCTCCATCCAGCGCGCGGCCCAGGTGCCGAGCGCCACGCCGACCTGGTTGAGCTCCTCGCCGGCGGAGGTCAGCTGCCAGTGCCAGCCGCGGCCGCTCGGGCTTGGGCGCCGCTCGACGATGCCGTCGCGCTCGAGGGTCGCCAGGCGCTGGCTGAGCGGCGAGGGGGACATCACGCTGGGTGGCGGCATCGGATGGCTCATGCGCAAGCACGGCCTGACCTGCGACAACCTGCTCGCGGTGGACCTGGTCACGGCCGATGGGCGACTCGTGCGCGCCAGTGAGCGGCTGCACCCCGAGCTGTTCTGGGGCATCCGTGGCGGAGGCGGGAATTTCGGCCTGGTCACCGCCTTCCAGTACCGGCTCCACGAGGTCGGGCCCACGGTGCTCGCCGGCCCCATCCTGTTCGCCGCCGCCGACGCCGGTGAGCTGCTGCGCTGGTACCGGGATTCGCCGAGACGGCACCCGACGAGCTGACCACGGTCGCGAACCTGGGCCACGCCCCACCCCTGGGTTTCATCCCCGAGCATCTGCACGGCGTCCTGGTGATCAGCGTGGTCGTCTGCTGGGCCGGCCCGATCGACCAGGGCGAGCGGGTCCTGGAGCCGTTGCGCCGCCACGGCCGCCCGCTGCTCGACCTGATCGGTCCCAAGCCGTACAGGCCCACCAGGGCACCTCGACGCGACCGTGCCCCATGGCCTGCACTACGCCTGGAGGTCGGAGTACCTCCGCGCCCTGGACGACCACGTCATCGACACGCTGCTCGAGCACGCCTGGGCGAGCCGCTCGCCCCGCTCGTACACGATCATGTTCAGCTCGGTGGCGCCGCCCGGCGCTCCCCGACGAGGTGACCGCGTTCAGCGGCCGCGGCGACGGCTTCGTCGTGAACGTCAACGGCGTTGCGCTCCCAGAGGAGTACGCCGAGCAGGCCGCCTGGGTCCGCCGCTTCGGCCAGGCGCTGCGTCCGCTGTCGGCGGGGTCTACGTGAACTTCCTGGGCGAGGAGGGTCAGGACCGGGTCCGCGCCGCCTATGGACCGGCCAGGTTCCAGCGCCTGGCAGCCCTCAAGAAGGTCTGGGATCCCGACAACTTCTTCCGCGGCAAACCAGGACATCCGCCCGAGCGCCTGACGCCCCGATCGGGTTCTACTGTCAGCTCATCGCTGGGCCGGACCCGGGCTCAGTTCCCCGATCCTGAGAGGATCAGCCGATGGATGAGCTTCAGATGCGCCGCAGGGTCGCCGAGGCGAGAGTGGCTCGCGTGGGCACGGTCGACGAGCGCGGACGGGCGCACCTCGTGCCGATCGTCTTCGTCATCGACGGCGACACCTTGTACTCCGCCACCGACGCTGATTCGCGCCCGGTGAAGCGGCTCCGCAACCTGCGACGAGATCCCAGGGTGACGGTCCTCGTCGACATCTACGACGAGGACTGGTCCAAGGTGTGGTGGGTCCGCCTGCGTGGCAACGGCCGCGCGATCGAGGACGGCTCCGAGCGAGACCACGCCCTGCGGCTGCTGTGGGAGAAGTACCCGCAGTTCGGGAGCACCCCGCCCCCCGAAGCCGCCGGCCCGGTCATGGCGGTGGACGTCGAGGAATGGTCCGGCTGGGCCTATCGCGGCTGAACGGCGCGGCGTTCGAGGCAAAGACAGCGTCCTGGTTCGAGGGCGCTGCATCTGGAGCGGGTGACGGGAATCGAACCCGCGTCACGAGCTTGGAAGGCTCGAGCTCTACCATTGAGCTACACCCGCCGGTACGGCTGGGCCGAGCGTACCATCTCGCGCTGCGGCCATATGCGGCACCCGACCCGGCCCTGGCGCCAGCAGGGTCCGGGCCCGACCCCGACCGGCCGTGACCGACCCAGCGGACCGACCCGGCGGCGTCGCCCGCCGGACCCGACCCCGACCCCGGCGCCCCACGCGCCGGACCCGACCCCCTCGACCCGATGACTGAGACGACCAGCAGGAGCGAGCTGCCGCGCCACCTGGAGCGGGTGGACTGGGTGCCGCGTGGTGCGGTGGACCTCGATCGCTGGCCGTTCGCCATCCCAGCGGTGGCGCAGCTCATCGAGCAGGGCGGGCTGGAGGTACCGCCGGGGGTCACGATCCTGGTCGGGGAGAACGGGAGCGGCAAGTCGACGATCGTTGAGGCTCTGGCGGAGGTCTACCCAAGAGCCGGGGCGAAGACGCCGTTCGCCCACGCGCTGGGCCCCCGGGGCAGTGCGGAGGACTCGCCGCTGCCCCGCCATCTGCGGGCTCGCGCCCACCCGCTGGCGTCCCCGCACGGGTTCTTCCTGCGTGCCGAGGCGATGCACGGCTTCCTCGCGGCTGTGGACGCTGACCCGACGCAGACTCGGGCGTGGTCGGGCGAGAGGCTGCAGGACCGCTCGCACGGCGAGTCGTTCCTCACTGTGCTGCGCCACCGTTTCGACCAGATCGGGGTCTACTTCCTGGACGAGCCGGAGGCGGCGCTGTCGTTCCGCTCCTGCCTTGGGCTCGTCGCCCTGCTGGACGTGCTGCGCGCCGAGGGATCGCAGGTGGTGGTGGCGACCCACTCGCCGGTGATCTCCCAGCCTCCCCGGCGCGTGCCTGCTGGAGCTCGGCGACTGGGGCATGCGCGAGGTGGCCTTCGACGAGCTGGAGCTGGTGCGCGACTATCGGGAATTCCTGGCGGCGCCGGGACGCTGGCTCCGGCACCTGGTCGAGGTCGACGAGACCGACCGGGCGGAGTAGTGCCCGGCGCCGCCAGGTGACCCTACGAGGCTGGGCTCGCCGCGGCCTCCTCGGCTTCGACCTGTGGCCGTGGGGGCCGCACGATGAACCGGACGACGAGGCTCACCAGCATGATCACCGCGATGACGGAGAGCGGCTGGCTGTTGGCGCCGGACGAGCTAGTTCCCCACCTCCGTGAGAGGGATCTGCGCGTTGCCGGATTGCCGCGATTCAGACCGGTGCCGGGGCGGCCGCCGGCGTGGTCGCGCGCTCGAGCGAGACGACCGCGTTGTAGTCAGGGATGCCCGAAAGCGGCGAGCGGCGCCTGGAGTCGATCAGCACCTCGCCCTCCGGCCAGTGGATCTCGAGGTTCCCGGGCTGGACCGGCGCGATCAGGGCACGTCCGTGGAACTCGCCGAGGGCGTTGCGGAGCACCACCTGCTCCCGTTGCCGATGCCCAGGCGCGCTGCGTCCTCCTCGCCGACCATCACCGCCTCACGGATCGCGCCGGTGAGGGCGTCGCGCAGCTCGTGCACCATGCTGTTGAACTGCTTGCCGCGCCTGGTCGTCACCAGGAACCTGTCCTCCGGCACGTCGTGGTCGGGCAGCGGCACCACCCGGGTCGCCGCGGTCGAGTCGAAGTGGATTTTGTCGACGAGCTCTGGCCGTACCCGCTTGGCCAGGTCGACGAACACCTCCCATTCCGGTCGCGCCTCGCCGATGCGCGGGCCCGGGATCTCGGGGCTGAAGATCACGCGCCGCTCGGTGGTCGTCTCGGTGACGCCGCCGGGCATCTCGTAACGCGTGGCGGCGGGCAGCAGCACCACCGTGTCGGCGGGATCGACCAGCATCTGGCTCGACAGTACGATGTCCATGTGCACCCGCGTGGGCACGCGCTCCAGCGCCTCGCCGACGTAGGCCGGGTCGGGCAGGACCTCGAGGTAGTTGCCGCCGGAGCTGACCAGGACGTCGAGGCGTCCCTGCTGCGCGGCGTCGATCATCTCGACCGCCGTCATGCCCTTCTTGTCCGGGACGTCGAAGCCCCAGAGGTAAGCTGTCGAAGTCCAGGGTGCCTATGCATCACGTATCACGTATGCGGCATGGATGCATGCTCCCGCGATCGGGACGCCGCCGCAGGTTGTTGCCACTACTGCGCGCTGAAGATCACCGCAGCGCGCAGCGCCAGCACACCGATCAGGATCAGGGTGGGCACGGCCACCGAAGCCAGCGCCGATTGGGCGGCTACCGTCCCCTGGCTGGTGACGCCCTCAGGAGTGACGGCGAGTCGACGGGTGACGAGGCCGCCGAGGCCGGGTACGAGGCCCGCGAGGACCACCAGCCAGAGCAGGATCCAGGGAAACCCGAACGCGTCGTCGAACGTGCGGGCTGGGACCAGGGTCACGGCGAAGACCACGATCAGGGCCAGCTCCAGGAGCGCGAAGAGGCGCTCCGACAGCGTGAGCACTCCGGCGCTGGCCTGCGCGTCACTCCGGTACCGGACGAGCAGCCCGAGGAAGGCGGCCGAGCCGGAGAGCCCGGAGGCGAGGAAGAGCCCGCCGAGCGTCCAGGTGTCGCTCCACACTGGCTGGTTCGAGACGGCCAGCAGCACGCCGGTGTAGCCGGCGATGAACAGGCCGAGGGCGGCCCCGACGACGTTCCAGAGCATGCCCACCGTCCCGTCCAGCAGTCGCACGGCCCGATCGGCGAACGGGAGGCTGATGACCCGGTCGCGGACCAGCACCTCGAAGAACGAGACCGCGGCGAAGAGCGTGAACACCAGGAGCGCCCATGAGCCGACCGACATCGGCGACCGGACCTTGAAGTTGACGCCCTCCGCGCCGGTGGTCGTGTTCACCAGCATGTGCCAGAAGGGGACGGGTTTGCCGAGGTCGAGCGCCAGCAGGATCGGGCACACGAGGATCAGTGGGAACGCGACGAGGTAGCCGAGCCGTGCCGCGGGCTCGTCCGCGCGGTCGCCCCAGTGACGGAGCAACGTCGCGATCACGTAGGAGCCACCCGCCAGGCCGGCAAGGAAGAAGTAGAAGAGGATGTACCAGGTCCAGTCCGGCGGGCCGGCGAAATGCTCGGCCGCGGCGAGCGGCATCATCCCTCACCCCCCTCGGACTCGGGTGGCGTCGCTTCGGCCGGTGGCCGGCGCCGGCGCAGCGCGATCAGCCCGCCGAGCACGCCCAGCACCGCGGTGACTACTCCGGTGAGGTAGCCGCCCGGGTTGTTGCGGCTGGGCAGCACCGCGTTCTCCGCGTTGGGCAGCTTGTAGGCCTCCGGCTTGTCCATGAGCAGGAAGAACGCGTTGAGGCCGCCGTAGACCGAGTCGTCGTGCCCGTAGAGCTGCGCCTGGGCGACCCCTTGCGAGTGGAGGGCGGCCAGGCGCTTGTCCGCCTGCTGCCGCAGCTCGTCGAGCGGCCCGAACTGGATGGAGTCGGTCGGGCAGGCCTTGGCGCAAGCCGGCTCCATGCCGCCCTGAAGCCGGTCGTAGCAGAGCGTGCACTTCTGGGCGACGTTGGTGTGCTCGTCGAAGCCGATGACGTTGTACGGGCACGCCGATATGCAGTCGCGGCAGCCGTTGCAGACCGACGGCTGGATGAAGACGGTGTCGAACTCGGTCCGGATGATCGCCCCCGTCGGGCAGACCTCCATGCAGCTCGCCTGCTTGCAGTGCTTGCAGACGTCCGACATCATCAGCCAGGCCTTCCCCTGGCCAGCGCCCAGCGTCTCGTCCGGCACGTTGTCGATCAACTGCACGTGCCGCCAGTTCTGCGAGTCCAGGCTCCCGGTGTTGTCGTAGCCGTCGCCGAAAACGGGCTGATTGCCCGGAAGCTGGTTCCACTCCTTGCAGGCGACCTCACAGGCCTTGCAACCGATGCACACGCTCGTATCGGTGAAGAACCCGTAGGCCTTCCCAGGTGTGATCTCCGCCATCTCAGAACCCCATCAGGTTGGGCGTGATCTTGGAGAGGCCACGCTCGGCTGCATAGAGGTCGAGCGGCAGCGCCGCCAGCTCGTCCACTTCAGGCACAGCCCGGGCATCGTGGCCAAGGTCGACGTCGATCAGGTACCGGTCGCAGTTGCTACAGCCCTCGATCCGGAGGTGCGGGAACATCGGTATCGGAGCGCCGGGCCCCTTCCCGGGTGCGGTGGCATGGCCATGCCCCACCACCGGCCACTCGCGCCGCTCGGCGTAGATGGTGCGACGCGCGCCGCCGGTCTCCCCGCACGACGCGCAAGCGTTGCTGGCGTAGCCCCAGCTCGCCGCGCAGCGGACGCAGAGGAGGCTGCGGCGCCCGCTCACGAGCTGGTCCCCCGTGTCCGTCCGGAAGCTGAGCTGCGGCAGCCCCCCGCAGCTCGGACAGCGCCGGCCGCCTCTGGGCGACGGGTCTCGGGCGCAGGCGCTGGCGCCGGCCTCGAGCACCTCGAGCGGCCCGCGCAGCGACGCGCGCGCCAGGTAGCGCTCGACCGGCTCGAGGTCGTCGGCGGAGCTGGACAGCCACGCGCCCAGCGCCTCCTCGGCTCCGCCGTCCTCCATGCGCTTGCGGGCGGCGTCGGCGAGCAGCTCCGGGCCCGCCACCACCGTCGCCTCCACCACCCGCGGGAGCACGTGCTCGCCGGCCCATGCGGCCAGCGCCTGGGCCTCCGGCGCCTGCTCCCGCGCTGCTTCTCCAGCCTCCTCCCAGACGTCGAGCAGGGCGAGGTAGAGGGTGAGCACCTCCTCCGCGAAGGCATGGTGAGCGCGCAGCAGCTCCGCCCGCCGGTGGTGGGCCGCCCACGGGCTCGCGGTGGTGTCGACGCCTGGCGCAGCCATCACATTTTCTCGATGTTGACGAGGAATGCCTTGAACTCGGGCGTGCGCGCGCTGGCGTCGCCGACGAACGGCGTCAGCGCGTTGGCGAGCCAGTGCTGACCGGTGTTGATTCCCACGAAGCCCCAGTGGATGGGAATGCCGATCTGGTAGACCTTCCGCCCGTCGATCTGGAGCGGCCCAAGGCGCTTCGTCACCACCGCCCGGACCTCGAGCTTGCCCCGCTTGGACGAGACCCGCACGTGGTCGCCGTTCTCGATCCCCTTCTCGTGAGCGAGCTCGGCGGGCACC
>Ga0081455_10006079_pt1 | contig 13067 bp, 8 predicted proteins | sample TabmetS3T2R1_FD_70207 | JGI IMG/M metagenome (GOLD analysis project Ga0081455, IMG submission 70207) | Tabebuia heterophylla rhizosphere microbial communities from the University of Puerto Rico - S3T2R1 | ecosystem: Host-associated > Plants > Roots > Rhizosphere ... | reverse complement strand
GATGCTGTTCTTCGGCGGCTATGGCGTTCAGGTCGGCCGCGAAAGCTTCATGATCCCGGTCGATGCCGCGATCTGGAAGGAAAACGATGTGCGCCGCGACGGCGTCTCGATCGAGCAGGTGCTTGATACGATGACCGAGAAGGGCGCCAAGGCCAAGCTCGTCGTCGTCGACGCCTCCCGCCGCAACCCCTATGAGCGCCGCTTCCGCTCCTATTCCCACGGCCTCGCGCCGATCTCGGCGCCGGAGAACGCGCTGATCCTGACCTCGGCGACGCCGGGCAAGGTCGCCGACGACGGCAAGGGCCAGTACAGCGTGCTCGTCACCGAGCTGCTGAACAATCTTTCCTCGCAGTCCGGCGCCGCCAGCGCCTTCAACAAGACCCGCATCTCCGTCTCCCGCGCCTCCGATGGCGAGCAGGTGCCGCAGGTTTCCTCGTCCCTGATGGAAGACGTCCGCATCGGCGGGTAAGGGCGCCTTAGCGGCCCCACCGACCTCTCCATCCGTCGTCCCTGCGAACGCAGGGACCCATACGCCGCGGCCTTCGGAAGTGGCACGCGCGGAGACGGCTTCCTTCAACGACTGAGTGCGGTGGTTATGGGTCCCTGTTCGCAGGGACGACGGGGGATCGAGCGATCGCGGCCTCTCCCAAAAATTCGCACGTCTTACGGAATTTGGCCGATCGCGCGGCCCTGCAAACAGCCCGCAGTGGGGTTTGAAGCGACGTATCCCGTATATTTTCCGGATCGTTTCACGAAAACCACAAGACCGACGAGAAAGCCGGAAAATACCGTAATCATTACAATACGGAACTTGGCCTCCTGGCAATTCCCGCTAGAGTGCACTGCGTCGCATTCGTTGCGCCGTCGCCCTTTTGGTTATTGGAATTGGAATGAAAAAGATCGTTCTCGCCGCTTCCGTGTTTGCCGCCAGCGCGGCCACTGCCTCCGCCGCTGATCTGCCCCTGAAAGCAAAACCGATCGTCGCCGCCGGTCTCGACTGGAGCGGCGTCTATATCGGCGCCCATGCCGGTTACGGCGGCGGCATGATGGACTGGCAGTCGATCCAGCCTGGGGTGGACTTCGTGGCGCGCGGTGCACTGGTGGGCGGCCAGGTCGGCATCAACAAGCAGCTCGGCAGCGTCGTGTTCGGCCTCGAGCTCGACGGCTCCTGGGCCGACATCAAGGGCACCGGTGTCACCGGCTTCAGCGGACCGGGCTTCGGTGGCGGCTCCGCCGAAACCCGCGCGACGTCCAGGATCGACAGCCTCGTGACCTTCGCAGGCCGCGCCGGCATCGCCGCCGATCGCTGGTTCGTCTTTGCCAAGGGCGGCCTCACCGCGGCGCATCAGAAGCACGATCTCGGCGCCACCGCGACCGCGATTCTCGGCGGCGCGGTCGTGACCCAGACGCTCAGCGCGAGCGGCTCGGAAATCCGCTACGCGCCGATGCTGGGCTTTGGCGCCGAATATGCGCTTGCGGGTCCGTGGTCGGTGCTTGCCGAATACAATTACCATCATTTCGGCAGCGCCACGGCGCGGCTCACGGGGACGATTGCCGGCGACAACCGCGTCGACGAGGCGATCCATGTCGTCAAGCTCGGCGTCAATTACCGCTTCGGTGGCATCGCTCCCGATCCGTCCTTCGCCCCGGTGCCGGCGGCGCCCGCTACGCTCTGGACCGGCGCCTATATCGGTGCGCAGGGCGGCTATGGCTGGGGCCAGACGCAATGGCCGGATGCTTTCGGCATTGTTCCGGCGAGCAGCCAGCCGGGCTTTGACAATTCAGGCTGGCTCGCGGGCGGCACCATCGGCGTCAATGCGCAATCCGGCCGCTTCGTCTTCGGTGTCGAGGGCGAAATTCTCGCCACCGGCATCAAGGACAGTTTTGCCTGGTCGCAGGTCATCGGCCCCACTTCGCTCAGCGTGACCTACGGGAGCAAGATCGACTGGCTCGCGCTCGCCACCGCCCGGGCCGGCTTTGTCGTCGGCGACAAATGGATGGTCTACGGCAAGGGCGGTATCGCGATCGCCGAAGAGCAGCACACGGCCGCAATGGCGCAGCATTTCAACGCCATCTCGACCGCGATCAATCTCGCCGGCCGCGCCGTTCACACCGGCGCGGTGGTCGGTGCCGGCGCCGAATACGCCTTCGCGCCGAACTGGTCGGTCAAGGCCGAATACGATTACATCAGGATGTTCGCGCAACAGGTCCAGCTCAACGGCATCGCTACCGGCGGTGGGTTCGGCGCCGGCACCCAGGTCGCTGAGACGGCCAGCAAGCTCAACCAGGACCTGCATCTGGTGAAGTTCGGCGTGAACTACCACTTCAATTCGCAGCCGCTGGTGGCCGCGCGCTACTGAGCCCAGGCAGTGGCCTCAAATCGTCGTCCCTGCGAACGCAGGGACCCCTGCGTGAGCGCCCTGCGCTCATCGCCATACCGCGGCATCCATCGGTGGGATGCGGTGGCAGACACCTTGCCTCGTAACGGAGGCCGGTGGTTATGGGCCCCTGCTTTCGCAGGGGCGACGAATTACTTCGCGTCCGCGCTCGCCGTCACTGCCCGCACCGGATCGCCCTCGCGCAGCAGCGCGCCCGCACGCGCCACCACGATGTCGCCTTCCTGCAGGCCGGAGGTGATCTCGACCTGACCGGCCGCCATCAGCCCGGTTTCCACCCGCCGCGTTTCGACGCGGGCGCGCCGCACCACCTGCACCACGGTGCCGGCGGTGCCGTAGAGGATCGCGGTCAGCGGCACCGCGACGCCGCAGCTCTGCCCGGTCTTGATCTGCGCGCGGCCGCTTGAATTCACCAGCAGGCGGCGGTTGGTGGTGACGCCGACGAACACCTGCGCGAGCTGGCTGTTCGGCTCCACGGTGGTCGACAGCCGCCGCACCTTGCCGTCGACCTCGCCGGCGCCGATCACCTTGATCCGCGCGGTCTGGTTCACCTGCAGCTTCTGGATATCGCGCGTCGGCACCATGCCGACCAGGTCGAACTCGCCGCGCGCGATGATCGAGAACAGCGCCTCGCCCTTAGCCGAAGCCATCGCACCGACCGATGCCGTGGAAGCCGAGATCACCCCCGCCACCGGCGCCTGCACCGTGATCGACCCGCCTTCGGGCAAATTCAGCTTCGCCATCGCCTGCCCCGCGGTGACGCTGTCGCCCGCATCCACCATCACCTCGGCCACCTTCAGCCCCATCCGCTCCGGCCGCACCTGCGTCTCCTCGCGCGGAATGATGGTGCCGGAGACCTCGACGATATTGGCAAAACAGGATTTCGCGGCCTTGAGCACGGTGACGGCAGCACCCTTGGGGGCGGCGTCCTCGTCGGCGGCGAGGGAAGGCGAAATCGAAAGACAGAGCGCGCTTGCGACGATCACGGCGGTGAGCTTTGGCGTGAGATCGCGCGCAGCAAGAACGGGCATCGGCAATTCCTTCTCAAATTCAGGGCCTTGGATACCAGAAAGGGCACGTTGGCGCCAAGCGGGATTGATGGCTATCGCCTGCGGCGATTTCTGCCGGCACCACATTCACGCGCTCACTGATTTTGTTTTGGCACGTGGAGAAATGTTCACAGCGTCGTGTTTCGAGACGCGCGTTCCGCGCTGCTGACACCATGCTGGCAGCAGGCCTTCGGTAGAAAGGAAGGACAGGCAGGGGCCACCGGGTTCCGGCTTTGGAGAACATAGCCATGACTGTTCTGACCAACATGCAGAGTTCCGCCACCAGGCCATTTGCGTTGCGCGCTGCGGTTCGGCTGGCGCACCTGCGCCGGTTCATCAACCGCTTCTTCGCGGGCGTGATCGCGCGCCATGAGCGTCACGCCGTGCGCGCCGCCCTCTACCAGCTCAATGACCGCGACCTCAAGGATATCGGCATATGCCGCGGGCAGATCGAGAGCAGCCTTGAAGACCTGGCGCAAACCCGCGCGCGACTGCAGCAGCCGGGGTGGCATTGAGGGGGTGGGAGCGGCGGAACGTTCGCAGGATTCGTAGGGTGGGCAAAGCGTAGCGTGCCCACCATCTCTCTCCGGCGTTAAATAGCATGGTGGGCACGCTTGCGCTTTGCCCACCCTACGGCAGCGGCTACTGCTTCTTCTTCATCCGTGCGGCCGCCGACGCAGCATCCACCACGTTATCCACCGCCTCGCGCCAGCTCACGATCTCCGCGGCCAGAATCGGATGATTGAATCCCTTCAGGTTCAAATCATCGATCGGCCGCCCTTCCACCCACGGCTCCACCATGCCGTAGACGCGCCGGCTCACCACGATCTGGTTCGCCTTCGCCTCGTCGCACAGGCGCGAGGCCAGATTGGTCACGCTGCCGATCGCCGCATATTCAAGCCGCTGCTCAAAACCGATCTGGCCGAGGGTGGCATAACCCAGCGCGATGCCGATGCCGAAGCCGAGATTGTGGCCGCGGTTGCGCCACTTCTCGGTCAGGCCGCCGACCGTGTCGCGCATCTCCACCGCCATCCGCACCGCGCGCGCGGTGTGGTCGTCGAACTGGATCGGCGCGTTGAACAGGATCATCACGCCGTCGCCGGCATAGCGGTCGAGCGTGCCTTCATATTTGAAGATCAGCTCGCCGAGCGCTGCGTGATATTCGCGCAGCACGTTCATCGCCTCTTCCGGCTCGGTGGTCTCGGTGAACGCCGTAAATCCGCGCAGGTCGCAGAACACTACCGTCACTTCGCGGCGGTGGCTGTCGAGCAGGCCCTCATGGCCGTCGGAGGAGGCGATCAGTTGCGCCACCTGCGGCGCGAGGAAACGCTCCAGCCGCCGGATGCGCTCGATCTCGCCCAGCTGCGTCTCGACGCGCTCCTCCAGCGATCGGTTCCAGTCGCGAAGCTGGTCGGTCTGCTCCTGCAGCTTGCTGGCCTGCTGGCTGACGATGCTGTTGGCGTCCTGCAGCTCGCGGCTCTTGTGGTCCACTTCGGTGAACAGCCGCGCATTGCGCATCGCCAGCACCGCCTGGTGCGCAAAGGTCTTCATCAGCCCGATCAGATTGGCGGAGAAGTCGCCCTCGTTCCGCCGCAGCACCACCAGCGATCCCAAAATGCCGGTCTGGTCCACCAGCGGCACCACCAGCACCGAGTGGAAGCCTGCTTCGATCGCCACATCGCGCAGCGGATGTTCCGAAATCGCGCTGAGCTGCGGGATCGCGATCGGCTCGCCGCTGGTCGCGGCCTCGCCGAGCGGCGAGTGGTCGGCGTCGATGGCGCGGTGGCGGCCCTCGGCCGATTTGTCGATGCCGATCGCCTCGGTCAGGTTGAACTGATGATTGCCGGCGTCATAGCCGTAGATCAGCACGGCGTCGGCATGGGTGATTTCGAGCGCGCGCGCGGCGACCGTCGGCAGCACGGCGTTGAGGTCGAGCGAGGAGGCGACGGCGCGGCCGACCTCTTCGAGCACCTTGAGCTCGTTGATCGATTGCGCCAGATCACGCGTCCGCTCGTTGACCTTGGTTTCGAGATTCGAATAGGTCTCGGCGAGCTGCCCGGCCATGCCGTTGAACTGGTTGGCGAGCTCCTCCAGCTCGTCCGCCGTCTTCACCTCGATGCGATGGCCGAAATCGCCGGCGCCGAGCCGCCGCGCGCCGGCCTGCAGCGCCGTGATCGGCACCAGCATGCGCCGCGCCATGATCGTGCCGGCGATGATCGCGACCACGAGGCCGAGCCCGATCAGCAGCGCGATCCGCACCAGCTGGTCGCGGATCGGCGTCAGCGCCTGCGCGGTCGGCTGCTCGAAGAACACGCGCCAGCCGAGTTTCGGCACCACGCTCGACGTCGTCAGCACCGCATCGCCCCTGATATCGGTGCCCGACGCCGGCGCGACGCCGCCGGGCTTGCTGACGGCCTGGACCTGCGGCAGCTTCGATAGATTCTTGCCGACCTCGGGCCCGGTCGAGGACGTCGCCAGCACGTCGCCTCTGGCGTCAGTGACATAGGCGTACGTCACCCTGCCGATCTGGGCGTCGATCAGGAATTCGGAGAGGAAATCGAGATCGATCTCGGCGACGGTCATGCCGCCATCGGCATGCGACAGCACGATCGACATGAACGGCCGTTCGCCGCGGAAGTAGGCCGGGGCAAAACTGGTGCCGCGTGCGGCGGTCTCGGTCAGCCTGACGTCGCGGGAGAAGTCGGCGTTGCTGCCGGGCGTGACGATCTGGCGCGTCATGCGAAGCTGCTCGCGGCCCTGGGCATTGAGCAGCGAGAGCTGGCTGACCGGGGTAACCTGCCGCAGCAACTGGGCGTAGTCGGCGCGGCGCAGCTCCAGCGTCGCGGCTTCGCTGTCCTTGGTGGCGCTGGCGCGCGTCACCCAGGAGATCTGCCGCTCGAGGTCGGACAGCGACTGCTGGATCCGCTTGGCGGTCGCCTCCGCCTTGTCAGACATGGCGTCGTGCAGCGAGCTCTTGATGCCGCGATAGGTGATCCAGATTTCCATCGCGCCGTTGACGGCCAGCACGAACACGACGAGCCCGACCAGCGCGACGACGTATTTGGCGAACAGCCCCTCGCGCAGAAACCAGACCCTGTCCTTGCCCTCGCTCATCCGGACCCTCGTGCGCCACGCTTAAAGAATAGCGCGCGCATCCGTTCGTCGCTTGTGGGGCATGCCACAATTGGCGCCCCGAAATGAGGGCCTGTTTAGCATGAATTGAGCGGGCCGGCGGACCGTTCGCCGGCATGGTTAGCCCCGATTTTAGGCAGGAATCACGCCATATTCGGAAGCCTCACCGATTGAACAACTGCCGCAACACCTCGTTCATCGGCTGGCTGTCCTGCTGCGCGGTCGTATCGCTCGGCGGCGCGGGAGCGGGGGGCTCGGCCGGCGCTGGCGCAGCCTGGGTCGGTGCTTCGGCGGGCGAGGTCGGCGTCAGGCTGCGTTGACCGCCCGGACGCGCGCCGCCCTGTTGCCCTTGACCCAATCCGCTCAGGCCCTGCTGAATCAGATTGCCGATGGTCTCGCCGAGCTGGCCGCCGAGCGGCTCGTTCGGCTTGCCGGCCTGGCCGGTGCCGGGCGCATTGCCCTGTCCGCCAGCCGCCCCCGGCTGTCCGCCGAGCAGGTTGCCGATCGCAGCGCCAAGCCCGGCGCCGTTGGGGCCGAACAGGCCCTTGCCCATTTCTTTCAGCTTGGCATAGCCCGCTTCCGGATTGTCGAGGATGCCCTGCAATTCCGGATAGATCCGTGGGCTCCCCCATGGTCCCTCGATCATCACGGGAATGCCGAACCCGACCGGATCGCCGGCGCGGCCCTGGCCTTCGGTGGTCATCACGAGTTTCGGCTCGACGCGGAAGCCGATCTGCTTGGTGCCGAGATCGATGGTGCCGACGCCGGTCATCTTCACCAGCGGGCCGACGAGGTTGAGGTCGGTGGTCTGCGCCTGGCCCTTGTCGATCCTGAACGACGCCGACAATTGCGACAGGTCGGTCGCCTTCTCCGCGCTCTCCTGCCAGCCCGACAAGGTACTCGCCGTCAGCGAGCGGATCATCTGCGCAACATTGAGCCCCTTGATCGCGCCGTCCTGGAACACGACGAAGGCAGTGCCGGCCATGCTCGACATGATCGCGCGCTGGCTGGTGCCGGAGGAGCGCACGTTGATCTTCGCCTGCATCTTGCCGTCGAGCTTGTCGAAATCGGCAAGGCCGCTCAGCAGCGGCAACGCCCGCACGCCGGTGAGGTCGGCGCGCATCGCATAAGTGGGATTGGCGGTGGAGACGTCGGCGGTCAGGTCGCCGCTGGCGGTGCCCTCATAGGCGCCGAGGTTGGAAACCTGCGCCTTCAAGACACCGCTTGTAAGATTGGCTTCGATCGCGGCGGGGGTGAAGCGCGCGTCGCCGATCCTGAGTTCGGCCGCGGAAATGCGCGCCTGCAGGTCGACGTAATTGAGGCCGTTGACGTCGATCGTCGCATTGCTCCAGGGCTGCGCCGAGGAGGAATCGGTGCTGCGCGACATCGCCACCGTGAGCCGCTGGAAATCGAGATCGAGCTTGACCAGCGGCTTGCTCGACAGATCGACCGAGGCCCAGCCGTTGAATGCGGCGTCGCCAAGCGCGCCGGTGACGCTGTTGATCATCACGACCGAGCCGTTGAGCCGGGCTTCGGCCTTGGCCGTGAGCTGCGCGGGCAAGAGGTCGGGTGCGTCGATCTTGATCTCGGCCGGGATGTTCTGTCGCTCGACCGCGCTTGCGGGCAGCGCCGCCTTCACCTCGAATTTCAGCGGCGAGCTGCTGCTGCGTCCGCTGCCGGTCACCACGACCTTGCGGTCGGCATCGATGGTGATATCGGCGTTGACGGTCTCGATCCTACGCTCGACGCGGTCGCGCACGTTGGAGAGCACGATGGTGCCGCCGGTGACGCTGACATGCTCGATCGAGAAAGCGTCAGCGGACTTGCCACTCGCGGGCTTCGCGGCAGGAGTGGCATCCCTGGCGCGCTCGCGTTGCAGCGGCAGATTCACCACCGGGCGTATGATCACGAGGTCGGTGATCTCTGGCTTGCCGGCCCACAGGCTCGCAAGCGTTACGTCAGCCTCGATGACCGAGGCGGCGAAGCGGCGGTTGATATCGCGTTCCCTGGGATTCTCCAGCGTGACGTCGTACAGCCGGATGTTGAGCTGCGGCCACAGGCCGACCTTGGCGCCGCCATTGATGGCGAGCTTGTAGCCGGTCTCGCGCTCGACCCGCTCCTGGATCTGCGCCGTCACGAAGCCCGAGGGGATGCCGATCACCAGCAGCAGCGCGATGACGACGATCACGGCGACGATGGCGGCGCCGGCAATTTTCAGTGCTTTCATATCGATATTCCAGACCGCGCAAACGGCTCTTATTTCGGTGGCTCGACACGCCGTCGCAACCGGTCAGGCGAGCTTATCCCGGAAAGGGGATAGCGCCCAAAGCAGCCAAAAATAATCCGCGGATACTGCAAAGTTATGTGACTTATGACACACTTGCCGACAGGAGAATCCTGCTAACGGCGTTCGGGGGCGGTAAAGCCGATCTGGAAGGCAATACAATGAGCAAACAGGCCGAATTTGCGGTCATTTTGAAAATGAACCCGATGTTCGCCGATTTGGGCGCTGACGAATTGCAGCGCATTTCCGGCCTTTGCCACACCCAGCAGCTCGGCATCGGCGAAATGCTGTTTCAGAAGGGCGATCCCGGCGACGCCCTGTACGGGGTCCGCCGCGGCCAGATCCGGATCGAGACCGGCGCCTCCGACGGCAGCCGCCTGACGCTGAATTTCATGGGTCCCGGGGATCTCTTTGGCGAGGTTGCCGTGCTCGACGGCGAAAGCCGCACCGCCGACGCCACCGCCGGCGAGCCGTCGGAACTGTTCGTGCTGCGGCGTGAGGATTTTCTCGCCTTCCTGGAGCGCGAGCCCAAGGTCGCGATCAAGATCATCATGCTGTTGTGCCAGCGTATCCGCTGGCAGAGCGAACGGATGGAAGAATCCGTGCTGCAGCCGCTGCCGGTCAGGTTGGCGCGGCGCCTCTGCGCACTCGCTTCCGATTTCGGCTCCGAAGTGCACATCTCGCAGGAGCAACTCGGCGTCTTCGTCGGCGCCGCCCGCGAAAGCGTCAACCGTCAACTGCAGCTCTGGCGCAAGGACGGCATCCTGGACCTGCAGCGCGGGCGGATCCTGCTGCAGAACATGAACAAGCTGACCGCGGTGGCGAGGAACGAGTAGGATACTGTCCGTCGTCAGGTACCGCCTGCTGTGGTACAATGATCGCATGAACAGGATACTCAAAGAAATGATCGAGCATGCCGAGACTTGGCCGCTCGAGGACCAGCAGGAGCTTGCCGCATACGCCCGCGAAATCGAGGCGCGCCGAACAGGCGTTTACACTATGTCAGACGATGAGCGGGCGGCGGTCAGCAAGGGACTGGCTGAGGCCGATCGTGGGGAGTTCGTGTCGGACGAGCTGATTGCCGAAGCCGACAAGCGCCACGACGGATGAGGGTACGCTATACGCCCGCGGCGTTCTTCGATCGAGAGCGCATACTCGAATATCTGAGAGAGCGATCCGCAACTGGTGCGGCAAATGTCGCAGCAAGCATTCGGGAAGCGGTCGCCAAGCTTAGGGACCATCCGCTCAGTGGCTATCGGACAGACGATCCCGATGTGCGGATGATATTTGTCGTCCGTTACCCCTACAAGATCTTCTATCGCGTGCGTGACGCGATAGAAATCTTGCATATCCGACACACATCCCGGAGAGCATGGAAAAGCGATCGCTGACGGGTTCGCTTGAGGGGATCGTGCGTTCCCTTACTTCGCCGCAGGCCACATCGCTGGCGGTGGGGACGGCGGGCCCTTGGCGGGCGGCTCGCCATGATGATCCGTCGCGTGACCGGCGGGCTCGCTCTCGCCGCTGGAGACGAGCAGTTTCTGGCCGAAGCGCCAGCACAGGGCGCCGATATCGTCCATCACCATGAACATCGCCGGCACGAACACCAGCGACAGGATGGTGGAGAAGAGCAGGCCGCCGATCACCGCGAGCGCCATCGGCGAGCGGAATTCGCCGCCGGCGCCGAAGGCGAGCGCTGACGGCATCATGCCGGCGGCCATTGCGATCGTCGTCATCACGATCGGCCGCGCGCGCTTCATGCCGGCGTCGATGATCGCCTCGTCGCGCTTCTTGCCTTCGCGAATCGCCTCGACCGCGAATTCGACCAGCATGATGGCGTTCTTGGTGACGATGCCCATCAGCATCAGGATGCCGATCCACACCGGCGTGGTGAGCTGTTTTCCTGTCAGCAGCAGCGCAATGATCGCACCGCCGATCGAGAGCGGCAGCGAGAACAGGATGGTGATCGGCTGCAGGAAGGTGCCGAACAGCAACACCAGCACCGCATAGACCATCATCAGGCCGGCGGTGATGGCGGTGGCAAAACCTTCCGACAATTCGTTGAGGCTTTCGGCGTCGCCCGACGGACTGACCCTCACGCCCTTCGGCAGGCTCTTCATGACCGGCAGGTCGTAGATCAACTTGGTCGCGTCGCCGAGCGCTGCGTTGCCCACGAGGTCGGCGGCCACCGTCGCCTGTCGTTCGCGGTCGTAACGGTTGATGCTGGTCGGACCCTGATCGAGCTGGATGTCGGCGACCACAGACAGCGGCACGCCGCCGCGTTCGCCGCGCTGGCCGAGCGGTACCCGCAACTGCTGCAGCATCTGCAGGTCGCTGCGCGCGCTGTCCTCGAGCTGGACGCGGATCGGCACCTGACGGTCGCCGGCGTCGAATTTTGCCAGCGCCGGACCGACGTCGCCGATGGTGGCGACGCGGATCGTCTGCGACAGGCTTTCGGTGGAGACGCCAAGCCGCGCCGCCAGTTCGGCGCGTGGCCGGATGCGAAGCTCGGGCCGGTCGAGCGAGGTTTCCGAGATCACGTTGGCGATGATCGGAATCCGCTTCATCTGCGTCGCCAGTTCGCTGGCGACGTTGTTGACGATGTTGCTGTCGACGCCGGTCACGACAAGCGAAATCGCACGCAGGCCGTTTTCGTCGAGGAACCAGAAACGGATATCGGGAACGTTTTCGAGTTCTTGGCCGATCTCGAGCTCGAGCTGCCGCTGGGTAATCTTGCGATCGGCCTTCGGCGTGTAGTTGATGATCAGCGCGGCGCGGCGAACTTCCTGCGTTCCCGGCGGCACCCGGCCGCCATCGACGAAGATGCTCTTCACCTCCGGTCGCTTGCGCAAGCGCGCGACGATTTCTTCCGTCACCTTTTCGGTGTAGGCGAGCTGTGAGCCGGGCGGCAATTCCATTGCCAGGAGCGAGCGCGCGGTGTCCTGCGCCGGCAGGAAGCCTTGCGGCAGCAGCGTAATGCTCCAGATCGACGCCGCGAACACGCCAAAGCCGATCAACACCGTGATGAAGTAGTGCCTCACCGACCAGGTGACGAGTTTGGTGTAGGTCTGCAGGATGCGCCCGGGCGGCGGATCCTCATGCGGGTGATCCTTCAGGAAGTAGGCGGCCAGCACCGGCGTGACGAAACGCGCGGCGAGCAGCGAGAAGAACACCTGCACCGAGACGGTGATGCCGAACTGCTTGAAGAATTGCCCGGCGATGCCGGACATGAAGCTGGCAGGCGCAAAGATCGCGATGATGGTCAGCGAGATCGCGATCACGGCAAGGCCGATTTCGTCGGCGGCTTCGAGCGCCGCGCGATAGGGCGATTTGCCCATGCGCATGTGGCGAACGATGTTCTCGATCTCGACGATGGCGTCGTCGACCAGAATGCCCGTCGACAGCGTGATGGCGAGGAAGGAGACGAGGTTGAGCGAGAAGCCGAGCAGGTCCATCACCCAGAACGCCGGGAAAATCGACAGCGGCAGCGAGATCGCGGCGATGATGGTGGCTCTGATATCGCGCAAGAATAGCAGCACGATGATGACGGCGAGGATAGCACCCTCGAACAGGGTCGAGATCGCCGCTTCATAATTGCCCTTGGTGAAGTCGACCGAGGTGTCGATCATCTTCAGGTCGACGTCGGGATAGGCGACCTTCAGCGCGTCGATGCGCTTCTGCACGGCGGCCGCCACGACCACGTCGCTGGCGCCCTTGGAGCGCTTGATGCCGAGCGCCACGACAGGCTCGCCGTTGAAGCGGGCAAAGGTCCGGCGGTCGGCGATGGTGTCGGTGACGGTGCCGAGATCGTCGAGCCGCACTTCGCCGCCGCCGAACAGCGGAATCATGGTGCCGGCGAGTTCGTTCAGCGTCTTGGCGCCGGCGAGTGTGCGGATCGCCTGGTCGTTCTTGCCGATTTCGGCGCGGCCACCGGCGAGGTCGACGTTGGTGCCACGCAGGATCTGGCTGACATTGACGGCCGTCAAGCCGGCCGCCTGCAGGCGGTCGGGATCGAGCGAAACAAGAATTTCGCGCTCGACACCGCCGATACGCTCGACCTGCGCCACGCCGCGCACGCCCTGCAGCGCGCGTTTGACGACGTCGTCGACGAAATAGGAAAGCTGCTCCGGCGTCTTGCCGGGCGAGATCGCGGCATAGGTCACGATCGGCAGGCCGATCACGTCGACCCGCTGGATCAGGGGCTCG
>Ga0081455_10006078_pt1 | contig 13068 bp, 11 predicted proteins | sample TabmetS3T2R1_FD_70207 | JGI IMG/M metagenome (GOLD analysis project Ga0081455, IMG submission 70207) | Tabebuia heterophylla rhizosphere microbial communities from the University of Puerto Rico - S3T2R1 | ecosystem: Host-associated > Plants > Roots > Rhizosphere ... | reverse complement strand
AGCAGTCGGCCGCCTTGCCGGGCGCGCAGTAACCGTAGAACTCCATGACCTTCTCGAAGACCCAGACGTCGGAGGAGCCCGGCTTCGAGATGGCGAGCCGCAGCGCCTTCTTGCCCTTGAAGATCTCGTCCATCGTCATCTTGGCGAAGGGCGAGTCGGCGGCCACGTAGAAGTGGAAGACGTTGAGGCTCACGTTGCCCGCCAGGCCCTGCAGTCCGTCCATCTTCCGGCCGACGTACGGATCCTCGCCGCCGAGGGCGGCGGACAGCAGCATCGGCATGCCCATGGCCACTGCGGCATCGCCCCGGGCCAGCAGCACGGGATTCCGGGTTCCTCCGCCCGGGATGACGCGAATGCTCAACCCCGCCTTCTCGTGGATCAGCTCGGCCATGCCGCTCGAGATGGTGTCCCAGCCACCGCCGGCCACCCCACCGGCCCACGTGATCGACTCCTGGGCGACGGCGGGCGCGGCGGCGAGACCGAGCACGATCGCCAGCCATCCGACCAGCCACGCGCGCCTCGTATCCACTCGAATCCTCCGGCGCTCACGTTATCATGTGGCGACGCGAGGCATGACCACGAGCACACGGCGAGTGACGGAGCGGGCGCGCGGGGGCGCGATCGCCCTGACGCTGCTCGTCCTGACCGTCTTCGGGACGGCCTGTACCTCGAGCCCGGTGCGGGTGGTGCACGAGGACGCGGCGGACACCCATCGGCGGCTGATCCGCAGCGCGCTCGCGGACGACCAGCTGAGCAGCTTCAGCCACACCGTCCTGCTCGAGAGCAACCTCGATCGCCTCTACGCCGACGACCCGGAGAAGGCACTCCTGCAGCTGCACGACATCGCGGTCTCCGGCTCGGGCGTGCCCGGCCAGCTCTTCGCGGTCGCGGAAGCCGCCTTTCTCCACGCCGAGCGGACCGGAAACCGCTCCTACTACCTGGCCGCCGCGGTCTACGCCTGGACGTACCTGTTCCCGGAGGACGCCGCCGAGGCCCCCAGCCCGTTCGATCCGCGCTTCGGGCTCGCGGCGAGCCTCTACAACCGTGGCCTCACCTCGGCGCTCGAATCCGCCGACGGCAAGATCGAGCTGCGCAGCGGCGTGTTCCCCCTGCCCTTCGGGGACCTGACCATCGCGTTCGATCCGGCGCAGCTGCACTGGCAGGGACGCCGCATGGCCGGCTTCGCCCCGGTGGCCGAATACCGCGTGCTGGGCCTGCAGGCCTACTATCGCGAGCCCGGCCTCGGGGCGCCCGTCGCCGCCGCGCTCGAGCCGCTTCCCGGGGAGTCGCAGAACGATCTGCTGCAGCCCGAGCTGACCATCGGAGTCACCCTCATCCTGCGTCTCCCCGGATCACGCACCGGCCTCGCATGGCCGCCGCTGGACGGGAAGCTCGAGGTGCACATCCCCGAGATGTCGAACACCGTCGACATCGCGGGCCGGGCGGTGCCGCTCGAATCGGAGCCGACCGCGGTCTTCGCCTATTCCCTGGCCGACTCACCGGTCTGGGGTCAGGAGTACACCCGCTTCTTCGAGGCGCTCTCGTTCGGCAGCGAGCAGGCGCAGCTCTACGCCACCGTGCCCCACCGGCGCGGGCGCATCCCGGTGGTGTTCGTCCACGGGACCGCGTCGTCGTTCGGGCGCTGGGCGGAGATGTACAATCGGCTGGCGTCGGACCCGCGGCTGCGCGCGCGCTACGAGTTCTGGTTCTTCTCCTACGATTCGGGCAGCCCGATCCCGTGGTCGTCCATGCTCCTGCGCGAGTCGCTCCAGCGCGCGGTGCGGCTGCTCGATCCCGACGGGACCGACCCGGGCATGCGCCAGATGGTGGTGATCGGGCACAGCCAGGGCGGCCTGCTCACCAAGATGGCGGCCATCGACAGCGGCACCCGGTTCTGGGACATGGACTTCCGGCGACCCCTCGATGAATTGGATGTGTCACCGAGCACCCGCGACCTGCTGCAGCGAAGCCTCTTCGTGAAGCCGCTGCCCTTCGTCACCCGCGTGGTGTTCCTGGCCACCCCGCATCACGGCAGCGAGATGAGCGCCGGCCGAATCGCGCGCTGGGTCATCAACTTCGTCAAGGCTCCCCTCGCGCTGGCCGGGGTCATGGCCGACCTCACCCGCAACCGGGATGCCCTGGTGCTCTCCAAGGCCGACACGAAGCCCAGGCTGCCGACCAGCCTCGACCAGATGAGTCCGCGCAACCGGTTTCTGAGGACGCTGGCCTCCATCCCGATCGCGCCCGGCGTGGCGGCCAACTCGATCATCGCGGTGAAGGGTGACGGACCCGTGGAGGAGGGCGAGGACGGGTTCGTCGCCTACCGCAGCGCCCACATCGACGGCGCGGAGTCGGAGACGGTCGTCCGCTGGTCCCACTCCCTCCAGGACCACCCGGAGACCGTCGAAGAGGTCCGCCGCATCCTCCTCCTCCACGGGGTCAGCTAGGGCTTGATGTTCTGGTTGAGGTCGTGAGCCGGGGTCAGGTCTTACATTGTGAGCCGGGGTCAGGTCTTACATTGCGACATCGCATTGCATCCAATGTCGTAGTGCAAGACCTGACCCCGACTGCAAGAGCGGACCCCGCTAGGGCTTGATGTTCTGGTTCAGGTGGAAGACGTTGTCGGGGTCGTACTTGCGCTTGATGTCGCGCAGCCGCTGGGCGTTCGGGCCGAAGGCGGCGGAGACCGCGGCGTCCTCGCCCAGCTCGTCGGCGTTCAGGTAGTTGACGTACCGGCCACTGGTGAAGTGGTCAGCCATGGCCGCGTAGGCTTCCCGCGTCCAGGTGACGTTGGCCCGCGTGGCCGAAGCGTCCAGCCACTCGCCAACCGCCAGGAAGTTGTAGCCCACCGTCCGGTGCGGGAACGCGGTCTGGGTCGGCCCGACCCGCGTGGCGGCGCCGTGGAAGTGCTCCAGCAGCAGGCCGCTCATCGGCGACGGCGCCTCGGCGAAGCGCTCGATCATGGTGTCGATGGCCCCGTCCCCCAGGGCGGTGAGGAAGTTCGACTTCCAGTAGTTCAGCGCCCCCCGCGGGAATCCCGCGTCGAACAGCGTGTTGACCGCGGCGTACGGCATCGGCCCGATCACGTCCATCACCGGCGAGCCGAACCGCTTGACCGGGCTCACCGCGGCGGCCCCGGCCTCCAGGCTGCCCGCGTAGCACACGATGATGCCGGCCAGCTTCACGCCCGAGCCGTCGGGTGCGTGCAGGAGCCCGGCAAATGCGGTCAGCTCGTCGGGCAGTGACGCGGTGAACTCGCGATAGAAGCGGAGCACGTCGCGAGCGGCCGAGAACGGATGCGCCACCAGCCCGCCCGTCACCATCGGCCCCACCGGATACAGCTCGTACTCGAGCCACGTGGCGACGCCGAAGTTGCCGCCGCCCCCGCGCACCGCCCAGAACAGATCGGGGTGCTCCTCCGCGGTGGCCCGCACGATCTCCCCGGTGGCGGTCACCAGCTCGACCGCCCGGAGACAGTCCACCGCCATGCCGTGCTTGCCCATCAGCCAGCCGAGCCCGCCCCCCAGGGTCAGGCCGCCGACGCCGGTGGTGGAGACGACCCCGCCGGTGCTGGCGAGAGCATGCAGCTGCGTCTCGCGGTTGTAGTCGCCCCACGTCGCGCCGCCCTGCGCCCGCGCCCGTCGCGCGCGCACATCCACGTGGACGCCGCGCATCGCGGACAGGTCGACCACGAGCCCGCCGTCGCAGACCGCGTTGCCCGCGACGTTGTGGCCGCCGCCGCGCACCGCGATCTCGAGCCCGCGCTCTCGCGCGAAGCGGACCGCGGCCTGGACGTCGGCTGCGCCGTAACAGCGGGCCAGCAGGGCCGGCCGCCGGTCGATCATGCCGTTGTGGACGCGTCGGGCCTCGTCGTACCCCGCGTCCGCGGGCGACAGGACCGAGCCGATGAGCTGCGTGCGAAGGGCGTCGCTGGGATGGCTCTCGGTGGTCATCGGGAGGCTCCTCTTCGGTATGGAGTGGACACGAGCCGCCTGGCAAGCATCGGAAGTGCCAGGGGACAAAGCCTGGAGGAATATTGACACGTCGGGTCCCGGTTCGCACGCCCGCCCGGGTACGGTGTCCGAGCCAGGTGGCAGAATGCCCGACGGTCAGAAGGTCAGGCGCGCCCCACCCCACGCGCCGACCGGCGAGCCGGGCGCGACGAAGCGCTGGACCGCGATCGGGCTGGCGAAGGCGTTGAAGTTGACCGCGCCCCCGGTCACGTAGCGCGCGTTGGTCGCGTTGTCGACCCGGGCCCACAGCTCCAGTTGCGGGATCGGCCGGTAGCGCGCCTGGAGATTCAGGATCGCGTAGCTGTCGGTCTTGCTCTGCTGGTTCGCATCGTCGCCGCGGAGGTAGACTCCGGACGCCGCGATCACGTCGGCGCCGATCCAGAGGTTCTTCGCGATCTCGATCTCCGCGCCGAATTTCACATTGTGCTGGGGGATACCGGGGATCTGGTCGCCGGGGTGGACGGTGACCCCGCTCGCTTCGGTCACGCTCGCCAGCGTCTCGGTGCTTTGGTACGTGGCGTCGACGAAGGCATAGCTCAGGTAGTAGCGCAGGCGCTTCCAGGCGCCGGACAGGCCCACCTCGGCGCCCTGCCGCCGCGTGCCGTCCACGTTGCGGAAGAACCCGGCCCCGCCGGTCTGGGTGGCGGTGAACAGGATGTCGTCGGTGACGTCGGTGCGGAAGAGGGCGAGGTTCCACTCGAGCGCGCCTGGATTGTTGAGCACGGGGAGCTTGCCGCGCGCCCCCAGCTCGTAGGTGCGCGCCACCACCGGTCGCAGCGGCGGGTCGGCCAGGAACGCATTGGGCAGGTTGCACGGGGCGTCCGGATCGGCGCACGTGAGCTCCGCCGGCGTCGGAGCGCGAAAGCCCTCGCTGTAGGAGAAGAAGAGCGCGAGGTGCTCGAGCGCCTGGAAGGTCAAGCCCGCGGCGGGGCTGAAGCGGCTGAACTCGTGGTTGCCGTTGAGGGCCGGGTTCTCGCCGCTGCGGTCGCGAATCGCGATGTTGACGTACTGGTAGCGGCCGGCCAGCGTGGCCGCGAGCTGCTCGGTGATGTCGAAGGTGTCGGTGAGATAGACGCCGACGTTCTGCTGGCGGGTGCGCACGTCGACGATCGTCTCGAAGTCGTCGGTGCGCGAGGTGCCCACGCCCCCGGCCTTCGGCACGAGATCGGCGTCGGCCTCGCGCTGGTCGAAGCGCGATTGGTGCCCGTCGTAGGCGACGCCGCCCGTCACCCGGTTGCCGTGGCCAAGGATCTGGCCCTTGTGCGACAGCTGCACCGTGACGCCCCAGTCCTGCGAGCTGGTGCCGGTCTTCCGGTCCTCGCCCTCCGCTTCACGCTGAAGCTCGCCGGCGAGCGGATTGCCCGCGCTGTCGACGAAGCCGGCCGACGGGCCCTGGCAGCTCGCGACCGGAAGCAGCGCGCCGCTGCCGTCGAACACCGGCTCGCCGGTCGCCTCGTCGACGCAGTTGACCTCGGCGTCGCCGTTGAAGGTGCGACGCCAGTAGTCGCGGTAGAACGCGTTGCCCGAGACCAGCAGGTTCTCGGTCAGCTGGTGGCGGCCATTGACCATGCCGAGGTTCATGATGTTCTGGGTCCGGTCCGGGAACGTGTACACCGTGTGGCGATTCTGGACGAACGTGCTCTCGGGCAGGAGGCCGTTGCCGGTGAGGTCGTTGTTGACGTACACGTACGTCAGGCCGAGCGCGGTGCCGTTCGATTGCCAGCCCACCTTCGTGAAGAGCTGCCGCAGGCTGCTCGGCGAGAACGGGCGCCAGCCGTCCTCGTCCAGCGCATTGAACCCGAGGTACCAGTCGAGCGGGCCCCACGACCCGCCGTGCTCGGCCTCGACGTTCCAGCGTCCGAACGATCCGCCGGACGCCCCGATGGAGGTCCCCGGGAAGTCGCGGCCGTTCTTGGTGCGAAGCGCAAGGGCGCCGCCCAGCGTGTTGAGCCCGAAGATCGGATTGGAGCCGGGGATCACGTCGATTCCGGCCAGGGACAGCTTGGGAATCAGGTCCCAGCTCACGGTGTCCCCGAACCCGTCGTTGAAGCGCATGCCGTCCAGGTAGACCGAGAGCCCGATCGCGCTGCCGGTCAGCGGCGACGCGAGAAATCCCCGGTAGGTCAGGTCGTTCTGCCAGGGATTGCCCTGCCCGTTGGAGACGTTCACGGACCCGAGGCGGCGGTAGAGCGAATCCGCCAGATCGGCCGCGTTGCGCTCCGCCAGATCGTCGGGCTGAACGGACTGCACGTTGCCCGCGTACTTGTCGAGGGGAATGCCGAGGGCGGGCACCGGGGTCGCGCCGATGACCACGACCGGCGGCAGCGTGATGACCGGCGGCGGCGCCGGCTGCGCTTCCGGCTGCTGAGCCATCGCCGGGCCGGCCGCGGCCAGCACGGCCCCCAGCGCGACGAGTGCGCAATATCCGCGACGGCGCCCGATCATCGTGTCATCCCTGGCCGGCTCGCCGCCTAGTAACACCGCGGAGGGCGACCGGGGCAAGGCCCACCCGGCTACGAAGCCGTGGCCAGGTGGCTACGGCGCGAGCGCTCAGTCGAGCAGGCCGCGGCGCACCGCCTCGACGGCGGCGCGAGTCCGGTCGGGGACGTCCAGCTTCTCGAGCACGCGCTGCACGTACTTCTTGACGGTGGCGTGGCTCCAGTGCAGGCGCTGACCGATCTGTCGGTTGGTGAGACCGGCCGCGACCAGCCGCAGCAGGTCCACCTCGACGCGTGAGAGCCCGACACGCGGCGAGGCCTCGACCGGCGTGGCGGCGAGGGCCGCTTTCAGGAGATCCGGGTCGAGCACGGACTCGCCGCCCTGCACCGCGCGGATGCTGGCGAGCAGCTCGCTGCGCCCGATGCCCTTGAGCACGTACCCGCTGGCGCCGGCCTCCACCGCGCGCCGCACGAGCGCGGGGTCCTGGTGCATGGTGACGATCAGGACCGGCAGCCGGGCGTCGCCCTCCCGCAGGCGACGGAGCACGGTGAGCCCGTCCATGTCGGGCAGCTCGAGATCGAGCAGCACCACGTCGATGTCGCCCTCGCCGGCCCGGCTGAGTGCCTCCGCCCCGCTCGCGGCTTCGCCCGCGATCGTGACGCCGTCTCCGCCGAGCATGCTGCGCAATCCCTCGCGCACCATCGGGTGATCGTCGACGATCAGGATGCGGACGATCCGGTCAGCCGCCGAGGCCATCAGTGGCTCCGGTCCCGAGCGGCAGGGCGACCCGGATGTGGGTGCCGCCGCTCGCCCCGCTGTCGATGTGGAAGCGGCCGCCGAGCAGGCGGGTGCGCTCGCGCATCCCGGCCAGCCCGAGGCCTCGGCCCGCGCCGGCCGTCTGGTCGGGGCCGATCCCGACCCCGTTGTCGCTCACCTCGAGATCCAGCCAGCCCCCGCGCCGCCGCAGCGCGACCTCGACGAACGTGCTCGCCGCGTGGCGGGCCGCGTTGGCGAGGCCCTCCTGCAGGATGCGAAAGGCGGCGGTCTCCACCGCCGCCGGCATGCGCGCGTCGCCCGTCTCGGCCACGAAGCGGGTGGTCCAGCCCGCCTGCTGGCCGGCGTCGTCGAGGGCGCGGCGCGCGGCCTCGGCGAGCCCCAGCGAGGCCACCGCCGATGGCCGCAGCGCCTGCAGCACGCGGCGCGTCTCCACGATCGCGCGGTCGAGACGGTCCGATGCCCGGCCCAGCTCGCGATCGGCCTTCGGCGGAACAGCGCCCGCCAGATGGCGGCCGGTGTCGATGTGCTGCTTGGCGCTGACGATCAGCGGCGCGATGCCGTCGTGCAGGTCGAACGCGATGCGCCGGCGCTCCTCCTCCTGGGCCATGACGTTCTGCTCGACCATGGTGGCCAGGGCGTCCTCGTAGCGGATGCGCTGCTGCCAGGCCCGGAAGACGGCCCAGGTCACCGCGACCACGATCAACACCTGCACGCCGTGCAGGACGATGGACAGCGCGCCGGTGGTACGCAACGGCCCTTCGACCGTGGCGACCTCGACCAGCTCCCAACCCGTCGCCGCGAGGAAGATCGCGGCCAGGGCCAGCTCGCGATGCCGTCCGACCAGCCGCCACCCGGGCCACCGCACGATGCGCCTCCTGTCGTGGTCAGTCGAAGTCGAGCGGCTGGCCCCCGAGGTCTCCCGCCCGCGGGATGCGGCTCACCGGGCCACCGCGATGCCCCAGGGGCCCTTGCCCACCGAGACGGTCCCCACGACCTTCCGGGCCTCGGTGTCGATCACCGACACCGTCTCCGAGACCCCGTTGGCCACGTAGAGCTTCTTGCCGTCGCGGGTGAGGCCGAGCCCCCACGGGCGGACGCCCACCGGGATGAACGCGGCCACCTTCATCGCCGCCACGTCGATCACCGCCACCTCGTTAGAGCCGCCGTTGGCCACGTAGGCCCACTTGCCGCTGGGGTGGACGACGACGCCCTTGGGCTTGGGGCCGGGCCGGTCGAGCTTGAGCGTCGAGATCACCGCGCTCCGGGCGACGTCGATCACCGACACCGTACCGCCGATCTCGGCGGTCACGAACGCCCGCTGCCCGTCGGGAGTGAAGGCGGACTCCCGCGGGCGGCTGCCGACCAGGATCGCGCCCACCGTCTTGAGCGCGGCGGTGTCGATCACCGAGATCGTGTGCGTGGTCTCGGCGGTCACGTAGACGAGCCGGCCGTCCGGGCTGACCGACACGCCCTCGGGCTCCGTCCCCACCGGGATCGCGGCCAGCACCTTGCCCGTCTTCGTGTCCAGCACCGAGGCGGTATTGGCGTCTTCGTTGGAGACGTAGAGCCGCGCGCCGTCGGGGCTGACCGCGAACGCCTCCGGGTCCGAGCCCGCCGGGAAGCGGCTCTTCACCGCGCGCGAGGCCGCGTCCACCACCGCGATCGCGTTGTCGTGACCGAGGGCCACGTAGACGAGCTTGCCGTCCGGGCTGACCCCGATGCCGCGCGGCCGATTGCCGACCGCGATCGTGGCCACCGCCTTGTCGGAGACGGCGTCGATGACGGTGACGCTGTTCGAGCGCTCGTTGGACACGTACACCAGCGGCTCGGCCGCGGCCGGCGCCGCGCCCAGCATCGCCAGCGTGAGCAGCGCGAGTCCTACCCGGCCTGGCGTCATCGCGTGGCCTCCGTCAGGACGCGAACCGGCAGCGGCTCTCCGCCATGGCCGTGCCGAGCGTGTCGAGATTCTTGCCGCCGACGTCGGCCAGCACCGCGAGAGGCCCGAGCGTGCCGCCGATCTCCTCCCGCTTGCGCGCGCCCGCCACGTAGAGCGGCTGTCGCAGCTGATGATCCCATGTCCGAAAGGTCAGGGCCTCGCCCTTGTGGCCGTCGAAGGGCGGCGCCGACTCGAGGAACGCGATGAGGGCCGCCCGGTCGGCGGCATTCGCCCGCACCACCGCCTCCCCGACCAGCTTGAGCGCGGCCCACCCGGCCCAGGCGATCTCGGTCATCGGCGCGCTCCACCGGCGCCGGAAGCGCCCGTTCAGCTCGCGGGCGCTGAACCGCTGCAATTCGTAGTGCCAGCCGAGCGCCCAGAGCCCGGCCGCGCGCTCGGCGGGCAGGCGCAGCCCGCTCTCGCCGATGGCCGCGATGCGGTCCGGGCGCCGGCCCTCACCGATCGCCCGCGCCATCGCGGCCCCGACGCTGCGCTCGTCCACCGCCAGCAGGAGCACGTCGGCGGCGGCCGCGTCCGCGGTGATGCTGCCACCTTGGCGGGCCACGCTGCGCCGCGCCGCCGCCTCGATCTGAGCCCCGCGCGGCGATCCGTCGCTCACCACCGCCCAGCGCGGCCACTTGCGCTGCTCGATCAGGACCTGGGTGAGCGCGTCGACGTACATGGACACGCTGGGCGCGACGTGAAACGCACGGCGATCGCACGCCTCGTTGCGCAGCCGATCGTCCGGGGCGCCGACGTTGAGGACCGGCGTCCCACCGCCCGCGAGCTGGAGCAGCGCCTCGCCGCCGCCCGGTCCGGCGCCGCCCACCACCGCGAGCGCGCCGGCTCGGGCCAGGGCCCGGCCGCCCTGGCCGCCACCGCGATCAGTTTCGGTCTCGAGGCGCAGGCGCTTGCCGAAGAGAGTGGCCAGCGCATTGGCATCGTCCAGGCCAAGCGCGGCGCCGCGGCCGAGCTCGGTGGCCGAGTCGGAATCGGCGGGCAGCATCACGCCCACCGTGACCGTCTCCTCGGCGCACGCGGGGCGGGCGGTGAGCAGCGCCGGGCCTCCGGCGACCAGCGAGCCGAGGAAGGCGCGACGCCCGAGCCCTGGGCCGGTCACGCGAGGAGCCGCAGCCATCGCGGCGCTTCCGGGCCGGCCCGGCGTAACCACAGCGCGTCGAGCCCCCAGACGCGTCCGGCCCCCGCGCCGATGAAGATCACCATCGAGACCACGAGCATGAGATGGAAGCCCTGCTGGCCGAAGCTCATCCACTGGCTGGCCAGCCCGAAGTTCAGCGCGAGATAGAGGCCGACCAGCGCGGTGAGCCGGGTGAAGAGGCCCAGGATGAGGCCGATGCCGACCGTGACCTCGCCCCAGGTCTGCAGCGTGGCGAAGACCGCCGCGTGCGGCAGGACGGTCTGCTCCAGGAAGTCCTTGTACCAGCCGATCGGGTTGCCGGCCGCGAACTCGGCCACGCGCTTGGGATGGAAGGCGACGAAGCGCGAGGAGACCATCGGATACGGCAGCACCCCCCAGGCGAATCCCAGGACGAGCTTGGTCCACACCGCCTTGAGGAACCACGCTCCGACGACGACACGCAGCAGTGCGAGCCAGGCTTCAGGGACCAGCATGAGCGCGGGCAGTGTACGTGAGGGAGCGCGGCGTGGGCAAGCCGTGGAGCGCCGGAGCGCGAGACGCGGTGGGCTCGGACGCGGTCAGCCGATGAGACAACACAGCCCTCCCGCCGGCCGGGCGGCCGACGGAAGGGCTGAAATGACTGAGCGAGGCCTGTGCTAGAAGCGGTCGTCCGGTTCCCGCTCGAAGTCGTCCTGGTAGGAATTGATCTCGGCGTCCATCTTCACTTCCACGAATTCCGGGGCTTCCCAGGCCATCGCTCTCTCCTTCCTCGACTGACGCTCAAGTCTCGGCACCGGGCTCCACGCGGAGCCACGTGCCGCCGATTCTAGTCGGGCGGCCCGGGGCAGGTCAAGCCCTTTGGCCGGCCGCCCGCAGTGGCCTGGCCCGCAAGGGTTGCCCGCGTTGACCTTTCGGGCCGATTGTGGCGCACTGGCCGGCATGCGAGCCCCGTCGACTCGATGGACGCGGCCAGCCAGCCGGCGCCAATTCCTGCGCGCCCTTGGGGTGGCGGCCGCGGGCTGGATGGGCTCGAGCCGGCGCGCCAGGGCCGGTGGGCTGGAGCCCGTCGGCGTGCAGCTCTACACGGTTCGCACCCTGCTCGAGAAGGACTTCGACGGCACCCTGGCCGAGCTCGCCGGGATCGGATACCGCGAGGTCGAGTTCGCCGGATACTACGGCCGCAGTCCCGGGGCCGTGCGCGGCGCCCTGGACCGGACCGGTCTGGCGGCGCCGTCGGCCCACGTGCCGATCGACTCCGTGCGAGACGAACTGCCGAGCGTGCTCGACGCGGCCCGGGTGATCGGACACCAGTATCTGGTGGTTCCCTGGCTGCCGGAGAGCCAGCGAACCCTCGATGGCTACCGCGCCGCGGCGGACCTGTTGAACCGTGCCGGCCAACGCGTCAAGCGTAGCGGGATGCAGCTAACCTACCACAACCACGCGTTCGAGTTCGCGGCCGTCGACGGCCGGGTACCCTACGACATCCTGCTCGAGCGCTGCGACCCTCGCTTCGTCGCCTTCGAGATGGACCTCTACTGGATCACCAAGGGCGGGCGGGATCCGCTCGCCTATTTCGCGCGCTGGCCCGGCCGGTTCCCACTGGTGCACGTCAAGGATTCGGCCGGAGCCCCTGAGCACCGGATGGTGGACGTCGGCGACGGTCGTATCCCGTGGCCGGCGATCTTCGCGCGTCGGCAGCAGGCCGGCATCCGCCACTCGTTCGTCGAGCACGACAACCCCGCCGATCCGCTCACCAGCGTGCGGAGGAGCTATGCGTACCTACGCAGCCTCGAAGTGTGATCGGGCGATTACCGCGGCTGCGCTGGCCATCCTGGCCCTGGCCGCGGCGTGGCTCGCGCCGCTTCAAATGGCCGCCGAGGAGCGCAACCTGGCGGCCGCTCGCCACGGGGCCCAGGTCATCAAGTACACCTCCGAGCGCGGCGGCCCGTGGCGCGCCGAGAAGCTCATCGACGAGCACCCGGCGCCGGGCGGCTGGGCCTCGGGGGATCGCTCGCTGCCGCAGGAGCTCATCGTGCGGCTGCCGGCCGCGGCGCGATTCAACACGCTGCTCTTCAGCCTGGACAGCGGAGCGCCGGAAGGTGAGTGGGCGCGGGACATCGCGATCTACACCGCGGATCCGTTCCCCACCATGGGCGGATGGAAGCTGGTGGCGACCGTGAGCCTGGCCCGGCAGGCGGCAGATCAGACGTTCACGGTCCCGCCCGCCGACGGGCGTTTCGTGCGGCTGCTGATCACCTCGGCGCAGGCCGCGGACGCGCCGCGGGTCAGCCTCGGGCGGTTTGGCCTCTTCCTGCGCTGAGCGCGCTTCAGCGCGTGAACGGCGGCAGGTAGGTCAGGCCGTATTTGGTCAGGATGCCCTGGATGGTCCCGTTGGCGAGCAGCCCCTCGAGCGCCTCGTTGACGGCATCGCGGAGCGTCGGGTCGGCGCCCAGCAGTCGCACCGCGATGTTCCACTGCAGCTCGAGGTCGCGGACGTAGCCGTCGGCCACCTTCACCGCGGCCTGCGGGTGCTCCTTGAGGAACCAGCCCAGGTAGGGATCGGTGACCATGCCCGCCGCCACTTCGCCATTGACCACCGCCTCGATGATCTCCGTCTGGTCACGATACGCGGTGATTCCGATCCCGTGGGTCTGCAGCATGTAGTGCGGCCACGAGGTGTACTCCACGCCGATCTTGCCCGGCTTGACGTCCTCGACCCGGTGGACGGCGGTGTCGGCCTGGGGCACCAGGAGGACGTAGCCGCT
>Ga0081455_10006077_pt1 | contig 13069 bp, 14 predicted proteins | sample TabmetS3T2R1_FD_70207 | JGI IMG/M metagenome (GOLD analysis project Ga0081455, IMG submission 70207) | Tabebuia heterophylla rhizosphere microbial communities from the University of Puerto Rico - S3T2R1 | ecosystem: Host-associated > Plants > Roots > Rhizosphere ... | reverse complement strand
GGGTATTGGAGTACCTTGCGGGCAGGAGTGGGGCAGGTGCGACCACTCCGCTTTTTGTCTGCGCGGGAGCGAAAGTGGAAGTCCGGGAAGAAGTTCGCCAGCTCGCCGGTCCCCTTGCGGAGGAGCATGGCTACGAGCTGGTGGACATCGAACAGGCGTCGCTCGGTCATCACCGGGTCATAAGGGTCTTTCTCGACAAGCCGGGCGGCGTCACCGTGGACGATTGCGCGAGGTTCAGCAGGCGCCTCGCCGACGCCATGGACATGAACCAGATCGTTCCGGGCCGCTATCACCTCGAGGTGAGCTCGCCCGGGCTCGAGCGGGCGCTCCGCGAGCCCCGGCACTTCGAACGGAGCGTCGGGCAACAGGTGAGGGTGAAGACGGTGGAGCCGATGAACGACCGCAGGGTCCACGAGGGCGCGCTGGTCTCGGCCGATGCGGAAGCGATCGTCATCGCGTCCGACGGTGGAGAGCTGCGCGTCCCCTTCGACGGCGTCGCCTCGGCGAGGACCGTGTTCGAATGGAAGAAGGCAGGGAGCAGGTCATGAACCAAGAGATGATCGCGGCGCTGCGCGAGCTCGAACGGGAGAAGGGGATCGCGTTCGAGACGATCCTCGAGGGTCTCGAGGAGGCGATGGCATCCGCCTACAAGTCGTGGTGGAAGCAGCAGCACCCGGAGCTCGACGAGGAGACCTTCGGCGTGCGCTCGAAGATCGACCCGGAGAACGGCGACCTCCGCGTCTGGATCCAGCAGCTCGAGCGGATCGAGCACGAGGACGAGGAGGGCGAGATCACCGTCGAGACGAGGGTCCTGTCCGAGCAGGAGGTCCCGGTCACGGACGAGTTCAAGGGCCGCATCGGCGCGCAGACGGCGAAGCAGGTGATCTTCCAGAAGCTCCGCGACGCCGAGCGCGAGATGACGTACGAGGAGTTCGCCGGCCGCGAGGGCGACGTCGTGACCGGCATCGTCCAGCAATCGGAGCGACGGTACACGCTGCTCGACCTCGGCAAGGTGGAGGCGCTGCTCCCGCAGGCCGAGCAGGTTCCGAGCGAGCCCTACCGCAACGGCGAGCGGCTCAAGGGCTACATCACCGAGGTGCGCAAGGGGAGCAAGGGGCCGCAGATCGTCGTGTCCCGGACCCACCCCGGGCTCCTGAAGAAGCTGTTCGAGCTCGAGGTGCCCGAGATCGCCGAGGGGATCGTCGAGATCAAGGCCGTCGCGCGCGAGCCCGGCCACCGCTCGAAGATCGCGGTCTCCTCCAACGAACCCGCGGTCGACCCGGTGGGAGCGTGCGTGGGGCCGAAGGGCTCGCGCGTCCGCAACGTGGTGACCGAGCTCCGCGGCGAGAAGATCGACGTGGTTCCCTGGAGCGCCGACCCGGCCACCTTCGTCGCGAACGCGCTCCAGCCGGCCAAGGTGCGCGAGGCCAAGGTCGACCCCGAGACCCAGACCGCGCTCGTCATCGTGCCCGACTACCAGCTGTCGCTGGCGATCGGGCGCGAGGGCCAGAACGCGCGCCTGGCGGCGCGTCTCACCGGCTGGCGGATCGACATCAAGAGCGAGACGCAGTTCGCCGACGAGCAGCGCGGCGGGCCCCGCCCCGCCCCGGAGGCGGGCGAGGCGGCGCCTTCGCCCTCCTCTGCGCAGCTCGCTTCGGATGCGGCCGAGGCAGGGCCGGCCGAGGACGGGTCCGAGGCCTCGGACACCGAGCCCTCCGGGGACGAGGTCACGGTGGTCGAGGACGCCGGGGAGGCCGAGCCCGCGACGGAGGAGAAGGCGGAGGCCTGAGCGTGCCGGCCGCGCACGCGCCCGTGCGCACGTGTCTCGGCTGCAAGGAGCGGGGCGACAAGGCGAGCCTGGTTCGCCTGGTCGCCGACGGTGACACGGTTCGGGTGGATCGGACGGGTTCGGCGCCCGGCCGCGGCGCGTACGTGCATCGCGACCCGGCTTGCGCCGAGGCCGCGATCGCGCGGGGCGCACTGGCCCGGGCGCTGCGCGTGGGCCTGAACACGGACGGAGCCGCTACGCTAAGGGCAGATCTCGAGGGGGAATGGGTTCGTTGAGGGTTCACGAGCTTGCCAAGGAACTGGGTGTCGCCAGCAAGGACCTGCTGGCCGCGCTCAAGGAGATGGGTGTCGACGGCCTGACGGCGTCCTCGTCGGTGCCCGACCAGGCCGTGCCGCGCCTACGCGCGTCCGGCGGCAAGGCCGTGCCCGAGGCCAAGCTCAAGGAGGCCGTCGAGGAGCCCCTGCCCAAGCCGAGCCCCGGCCGCAAGAAGGTCGCCGAGGCCGAGGCGCCCGCACCGCCCGCCGAGGAGCCCGTGGTCGCCGACGTCGCGGCCGCCGAGCCCAACGGCCAGACCGCGCCGGCTCCCGCTCCGGTCGCCGAGGCGCCCGCGCCGCCCGAACCCACGGGTCCGTCCCTCCCGGTCCTGCGGCTCGTCCACGGCTCCACGCCGCAGGACGTCGCCGACAAGGCCAACCGCAGCGTCGCCGAGATCGTCAAGGCGCTCATCACGCTTGGAGAGATGGCGACCGCGTCGCAGTCGCTGTCCGACGACTCGCTCACGCTGCTCGCGGGCGAGCTCGGCTACGAGGCCGACATCGTCGGGATCGAGGACGAGGAGGAGGAGGAGCCCGAGGAGGAGGTCGACGAGAGCCGCCTCGAGCCGCGCGCCCCGGTCGTCACGATCATGGGGCACGTCGACCACGGCAAGACGCTGCTGCTGGACGCGATCCGTCGCACGGACGTCGTCTCCCAGGAGTTCGGCGGCATCACGCAGCACATCGGCGCCTACCAGGTCCACACCAACGGCCGCGAGGTGACGTTCATCGACACCCCCGGCCACGAGGCGTTCACCGCGATGCGCGCCCGCGGCGCGCAGGTCACCGACATCGCGGTGTTGGTGGTCGCGGCCGACGACGGCGTGAAACCGCAGACGGTCGAGGCGCTCGACCACGCCAAGGCCGCCGGGGTGCCGATCATCGTGGCGGTCAACAAGATCGACAAGCCCGAGGCGGACCCGCAGCGCGTTCGCACGCAGATGGTGGAGCAGGGCATCGTCCCGACGCAGTTCGGCGGCACCTACGAGTTCGTCGACGTCTCGGCCAAGGCCCGGACCAACCTGGACGATCTGCTCGAGACGATCCTGCTGGTGGCCGACGTCGAGGAGCTCAAGGGCGACCCGATCGGCCGCGCGCGCGGCGCCGTGCTCGAGGCGCACCTGGACAAGGGGCGCGGACCCGTGGCGACCGTGCTGGTGCAGAAGGGGACGCTCGACGTGGGCGACACCCTGGTGTCGGGGACCTCGTGGGCGAAGATCCGCGCCATGCTGGACGAGAACGGCCAGCAGGTGAAGCAGGCGGGACCCAGCAAGCCCGTGCAGATCCTCGGCTGGTCGGCCACGCCGAACGCCGGCGACGACATCCGCGAGGTCGAGGACGAGCGTTCGGCGCGCCACATCGTGCAGGAGCGCGAGGCCAAGGTCCGCGCCGCCGAGCAGGTCGTCAGCGCGCGTCCGCCGACGCTGCAGGAGCTCATGGACCGGGCCCAGCGCGACGAGGTGCCGGAGCTCAACCTGATCGTCAAGGCCGACGTGCAGGGCTCGATCGGCGCTCTGGTCGACGCGCTCGCCAAGCTGCCGCAGGACGAGGTCCGGGTGAACGTGATCCGGAGCGCGGCCGGCGCCATCACCGAGAGCGACATCAACCTGGCCCTGACCTCCGGCGCGATCGTCGTGGGGTTCAACGTCCGCCCCGACGCCCAGGCGCGTGAGCTCGCCGAGAAGGAGGGCGTCGACGTCCGCCTGTACCGCGTGATCTACGACGCGATCGACGATGTTCGCAGCGCGCTCGCCGGCATGCTCTCGCCCGAGCAGCAGGAGACCGAGCTCGGGCGCGCCGAGGTTCGAGCGCTCTTCCGCGTGCCCAGGGCCGGCGTGATCGCCGGGTGCTACGTCCTGCAGGGCACGATCACCCGCAACGCCCGCGCCCGCGTGGTGCGCGACGGGGTCGTCGCCTACGACGGCCGGGTCGGGTCCCTGCGACGGTTCAAGGACGACGTGCGCGAGGTGGCCGAGGGCTTCGAGTGCGGGATCGGGATCGAGAACTTCAACGACATCAAGGAGGGCGACATCATCGAGGCGTACGAGGTGCGCGAGGTCGCCCGGGAGCTGTAGGGCGACGGCGGTGCTCGTCGCGCTCGAACGGTTCGACCTGCGGATCCCCGCCTGCGGTTCGCTCAAGGAGAAGCGCCACGTCGTGAAGACGCTCACCAACACCATCCGCTCCACGTTCAACGTCTCGGTGGCCGAGGTCGACCACCACGACCTGTGGCAGCGCACCGCGATCGCGGTCGCGACCGTCTCGGGCGAGCAGTACCACGCCCGCAAGGTGCTGCACGAGGTCGCCAAGCTGGTCGACCGGTGGGCCGAGGTCGAGCTGATCGACAGCGAGCTCACGCTGCACTACCCGGAGGACTGACCCGATGCCCCAGGGAGGCCGGACGAACCGGGTGTCCGAGGAGCTCCGCGAGATCCTGGCCGAGGAGATCCCCAGGCTGAAGGACCCGCGGGTCGGGTTCGTCACCGTGACGGGCGTGACCGTCACCCCCGACCTGCACCTGGCGCGCGTGTTCTACACCTCGATGGGGGACGACAGCGCCCGCCGGGCGACGGCTGCCGCGTTGAGCTCGGCGCGGGGGCACCTGCGGCAGGTGATCGGGCGACAGGTCAGGATGAAGACGCTGCCGGACCTGCGGTTCGAGCCCGACGACGTTCCGGACGTGGCCGACCGGGTCGAGGAGCTGATCAGGGAACTGCACGGGGGCCCGGGGGACTCAAGGAGCGAGCGCGAACGCGCGAGCGGTGGTCCCCCGGATCGGGAGGGGGAGCCGGAGTGAGGGTCGCCGATCCGTACGCGAAGGCCGCCGAGACGCTCTCGGAGGCCTCCGAGGTCGCCATCGCGTGCCACGTGAACCCCGACGCTGACGCGCTCGGCTCGATGCTCGGGCTGTCCAACCACCTGCGGGCCCTGGGCAAGCGGACGATCTGCTCGTTCCCCAACGACCCGTTCGAGGCGCCGCGGTGGGCGGACATGCTCCCGGGTACCGATGCGCTCGTCCCGCCCTCGGCGTTCCCGAACGACCCCCAGGTCATGGTCACCTGCGACGTGGCGTCGCTGGACCGCCTCGGGGTGTTGGGCGGCACGGCCGTACGTGCGCGCTCGCTGATCTGGATCGACCACCACGTGACCAACGAGGGTCTCGGCACGGTCCCGCTGGTCGATCCGTCGGCCTCCTCCACCTGCGAGCTCGTGTGGCGCCTGATCAAGGAGCTGGGCGGCGAGATCCAGATCGAGACCGCGGTGTGCCTGTACGCGGGCCTGGTCACGGACACGGGGCGGTTCCAGTACCAGGCGGTCCGGCCGGACACGCTGCGCCTCGCGGCGGAGCTGCGCGAGTTCCCGTTCGATCACGCTCGGCTCGTGCAGGCGCTGTACGAGGACAACGGCGCCGCCTACCTCCGGGTGCTCGGGCTCGCGCTGCGGCGCGTCCTGCTCGAGCCCGACGCCGACCTCGTGTGGAGCTATCTCACCTGGGCCGACCTCGAGGACGCCGAGGTCGAGCCCGCCGAGGCCGACGACCTGATCGACGTGGTCCGGACCGCGCGCGAGGCCGACGTCGCCGCGGTGATCAAGCAGCAGCGCGACGGCAGGTTCAAGGTGAGCCTGCGCTCGCGCGGCGGACACGACGTCGCGGCCGTGGCGTCCGCGTTCGGCGGCGGGGGACACCGGCTCGCGGCCGGATACACCTCGCCCTACGGGCTCGCGCGGACGGTCGAGTCCCTGACGGCCGCGCTGCGCGCACAGACGTGAGCCGCGAGGCGGAGGGGCTCGTCCTGGTGGACAAGCCCTCGGGGATGACCTCGCACGACGTCGTCGATGCCGTTCGGCGGCATCTGAGAACCCGCAAGGTCGGCCACGCCGGAACGCTCGATCCGATGGCGACGGGCCTGCTGGTGCTCGGGGTGGGCCGGGCGACCCGGCTGCTCCGGTACCTCGGCGACCTGCGCAAGACCTACACGGGGAGCGCGGCCCTGGGGGTCGAGACCGACACGCTGGACGCGGACGGGACCGTGCTGCGTTCGGCGCGGGTGACCTCGAGCGCGGAGGACGTGGCCGCCGCGGCGAGGGCGCTCGTGGGGGACTCGATGCAGGCGCCGCCGGCGTACTCGGCGGTCAAGGTCGGCGGGCGCAGGATGTACGAGGCCGCCCGCAAGGGCGAGACGCTCGAGGCGGAGCCGCGCCCGATCCGCGTCGACACGTTCGAGGTGACGGGGTTCGACGGCTCGGGGTTCGCGTTCGCCGTCACGTGTTCGGGCGGGACCTACGTCCGGGTGTTGGTGTCCGACGTCGGGCGGGCGCTCGGATGCGGTGCACACCTGAGGGCCCTGCGGCGCACCGCGATCGGGCCGTTCACCGTGGAGGACTCCGAGCCGCCCGACGCCGCGCGTCCCCAGCCCATCGAACGCGCGGTCGCGCACCTTCCACGGCTGACGCTCGAGCACGAGGAGGCGGAGGCCGCATCCCACGGACGGGCGCTCGGGCCGGCGGGGATCGACGGACCGTACGCGGTGTTCGATCCGGACGGGCGGCTGATCGGGGTCTATCGGGACGAGGCGACCCTCGCGCGCCCCGACGTCATCCTGGCGAACGCCTGACGTCAGCCGGCGCCGGAGCGCTCCGGGTGACGTTCGCGCCGTCGCGCCCAGATGTCCCGAACCTCGGTCACGATCGCCGCCGTGCCGAGCGCCACGCTGGTGCCGAGAAGCACACCGGCGACCACGTCGGAGAACCAGTGCGCGTTCAGGTACACGCGCGAGAGCGCCATCGCGAACGCGAACCCCGCCGCCCCGATCTCCCACCCGCGGCGGCGCGAGCCGGGGGGGAGCAGCACCAGCACGAGGGCGACGCCGATCGAGGCGCCGGCGACGGCGTGCCCGGACGGGAACGAGTAGCCCACGGTGCCGACCAGCGGCAGCGGCGGCCGGCCGCGATGGAAGAACGGCTTGGCCATCGCGAGCACCAGCTCGGCCAGGGCCCACGTCGACATCCACGCCGCGAACGCCCGCCAGTGGCGGCGGAACACCAGCCACGCCGCCACGACGATCCGGAGCGGGATCGTCACGACGCCGCTGCCGAGGAAGTTCAGGACCTTGGCGATGCCGGTCAGGATCGGGTCGCGGATGTCGTCCATCGCGTGGAACACGGTCTCGTCCCACGTGCCGATGAACGGGACCGTCGTGGTCGGGGCGGCCGAGGAGGGATGGCGCCCCACGCCGGCGAACACGAACAGCAGCGCGGCGGCCAGGACCAACGACCAGATCAGCGCACGGCGGTGGTTCGTGAGCACCTAGCGCTCCACGCACGGCGGCGCGCCCGCGCCGCACAGCGTCAGCCCGAGGCTCCGATGCACCTTCTCCACCACCGCCGAACGCTCGCCGAACGTGAGCGCCTCGTCGGCCTCGAGCGCCAGGACCGGGTCCGCCTTGGCGCCGAAGCGGTAGCGGTACGTGACGCATCCGCCCGGGAACGTGAAGTAGCGGTTCGCGCTGTAGGGGTGCAGGACGAGCTCGCGCAGGTAGTCGCGCACGCCGGTCTCGCTGGTCGAGTTCGTCACGTCGAGGGCGCCCGCCACGGTGCACGACGGGGTGAGCGAGACCTCGACCGCACGGATCCCGGCCCGGTCCGAATCCAGCCAGAAGTGCGCCGACCCGCTGTGCACGTCGGACCCGCCGTACGTCCAGCCGGCGGGCAGGGCTCGGATGCACGGCAGGAGCGTCGCGGACGGCACCGACTGCGCCATCAGGACGAAGAACTCGCTCTCCTCGACGGGGCAGTTCGCCTCGGTCGCGTACCCAGCCTCGGCCCGGCATCCCGCGAGCCCGAACATCGAGACGGCCAGCGCCACCGGGAGCGCGGCCCGGCGCAGACCTCTCATCGGGCCGCCGCGAGCCCGTTCCGCGCGAGCCACGCCGCGGCGATCGCGCGCGGATCGGCTCCGCCCGCCACCTCGGCGTTCATCGAACGCAGCTCGTCCGTGGTCAACAGCGCGGACACGGCGTTCACCGGGCCCGCCAGGCCGGGGAACCGTTCGAGCGCGTCCCGGCGGACGACCGGGGTCACGTTCTCGGCGGGCTGCAGGCCCAGGTCGTCCTTCAGCAGGACGAAGTCGTTGTTGTCGATCGCGCCGTCGCTGGTGAACAGGAGCGCGACGTCGACCGTGCCCTGGGCCAGCGCCGCCACCGTTCGGCCGCCGCCGGCGTCGAGGGTGGTGATCTCGTCCTCGAACTCGATCCCGTACCTCGACCCGAGGCCGGGCAGGCACGACGGCCGCCGCAGGCATTCCGGCGGGCCCCCGAACGTCATCTGGTCGGCCACCGGCGCGAGGTCGCTCAGGGTCTGCAGGCCGAACCGCGCGGCGGTCTCGCGCGTCACCGCGAAGCCGTTCTGGTCCTCGGCGGGGGAGGCGTCCAGCGCGGTCACGCCGAACCCGCTCAGCTCCGACGCGAGCGCCCGGTGGTTCGCGTCGAGGTCGGCGGAGGCCGAGCCCGGGCCGGCGAAGAACAGCAGCGCGCTGCCGGAGTACTCGGGGACCAACTCGACCAGCCCCTGCACGAGGGCGGGCATCACGAGCTCGCGCGTGCCCAGGGCGGTCTCGCGCTTCACGCGGACGTCTTCCGCCTCCAGGGCCTGCGCATAGATCTCGGCCAGCAGCACGCTCTCGGGGAAGTTGAACGAGGCGATCGTGACGGCGTCGTCCCCCCCGACGTCGGGCGGCGGCTCGGCCGTCCGGTCGCAGGCCGAGGCCGCGAGGACGAGCGCGAACGCGAGCACGAGGTTCCGGCGGGCGCCCATCGCGGAAAGGGTAGGCCATGCCGCGCCGACGCGGGCCGCGAAGCCGAGCGGAAGCCGTGGCAAGATGCCGACGGAGGTGCGACATGGCGACCGAGACCGGATCCAGGCACGGGGGCGGGCACCACGATCACGCGGACACCGAGGACCGCGGAAGCAAGATCCCGAAGAAGAAGTACGAGAAGGAGCTCCGCCGGCTCCAGGAGGAGCTGGTGAGGATGGAGGACTGGGTCTCGAGCACGGGGGCGAGGATCGTCGTGATCTTCGAGGGCCGCGACGCGGCCGGCAAGGGGGGCACGATCAAGCGGGTGACCCAGTTCATGAACCCGCGGATCACGCGCATCGTGGCGCTCGCCAAGCCGACCGAACGCGAGCGCACGCAGTGGTACTTCCAGCGCTACATCGTGAACCTGCCCTCGGCGGGCGAGATCGTGCTGTTCGACCGCAGCTGGTACAACCGCGCGGGCGTGGAGAAGGTGCTCGGGTTCTGCACGCCGGAGGAGCACCGGCGCTTCCTGCGGCAGGTCCCGATCTTCGAACGCCTGCTCGTCGAGGACGGCATCGTCCTGCTGAAGTACTGGTTCTCGGTCTCCGACGACGAGCAGGAGCGCCGGTTCCGCTCCCGGATCGACGACCCGATGCGACGGTGGAAGCTGTCGCCCACCGACCTGGAGTCGCGTTCGCGCTGGGTGGACTTCTCCCGTGCCAAGGACGAGATGTTCGTGCACACCGACGTCCCCGAGGCACCGTGGTTCGTCGTCGAGGCCGACGACAAGCCGCGCGCGCGCATCAACTGCATCGCGCACCTGCTCTCGATGATCCCGTACGAGGAGGAGCCGAAGCCGCGCAAGGTCAAGATCCCCGAGCGGCAGAGCGACGAGGGCTACGTCCGCCCGCCGCGGGACACCTACACCTACGTCCCCGATCACGCCGCAGAGCTCGTTCACTGATCCCGCGCCCGATCTCGCGGGCCCGAGCGCCGCGTTCGCTACCCTCGGTCCATGGAACGCCTGCACGGCCTCGAGGCGCTGCCGCGTCCGGGGGGACGCGCCGTCGTCACGGTGGGGTTCTTCGACGGCGTGCACGTCGGCCACCGGGCCGTCCTCGGCCGCACCGTGGACGCCGCCCGCGAGCGCGGCCTCCCGTCGGTCGCGGTCACGTTCGACCGCCATCCGCGTGAGGTGCTGACCCCGGGCAGGGAACCCCGCCTGCTGACCACGGTCGAGCGCAAGGCGGAGCTGATCCAGGAGACCGGGATCGACGCGCTCCTGGTGCTCGGGTTCACCGAGGCGTTCAGCCGGTGGCCCGCCGACGACTTCGTCTCGCGGGTCCTGGCGGACGGGCTGCACGCCGACCACTGCGTGATGGGCGCGAACTTCACCTTCGGTCACAGGGCCGCCGGCAACGTCCAGATGCTGATCGAGCGGGGCCCCGGGTTCGGGTTCACGGCCGAGCGCGTCGAGCTGGTCGAGCTCGACGGCCGGCGCGTGTCCTCCTCGTCGATCCGCGATGCCCTGGCCGAGGGCGACCTCGAGTGGCCTCGCCGGGCGCTCGGGCGCCGCTTCGTGCTGGACGGGACCGTGGTGGGCGGGGCGGGCCGCGGCCGCGGGCTGGGCTTCCCGACCGCCAACCTGCGGACCTGGCCGCGGCTCCTGCTACCGGGCCGCGGGATCTACGCGGGGCGAGCCCTCGTGGACGACGGCTCGCACGTTGCCGCGATCAGCGTGGGCACCAACCCCACGTTCGGGACCGAGCCGCTGCACGTCGAGGCCTACCTGCTCGACTTCGACCGGGACATCGTCGGGCGCCCGATCTCGATCGAGTTCTGGGCCTACCTGCGCGACGAGGAGCGGTTCGAGACACCCGACGAGCTCTCGGACGCGATCGGGCGCGACGTGGCCCGAACCCGCGAGCTCGTCGCCGAACCGTGAGAGGCTGCCCGGCGTGACCTCTCGGCATGCCCGCCGCTCCCGGGTCCCGATCGGGCTCCTGCTGATCGCGTTCGGCGTCGCGGTCGGCATCGCGGCGTACCTGGTCGACCGCGCCGACGAGGGCAACGCGGGCCCCCCGACCTCCAACGAGGCACGCGTCATCCCCCAGCCGGGGACCGGCCCGACCGGTGACGCCGCCCCGAGTCCAAGCCCGACCCACGAACCCAGGGGCAAGCTGGTGATCCACGGGACCGGCGACGTGAGCCTGGATCCGAGCTACATCCCGGCGTTCCGGGCCAACGGGTACGGCTGGGCGTGGAGCGGCCTGCACGGGCTGTTCGAGCGCGACGACCTCACGATCATCAACCACGAGTGCCCGTCCACCGACATCGTGGCGCCGCTGGACAAGACGTTCGTGTTCCGGTGCGACCCGGCCGCGCTGAACGAGGCTCGCCGGGCCGGGGTCGACGTTGCGAACCTGGCGAACAACCACGGATTCGACCAGGGTCCGCAGGGGCTGCTCGACTCGATCCGCAACATCCGCCGGGCGGGCATCGTGCCGGTCGGCGCCGGCACCTCCCAGCAGGAGGCCGACGCGCCCGCGTACATCCGGGTGAACGGATGGAGGGTCGCCGTCGTGGGCGTGGGTGAGGTGACCGACCCCGACTCGCAGGTCGCCGTCGGCGATGAGATCGGGACGTCCGTGGGGCACGACTTCCCCCGTGCGGTCGCCGCGATCCGCCAGGCCGAGGCCGACGCGGACCTGGTCATCGTGGTGATCCACTGGGGCGTCGAGCTCGACACGCAGCCGCGGGCGTACCAGGTCGACGAGGCACACCGCATGATCGACGCGGGCGCGGACGTGATCTTCGGGTCCCACGCCCACCGGCTGCAGCCGATGGACACCTACGAGGGCAGGCCGATCTTCTACGGGCTCGGGAACTTCGTCTGGCCCCGGTTCTCGGCCGAGGGCTCGGCCACGGCGGTCGCCGAGGTCGTCGTCCGACCCGACGGGCAGATCCGCGGTCGCCTGCTCCCGGCCACGATCGTCTCGGACGGGCACCCCGTCCTGAACTAGCGCGTCGTGAGGGTCCCTCTGCCTTCGGGAACCTGATACAACCCTGCGCGTGAACGCGCGCCTGGGTCCGGGGGAGACCTTCGGCCGCTACCGCATCGAGTCCGAGCTCGGTCGGGGTGGCATGAGCGTCGTGTACCTGGCCCAGGACCCGAGCCTGGCGCGGCAGGTCGCGATCAAGGTGCTCGCGCCCGAGCTCGCGGCGGACGCGGCGTTCCGGAGCCGGTTCATCCGCGAGTCGCAGCTCGCGGCCGGGCTCGACCACCCGAACATCGTCCCGGTGTACGAGGCGGGCGAGGTCGACGGCGACCTGTTCATCGCGATGCGCTACGTCCGCGGGACCGACCTGCGCAGCCTCATCGCGGGCGGCCACGGGCTCGAGCCCGAGCGCATCGCCGAGCTCATACGGCCGATCGCCGGGGCGCTGGACGCGGCGCACCGGCGCGGCCTGGTCCACCGCGACGTCAAGCCGGCCAACATCCTGGTCGCGCTCGACGAGGGGGAGGAGCATCCGTACCTGGCCGACTTCGGGCTGACCAAGCACACCTCGTCCAAGAGTGGGTTGACGAAGACCGGCACGTTCATGGGCACCGTCGACTACGTCGCGCCCGAGCAGATCCAGGGCGCCGAGGTCGACGGCCGCACCGACGAGTACTCGCTCGCGTGCGTGGTGTTCCAGTGCCTGACGGGCGTGGTGCCGTTCGACAAGGGCACGGACGTGGCGACGCTGTTCGCGCACCTGCAGGACCCGCTGCCGAAGGTCTCGACCCACCGGACCGGCACCTCGCCCGAGCTGGACGCGGTGCTCGAGCGCGGGATGGCCAAGGATCGCGACGAGCGGTATCCGACCTGCGTCGCGATGGTGGACGCGTTCGTCCGCGCGGCGGGCGTTCGGGCAGTCTCGGGCGAGACGCCGGTGATCGCGCCCACCGTCGTGGCCGCGGGGGCGGGCGCGGCGACGCCGGTGAGGTCGAGCTTCTCCTCCACCCACTTGGTCGAGTGCTCGGCGGCACGGAAGTCGGGGTGGCGGAGGATCGCGAGGTCGGCCGGGATGGTGGTGGCCACGCCCTCGATCTGAAATTCCTCGAGCGCGCGGATGGTGCGGGCGATCGCCGCCCCGCGGTCCGCGCCCCAGCAGACGAGCTTGCCG